>ERZ1026846.52-NODE-52-length-84396-cov-15.181987_pt1 | contig 84396 bp, 69 predicted proteins | sample MGYA00380153_ERZ1026846 | MGnify/ENA primary metagenome ERZ1026846 (study PRJEB33269, sample SAMEA4719789) | human gut metagenome | biome: human-associated habitat; feature: organic feature; material: feces | place: Cameroon | collected 2013-10 ...
GAAGTCCACCTGCTTCTTTATATCCTCAACGCAGTACTTGCTGTAGGCGATGCCGCCGGTGAGGATGATAGCATCCGCCTTGCCCCACAGCGCAACCGCCATGGCACCGATCTGCTTCGACACGGTGTAGAGCATAGCCTCGAGCACTTCGTGGAACGGTTCCTCGCCAGCCTCTGCGCGGCGCGATATCTCCTTCATGTCCTTCATACCGAGTAGTGCCTGGCAGCCACCGTTGCCTGCTAACATCTTCATAATCTCTGCCTGGGTATGCTTGCCCGAGAAGCAGAGTCGCACGAGCTGGTCGGCAGGCAGCGTTCCGGCACGTTCCGGCGCGATAGGACCCTCACCGTTGAGCGCGTTGTTCACGTCAATCACCTTGCCCTCGTGGTGAGCCGACACGCAGATGCCGCCACCGAGGTGAGCCACTACGAGGTTCATCTCCTCATACTTGCGTCCGATGCTGCGCGCATAGCGGCGCGAGGCTGCCTTGGCGTTGAGCGCGTGGAAGATAGACTCGCGCTTCATGAACGGCAGACCCGTATAGCGTGCACGTGTCATAAACTCGTCTACCACCACTGGGTCAGCCATGTAAGCCGGGCAGTGGCACATCTGTGCGATGTCGTCGGCAAGGATCGAACCGAGGTTGCACACATGCTTGTGCTTGGCGTTGATGAGGTCCTGCTTCATCTGCTCGTTAATGGCATACACACCGCCGTGCAGTGGCTTCAGCAGACCGCCTCTACCGATTACGGCGTCGAACTCCAAAGGTATTCCTGCCTCCTCCAAGAGTTTCAGGATGAAGTTCTTGCGGTACTCGTACTGCTCCATCTCGGTTGCGTACTTGTCTACTTCCTCCTGCGGATGCAGTCCGTCGGATGTCCATACAGCGTGTTCGTCTTCATACACAGCCACCTTTGTAGAGGTGCAGCCAGGGTTGATCACAAATATTTTTTTCATGAGTATGTCTTGAGTTTACTGTTTGTTAATTGCTTTCAAGCAAGCAGTTGCTAAAGAGTAGAATTTGGAGTCGGCAGTGTCGGCGCGCGATGTCACCACCACGGGTGCTGTCGTGCCTACGAGCATACCAGCCACCGTAGCACCACCGAAGAGAGTTATTGTCTTGTAGAATGTGTTGCCAGCCTCTATGTCAGGGAAGATGAGGCAGTTGGCGTTGCCCACCACTGGCGATGCGATACCCTTGATGGCTCCGCTCTCTGCGTCGCAAGCCGTCTTCACGTCCATCGGTCCGCCTATCTCCACCTCGCCGTAGGCTCCTGCGGCAGCGTTCGCCTTCAGTTCTTCGTAGCTGAGCGTGAGCGGGAACTTTTCCGATACCTTCTCCGTGCAGTGGATGAGTGCCACGCGTGGGCGGTCGCCACCCGTTATGCTGCGGTAGGTGTCGGTGATGTATCGTGTTATGGCGTCGTATTGTTCGGTAGTGGGGTAGGGAATGACGGCTGCATCCGAGAAGAACAACAAATGATTAAGGCTCGGCACATCAGCAACGGCGATGTGTGTGAGTACGCTACCCTTGATGAGTATGCCCTCCTCTTTGTTGAGTACTGCGCGCAAGAGGTTGTCAGTGTTCAGCGAACCCTTCATCAGCACGTCGGCTCTGCCCTCGCGCACCTCCTTAACGGCATGGCGCGCTGCGTCGTCATCGTCGTCAGCCACGATGAGTGTAACCTTGTCGGGATAGTCGGCAGCCAATCGGCGTGCGATATCAGCCTTAGCCGTGTTGGCTACAAGGGTGAAGCGTGCGAACTGCTCCGCGATGCTTCGTTCGATAACTTCCTCTGTGTGAGAGTCGGCAGGACATGCCACTGCTACAGTTACGACTCGCTCGGCTGAGCGCAGACGTGCGGGTAGGATTGAAAAGTCAACAATAGGTTCCATACTTTAGGGTATTATGTTTAGGGGTTGCTCATTTTGTTGTCTTCTGTGCAACTTTTGCAAAGTTACAGTAAGTTTGTTATACTGCAAAGAAAATCGGTGAAATTTATTTACATTCATTCTGATGTAGTTATTTAATCGGTTAAATGTGTTAACTTTGCAGTCAAAAATAACAATGATATGTCTATGACTACTGCAGAATTTATACGCGAATATCGTGAACGTGATATCCGTCAGCTTGCGCTTCAAGCAAATCGCTTTCCGGATGTTGACATGCCCTACGCTCTCGATCAGATACAAGGCTGGCAGATAGCGCGTCGTAAGCTCCCCAAATGGGCTGCGTGCGATGGCGTGATCTTTCCGCCGCACCTCTCTATGGAGCAGTGCTCGTCAGAACCCACAGCGCAGTATAAGCTCAACTTGGCGATGGAGTGGGCGGAGAGAGTTGGTCATGCGTCCCGCATGACCGACCTGACCGGCGGCTTCGGTGTCGACTTCTCGTTCACCTCATGCGCCTTTGCTGCGGCTACGTATGTGGAGCGCAACGAGCAGCTCTGCCACATCGTTGAGCACAACTTTCCGTTGCTCGGCTTGAACAACGCCACGGTAGTGTGCGCAGATGCCGTGGAGTATCTCTCAACCGTTGAACCGCAGACCATGCTGTTCCTCGACCCGGCGCGTCGCGACGAGCACGGCGCCAAGACCGTCATGCTTGCCGACTGCACGCCCGATGTCGTGCAGCTTCTGCCCCAGCTGCTTGAGAAGTCGCGCTTCACGATGCTGAAGCTCTCGCCTATGCTCGATTGGCATAAGGCGGTGGACGACTTGCAGGGCACGGTGCGCGAGGTGCACATCGTGTCGGTGGGAGGCGAGTGCAAGGAGCTGCTGCTCGTACTTTCAACGGTGGTAGAGAGCGAACTGAAGGTGTATTGTGCAGATCTTTCTACCGCTTCAGACACTTCCTCCCTCTTTGTCTATACGCCAGGCTCCTCGGCTCCAGTCGCCAACTCAAAACTCAAAACTCAAAACTCAAAATTCGTACACGAGCCCAACGCCTCAATCATGAAAGCAGGCTGCTTCGACGAGCTGGCAGCAGTTTACGGCGTGTCGCCCGTGAGCCGCAACAGCCACCTCTTCCTTTCCGACGAACCCGTTGAAGACTTTCCGGGCAGAAGCTTCGTTGTGGAGCGTGTGACGACGATGAACAAGGGCGAGCTGCGCAAGGCGTTGGTAGGCATAGAGAAAGCCAATATAGCTACGCGCAACTTTCCACTCACAGTCGCAGAACTGCGCAAACGCCTCAAAATCAAAGATGGCGGCGACGTGTATATCTTCGCCACAACCACCGCTGAAGGTGAACATCTGCTGCTAATTTCTCGTAAATATCGCTAAATGTTACCCAGTTTTTCGTTAGTTTAAGCATTTTTCCGTACTTTTGCATTTTAAAGGCTTTATTTATAAAGATGTATTGCTTGCCTAAAGAGGCAATCATACAATGTGTATCAAACAAAAGTGAAAGAATAAAACAATTAAAATGTCTGCAATAGAGATTAAGAAAGTTGAGTCGCGCCGCGACCTGTGCAAGTTTATCGATTTCCACAACGAGCTCTATAAAGGTAATCCTTACCACGTGCCAAACCTCTACTTCGATGAGATGAACACCTTCCGTAAGGATAAGAATGCAGCCTTCGACTTCTGCGAGGCTGAGTACTTCATGGCATACCGCGACGGTAAGGTTGTGGGTCGTGTGGCTGCTATCATCAACCATAGTGCCAACAAGAAGTGGGAGCGCGAGTCGGTTCGCTTCGGCTGGATCGATTTCGTTGACGATATCGAAGTGTCTAAAGCACTCCTCAAGGCAGTAGAAGACTACGGCAAGTCGAAAGGTATGAAGGAGATTGTCGGTCCGCTCGGCTTCACCGATATGGACCCCGAGGGAATGCTCCTCTACGGCTACGACCAGCTTGGCACTCAGGCTACGGCATACAACTACCCCTACTATCCGGAGCACATGGATCGCATGGGCGGTTGGGAGAAAGACAACGACTACGTGGAGTACAAGCTCTACGTGCCGGAGGAGATGCCGGAGAAGTATGCTACCATCGCGAAGATGATTCAGAAGCGCTACAACCTGCAGGTGAAGAAGCTGAAGCGCAATGAGATATACGGCGAGAACGGCTACGGCAGAAAGATATTCCAAGTGGTGAACGAGACCTTCAAGGACCTCTACGGCTACTCGAAGCTCACCGACCGCCAGATAGAGCAGTACGTGAAGATGTACCTGCCGATGGCTGACCTCGACCTCATTACCATCATCGAGGACTGGAACACACCCGACCACAAGGTGGTTGGCGTAGGCATATCTATCCCGTCGCTCGCCCGCGCTTTGCAGAAGTGCGGTGGCAAGCTCTTCCCGTTCGGATGGTGGCACATCCTTCGCGCGTTGAAATTCCACAAGACCGAGGTAGTCGACCTGCTCCTCGTAGGCGTGTTGCCGGAGTATCGTCAGAAGGGTGCCAACGCATTGCTCTTCTACGACCTCATACCTCACTACCAGCGTCTCGGCTTCAAGTGGGGCGAGACCCACGTCGAGATGGAGACAAACATGAAGGTTCAGGGACAGTGGCAGTATCTCAACCGCGAGATACACAAGCGCCGCAGATGCTACAAGAAGGATATTTAAGTCGGATAGCATCCTCAAGATACGATGATAATACTCGGGATGCTGTAAGATATTAAGAAATAAAATGGAAGAAAACATTCAACCCACAGTTCAATATACCGACGACAACATACGCCACCTCTCCGACATGGAGCACGTGCGTACACGTCCAGGTATGTATATCGGTCGCTTGGGCGACGGACAGTTGCCCGAGGACGGTATCTATGTGCTGCTGAAGGAGGTCATCGACAACTCTATCGACGAGTTCAAGATGAACGCCGGCAAGCGCATAGAGGTAGACATCGACGACCGTCTGCGTGTGTCGGTGCGCGACTATGGTCGTGGCATACCGCAGGGCAAGCTCGTTGAGGCAGTCAGTGTGCTCAACACCGGCGGTAAGTACGACTCGAAGGCGTTCAAGAAGAGCGTGGGTCTGAACGGCGTGGGTGTGAAAGCAGTGAACGCACTCTCGGCACACTTCGAGGTGAAGTCGTATCGCGACGGCAAGGTGCGTGCGCTCAAGTTCGAGCGCGGCAATCTGACATCGGACATCACCGAGGACTCTGCCGACGAGAACGGCACCTACATCTTCTTCGAACCCGACCCGACACTGTTCGTCGGCTATTCGTTCCATGACGACTTCGTGGAGACGATGCTGCGCAACTACACCTATCTCAACTCCGGACTCACCATAATGTACAACGGTCGGCGCATCCTCTCGCGCAACGGCTTGGCTGACCTGCTCACCGACACGATGACCACCGACCCGCTTTACCCCATCATACACGTGAAGGGTGAGGACATAGAGATAGCCTTTACGCACACCAACCAGTACGGCGAGGAGTACCACTCCTTCGTCAACGGACAGCACACCACGCAGGGCGGCACCCATCAGAGCGCATTCAAGGAGCACATAGCCCGCACCATCAAGGAGTTCTTCGGCAAGAACTACGAGTTCACCGACATACGCAACGGACTCGTGGCTGCCGTCGCACTGAACGTAGAGGAGCCGATGTTCGAGAGCCAAACGAAGATTAAGCTCGGCTCGCTGCAGATGGCACCCGGGGGCGAGAGCATCAACAAGTACGTTGGCGACTTCGTGAAGCTCGAGGTAGACAACTTCCTGCACATACACGCCGACGTGGCGGAGGTGATGCAGCAGAAGATAACCGAGAGCGAGCGCGAGCGCAAGGCGATGGCTGGCGTCACGAAGCTGGCACGCGAACGCGCCAAGAAAGCCAATCTGCACAACCGCAAGCTGCGCGACTGCCGCATACACTACTCCGACGCGAAGAACGACCGCAAGGAAGAGTCGTCGATATTCATCACCGAGGGCGATTCTGCCAGCGGATCAATCACAAAGAGCCGCGATGTGAACACGCAAGCCGTGTTCTCGCTGCGTGGAAAACCGCTCAACTCCTACGGACTGACGAAGAAGGTGGTGTACGAGAACGAGGAGTTCAACCTTCTGCAGGCTGCTCTCGACATAGAGGACGGACTCGACACGCTTAGATATAATAAGGTGATAGTGGCGACCGATGCCGATGTCGACGGTATGCACATCCGCCTGCTCATCATCACGTTCTTTCTGCAGTTCTTCCCCGACCTTATCAAGAAGGGACACGTCTACGTGTTGCAGACACCGCTGTTCCGCGTGCGCAACCGTCGCACGAAGATAAAGGATAAGAAGGTAGTGACCGATGCCGACGCACGCCTCACCGGTAAGGAGAAGAAGAGCGACTTCATCACACGCTACTGCTACAGCGAGGACGAACGCCAGCAGGCGATACGCAACCTCGGACCCGACCCGGAGATAACCCGATTCAAAGGTTTGGGCGAAATCTCGCCGGAGGAGTTCGCCCATTTCATCGGTCCTGAGATGCGACTCGAACAGGTGACACTTCACAAGACAGACCAGGTGCAGAAGCTCCTCGAGTACTACATGGGCAAGAATACCATGGAGCGGCAGAACTTCATCATCGACAACCTCGTGGTTGAGGAAGACCTGCCCGATGAAGACTTGGCATAAAACAAACTCAGATAATGAAACGTATAAACAAACATAACACAACGCACCCGTTCTCATGGAAAATGGGAATGGGTGCAATGGTTTTACTGCTGCTGTGCGCAGCCGCTTTCGCGCAGCGTGTGAACCCACTCAAGAAGCTGCAGATAGCCGAACTGGCTGTCAGCAACCTCTATGTCGACTCGGTCGACGAGCAGAAACTCGTGGAGGATGCCATACGTGGTATGCTCGAGAAACTCGACCCCCATTCCTCGTACACCACTGCCAAGGAGACAAAGTCGCTGACCGAACCACTGCAAGGCTCGTTCGACGGTATCGGCGTGCAGTTCAATATGATTTCGGACACGCTGCTCGTCATACAGCCCGTGCGCAAGGGTCCGTCGGAGAAGGTGGGCATACTCGCCGGCGACCGCATCATCACCGTCAACGACACTACGATAGCAGGCGTTAAGATGGATCGTGCGGACATCATGCGTCGTCTGCGCGGACCGCGTAGCTCGAAGGTGAAGCTCGGCGTGCAGCGTCGTGGCGTGCCCGACCTGCTGCAGTTCACCGTTACGCGTGCCAAGATACCCGTACACACGCTTGATGCCTACTACATGATACGTCCGCGTGTGGGCTACGTGCGCATCGGCTCGTTCGGTGCCACCACCTACGGCGAATTTATGACTGCTGTCGACTCGCTGCAGAAGGCTGGTATGCGCGACCTCATCCTCGATCTTCAGGACAACGGCGGTGGCTATCTGCAGTCGGCGGTGCGCATCGTAGAGGAGTTCCTGCAGAAGGGTGACCTCGTGGTGTACACCGAGGGACGCGCTCAGAAACGTCAAGAGTACAAGGCAGGTGGAGGAGGCAGACTGCTGAAGGGCAAGGTCTACGTGCTCATCAACGAGTATTCGGCATCGGCTGCCGAAATCGTTACGGGCGCTATCCAGGATCAGGATCGTGGCACAGTGGTAGGTCGTCGCTCGTTCGGAAAGGGACTCGTGCAGCGTCCTATCGAGTTCGACGATGGTTCAATGATACGCCTCACCATTGCCCACTACTATACGCCATCCGGCCGCTGCATACAGAAGCCGTATGCGAAAGGCGAAAAGGAGGACTATGCGCAGGATATAGAGAAACGTTTCAAGCATGGCGAGCTCTACTCGGCTGACTCAATCCACTTCAACGACTCGCTGCGCTGCTACACTCTGCGCAAGCACCGCACCGTATATGGAGGTGGAGGCATCATGCCCGACGTGTTCGTGCCGCTCGACACCACTCAATATACAGCGTTCCACCGTCAGCTTGTTGCACGCTCACTTGTCATCAACGCCACCCTGCGCTATGTTGAGAACCATCGCGAGGAGCTGAAGGCGGAGTACACGAAGTTCGACGACTATATGAAGCACTTTGAAGTGCCGCAAGCCATGGTCGACAGTCTTTTTGCTGAGGCTGAACGCCAGAAGGTGAAACCGCGCGACGACGAAGAGCGCCGCAACACGCTGCCTATGCTTCGCGTGCAACTGAAGGCACTCATTGCTCGCGACATCTGGGACATGAACGAGTACTTCCGACTGATGAACGAGCACAATCATACCGTAAGCAAAGCCGTTGAGCTGATTAGTGGCAAATAAATGCGGTCGAAACAAAAGCAACAAAACGCGGTTGGTATAAAAGCAACTAAAAGTTGTCTTTATTTCCTTACAAATGTTGACAGACATTAAATATTAAGGCAAATGGAAAACTTTTGTAATATAAAAGTTTTCACATTTGCCTTTTTTGTATATCTTTGTGCCGAATGATACGGCTTTTTTGCTTGTTATTCATGTTTTTGTAGCACACAATATATAATCATAAGTATATGAAACATTTTATGTTCAAATCGTGCATTGTGACAATGCTTTGCGTTTTCTGTAGTCTTTCTGCAAGTGCCGAAGGAAAGTTCGTCTTGTTCAAGTATGGCAATTTCGATACTTGGGTGACGCGCCAGATACACGAGTCGTCAGTAATCGGTGGTAGCAAGAAAACCCTTTACGAGATAGGCCCCAACAGAGCCCTCACGGGCAACAACCCATACGTAAACCTCGGCGGATCGCCTTGGGGCACGAGCAACGTGATGGCTAAGGTGTCGGGCATCACAAAGACCAACAACTCGGTGTATCGCGACAACCGCGGTTCGGGACATTGCGTCAAAATGACCACCCATATCGAGACCTGCAAGGTGCTTGGTCTTATTAATATTAAGGTGCTCGCCGCTGGCAGCATCTTCCTCGGCGACATGAAGGAGCCTATCACCGGCACAAAGGAAGGTCCGAAGGCACTCAACTTCGGTATCCCGTTCACCCTGCGTCCGAAGGCTCTGCGCTTCGACTATCGTGTGCAGGTGCCAGGCAACGCCAAGCGCATCCGTCAGACCGGCTTCTCGGCAGTGACCACTGTTCCGGGCAAGGACTACTGTGTGGCTCTGCTGCTCCTCCAGAAGCGCCATGAGGATGCTAAGGGAAACATCACGGCTCAGCGCGTGGGCACGGTGGTAGTGAAGTACGGCAAGTCGACCAACGGATGGGTTGAGGATGCCACGTATGAGATTCACTACGGCAACATCACCGGCAAACCGTTCTACGATGCGTCGATGATGGGACTGCGTTCTACCGACTACGCACGCAACTCTAAGGGAAAGAGCGTGCTGGTGAAGGAGACGGGCTGGGCTGCTGCCGATGCCACTCCGACACACATCATATTGCAGTTCTCGTCGAGCCACGGCGGAGCCTATGTCGGCACTGTCGGCAATACGTTCTGGGTGGACAACGTAGGACTGGTGTATTAAGGTGTTGTGATGGTGAGGTGTTGAGGTGTTGAGATGTTGAGGTGTTGAGATGTTGAGGTGTTGTGATGTTGTGATGTTGAGATGGTGAGGTGTTGATATATCCTTGTCAACTCTATTATTAATTAAAAAAAATGAGATTATGCGCCCCTTGAAAGCGATATTATTTCTGTTCTTAATAGCTCTGCAGCCCGTTTGGGCTACAGAGCCGTTCGGTTTTGATACCACTTTTGTAGCGAGTGCAGCAACCAGTGAGGTTGCTGCTGTTGCTGACACCATTGCTGCAAGACCGGCAAAGAAGAAAGACATCTTCAGTCGTTTCCTTGCCTACTTCAACGATGCCAACAAGGAGAAGAAGAACAAGCGTTTCGACTTCAGTGTCATCGGCGGACCGCACTACAGCTCCGACACCAAGTTCGGCATCGGACTCGTGGCTGCAGGTCTCTACCGTTCCGACCCTACCGACTCGCTGTCGGCTCCGAGCAACGTGTCGCTCTTCGGCGACGTGTCGACAGTAGGCTTCTACATGCTCGGCGTGCGCGGCACGCATAAATTCCCGCGCGACACCCACCGCCTCAACTACACGGTCTATTTCTACTCCTTCCCGTGCTACATCTGGGGATGGGGCTACGACATGGGCAATGTGGATGGCAACAAGAGTAAGATGAAGCGTTGGCAGGCGCAGTTCAAAGCCGACTGGCTCATACGCACCGCCGACAACCTCTTCATCGGTCCGACTGTCGACTTCGACTATGTGCGCGGCACTAAGTTCGACCGTGTCGACTTGCTTGGTGGCGAACGCACAGAGACGCTCAACTTCGGTGCCGGTATGACCGCCATATACGACACGCGCGACAACCTCACTGCGCCGAAGCGAGGCATGTACATACAGTTCATGCAGCTCATGCGCCCGAAATTCATCGGCAACAAATACAACTCTTACACCACCGACTTCCGCATCGACGGCTATACGCATCTGTGGAAGGGTGCCACGCTTGCAGCCGACTTCCGTACGCAGTTCAACTTCGGCGATGTGGAGTGGTCGATGCTCGCGCAGCTCGGCGATAGCTACTCGATGCGCGGCTACTACCAAGGACGCTATCGCGACAACCATAAGATAGAGACGCAGGTGGAGCTGCGCCAGCATGTGTGGAAGCGCAACGGCGTTGTGCTCTGGGCTGGTGCCGGAACCATCTTCCCGAAGTTCAGCAAGATACAGCTGAAGCACATACTGCCGAACATGGGCGTGGGCTACCGCTGGGAGTTCAAGAAGAATGTCAACGTGCGACTCGACTACGGCTTCGGTAAGTCGGGACAGCACAGCTTCATATTCAATATCAACGAAGCGTTTTAATTATGAAAAGAATAATAGCCCTCCTCACCTCTCCCCGTTTCCTCTTCTTCTACATAGTGCTCACGCTCGCCATTCCGAACGTAGCACTCTGCTTCACCGAGCACATGCCCATGCTGGCTTGCATAGCCAACATCGTGCTGCCCGTGTCGCTCTATGCGCTGCTGATGACGCTGTCCGCGAAGACGGGTCGCCAGGTGTGGTGTATGTTCCTTATCATCTTCTTCGCAGCCTTCCAGATAGTGCTGCTCTACCTCTTCGGTCGCGGCGTGATAGCCGTCGACATGTTCCTCAACCTCGTCACCACCAACCCCGGAGAGGCGATGGAGCTGCTCAACAACCTTGTGCCCGCCGTGGCTACTGTGTTCATCCTCTACCTGCCGCTGCTCGTGCTCGCCGCTATGTCGTGGGCACGCCACCGCACCGAGGACAAGGCGTTCCTCAAGCGCGTGCGCCGCTACTCCTGCTATGGCATGGCTGTGGGCGCAGTGTTCATAGCACTTAGCTATGTGGCTTATCCGAAGGACAGCGACTTCGACTATCGTGCCGAGGACCACGTTTACCCAGCCAACATCTTCTACAACCTCTACCTCGCCTGCCGCGAGAGCGGACGCGTAGCCGACTATCGTAAGGACGTAGCCGACTTCCGTTTCAACGCACGTTCTGCGCACGCAGCCGACTCTGCCGAGGTGTACGTGCTCGTGATAGGCGAGACGGCGCGCGCCGACAACTTCCAGCTCTACGGCTACGGGCGCGAGACCAATCCGCTGCTCTCAAAGACCGACGGACTGAGCGTGTTCCGCCACGTGCTCTCGCAGTCGAACACCACGCACAAGAGTGTGCCGATGCTCCTCGCCGCCGCTTCAGCCGAGGACCACGCGCGTCTGTACCGCGAGAAAAGCCTCATTACGGCGTTCCGCGAGGCTGGCTTCCACACCTCGTTCATCTCCAACCAGCAGCCCAACCACTCGTTCATCGACTTCTTCGGCGACGAGGCTGACGACTTCGTCTTCATCCGTTCGGCTGTGAACGTTGTCACGGGCGACGTTACGGCGCAGACCAGCGACGAGCGGCTGCTGCCTTACGTGCAGAACATCCTTGCCAAGAAGCGCAAGAAGGAGCTGCTAGTGCTGCACACCTACGGCTCGCACTTCAACTACCGCGACCGCTATCCGCGCCATCGCGCCCGGTTCCTGCCCGACACGCCCACCGAGGCAGAAGCCAAGAACCGCCCCTCGCTCGTTAACGCTTACGACAACACCATCTGTCAGACCGACTTCGTGCTGCACAGCATCATCACGATGCTCGGCAAGAGCGGTGCGCAGGCGGCAATGCTCTACACCTCCGACCACGGTGAGAACATCTTCGACGACTACCGCAAGCGTTTCCTCCACGCCTCGCCCACGCCCTCATGCCACGGCATACACGTGCCGCTCATCGTCTGGACCTCCGCGTCGTACCGCGCCGAGTATCCTGAGGTGGTGTCGGCGCTCAACGCCAACCGCGAGAAGGATGTGCAGTCGAGCGTGTCGGTATTCCCGACGATGCTATCCATCGCCGGCATCAGTGCGCAGTGCGTCGACGACGTAATGCCACAGTCGCTTGCCAACCCTGCGTTCCGCAGCAGCAAGCGCCACTATCTCAACGACCACAACCGCTCCGTAACCTTGCAACAGGCAGGCTTCGCCGATATCGACTTCGAGCAGCTCAAGCACTGGGGCATAGCTCAGCATTAGTACTGCTGAAGCATAGGAAACGCAGTGTTATAGTTATACTTCTGCGGTCTGCGCCGACCGATGCGGATGTCTGCGCCGACCGATACGGATGTCTGCGCCGACCGATGCGGACGTCTGCGTCGACCGATACGGATGTCTGCGTCGACCGATACGCACCCTTAGGGGGTGCACTTGTCTCAAGTGCACCAACCACTTAATCAATGCACCAACCACTTACTCAGTGCATCAACCAATCAATCAGTGCACCAACCAGCCAGTTGATCAGTACACTTGTCCATCTGTTTTTTTATTGCTGTAGCAGTCTTCTTTCTGATTGATACACCCTCCTTCTAAAAATAATCAGTAAATTTGCTGCTGCAATGTCACCTTTCACCCGTGTCGCTTGTTATATAAATGAACCGCTTCAGCAAGAAGCGATAGAATAGAACAACAAGTATAACAATTAAAGACGACAAAAGATTATGTTTTGGTTAGTACAACTTTTAGTTCCGATAGGAGTGGCAGTAGTGCTCCCTATCACTATTGTAGCAATCGTGTTCAAGAGTGCTTTGGCATCTGAGCGCAACCGCAAGGAAATAATCCTCGCCGCATTGGAGAAGAACCCCAACCTTGATGTTGAAGACCTCGTGAAGCAGATGAAGAAGTCGGAGAAGCTCATCAAGGAGAAGCTGCTCGCCAGACTCGAGCACGGTTGTCTCTGCTGCCTTATGGGCGTAGCCTTCGTACTGCTCTATTTCTTCCTCAGCGTGCAGAACGAAATTCTCATCATTGCCGGCGCGGCACTGATAGCCATCGGCATCGCCTTCCTCGTGGGCTACTTCGTAGGTCGCCGTATGCTCGCCCAGGAGATACTGGCAGAGGAGCAAAGCATGAACAAAGAGTAAAAACAGCGTATGACGAGAGAACAATTCATAGCACTGGTGAAGAGCGAGCAGGAGGCATTGCGAGGCTTTCTGCTCGCCCTCTGCTGCGGTAAGCGCGACGATGCCGACGACATAGCGCAGGAGACGCTCGTCAAGGCTTATCTCTCGTCGGCTGGCTATCGGGACGAGGGCAAGTTCCGCGCGTGGCTGTTCACGATAGCGCGCAACACCTTCCTCAACCACAAGGCGAGCACGCGCACGCTCGACGACCTCAAAGCACTGAGCACCATGCCCTCAGCTGCCACAGCCGACTCCGCCTTCCGCCATCAGGAACTGTACATGGCGCTCGCCACACTCTCGCCCAAGGAACGCTCGGCGGTAGTGATGTTCTACATGAGCGGCTACTCGATAAAGGAGATTGCTGGCATCACCAGTAATTCGGAAGACGCCGTGAAGAAACAACTCTCGCGCGGCAGAGACAACCTTAAAACCATTTTGAACGTATGATGAAAGATAAAGCACTTGAGGAACTCTTCCTCGCAGCCCGACCCACCTTCGACGACGGCGACGCATTCATCCGGAAACTCGAGAAGCGCCTCGACGCAGTGGAGTATCTGAAGCAGCACGAAGAAGCCTGCATCAGACGCTACCGCTACGCCATGCTTGCCACCTTCGTGTTAGGACTCGTCTTAGGCGGAGGCGCGATAGCCATGATGCTCAATGCGCCTGCCGACCAGCCACTCTTCACGTTCGGTGCTGAGAGCGGTCTGCTGCTTCTGCTCGGACAGTACTCGCGCTTCGCTGCGGTCATACTCTGCTCGGGCCTCGTGTGCCTCACGATTGTAAGTGTTGTGAACATCGTTGTAGATTTATTGAATATGCGCGATGTCAACAAGACTTATTTTGTTAAATAACCCTTTTATGCTTGTCTGTATACATATTTATATATATATTTGCAAAATAAATCCGCTTTAATCGACAAAGACATAACAACTTACATCAAATCCTATATTATGAACAGAAGAAACAGACGCTCTGTTGCCTCTGTGATAGCTGCTGTAGCTTTAGCTATGGCAGCCTGTCCGGTATCGGCACAGACCAAAGCACAGACTGCGAAGTCGGGTGCTAATTTCCTCAGTCCGCTGAAGGCAGCAGCACGTGCAGCCAGCCGCAACCTCTGGGGCTATGTGAATAACGCTACGCAGTACCCTACTGCCAGCAAGCAGATTGGTTACATGGAGTTCGACGCAGCTACAGCGGGCAACTTCCGCGACCTCAAGACGGAAGATTTGGACAGTAGAATGTCGCCAAACGGCGGATGGTCGTACTACGATGGTAAGTACCACGCAGTACACTTCACAAGAAACCAGGCATCAAGCTCGCTTGTTGTTACCTACTATCAGTTCAATACCGAAAACAAATGGCATCAGGAGATTGCACCGGAGTTGGTTTCAAAGCTTGAACTAATCGCTACAACTACCGCTACAAGCCAGCTCACCGGCAAGGTATATGGTCAGTTCTATACCAACGACCTTTCGTCATTCGAGTTCGGTATCATCGACTACGACAAGATGCAGCGCACTACAATCGCTCCGTCAAAACACAAGTTCGTGGCAATGGGTGTAAGCTCTGAGGAGCGCGTCTACGCTGTGGCTACCGACGGTGTGCTCTACGAACTGAACACCATCACCGGCGAAGAGACCGAAATCGGTCCGACCGGTGTGTACGTAGCACCGTCGTCAGAAAAGAGCTACACACAGAGCGGCGGCATCGACCAGGACGACGACACCTTCTACTGGGCTGCATACGATGCCGACAAGAAGGCTGCGCTCTACTCGGTAGATCTCAAGACAGGTAAGGCTACACTCATCGCCAACTTCCAATACAACGCACAGATACTCGGTTTGGCTATACCTGAGGCAACGCCCGACGCAGCAGCACCTGGCACACCGACAGGCTTCTCAGTGAAGTTCGAGAACGGATTGACAAAGGGATGGGTGTCGCTCTCTGCTCCGTCGAAGACATACGGCGGACAGACACTCAGCGGCGACGTTAAATACTCGGTACGCTCAGGAAAGACAGAGGTGCTCACCGGCACAATGCCTGCCAACTCCTCAATCACTAAGGAGATAACAGCTCCAGAGGGTCTGAACAATTTCACCGTTACATTCTCCAATGCAGCAGGCAAGAGCAAGGCTGCCAAGACAACAGCATACGTAGGCTACGACGAACCAAACCAGGTGTCGTTCGCACGTCTGAAGATTGACGCCAACGGCAAGGCAACCGTCACATGGGGCAAGCCTTCGGGCTCCGTACACAACGGCTACCTCGGCGACCTGCGCTACGACATCGTGCGCTATCCCGACGCTAAGACCGTAGGCACAAACATCAGCGGACTGTCATTCTCTGAAACTATCAAGGACAAGCACCTGCGCAACTACTACTACGGCATCATACCAATCAACGGCTCTAAGCGTGGCGCAGAGCGTCGCACTGGTGCTGTGGCTTACGGCGACAACATCGTGCCGCCTTATTATGAGGACTTCTCTTTAGAGGAGTCATTGGATCTCTTTAACATTATCGACGAAAACGGCGATGATAACACATGGAAGTGGCATGAGGGTAAGCATAGCGCATACTACCCTGCTTCATCCAGCAAGGCTGCTGACGACTGGCTCATCACTCCTGCCATACAGCTTGAGGCTAACCACTCTTATAAGGTATCATTCACAGCACGCAGCTCAAGTGCCTACTTCCCCGAGAAGATAGAGGCAAAGTGGGGCAATAAGGACAAGGTGGCGAACCTTACAAATAGTTTCCTTGCAGCAACAAAGCTGCCAGCTACGAGCACTACATACGATGGCGAGATTCGCACCTCTGCCGCTCAGCAGTTCTTCCTTGGCATACACGCTATCAGCGATAAGGCGATGGACTATATCTATGTGGAGAACTTCTCTATCGTAGACAATGGTCACCTCAATGCTCCTGCTGCAGTGGAGAACGTAAAAATCACTCCCGACCCGACAACCGCACTGAAGGCTAACATCAGCTTCCGCCTGCCGACAAAGACCGTTGCAGGCAAAACACTTGCTGCTGTCACAAAGGTTGTAGTAACCCGCGACGGCGTGACCGTTAAGGAGTTCGGCTCAAGCAAGTCGGGCGCAACACTCTCTTGCGATGACAACTCACCAGTAGCTGGTTTCAACAACTACACCATCACTGCTTACACCGCCGACGGTGCAGGCACTCCGACTGTTGTTGCTGCTTACGTAGGTCTCGACAAACCGGCTCCGCTCACAAACGTGAAGGCAGCTGACGTGAAGACTGGCGTTAAGCTGACATGGGACAAGGCTTCTACACAAGGCGCAAATGGTGGTGCTGTGCTCACCAACGACGTAACATACAGCGCTTACCGCGTGCGCATCTCTGACGGCGTAACAAGCCAGCAGCTCCTCGGCTCTGTTACAGAGAACACATACACCGAGAAGTTCAATACAGCAGAAGGCGCGCAGGCTGTACGCCTCTACTCTGTAGGCGCTAAGAACAGCAAGGGCGAGAGCGAGCGCGTAATGTCATCGCCGGTTGTAACCGGCAAGCCTTACGCTCTGCCGTTCCGTTCTAACTTTGTGAGTGGTGAGAATGCACACCTCTGGTGGTCGCTTACACTCGACGAGGAGGGTGGCATCGGCTTCCTGCAGAACACTCAGACCTCAAGCGACGGCGACAACAACTGCCGCGTGTTCACATCGTTCAGCAAGGGTGGCACAGCCGACCTTAGCTCTGGTAAGATAGCTCTCGCTGGTGCAAGCAACCCGGCTGTGATATTCAGCCACAACGCTACAAGCGGAAAGAACTGCAGCATTGAGGTGTACGCACAAACTCCTGACGGCACACGCAAGCTCATCGGCACTGTCGACTACTCAAAGCTCAGCGGTAAGGCAGAGGATTGGCACCGCTCACTGTTCAAGATTCCGGCAGAGATGGCAAAGGCAGACTATGTTATCCTCACCTTCGTAGGCAAGGCAGACACATACGGTGTTGTGCGTATCGACGACGTAAACGTACACAATACCTACGACAACGACCTCGCTGTAAGCATCTCGGCTCCTGCCAAGATGAAGCGTGGAGCTTGGAGTAAGGCTACCGTTACCGTGACAAACAACGGCGAGAAGGCTGCTTCTAACTACCGCGTGCAGCTCAGAAGTGGTAACGACATCATGTTCGAGCAGACTGTAGCAGAGGCTATCCAGCCACTCGCAAGCAAGTCGTTCGTTGTGAATGTAAAGAACAACGCTACCAACACATCGAAGACATTCAAGTTGTATGCCGACGTAGAGTATGATGCCGACCAGTATAAGGCTGACAACAGCACAGCATTGGCAGTAGAACTGATTGAGTCGGGTATCCCGATGCCAGAGAACTTCTCGGCTACAAAGGACGAGGCTACAAGCAAGCTCACCATGAACTGGAGCGTACCGACATCGGCAAGCATCCAGACTCGCGAGACATTCGAGAGCTACGACAACTGGACTATCAACCAGTTCGGCGACTGGACAACTTACTCTTCTATCAAGAGTGGTGAGACCGGCGGTCTGTGGGGCTCGCAGGGTATGCCTTTCCCGCACGAGACAGAACTTTATAACTATATCGTCTTCAACCCGGATGCTATCCAGGACGGTATCACTTCGCAGAATCTCACTCTCAAGCCTCACGGCGGCGAGAAGTGTCTGATTACTATGTTCGCTCGCGAGATTGTCAACAAGAAGTTCGTTTACTACGACGCTGACAACTGGCTCATCTCGCCGATGCTCTCTGGCGAGGCGCAGACCGTGCTCTTCTGGGCTAACAACGGTCAACCTAACCCGTCGAACATCCGCTATCCGCAGACCATCGAGGTTTACTACTCTGACAAGACTGCCGACCACGCAGACTTCAAGAAGCTCGAGACCTTCACACACAGCGGTGGCAAGTGGGACTCTTACACAGTAGACCTGCCGGAGGGCGCAAGCTACTTCGCTATCCGTTGCGCAACACCTGAGGCTGATGCTTACATGCTCATGCTCGACGACATCGTGTACAAGGCTGGCTTCGGCAAGCTCGAGGGTTTCCGCGTATATCGCAATGACAAGATGATTAAGGAGCTTCCGGCTACCGCAACATCTTACGACATCAACTTCGACCCGAAGGCAGAGCCTACACGCTACAGCGTATCGGCTGTGTTCACTGGTGGCGAGTCGGCTGCTGCTACATCTGACGAGTGTCAGACAGCTATCCACGGCATTACGATCGACGCTCAGCATCCTGCTGATGTCTACACCATCGACGGCAAGCTCGTGATGAAGAACGCTACATCGCTCAGCTCGCTGAAGCGCGGTGTGTATGTTGTGAACGGCGTTAAGATTGTGAAGTAACAAGGTCGGAAAGTAAACCGTTTTCGTAAAGAAAACTGGAAGATAACCAGAAAAGGCTGGAAGATAGGCTGGGAGATATCACACTCCCAAGGCTCATCTTCCAGCCTTTATCGTTCTTATAATCTGTGGGTTACGGCAAAACTGGCAGATATGGAGGATTTTTTCGCATATAGACTTATTATAGAGGTTATTCAGGGGGTGCACTTGTCTCAAGTGCACCAACAATGCAATAAGTCCAGTGACATAACATTGGTGCACTTGAGACAAGTGCACCCCCTTGGTGTTATCGGACATCCCTAATACAAAAAATCGCCTCGCTTGGAGATAATCTCCAAGCGAGGCGATTTTATTTGTTGTATTATTGAAGTCTTTAAAATACAGCAGCAATACGGCGAATATTTTTCAATTTTTCGTGCAGTGAATTATCTTCCATTGCCGTGTGCATATTGTATTTCATCTGCATCTTTAGGAGAGAATCAGCAGGGATGTCTAAAGCCGCTTCGAACATCAATGCTGTAGTTGTGGTGATTGGGCGACGAGCATTAAGTATTTCGTTCAGTACGCTGTAGCCCATTTCTAAGCTATCTGCAAACTTACGTTGTGATATGCCTCTCTCCTCCAATTCGTCTTTTACTACTTCACCAGGGTGAGTAGGGTAAAAACCATAACCTAAATCTGACATAATTATATTTACTTATAATGGTTTGACAACTCTAAAATATTGCAAATCGTAATCTCTTTTTCATTTCCAATAACTTCTGAGCGGAACTCTATTCGGTATTGGTCATTAACTTTTACTGATTCACGATCTTTTTTGTCACCGATTAGTGCTTCATAATGAAGTGACTTGTATCGGTAGAAGTCTTCAGTGCAACTTAATGATTCCATCAAGTCTATCACTCTAATGTATTTCTTTATGATTTGAGGCTGAAAGCGATATTTCTTATTGTGCGCTTTTCCCTCATAATATAATTCTCGGAGATAGTCCTCTTCAAATTTGATTTCCATTTCTTTTGTCTTATGCTTGCAAAGATAAGTGTTTAATTTAATATTCGCAAAAAAAGCGAACATATATTTTAAATATACACTATTATAAGCAGTATTATCAAGATTTCTCAGCTGCGGCGATACTCCGACGGCGACATGCCGGTGTGTTCTTTGAAGTATTTGCCGAGGAACGACTGGTTGGAGAAGTTCAGCTCTTGCGCAATCTCCTTAATGCTCTTCTGCGTGTTGCGCAGCAGCATACGCAGCTCGATGGTGACGTAAGAGTCGATCCACTCGTTGGGCGTGCGCTTCGATACGGCTTTGATTGTCTCGGATAGATACTTTGGCGATATGCAGAGCTGCTCAGAGTACCAACCCACGCGGCGCTCCGAGCGGAAGTGCTTCTCAACGAGCTTTATGAACTGCGTGAATATCTCCTCGGCACGTGTGTTGCAACTATCGTTCTGCGCCTGCACGCTGTAGATGACGTTCGACAACTCGTATGCCATGGCGAGGAACATCGCCTGCACCATCTCGCGACGGAAGCGGTTCTCGGGTTCGTCTATCTTCGTCTTCATGCGGAAGAAAGTCTCGTGTATGAAGTCGGCGCGTTCCTTCGGCAGTCGGAATACGGGGTGGTTGCGTGCGAAGAGGAAGAGCGACGACAGCTCGTGAACGCTCTTTATCGTCTCGTTGAAGAATTTGTAGTCGACGAGTATGCCTATGCCGCGACAGTCGGGCGAGAGCGTGCAGTTGTAGACCGAGCGACCCTGGTTGATGATGATGAGGTCGCCGGGCTCAACGTTGTGCTTCACCGAGTCGACGTAGTAGCTCACGGTGCCACGCAGGCACATGGCAAGCAGCAGACACTGCATACGGCGTGGCTCGCGCGGAATGGGTATCTTCGCCACTTCGTCGAGTAGGAGTATGTCGTTGCCAATATGGCTACCGTCGCAGAAGCGTACTGACTGGCTGACGGTGATGTCTCTGAAATCGGGCATGATGTGTGGTGTTGAGGTGGTGTGGTGTTGAGATGGTGTGGTGGTGTGGTGTTGAGGAGGTGAGATATGTGGTGCTATTGTTGAGGCTTCTGCAGTCGCAGGTTGAGCTGGAACATGGAAGCACCGAATATCATCAGCGAGAAGACGATGGCGAGTGCCACGCGCTTCATGTCGCCACCGAAGAAATCGGCGAACTGCATGTCTGCCGACTGTGGCATGAGACGGTAGAGCAGCACAGCTGTTGAATTGTTCACCCAGTGGTAGACCACGCCGGGCACGATGCTGCCCGTGCGCACGTACATCCAGCCGAGCAGCAGTCCGCAGAGGAACGCGCCGACGCCTTGCGCCATATTGCCGTGAACGGTGGCGAAGAGCGCAGCCGACAGAGCGATGGCTACCCACTGGCGGTGTCTGCCCGTTATGTCGCAGAGCACGCGCAGTATGGCTCCGCGGAACACGAATTCCTCGGCAATCGGTGCTATGATGCCGATGGTGATGAAACCGAGCTTATGCTGCATGATGCCCTTGAACATCTCGTTGTATGTGTCGGGCAGCGTTACGCCGAGCAGTTCGGTGAGGTATGCCAGTGGAGCTATGGTGCCTATGGTGAGGCATACCACCCAGAACATCGTGAACCACGGGCGTGTGTTGATGTATGCGCCCGAGCAGGGCGTCCAGCGCAGCTTGTAGAACAGTGCGATGGTGATAATGCTGCTTGCGAGTGTTGTGATGGTTGTGGTGCTTGCCGTCATGCCACTCGATTGGCTTATGAGCATCGCTGCAGCTACAGTTATCGCTTGTATCGTAAGGAAGGCGAAGAGGTACAACGCCACGTTCAGTAATTCTCGCTTTTTCATATTTTGATGTTGAGATGTTGAGATATGATGTTGAGATGTTGTTATGTTGAGATGTTGAGATATGATGTTGAGGTGTTGAGATATGATGTTGAGATGTTGTTATGTTGAGGTGTTGAGATATGATGTTGTGATGTTGAGATTTGTACTATTGTCATCACCTCACCACCTCACCATTACAACACCAACTCTCACCACCTCACCACCTCAACCTCTTTCTTATCAGCCTCGAGTTGCTTCTGCAGTGCTTCAACGCTCTCGAAGCGTTGCTCGTCGCGCAGCTTCCTGCCGAACTCCACTCGCACTTTCCGTCCGTATATGTCGCCCTCGAAGCCGATGATGTGCGCCTCGATGGTGGTCTGCTGCCGTTGGAACGTAGGGTTTGTGCCGATGTTGAGCATCGCTGGCATCCACTCGCCGCCCTCTACGCTCACTCTTGTGGCGTAGACACCGTTTCCGGGCACGAGCTTCTCTGCGCTTTCGGGCACGATGTTCGCCGTGGGGAACCCTATGCGGCGACCCTCCTGAAAGCCGTGCGCCACGCTGCCCGTGATAGAGTAGGGGTGACCCATGCAGTTGTTAGCCTCGGCGATGTTGCCCTCAGCTATCAAACGGCGTATGAGCGACGACGATACGCGCAGTCCGTCGATGTCTATCGGCGTGTTCTGCAGCACCTTCATGCCCATCTCCTCGCCATAGCGCACATAGTCGTCGAAGCCCTCGGCGCGGTTGTGTCCGAAGCGGTTGTCATAGCCCGTGAGCAGCATCGCCACACCATACTTCTCGTGCAGCACCTGGCGCATGAACTCGTATGCCGAGAGCTGCGCCATCTGCGCGTCGAAGTGGAGCATCTCTATGCGGTCGGCTGCGGTGGTGTGGAGCAGCTGCAGCTTCTCGTCTGTGGTGGTGATGAGCTGTGGCACGTAGTCGGCATGTACCACCTGACGCGGATGACGGTCGAACGTGATGACGAGCGACTGCCTTCCTTGTGCGTGTGCCATGGTTGTAAGGCTGTCAATCATAAACTGATGACCGCGATGTACACCGTCGAAGAACCCGATTGTTGCGCAATATTCGTTTCTCATATATGCAAAGATACTGATTTTAAGGCGAATGGCAAAGGAATAGTGCCTTTTTATGTCGGCGCGAGCCTCTCCGGCGTTCGCCTACGCCTACCAGCGGTTGAACAGTTCGAGACTGAAGCGCACGGCTACATCCGTGAATTTCCACTTCTTCTGCGACGCAAAGACACCTATCGACAGTGCGCGTGTCTGCACACCGTAGCCCCATTCTAAGTAGGGCGTGAGGTGACTCACGGAGAGCGCACTGACGTACACGCGTTCCTTCTCTAACAGACGTCCTATGTAGGGTAGCCAGTAGAGTGCGAGCTGCGGTGTCTCATACGTCACGTTGCTACGCACGTAGTATTGTGAGGCGTTGTACCAGTTGGAGTTGAGCAGCTCGAACGAGCCCGACCAGTTGTCGTTCCATCCGTTCGGTATGTTGTTCTCGCGGAAGTTGCGATAGTCGAGGAAGTATCTGCCCGTGCCGCTATGCGTGTAGAAGCCTGTGCCCAGACGCATCTGCAGGGAGTTGAGAGCCGACAGACGGTGGATGTACTGCGCGTCGAACTCTATGCGCTCGTAGTCGATGTTAGCCCCCATGAAGCCGTTTATGCTGCGCTCGTAGTTGGCGGTAAGTATCGGACCCGCATAGCCTATCGGTCGGTACGTCAGTTCCACCATCGGTGCCACGGAGATGTATGTCGTCGGCATACCCACCTCTTCAAATCCCGTGTCCTGGATAGCAGTGCGGCGGTGCCCCATCACTCCCACCTCCAAGCCCCAACGCGGCGTAGGGTCGTAGTGCACGTATGCCTTCAAGCTGTGGTCGCGGAAGTAAGTCAGGTTCAGACTGTCCCAGTTCATGGCGTTGTCGTGCTTGTCCTTGATGGCGTCGAGCACCGACGAGTTGCGTATGCACCTGCCGCTTGCCCACTCCGTCTGCACGTATCCGTTGTGGCGGTTGCTGAAGTAGTATGTGATCGGAATGTTGAAGTAGAACTGCTTCTGCTTGAAGGCATAACCAGCCTTTATGCGTGCCTGCATCTTCTGGTTGGCAGTGAAGTTGTACTGCGCCTGCACGTCGAGCAGGTACGTCAGACCGCGTCGGTTGCTGTAGCTGAACTGCAGAGGGTTCAGTATCGGACCGATGTTGAATGTTCCGCGCTTGTCCCTACCTATGTCGCCCCCGATGCGTCCCATCAGCGTCTCGCCGACGTTCGTCAGCAACTGTCTGTTGAATATGCTCCCATGCGTTTTGCTCGTTGAGTCGTTAAGAATATTGTCGTTGTAGCTCTGTTGGCAGAGGTACGCCTCGTGTTCGGTGAGCGGAATGGGGCGCACGCGAGCGAGTAGGGTGGTGTCGTCACGCTCTGCGAGCGAGTCGATACCGCAGTCGGGTAACCCGTAGATCGTAGTGTATTCAGCCGTGATGTCGTTGCCGAGGAACAGAAAACGCGCATTCAGCGTACACTCCTTGGGCAGCAGCGTGCGTCCCTCCTCCTCGTCCATGGTCGTGGAGAGGTGAAAGCGCACCATGTCGTACTCGCCGTCGAGCGCAAACTCAATGATGCGTCCCGTCAGTTCGTCCACTTGTGCCCAACCGCTCACCAACTGCGTGCTGCTCTGGCGTGGGGTGAAATTCACGAGTGCCGTGCCCTGCGTGAAGCTCTGCGCCTTGTAGCGATAGTAGCGACGGTTGCGTTGGAAGAAAGGCGAGATGATACGCCCGTCGATAAGCATTTCTTCGCTGATGAGCGGTGTGAGGTAGTTGAGCACGGTAGGCATGGGCTGCGACTTGCGCGTTGTCGTCGAGCTCTCAAGCAGTCGGGTGGCGGAAACCGTTCCCTCCGCATCAATTCTCATGTGGTTGTATGTCTCTCCGAACACCTCGCGCCTGCTCGCGTTTGCAATGGCAAACATCGACGGCACAGTGAGCAGTACGGCGTTGCGACGGTTCGTGCGGATGGCGTACTTTGTGTAGGCATAGCCCTCCTTCGGGCTGTATTCTGTCGTGTCCACTGAGGCAGCATAACTGAACACGCGCTTCATAGTCTGAAGCGTGTAACTGCGATTGTCTGCTCTAACGCCACTTACGACAAACACAAATAGTATGGTTAATATGAATATTCTGCCTCTCACCCTTTCTGTTATGTTACATATCTTGATGAATTTCCTTTGTTTTCAGCATCCGCGCCGACCGTTACGAGCATCTGCGTCGACCGCCGCGAGCATCTGCGTCGACCGTTACGTGCATCCGCGTCGACCATCGCGAGCATCTGCGTCGACCGCTGCGAACCATCAGCATACGCTTGCAAAAGTAGTTAAAATAATGGCAAACACCCCATCAACCCACCCGATACTCCCAAAAACATAACGTTTATTAATGATTTTTCAGCCCTTTCTCAGTGTTTTTTCACTCCTTTCTTATTGTTTTATGCAGAAAAAGTTCCAAATATTTGGCGTTTCTCCCGAAAAACACTACCTTTGCAGTCGCAAACTTATCCTAATACATAGGTTAAGTCGGACTTGTAGCTCAGTTGGTTAGAGCAACAGACTCATAATCTGGAGGTCCCTGGTTCAAGCCCAGGCTGGTCCACGCTTCTATTACAGCGACTTACGCTTCGGCGTAGGCCGCTGTTTTTGGTTTCTGCGTAAACAATGCGTAAACAAACTGTTTGAGTTAGCCGTGTTTCGCTGTGATATTCTCTGAAACTCCCCATCATTCCATAAGATTGTTATAAGAAGAGTGGATTTTGTTTGGGTTTTAATGAGTAATTCCAAAGAATACTTTTGTAAAATAATCAAAAATATACATGCCAGATGCGGTTATTTCAGCTAAAAGTTCTATATTTGCCATCGAAAGATGGGGTTTTACTCAGTCCGTTGAGTAAAATTACTCAGCCGACTGAGTAAAATTATTCATTATGATGATTATGCCCAAACCAACGTTGATAATGACGATATCTTTGATAAATGTTTAGATGAGGTGCTATTTAATAAAGATATTGAAATTAACAAATTTCATGCCCCGTCGAAATGAAGAAGGTATTCTTACAATCGGGCTTTTCGATTTCTTACTCAAAGAAAACAGTTTGGATTTATAGCCTCTGAATAAAGTGTGTGGGGGATTTCTCCATTTCTGCGTAAACAATGCGTAAACAAACTGTTTGAGTTGTTGGATGTTTTGTTGTTCTATTATATTTAATGTTGTACAAAAGAAATTTTACACAAAAATAAAGATATTTTATTCTTTATAATAATTTTTTACAGAAATATAATACATTGTCGTATAAAAATTATATCTTTGCAATGTCTATTTCCATACCGAAAGCCCAAGGGGCAGAGGTTTGGCAGACATGTACATAAATAAGGCGTAACTGTACGCTTTGGTTTTGACTTGTTAGAACTTCGCAAACTCTATGGATTGTCAAGAACAAAGCAACGGGAACGTCTCATGGGATGTATTGTATACAGCCCTCATTGGCTTCGAACGGCTCTGCCGCTCGTTGTCAAGGAGGGTATATTATATAATTACATCAACGTGGGGCTTTCTGTGTTGCTCGTTTCGACAATCCGGGCAATGCGAAGGCCTTAACAAGTGGAACGAGTAACAGGACTGGCTCCACGTTTTTATATATGTATATGGCAAACCTAATAAAATAACCTACCAATCAGGGAGTCGTTGGTTTATTTGTGCAAAACAACGATGAAAAAATTATGTTTATTGTTTGTGTTTTTGATGTCAATACAATTAGCATCAGCACAACGAAAGACAGTCATCGTAGAAACTCCTACGAATCAAGTCCAAGACGAAGGAATGGTATTGAAGCGGAAAGTAGCAATTGGGCGTTTTTCAAATGAAACCCAATATGCTAAAGGTATTTTCTACGACAAAGAAAACGATCCTATGGGAAAACAAGCTTTGGACATTCTTTCTGCAAAGTTAGCTTCTTCAGGAAAGTTTATTCTTTTAGAACGTAGTGATCTGTCAACACTATTAGAAGAATGTCAGAAGAATGGTGGAGGTTCAGCTACTATTGGTGCTGACTATATGATAATAGGTTCCATAACTGAATTTGGAAGAAAAAATACAGGTAAGAACGGAGTTTTCTCTTCACAAAAGACCCAAACAGTAGAAGCTGCTGTAGCTATTCGTTTAGTTGATGTTTCTTCTGGACTAATAATCTATTCAGATGAAGCAAAAGGAAGTGCTGAACTTACTACAAAAACAACTATGGGTGTTGGAGGATCCGCAAGTTTTGATGCTACATTGAGTGATAAGGCTATTTCAGAGGCAATCGGGCAACTTGTTGAAAACATTATCAACAAATGCACAAATAGCCCATGGAAAACTTATATAATTTCAAGCGATACAGATGGCACACTTATAGCAGGTGGTGCAAGCCAAGGCATAAAAGATGGAATGAAATTCGCCATCAAAACTAAAGGCAAAAAGGTTAAGAATCCACAAACGGGAATTATGATAAACCTCCCTGGCAAACAGATTGGTACAGCCACAGTTCTCTCTACAGGTGGCGATACTCCAGAAACAGAATATTCGTTTGTTAGTGTGGATTCCTCAGAACCCATTAATGAATCCACAATGAATAATTATATAATAGAGCAAATAAAATGAAGAAGTTAATATTAATATTGTTCGTCATTCCTCTCTTATTGATTGGATGCCGTGCCCATCTTCCTGTTGCACAAGAAAGTGGAAAAGAAGACATTGCATACCTTTTATTTGTCAGTTCAAAAGAATATGCAGGGAAAAGTGTTTTAGTAAAAGTTGATAACAATGTTCCATTTACTGCAGAAGTGGTAAAGAGCACAAAAGCAAATCGCCGTGGTTCTCAATATGGAATTGCAGTAGGAACTAGAAACTTAACAGTGTCTTATGATGGTAAAAACATCTATAAAAAGAAGATTTTCGTATCAACCCAAGAAGTTAAACAAATAATATTACCATAATGAAAAAGTTAATTCTGTTAGGAGCTATGATTGGACTTTTGTCTTCATGTGATTCAACTAAATCCTTATACTCATGGTACAATTATGAGGATGCCACATACCAATACAACAAAAAGCGTACAGATGAGTTAAAGGTGAAAATGATGGACCAATATCTCAAACTCATTCAAAAACAAAAAGGCTCACGTAAAGTTGTTCCTCCAGGACTTTATGCTGAATATGGGTATGCTCTTTACATGGGAGGAAAGAAAGAAGAAGGTTTGAATTATCTTAAGCAAGAGATTAAACTGTATCCAGAATCAGAGACTTATATTTCACGAATAATTAAACAGTTAGAAAAATGAAACAGATATTAATGCTTGTGTTAACGGCAATTATTGTTGTATCGTGTTCATCGACAAAAACAATGGGTGAACAATATGCGGCTATGTATGAAGAGAAGCCAGTAACAATTGCAATTATGCCTCCCATTAATCAGACCACACATGCCGAGGCAAAAGACTATTTTTATACAACTATGTATCTTCCTCTATGTGAAAAAGGATACTATGTTTTTTCTCCATATCTAACGATGGAGATGTTCCAACAAGAAAGTGCGTATGACGCAGAAAACTTTTTGGAAGCAGACCTCTCAACATTCCGCAATGTATTAGGAGCTGATGCAGCCATGTTTACAATCATTAAAGATTGGAAACGTAACAACATTGGAGGCAAACTAACTGTTGACGTTGAATATATTCTTCGTTCTACTAAGACAGGACAGACACTTTACACACGTGAAGGCAACATAAAAGTAGACACTAGCATAGATGGTGGTAGTGGTGGCTTTGGGGCTATAGTTGGCCTTATTGCAACTGCTGTTAATACAGCTGCCACAGACAAGGTTATTGCAGGAAGAAAATGCAATGCTTTTGTATTAACAGATTTACCGGCTGGCAAATACTCTGATCTTTATGAAAAAGATGCAAAGAATCCTGCTGGCAAAAAGTTTATAAAAGCAACTGTAAAATAATTGCTTTTTTATTAATAGTAAAATTGTATTACAAAAGCCTCGGTGGAAATAATTGTTCACCGAGGCTATAAATATTGATATATCTTTTTTGAAATCTACAAGAATCTACCATAATTGTCAGATGTCCTCTTTGAAATTAGCTCCAAGTAGATAGACGTCTTCGTCAATAAAAAGGAAACAGTCGTTATTTGTGCGGAATAGCCTTTCCTATTTGAAATGCCATTTTGGCATTTCAAGGCATTGAACTCTTCTGTTGTAAGTTGAAACATGAAGTCTTCAGGGAAACGTGTGATATTTCGTTTTACCTGACGATTGAGCTGGGCTGTTTACACTTGATATAGCTTTGCAAGGTCGCGATCAAGCAAAACTTGATTTCCACGAACAAAGTATATGCAGCTTTGAATGTAATCTGCATTCAAAGCAGGTAATTTTATATCGTTATTTGTGATGCCTAAATTTGCGACTTCTGATATTCCAGTTATTGGCTTTGACATAATTGTTAATGTTTCATTAAATCATACTTGGTTGTTTACAAAGCAACAACCATTATCACACACAAAGGTAAATCATTTGTTGTCGCAAACAACGTAAATTCCGTGAGATTTCCATTTTTTAAACTTCTTGTCAATAATCATGGTCCCAATAAAGGTGTCTGCGATGATGGCGAGCGATAAAGTCTATATTACGTGTAAATATCAACTTGCCCAATTCACTGGGATAGTTACCACTTAGATCACCATCCTGCAACATGTTGTTCTCAAGCAGATAATGGAGCAACTCAGGATGCATGAGCTCGGTATTGATTAATGCACCCATCGTTTCCTCTTGCAATGTACGTGCGTCACATTTTCTATAGTATGGGTTGTAACTGCATTTTATCACATGAATAATATTTGGTGCAAAAATCAATCCTGCTTTCTCTGAGATAAAGCCTACTTGTGGACCACTTGGCAAATGATGGCAAACCTCTGTCATATCCAATTCTGGCGAAATCTTAGTCAACCATTCTTTCAGTTCATTAGTGTCCTTAAAGAATGCAAGACGCTTCCCTTCTGCCCGTTTCATATATAAAGGATAGGCATGTTCGTAAGAGTGTCTTAATTCTGCATGACGCTCATGCATCTTGTCATACACCTCTTTCTTCGAGTTGAACAATACACCATTGATTTCCCAATCATTATCAGCATACTTCACAAGCGCTGTACAAATATATGAACCTTTAATGAAAACATCAGGATAAACATTCTTCAATTTGTACTCTTCGTCCTTCGAATTCTTCAGCACAGCATGTTCCGAATCAGCATCAGTCACCTCAAATATATCCTGCTGACAATACTTCAGACACCTCAATTTTTCTGACTCCTCTTGCATGTCATTTTCAAAATACATATCTGCTAGCCACAGATGAGTCAGTTCTGCCATCGGTCCTATCTCGCAATTCATAGAGAAAGCCGTTTCTGCATAATACATAGCTTCAACTTTACTGAACTGCCCTAAGTATGAATCCAAATAATCCTCAAACCTATCTTCCGATAAAGGAGAGCAGAGCAGATAGGAACGACGAAGCCATATTAGCACATGCTTCAACTTGAAATAGTCATTGGCCGTATCTGAGTTGTATATAAAATCATACAAAGAACCGTTCACATCAACCTCATCATCCTCGGTAAGTATATCCATAATAATATTTGCCGCATCCTCACCCATTGCTAAAGGATTGAGAAAACGGTCGTCAAAATTTCTGGACAATACAAGCCATACCAACAGTTCTACTTCTTTGGCATTCACATCATTCTTATCAAGAACATGGAAATCATCAAAGAAGGGCAAATGGTGTGCATATGCAAGCGAGTGCTTATGTACAAAGGCGTTCCACAACCCTATATCAGACATCTTGTCCTCATAGTAGATTGCCACATTAATGGCAATCTCTTTCTTCAGTTTGTCTGCATTAGGCAAACTGATGTCCATATTCTTTATTCTATAATAAATGCGATTTGCTACATCCACATACATGGGACATGGCTGAATTCCAACCGGATAGTATGGAGAGAAATCATACGGAAATATTGCTCGCTTCATTTTTATAATATGGTTATAAGTAAGTATTTTATATAGTGGAAATACCATTGCGGTCATGGCTTACCCATAAATGCATAAGGCGATAACAAAAGTAATGGCTTTCTAATACATCGCCAAATATAAGAAGTATTTTTGAGGCTATTTAACTATCATTCTTTTTGAATTGCACTCAATTTGCATTATCTTTGCCATCAACAAAGACAAATTATTATGGCATTCGAAGAGGAAATCGAAAAATATGATGATTTAAGGTGTAAGTATCAATCCGAGGCTTTTGTTATGAAGAAACTGATAGCTTTTTTAATATTCTTGTTGGCATCAATGCAGGGGGCAACGGCGCAAGAAGTGCTGGGGCAGCAAATACCATTGCCTTTAGCTGATGAGTATAAAAATACGGAGTTTCATCCTGTCGCGCCTTCCTACTCGGACATTCTAATGATGAAGGCGTTGTCTTCTTCCGAACTTCTTGCCATGCCTATAACACCACTTACGCCAATGCCGTTCGCTACAGAGCCACCGCTTGCCTACAAATATGACGCAAGCCATTCAGGGGCGATGTCGACAAAGATTTCAAAAGACTTGAAGTTTACTGCCGTTGGAACATACCGCAGTTACATAGGACTGATGGATGTGCAATCGGTAAGTGGCAACATGCAATATAGCTTTGGAGCTATTAATATGCAGGGTGGGCTTATTGCCAATCGCTATCACTTCTATAGGGGCATCATCTCGCAATACGGCATATCAGGACAGATAGTCTATAGCTTCAACCCAAATCTTTCAGCTACCATCTTTGGCACCTATTATAATACCAATCCGTTCATCAGTATGGCGGCATTCCCATTTGTGCCTACAACAAGCTATGGTGGATATATGACCGTTGGCAACAACAGTTTCTATATGAACCTTGGCGTTGAACGCCGCTATAATACGTTCGAACACAAAATGGAGACTGTGCCTATCATTTCTCCTGCGTTCAAGATATCAAATAAAGTAACCATCGAACTGCCATTGGGCGACCTTATGAAGCATATTGTTGAGGATGTGGTTATGAAAAATCGCTGAACAGTGGGCAGTCCGCACAGACATTAATAAATATTTGGTATAAAATCATTATCTAACAACATACTCAAATTCGTCAAATCGCTCAAATCCCATTTCTCTTAATACTTGCCTACTGCGTTTCCTGTCCTCTATAGTATTGAACTCAGGTATGAGTGGTAGACGGATAATGATTCTTTCTTTGTGCTTGGCATGTGCGCATAGCCAGACAAGATTATCAATTACATGCTGGTTGCTCTTGCCTGTATAGGCTTTGTAGATGTTAGGATTCATGTCTTTGATGTCGATGATAAAGGAGTCGATGAAAGGGACTACCTCTTCTAAGTAGTAGCGAGGTACGTTCAGACTTGTCTCCATCGTAAACTGCCATCCATCAGGACATTGTTCGCAAAACTCCTTTATGAACAAACTATGCAAGAGTGGTTCGCCTCCACCAAAGCATATGCCTCCTCCCGTAGCAAGGAAGTAGAGATTGTCCATCTCCACATTTATCATCAACAGTTCTGTATCAATCTCTTGCCATATGCCGTCAGCTTCAAGACATTGTGAATTGAGACAGTACTTGCAATGAAGAGGACAACCATGAAATGCTACGAGCGTAGTAACCCCCTCACCGTCAATTGTAAGGCGATGACGGTCGATACAGATAAGTGGAGCTGTATTCATCTTATTCAGGTCTGAAATTTACAGAAACAACATATTTCATTTTCACAGCTTTGCCATTTTGTTTTGCAGGATTCCATTTTGGCATACTTTTCACAACCCTAATGGCTTCCTTGTCAAGTTCAGGGCTAATGCTTCTAATTACCTTTATATCACTCAAACTTCCGTCCTCGTTTACAATAAAGACAACATGAACTCTGCCCATAGCAGCACCTTCCCTACAAATTTCTGGATAGCGTAGATTATCCTTGATGTATTTCATCAATGCAGCCATACCACCTGGGAATGAAGGCATCTCCTCTACAACACCAAATATATTGCTGTTTTCTATGGAGTCTGTATCAACAGCTGATTGCATTAAAGCGGTATTGCCTTTTTTGGATTTCTTGGATGTGGTACCTTTCCTATCATTTGAAGTTTGCTCTTTTGTTATTTCCATTCGAGGATTGCTTGGAATCTTTCCTAGTATTCTATTTTCTTCTTCTGCATATTTAGCCTCATCACTAAACGAGATATCTCCTTCCAATTGTCCGTCTCCAGATTTAGGCTCTTCTTTTTTCACTATATTAAGTTCACTTTTAGTAGCATCCGAAGATATTCTTTGTACCTTTCCATCCGAACAAGCTGTCATAGCGACAAGTCCTGCTGCTATGCCTGCTACCTTAATGGCTTTTCCAGCCATTTGTCTGAGGTGCAGCTCATATTCCAAGTCTCTTACATCTTGCTCACATTTAGGGCAAGTTCCCATACATTCGCCCTTATAATTACATTCTTCAGGTGAATAGTCTATCCCATTGGCATCTGCTATTTGTTTGCGTATTGCCTTGAGCGTATCACAAATATTGCGTCCTCGAGTTTTCATAAATTGATGTTTTATATTATTAGGTCTTCTATATTTTTTCAAAAATACAAAGAACAATCCATATACAAGAAATTTATGTGCTGTATTTTAAAAAAGGTACTGTTTTTAACATTTTATTTGTTTCAAATGCCGTATATGCCATCTTTATATGTTTATATCAACAATATTAAAACATATTCTTGCCCTATTATTTATCTTATTGGTTTAAAATTATTACCTTTGCAGTGTTTTATTAAACATTTTGTAGTAGTTTTACAACATATTGTAATATTTTGAAAATCGCAGAACAGTAACACAAACACATCAATATGGATAACGTCAACGATTTCTTTGCCACGCTCAGCTCGTGTCTATGGGGCTGGCCAATGATAATATTGTTACTTGGCACCCACATTTTTCTTACCATACGCCTGCGTTTCCCGCAACGTAAGATTATTACAGCTATACGTCTTTCCGTACAGCGCGACAAGTCACAGAAGGGTGACGTGTCTCAGTTTGGCGCTCTTGCCACTGCTCTTGCAGCCACTATTGGTACAGGAAACATTATAGGTGTAGCTACAGCTGTGGCGTTAGGCGGTCCAGGAGCTGTGTTTTGGTGTTGGCTTACTGGCGTGTTCGGCATTTCAACTAAATATTCCGAGGCATTGCTTGCTATAAAATATAGGGTTAAATCAAAAAGAGGAACGATGCAAGGTGGCCCTATGTACACTTTGGAGCGTGGATTAGGTTGGCGCAAGATGGGAATTCTATTTGCCGCATTTACAGCTATTGCCGCATTTGGCATAGGTTGTACGGTACAGGCCAATGCCATATCCACAATAATGCACGCTTCGTATGGTATAAGCACCGAGGTGTCTGGTGGTGTACTGATGCTTCTTGCAGCGGCGGTAATCATAGGTGGCGTGCGAAGCATCTCTAAAGTATGCAGTATGCTCGTCCCCTTTATGGCATTGCTTTACGTGGTAGGATGTATATATATATTATGTATCAATGCCAGCTATGTAGCTCCGGCACTTAATCTGATAGTATGTTCGGCATTTTCACCAAATGCAGCAGGCGGAGGTTTTGCAGGAGCATCTGTCATCATGGCTGCACGCTATGGCATAGCACGTGGTCTGTTCAGCAATGAGTCGGGCCTTGGTTCGGCACCTATCGTTGCAGCAGCTGCACGCACAAAGAATCCAGTACGCCAAGCTTTGGTTTCTTCAACCGGCACATTTTGGGATACAGTAGTGATATGCGCGCTTACCGGACTTGTAATCGTAAGCAGCATCATAGCCTATCCTGACATCGACTACAGCAATGGTGCCGAACTAACGAAGATGGCATTCTCAAAGATTCCCGTCATTGGCCCATTCATATTAAGTTTCGGTCTGCTCACTTTCGCCTTCAGCACCATTCTCGGATGGGGATATTATGGTGAGCGTGCGATGGAATATATCAAGGGCAAGCGATGGACCCACGCCTACCGCTTGCTCTATATATTGGCCGTCTTTGCCGGCAGTGTTGCCAATCTTACTATAGTGTGGAACATAGCCGACTGCATGAATGCCCTCATGGCAATCCCTAATCTCCTCTCGCTGATATTCCTTAATGGTGTCATCGTACATGAGACTCGCAAGTATCTGTGGCGCGACCGACTCGACCGCGAGATGAATGAATGAAGTTCGTCTTCCTCTTATAGCGTAAATTTATATCCTGCTGTAATATACACAGCATGGTTGCGTGCCGAAGGAGATTCGGATATATTGACCCAAGGGTCGTTTGACTTTAGGTTAATGGCCTTTCTGAATTCGAAGCAATATGAGGCATCAAGAGTTATGTGTCTCCATTCATAGCTCAAACCAAATGGAATGCCTGCCACTATGTTGCGGAAGCTGCTGCTTACATTCTCCGACTTCTTCTCCTTGTACGTCTCCCATAGATACATCGATGATGTACCGTCGCCGAGATTCATGGTGCGTATGCTTTGTATGGTAATCTTGTCCTTTGCCGAGACGAGCAAGCCTGCCTGCACACCTATATGGGCAGCCAATCCTTTCACGCTCGGGAAGTAAGCCTTTATCTGCAGAGGCACGGATACGTAAGTAACGTCAAGCTTTTCATTTGCAGATGCGTATTTCTCTTTCTGCTCCTTAAATCCAGTGCCTATAAGACTGAAGTCGGCTCCCGTTGTCAATGAGTAATACTTAGACAAAGGAATCTCCACGCTTGCTCCAAACGTGTATCCTGCTTTCCACTCCTTTGATGCCGTAAGTGCAGAGCCATCCATCTTGGATATAGTTACGCCTGCATGTGGAATTATGGACACGCGGCGACCTTCGTTCTGAGCTGATGCCCACATAGGCAGCAACAACATGACAACGGCTGATATGATATTTTTCATAGTGTTCATTTTCTTTTGTAAGTATATATTTCTGTTGTATTACCCTGCTTGCGGGTGAGCTTCATGCTGTCTTCAGTCTTGTCGCTGATAGTCCAGGTTTCTGTATAACCGTATCCAGGTATAATGAGTGCATTGAAGTCTCCTGTTTTAGTTATGTTTTCACCATCCATTGTGAACCATTGGTCAAAAACAACAGTTCCAAATCTGTCCCATTCATACGTTTTATGGTTTTCCATGAAAGCAAGAGTGTGATAAAACTGCGAGTTCCAGCTGTCGTCATTTTGGATGTCAATATCCGTGATGCTGTTGCCATCCACAATGTAAGCATAGTGTGTGGTTACCCACTTGCCCAAGATGTATTCGGCCACAGGTGTCTTCATTATCTCGTCTGCCCTCAGCATCTCTTCGGGCACGTCTTTCTTCACAAAGTGTTCCACACTATTATTGTTGTCGCCGTTGTCAAAGACAAGCAATGAGTTGTTGTTCACGGCATACACATTCCAATTGATTCCTGATGAGAGAATTGTGCAGTTGTTGTCGTCCAGTTCAATCTCAGCCGAATGATATTGCACGTAATGATGCTTTGTATCAGACAATATCTGTGATATGTCGGAGATGTTGCCTTCCTTATCGACGTAGAATCCATAGCCAGTCTCGTTGTCCTGTTCCCAATAGCCCGTGAAGTCGGTCATGTTGAATCCCGACATCTTCATGCCCTCAAGTTCGTTTATCATCTTATCGCCATCGCCAGGCAGCGACGTGACTCTGTAGAAAGGCACCACAGATGTCTTGCCGTTATATGCGAGATACATCTTTTGGTTGTCGTTTCCTGCCACGGTCACGTTGTAGTATTTGCCGTAGTCTTTGAGTAGTTGCATCTCATAGTGGTTGCCGTTCACACTCCACTTGCCCGTCTTGTATCCCAATTTATAAGGATTGTCTGGGACGTCGATATACATCCATTCTGTCACAGTATTGTCATTATGTACTACGATGCCTTGAATGGCACCGTCGCCATTAATGTCTTCACCTGCTATCTGCCAATAACCAGTAATTGGCACATTTATATCGGGTGATACTTTAGGTGCTGTAAATGCTTGGTCGTCGCTGCATGATGTCAGCATAATGATGGCAAGCAAGCATAATGTAAAGGTTGTGAAACAAATGTGTTTCATGATTTTGGGTATTTAGTCGTTAATATATTACAAAACGCTACAAAGGTATAAATTTTTCTGATAGGGCATACTATTGCAGATCTATATATCCAAAAAATCCTTTATCTGTGGAAGTAGTGACATGGCTTTTTTCACTCCCGCTTCATACACCCTCCTCATCTTGTCCTCTTTAAGACTAAGTCTGCCAATATCAAGTTTTTCGTCTGGACAGATGATGAATGTGTTGCCCTTCTTAAATTCAGAGTGGATATAATCAAGTTGGTCGTTGTACATGATATGTCGTATTGACATCAGTTCCGCCACTTTGGGATAATCCTTCAAGAACATCTTCATTGCCAGTCCTACATGCGCCTTCTTCTTGTAGTAGTCGGCTGGCTGTGTCAGGATAACCACATTCCTTCTATAACCTTTAGATTGAATAAACTTCAAGGGTATGCTGTCGGTTATTCCTCCGTCAAGATAATGCCGCCCGTCTATCTCCACCGGACGCGCAAACACTGGCATTGAGGCAGAAGCCTGCATCCATCTCAATCCGATACCGTCGGCATCGTCTATCTCATGATATACGGGCCGACCCTCGTCTATATCTGTACACACGGCATAGAACCTCATAGGATTCTCCCGGTAAGCCTGAAAATCCATCGGGTCGTACTTGTATGGCAGCAGATGATAGGAGAAATGCTCATTGACATAATTGCCAGTACGAAACAACGACCTCCAGCTCATATACTCCGGATTGTCCTTGTATCTGATATTATATCTTAATGCTCTGCCAGGCTGGTTCGACTTATAATTGCAGCCGAACAATACGCCTGCCGAAACGCCTACTGCTGCATCAAACTTGATGCCGTTCTGCATAAAGACATCAAGCACTCCACTTGTGAACATGGCCCTCAAACCTCCACCTTCAAGAACAAGACCTATGGAAGACGCAGAGGGTAGTGTGGTGTTATATTCCTTTGTCATATTTTATTCTTCCTTCGTTTTATATAGATGCCCACAAAGTTATAGAAAATTATTTACAATCCACCATATTTTTCCTTTTAGGGATTTAACTAAAGGTGCTCCGAATGACGGCTAGTGCCCCTACCAGCACAATATCTCCCAACACCCACGACGCACATGCAAAGTAGACGTTGTATTTCTCTATGCATATCAGTGGCATAAGGAAAGCTACTGATGATATGGCGTCGAATGTTTTTGACATGAAGACGGCCTTCATTATTGCCCATAGCCTTTTGTGGTTGGTAAGCAGTAGCCATAATGTTCTGCCTGATATAATTGCAAGCAGCAATATACAACTGGCAATAAGGAAAGATGAGGAGTTCACAATTCCATATTCTATTACAGCATCAAGTTTGAACCACAGGCAGAGCAGTAAGGCTACAGCAATGTGGATTTCATTTTTATACAGTTCCTTTTCCATTATTATTTTATGTTTTTACTCTCGTGTTGAGCGGAAACCGCACAACCTCCTTTGTTTTTAAAAGAAAGGTTCCTATATTTTCTTGGAAGAATCGTCAATGTCGAGAAACAAGTCAAGTAAAACTCCCAAAACAATCGCGGCAGCATATTTCAGCTTATTCCATTTCTTCTTTGGTGTTTTGGCAGCAAGGACCTTGTTGCTAATCTTTCGTTTTGTGGCAAACAGTCCCATTGTGGCTTTTGCTTCGCGTATATCCTCCGTGTCCTCTTGGGTTTCGGCAAGCAATTGTTTTAGTAGGGCCTCCTCCTTTATGCTGAGAGTAGCGTCAAAATACCCCTCAATCAAGCTATGTATATCTTTATTTGCCATTAGTTAATTGTTTTATAGGTTTCACGAATAACTTTGCGTGCTCTTGACAATATCTGTCTCACATTTGCCTCTGTCCTGCCCGTCTTTTTGGCTATCTCCTCAAACGAATAGCCTTCATAGTCGCGCAGCCACAGCACATTGCGTTGAGTGTCATTCAGTTTAATATCTATGATTTTCTTCACCGAATCAAAAAGCTCACGAATGTCCTGCTCTTTTGAGTTGTCTGTGTCGTTGGTGTCAATGTCCGATTGTACGCTTCTGTTTGCAGCCCTTCTATAGTCGATACTAAGATTTCTCACTATGGAATTAGTGATGTTTTCGGTTTGCTGTTGGTCGTTTGGATATTTCTTAAGCGTCCATAGCTTGCAAAACGCATCCTGCAACACGTCGTCAGCATTGTTCTGTCCGGCTATGTTGCGTGCTGTGGTATGCAAACGTTGGCGTATACGGGTGAATATTGTTAGAACGTTGTCCTTTTTCATTGTTCATTCATGTCGTTATTAAAACATCCACTGGATTTATATTCCAGCTTCGTCAAAAAGCTTGCCGTATTGTTCGTCAATCTTCTTTTGGTTTCGCTTGCTGCGATAGCGTCCTATAAAAGTAAACACCAAGCCATTTACGGCACATGCTATGCAGATGACAGTCATTACTTGACTTGTGGTTCTGCTTGAAAGGTTCCATAAGTCCCAACCCATAACAAGGTCGATGATAGCCTCTGTTATGCAGAAGACAACTAAAAAGATTACGAAATCTATGGTTTCGTAGACAATCTTATTTTTTAACGAGTTGTTCATTGTTTAATATTTTTAATGAATAGCTTTATTGCTTAAATAATAGGACATTTGTCCATTAACTTCACGAGCGAAGCAAGTTATCTTCCTATAACTACTTTCGCTTGCGAAACTTAAGTCATTTATAAATTGAGTCCACTTTAAAAAGTGTCTTCATATATATAACGTGTGAAATCTATTTTTGTGACAACTATTATATTTTTTAGGGATTTTCCCCTCAACTAATAGGGAATTTTCTCCATTCCGTCCGAAATGAATAAGCTACTTTTGCAAGCATAAAAAAAATAAAGCAAATAATAACTTTCAATAAAACGAATATTGCTTATGAAGAGAAATGAATGGATGGCACTTATTGTCACAAGCTTTATGATGTTTGCCGTATGTCTCTCGGCTTCGGCAAAGACTAAGAAGATAGTAGAGCGTGGTATGACCAAGCAAGAAGTGATTGAAATAATGGGGCAGCCTAAGCTTACAAGCTTCGACGCTTACGGCGACAGATGGGAGTTCTACAAAATGAATGCCTTAACAGGCGAGAGCAAGCATATAGTTGTAGGCTTTGACCTGAATGGAAGGGTTGTTGCCTATAATATGAGCTATGTGGATGACAACGTTCAGCAACCTGCTCCTCCCTCTCATCCTTCTTGTGGTGCAGGAGCAGGAGTAGTGGCAGTAGTGGGTCCTAAAGTGCCAATAGGCTATGGCTATTGTCTAGACGATGCCTCTTTCTCAATATTATATAATAAGGTGAAGAATGCAAGCTTCGACGACAACAAGTTCGACTTGCTGCAAGTGGCAAGTCTCGGCTGTTACTATTCATGTGCCCAGACTGCCCGCATGATGAGGGTATTCACCTTTGGCGACAAGCAACTGAAAGCGCTTAGAATGATGGCTCCACGTATTGTCGACCCGCAGAACGCCACGGATATCTACAACGTATTGACATTCGACAGCGAGAAGTCGGAGGCTGGAGAGATTATAAGAAATTCAAGACTCAATAAGTAACGCAGAGATTTTTTAGTAGAAATAGCAGTTTTCTTGCCGATATCGGCAAGAAAACTGCTATTTTTGCATATTATTACTCACTTTTTATGCCGATAAAATATATGGAATACATCTCTACGAAGGAATATGCCGACTTGCATGGATTGTCAGAAAGAACCGTGCGCAACTATTGTGTGTAGGGAAATTATGCCACTATTAGTGTATACAGAGCGAACATCCAATGGGCACTGATGGCAGCAACCAGACCTCCGCAGAAATGTGCCATTATGGCTTTGGGTGTTAGGTCTCGATAGCCTATGGAGTCGAGCATGGCAGTATGTGTACTAAGAAATCCACTCCAACACATACCTATAGCTGTGAATACAGCAATGGCGTTGCCATCTATCCAACCATGGGCAATAAAACCTGGTATAAGACTTAAAGCTGCACCCACAGCACCAAGAGCCGTGATAGGGAATGCCACAAGATGTGGATCGTGAAATCCAAACAGCCATTCAAATATAAAGTCTATCTTGTTGGCAAGCCATGGCAATAGTTCCACGCCTTGGTATGCAGAACCGTTATATGTTCCATCCGCACCTGCCCCGAAGGTGAATATCATTACAAAAGTAGATATTATAAGCACACCAGGAATAATGGCAACACCTACCTCTACTCCACTCCTTCCGCCGTCGAGCACAGCATTAAGCAAGCGTATAAATACAGTCTTCTCTTCCTTTGTCTCTTCTTCCTTCTCCTCCTCTACTTCCTCTGCCGACACGGCATCCTCGGTAGCATACTGCGGATAGGCTTTCAATACAAATCGTTGCATCAGTCGGGTTGAGCACACGCATCCGCAACATGCTCCTATCAATCCGATAAGTGGAGCAGCATAATAGCCTTGGCTTGCCATAAACACTATAACAAGCAAGCCCATACCAAAGGCTGTACCAAAATTGGTAAGCGATATAAACTGATACTTCTTAAAGTAGCTTGCAAAACGCTTGTCGTGTGCGAGCGATATAATAGCTGGGTTGTCGGAAAGGAATGTCATTACTGCTCCCAACGACGTTACGCCTGGCAAATTGAATATAGGGCGCATCAATGGTCTTAGTGTGCGCTCAAGCAATGCCACCACGCCAAATTCCACAAACACCTTGCCTATAGCTCCCGTTATCACACATATACTCATAAGATAGAACACGGTGTTGAGCAATAGGTCGTGTGCCGTCTTCATTATGGTGTTCAGCATGTTTGGCACTCCCATCACCATACCAAGGTATCCAAATAGCACTACTACCGATGTTATGCACCATACGCCACTCGGAACGAGCGACTTTCTTTTTTGATTGTTCTTACTCATAGCTCATAAATTATTAACCATTGTCCATTAACTTCACGAGCGAAGCGAGTTATCTTCCAATAACTTCTTTCGCTTGCGAAACTTAGGTTATTTGCTTTTCCACGACAACACATGCAGCTTGGCTATAAAGCCCAAGCGCACTATTGTTTGATTGCTTAACATTGTTCCCGAAGGATTGGTGTTGGTGCCCGTAGCATGCGACACACTAAGACCAAGACGCACATCTGGATTGCCCTTAGTGGGATAATACTCCACTCCTCCTCCAAAGGCTGTAAGTTCTGTGCCCGAATGCACACACATATCGGCATCTGTATCCGTGCGGTTTACATCGTATGTAAACTTGCCGAACAATCCAAGATGTGATATCGGACGATATTCGAGACGTGCCATAACCGAGCAGTCTTTCAGCAAGAATGTCTGATGACTGGCTGCACGGTTCATTAGGTCAAGTTCCAGGGATGCGTTGCCTACATTAAACTTATTGCCAAGAACTATATACGAGATGAAGTGTTTTGGGGCATACTCTATCATATTGAGCGAGTAGAGCGAATTGAACCAGCCATAATTGCCTGCCCAATGCAAATGATAGGCAAGCATATCGTTGCGGGAGGGCATATGGAACAAGCTTTGCGTTACTTGTGCCGTAAAACTGCTTTTACCGTTATTTGTGGTATAAGAGGCACTTGCACCAAACTGGAAAGGCGCCACATTGTTCCAAAACTCAGAAGCAAGATATATGTCTATTGGCGAACGGTCGTACTCATATCCGCCTACCATAGCCGCTTGCTTACCCGCTGCAAAGCTCCAATTAGGGTCTGCCTTATAGTTAACGTACACCCAGTCGGTAGCGCCAAACTTGTCATTCTTGTCTATCTTCTTGTTAAGTCGCTGTCTCCACGAGTAGGATATACGGTCGTTTATCTGTCCGCTTACCATCAGCAAAAGATAATCGCCCTTAAAACCCGAAGCATCATGTCGTATCTCATTATCCACACGGTCGTTGAGATAACTAACACGAGTCTGCAAATCAACATTTATTGTAGGTTTATCGTCATCAGCAAAGGATGACAAAGACACACTAAACAAGGCGGGGAGTAAAGCTAAACATAGTTTCATAAATTTATTAATAGTTTTAGGATTTTATAGTTTTGTTAGTGGTGACAAAGATATAAACAAGATTTTGAATGGGCAAGCTAACACTATTATATTTTTTATAATAAATTGATTTTTATAATAAAGATATTTCTTAACTTTGCAAAATAGTAATTCATTCACTCAAAAAAGAATATGGCCAAGATATCAATTATAACAATAAGTTACAACAACTTAGAGGGACTAAAACGCACAGTTCCTTCTGTATTGTCGCAAACGTACAATGACTATGAATACATTGTGGTAGACGGCGGCTCTAACGATGGTAGCAAGGAATACTTAGAGAGCAAATCTGCCCAAATTACCCGTTGGGTAAGCGAGCCTGATAAAGGTATATATAATGCTATGAACAAGGGTATTGCCATGGCTACTGGCGAATACTGCATATTCATGAACTCAGGCGACCATTTCTTATCTGCTATGGTATTAGAGAAGGCTGCGCCAGAGCTCGATGGTACCGACTATTGTGTGGGACGCACTATTGTTATGGATGAGCAATATGCTTCACTACGCATGCCGCCCAAGAGCCCCACATTGCGCTTCCTCTCTGATAACGCTTTGCAACATCAGTCTACATTTATCAAGACCAAGTTGCTTAAGGAGCATCCATACGACGAAAGCCTTAAGATAGTTGCCGACTGGGCGCATTTTGTTGAAAACCGATATGTAAGACATCATTCATACAAGTCGATGGATATAGTGGTTGCCGTTTTCTATCTCGACGGTATCAGCTTTAATCAGCCCAAGCAGGTAAGAACAGAGTTCAACCTCGTGTTGAAGCGTCTATTCCCTAACGGTTTGCCTAAGGAGAAAGAAACAAAAGAGCAGAAGCAAGAGCTACTTACTGCAAAGGTGGCATATAAATTAGAACGTGCTATGAGAAAGACTGGCCTAAAACGCGATTTGAAAATTCTGCGCAACTCCATACGCTTTGTCCTAAAGGACTTGTTTATGTAATGTAACAACATTCATACTTAGTTTTAAAAAATGAGGGTGTGTCAAAATAGGAGTTAACGGAAGTTTGGGCTTTGCCGCTTGCTTTAGCAAGAACTCCCATCCATCGTAGATGGATTAACTTCTTCTTAACTTCCTCTAACTCCTATTTTGACACACCCTCATTATATATAAAAAGGTGCATCATTGGTGCAGCCTTGCTTCTGCCTTCTTCACGCTTCCCGCCTCCATTATCAGTCTTCTTGCCTCATCTGCGTTCTTTATCTGTGGATTGCGCTCCATAAAGATGCGCACAGCACGATCTATAAGCTTGGCATTTATCAGTTTGGCATTCACCATCTTGTTGCCCTCTACCCTACCAAGCCTTATCATTATCGTTGTGCTAATCATGTCGAGACACATCTTCTGAGATGTGCCTGCCTTCATGCGCGTAGAACCTGTTACAAACTCAGGACCTGTTACTACCTCAACAGAATAGTCGGCAACACTTGCTATAGGCGAATTGGGATTGTTAACTATGCAGCCTGTCAATATACCTTGCTCACGACAATGTCTTAATGTGGCAAGAACAAAGGGAGTTGTGCCACTTGCCGAGAAGCCTACTACAATATCCTTAGCATTTACGCCACGCTCCGTTAATTGCTGCCAACCATTATGCAAGTCGTCCTCACGCGACTCTCTTGTCTGTGTAAGACAACATGTGCCACCCGGAAATATAGCCTGAATCTGTGTTCCATCCGTACCATAAGTGTTTTGCACCTCAATAGTATCAAGCGTAGCAAGTCGACCGCCTGTGCCACATCCCACATAAAACAGTCTGCCACCATCGCGCAGCCTGTTCTCTATAGCCGATATAAGCCTGTTAAGGCACGGCAGAGCCTTGCCCACAGCTACAGCAACCAACATGCTCTCATTGTTTATTCCTTCGGTTATCTGCTCTACAGTCATCTGCTCCAAATGGTCGTAGTGCGACGACTGCTCCGTTATGCGTGTCTCCATTCTATTACCTCCACTTTATTATCAATATATGCAAAGATAATGATAATCCCAATAACTCGGTTTATTTGTTTAGTATTTAAATAATTTCTTCCTATGTCTGAAATTTCTTATGTACCTTTGCACCATGCAAAACAACAAACGATTCTTACTCTCAGCAGCGTGGGTTCTGTCCCTACACATACTTACGCTCTTATTCCTGTCGCTGTTTCGCCTTGTAGAATATATGGCGTTAGGCAGCATGGTATCCGACACATCTGCAAGCGTTGTGCCGGCATTTATACGTGGTGTATGGTTCGACAACGTTATAGCCTGTTATATTAGCGTTGTACCACTTACCCTTACGTTGCTTCCGGCATCGGTGTTAATCACATGCCGATGGATGCGTAAAGCCACCGTGTGGTGGTACGGCCTACTTGGCTCTATTGCCTTTATGGCATCGGCAGCCAATATCCCCTACTTTGCCTATTTCTTCAAGAACATCAACTCGTCTATATTCGAGTGGTTTGGATATGCCGGAACAACAGCAGGCATGGTTACTGGAGAGAAATCCTACTTCCTGTACATTGCCATGTTTTTCATTTGCATGGCACTTTACATATATATTATGGTGCGATTGCGCCGCTGGTTCGACCGCCGTATAGCTCAATCTGGCGAGAACAATAGTGGCTGGCATGTCTTTATCGACACATTCAACCAAGCCAAGCATGCACAGCAATCTTGGCTAAGAGTGGCAACCACTCATGCCATGTACTTCTTCATGTCGGCCATTACAATAGCCCTGTGCGTGTTCGGAATACGCGGACGTACCGGCTACAATCCTATAAAGATTTCGCAAGCCTATTATTGTGACGACGCTTTCCTTAACCAGCTCGGCATCAACCCAGCCTTTAATCTACTTACATCTGCCCTTGATGACATGCGCAAGGAGAACCGCGACCTGCACCTTATGCCCTACCCTACTGCCGTAAGCTTGGCACGAGAAAGCCTGGGCATTACCGGCAAGTGCGACTCGATGCATGTATTGCGCAGATACATTGACAACTCTACAAATACCATTGCCAACAACACGGCTACAGCACATAAGAAGAATGTTGTGGTGATACTTATGGAGTCGATGTCGGCCAACTTGCTGCAAACCTTTGGACAGCAACAACGACTTACACCAACACTCGACTCGCTGTACAACCACTCCATGGCTTTTACACATTGCTATTCTGCCGGAATACATACCAATCATGGCATGACGGCATCGCTCTATTCGTTTCCGGCCATGATGTTCCGCAATCTGATGAAGGGCACAGTTACGCCACGACGCGACGGAATACCTACCGTACTAAAGCAGAATGGCTATCACAACATGTTCTTCATGACACACGAGGCACAATACGACAATATGAAGGCTTTCTTTGCCACAAATGGCTACGACGACATATATGCGCAAGAGGATTATCCAAAGGAGGAGGTTGTCAACTCGTTTGGCGTGTCCGACCATTTCCTTTTCGATTACGCCCTTAACAAGATAAACAGCCAGGCTGCTACAAACAAGCCTTTCTTTGCCACATTGCTCACCATAAGCAACCATCCGCCTTATATCATTCCAGAATGGTTCAAGCCTAAGACCAAGGAGCCCGAAACACAGATTGTGGAATATGCCGACTGGGCTATAGGCAACTTCCTTAACAAGGCACGCAAGCAGTCATGGTACAACAACACGGTATTTGTGATACTTGCCGACCATGGCAAACTGGTGGGTAAGGTATCCGGCGAATTGCCCGAGTCGTATAATCATATACCTCTCATTATATTTGGTCCTGGTGTGCAGAACAAGCGTGTAGACAAGCTTGCCAATCAGGTAGACATCATGCCTACACTTATGTCTATACTCGGCATAAGCTATCAGTACGACGGCTTCGGAATAGACCAGACCAAGGACGAGCGCCCGCTTGTGTTCTACTCTGCCGACAATCAAATTGTGGCACGAACAGCTAATCGTTGCTATATATACGAGCCTAAAACCAACCGCGCATTCTGCTACAACATCAAGGGCAACCAATTGCAGCAAGCTAAATTTACAGCCGAATTTGAGCCTTTGAAGCAATATGTTTTCGCAATGATACAGACTGCGCAGTTTATGCTGAAGAAGCAATAGAATCAAACAATATGATAGCGAGCGACAGAGCATACAACTGATGATTATAAGTTGTTTTACTGTTGCTTAAAAGTAATATAACTGAACTTTAGCAAGTTCATAGAATTCAGAAGTTAAAGAAGTTAGCGCTCCCTTCAGTCGCTAGAATTTATAGCCATTACTCTTTTTGCTGAATATTCATCTGTAAAGCATACGGCTTTTAATTCTATAACTTCTTTAAATTCTATAACTTCTAAACTTGAATAATATAATCAACTCCCCAGTACCAGTTAGTTTAAACTGCAGTACCATATAATTGGTACTCCAGTACCAGTTATATGAAACTCCAGTACCAGTTATATGGTACTGAAAACGGTACTGGGATAAATTATAAAGACATATAAACAAGGTTCATCAGGCATTCAATGTTGTGCAAACTTAAGCATAAGCTTCTGGCACATAGAATGCCGGATGAACCCTGTTTTATTATATTTATCGATGTATATGCCCTTATTTTCTTGATATACATCAAAAAATATACTATTACACATATAAAATGTTCTATAAGGATACAAGTATTATATAAATTTGCGATTTATATGTAGAATGCAGTCAATGCAAAACCAACTATCAAATACACAGATAAAGTAAATTGTAAAGGATTGTATAATCATTAGACAAAAAACACAGGTATGAAAGTTTCACTCATAATATCAACCTACAACTCTCCAGGCATGCTACGACTTTGTCTGATGAGCGTTGCCAAGCAGATTATTATGCCCGACGAGGTGATTATAGCTGATGACGGATCTACTGAAGAAACAAGAGAACTGATAGAAGAATTTACAAGTATATTGCCATGTAATGTAAAACACGCATGGCAGGAAGACCGTGGGTTCAGACTTGCAGAATCGCGCAACAACGCACTTAGAATGTGCGAAGGCGACTACGTGGTGTTTGTAGATGGCGACATTATTATGGAACGCCATTTTATAAAAGACCACAAGAAATTGGCCGAGAAAGGATACTTTGTAATGGGTAGCCGCTCCAAACTGAAATCGGATATATCTCACCACCTTATTAAACGAAAGAGCATACAACGACATTGGTACTCGCGTGGAGTTAAAAGCAGATTCAATTCTATATATATGCCTTGGCTCTCGTTCTATACAAAAAATATGTATAAAAAGAATTGGAATAAAGGACGTGGAGCCAATATGTCTATGTTTATGAGCGACCTTAAGGCCGTAAACGGATTCGACTCCGACATGGTAGGCTATGGACTGGAGGATACCGACATCATAGTACGCCTTATAAACCTCGGGCTAAAACGCAAATGGGCTAAATTTCAAGCCATAGAATATCATCTGTATCACAAGGAGAAGAGTTTTGTAGAGAGCAACCGACCGCTGCTGCAAAACAACCTTACACGAACTATGTGCAAAAACGGAATAAAGAAATTATGACAACACCAGATACCCACACACCTATATTAGACATAATACTGCCCGTATACAACACGGAGAGATATCTCGACCAATGTATACAGTCGATTGTAGACCAAGAGCTGAAGGACTGGCACCTTATAATTATTGACGATGGATCTACAGACGCTTCGCCTGAAATATGCGACAGTTGGGCTAATAGCGACAAACGCATAACTGTGGTTCATAAGCCAAACTCGGGACAAGCCGACTCGCGCAACGTGGCTATTGATATGTCTACAGCAGAGTACGTGGGATTTGTGGACAGCGACGATAGGATTGAACCTAACATGTACTCGTTCTTGCTGAAAACTATAAAAGAAAACAATGCCGATATTGCCATATGCAACCACTACAACTACACCACTATGGGTAGCCTGTGCAAGCATCCCGACTATAATATTGAGGTGCTAAACCACGACCAAGCAACAGAACTTATTATTAAGGACCAAATACCAAGTTATATATGGCAGATGGTGTTCAGACGCTCTTGCTTAGACTATCGCATGCCAGGACATGTATGCTTTGAGGACTATGCCGTTCTGCCCTACTGGTTTGAAAAGGCAAACCGTGTGGTACGCGCAATGCGTCCGCTTTACCATTACAGAATGCGACGCAGCAGCATTGTACATAACATTAATCCACAACAGAAGTTTGCATTTCTTGAAGCCGAGAAACAGCGCTTAGAATACTACGGCAACTCCAAATTCAAGCCTCTTGCATCTGCATACATAACGTTGAGAGCAATACATGCAGCCAAGCATATTGCACGTATAAACACCAGCCGTAAAGTTATTCTGGAATATATGGAACGTATAAAGCCTATACTTAAAGAATATGCACCAAAATATGCGGGCAAACTAAAAACTAAGGACAAGCTACTATATCACCTCCTTATGCGCAACACATCCCTGTTTATAAACTACCTGAAGATGGAAAAGGTGCTGAAAGTAAACAAAAAAGCGTCAGACAGGTATTACTTTGACTAACACCCTACTCCATATTATCATTATACACATAAATTGTGGATAACTGTTGATAACTCGGTAATCAATTGATTATCAATCAATAGTTATCCACAATTTTGTGTTTATAGACATTATTTTCACTAATATACAGGACAAACTACAGGCAGATAGCCTTAAACAGTAAATACCACAACATATAAACTATTATGCCTGTGTAATACATCCTGATAATATAGCACTTATACCCTACTCCATATCCTGTAATATACAGGTTATCCACATATTACACACAACCTGTGGATAACTTTGTAATTAATTGTATTTCAATAGGATATTATTAACAATAAATGTTGGTTTGGTAGTTACTAACACAGTTATCAACAGGTTTATCCATAACAACTAACATTATTAATACGACAGGATAAACTATAACAGGAAAACATATATAATCGAACACAGATATTACCAACATATACTAAACAACATAAAAGTGTGGATAACTATGTAATATACTGATAATCAACAATACAATATTAACAAATCCTGTGGATAAATTCCGAATAAACCACAGGAAAAGTGTTGAGAAGTAGGAGTAATGTGTGGATAACTTTTTAAAATAACTGTTGATAACCTGTTGAGTGCCAGTTATAAGTGTTGTAAACAGGTAACAGGTATTGTGACAGGTAGCGGGTAAGACTGTTGCGGTCAATAATAAATATTGAAGCTAATAACACAGATAATGGCATACAGGTGTGTTTTTTGTACCATATAATATCCCAAGATATCATTGTTTGCACTATAAACATTAATATTTTGGGATATAAATAACACTTCTACCCTACCCTGTTTATAACCCCTGTAAACCTGTTGATAACCTGTTAGTAGAATTGTTAGTAACTATCGAGTTATCAACAGGCAAATATAAAGACAAGGACAGGTGTGGATAACCAACATAGTTATAAAATCATTATACAAAAGTTTTCCACAAATAAATAACGGAAAAAGATATAAACTTATTAACTTTGCAAGATGAATGTATAAACTGTGGATAACCCACATATCTATCTAATAATCAGACAGAAGATATAAAATAAACCTGTTGATAACAGGGCCTGTTGTGTGGATACTGTAAAACACCTGTTGATAACGAAAATATTATCAACATATTAACAGTACATCATACTCATACTTTTTCTTTTTTTCTTTAAAAATAAAAAGAAATATAAAGAATAGGTGTTGGGGAAAACAAAAACAAGTAACAATATAAGTATGAAAAAAGAGTGGATTGAGAAAGGATATGTCGACGAACAGGTAGACGCATCCTTGGATTTGAAGAAGGAGATACGTCAGCTCTGCAAGGAGAAAGACGCTATAATTCTGGCACACTATTATACCGTAGGCGATATCCAGGACATTGCCGACTTTGTAGGCGACTCGCTTGCATTGGCTCGCAAGGCTGCTGAGACTGATGCCAAGATTATGGTAATGTGTGGTGTTCACTTTATGGCCGAAACCTGTAAGCTCCTGTCGCCAGACAAGACAGTTTTATGTCCAGACCTCACCGCTGGTTGCTCACTTGCCGACTCATGTAAGGCAGAGGATCTTAAGAAGTTTAAGGATGAGCATCCTGGATATAAGGTGGTGAGCTACGTCAATACCACTGCTGCTGTAAAGGCTTTGACCGACTGTGTAGTTACATCGGGCAACGCAGAGAAGGTGATGGCCTCATTCCCGAAAGACGAGAAGATAATCTTCGGACCTGACTATAATCTTGGCAACTATATCAATAGTGTGTCGGGCAGAAATATGTTGCTGTGGAATGGAGGATGCCATGTGCACGAGAAGTTCTCGGTAGAGGCTATCGTAAAACTTAAGCAAGAGCATCCAGGAGCTCTTGTTATGGCACATCTGGAATGCAAGGCTCCTGTGCTTGCCGTAGCCGATGTGAAAGGCTCTACTGCAACCATGCTAAACTATGCTAAGGCTCATCCTGAGCTCAAAGAGTATATCATAGCCACAGAGGCTGGTATACTGCACGAGCTTGAGCGTTGTTGTCCTGACGTTAAGTTCTATCCTGTTCCGCCTGAAGTATCAGAGGGTGGGGTAGGGTGCTCATGCAACGAGTGCGAGTATATGAAGAAGAACACTCTACAGAAGATATACAACACGCTGAAGTATGGTTGGCCAAGCGTAGAGGTTGACCCTGAGATAGCCCGCGAGGCCGTAAAGCCTATAGAGAAGATGCTCTCGCTATCGTAAGCAAACTATAAATATAGAGATGAAGGTAATAATATCCGACGAATACATACAGTATAAAGACTTTATAGAACGAATACCGCAGACGTTTGACAGTTTGGAAGGCGAGACGTTAAAAAACAAGCGCAACAGCGTTAAGGTGTTTCATCATGACGGCAAGGCTTTTGTTGTTAAGCGTTTCAAGCGCGTAAACCTGTTGCAGTCGGTAGCTTATACCCTGTATCGACCTACAAAGGCCGAACGTGCATATAGGTTTGCTACGGAAATGCGCCGTAGGGGCATTTCCACGCCACGTGAGATTGCATATATGGAGCTGACGAGGTGTGGACTGTTTAGCGTCGGTTACTTCGTCTGTGAGCAAAGTATGGGCACTGAGGCATTCACGCTTCTTGTCGACCCAGAGGAGTTTTGCCGTCCGCTTGCTGATGCTATAGCACGTTATGTAGTGTTTATGCACAGTAGGGGAGTGCTGCATGGCGACCTCAACTCGGCCAACTTCCTGTTTGAGAATACAGCAGATGGCGACTACAGGTTTGATGTTATAGATACCAACCGATCTCATTTTTGCGACGGTATGCCGTCGGATGATGTGTGCCTTGAAAACCTTAAACGTTTCACACACCGTCGCGATCTGTACCGCTACTTTATAAGTAGGTATGCTCACGAGCGAGGCTGGAATGAGGAGGAAACTGTAGAAAAAGCATTGAGACTATTGGAGAAGTTTGAGAACAGAAAAATCAAACTGTAAAGCCAACTCTCCTTTAATTCATTTTAAATTGCTAATTTTGCAGTAGAATAAATTAAACGATAATAATATATATATACATTATGGAACAAGTACTTTGGATTTACAATACGCTGTCGCGTAGAAAGGAAGTGTTCAAACCGCTGCATGCCCCTAACGTAGGCATGTATGTTTGTGGACCTACCGTCTATGGCGACCCACATCTTGGACATGCTCGTCCTGCCATCACCTTCGATATCCTATTCCGTTATCTTAAGCATCTTGGTTATAATGTGCGCTATGTGCGCAACATAACCGATGTGGGCCACTTGGAGCACGATGCTGATGAGGGAGATGATAAGATAGAGAAGAAGGCACGTTTGGAGCAGCTTGAGCCAATGGAGATAGCTCAGTTCTATACCAATCGCTATCATGCGGCTATGGAGGCTTTGAATGTTCTGCCACCAAGTATTGAGCCGCATGCAACAGGTCATATCATCGAACAGGAGCAGCTGGTTCAGCAGATATTGGACAATGGGTTTGCCTACGAGAGCAACGGTTCTATCTACTTTGATGTAAAGAAATATAACGAGAAGTATCATTATGGCATTCTGTCGGGACGCAATCTCGACGACGTTAAGGATGCGTCGCGTGCTCTTGATGGAGTAGGCGAGAAACGCAATCAGGCCGATTTTGCTCTTTGGAAGAAGGCTTCGCCTGAGCATATTATGCGTTGGCCAAGTCCATGGAGCGACGGTTTCCCTGGTTGGCATTGCGAGTGTACAGCTATGGGACGCAAGTATCTTGGTGCCCATTTTGATATTCACGGTGGAGGTATGGATTTGGTATTCCCTCATCATGAATGTGAGATAGCACAGGCTGTAGCGTCACAGGGCGACCAAATGGTGCGTTATTGGATGCACAACAACATGATTACCATCAACGGACAGAAGATGGGCAAGTCGCTTGGCAACTTTATCACTCTTGAGGAGTTCTTTACAGGCAACAACAAGAATCTTGAGCAGCCTTACTCGCCAATGACTATCCGCTTCTTTATCCTATCTGCCCACTACCGTGGAACTGTAGACTTCAGCAACGAGGCATTGCAAGCTTCGCAGAAGGGACTTGAGAAGTTGATGAACGGCATTTCTGATCTCGACCGCATAACTGTATCTGCCGAGAGCGATGCAGCTACAAAGAAACTTGTAAGCGAATTGCGTCAGAAGTGCTATGATGCTATGAACGACGACTTTGCTACTCCGCTTGTTATTGCTCATCTGTTTGAGGCTTGCTCTGTAGTGAACAAGCTTGTTGACCATAAGGCAACTATCTCTGAGGCAGATCTTAAGGAATTGGCCGAGACAATGCGTCTGTTTGCCTTCGATCTTCTTGGTTTGCGTCCAGACAATGCTGGTTCTTCTTCTCATCGTGAGGAAGCTTTCGGCAAGGTTGTTGATATGGTGCTCGACCTTCGCTCTAAGGCTAAGGCTTCTAAGGATTGGGCTACCAGCGACCGCATACGCGACGAACTGGCTGAACTTGGTTTCGAGGTTAAGGATACCAAGGATGGTGCAACTTGGAAACTTAAATAGAATTAGGAATTAGGAATTTTGAATTAGGAATTAGTTGCGGCTGCGCCGCAATTAAGAATTATTCAATTAAAAGTTTCGCTAAGACTTAGAAAGGTTAGTCAAAAATAAATGAAGAATATACAACTAATAGCCGCAGCTGCAATACTTCTTTGCAGCTGCTCGGCTACTAAAACTATTGGTCCGGTAGTCGATCTAAACGGCGAATGGGACATTGTTAAGGTGGATGGCAAGGCAATAGATACAACAAAGACAGAGTTTCGTCCTACTCTTGGTTTCGAGACTGCCAAGAACAATGTGTTTGGCTGTGCCGGATGCAACTCTATAATGGGTACCGCACGTGTAAATAAGGACAAGCAAACTATCGACTTCTCAGAGATAGGATCAACGCTGATGCTATGCGCCAATATGGAGTACGAGCAGCAGATACTTGACGCATTGCGCAAGGTTAAGGCCTATAAGGATGGAGGCGAAGGACTTGTTGACCTAACCAACGGTCGTGGCAAGACTGTGCTTACATTAAAGAAGCAGTAAGCCTTTGCTGTTACTTTTCCACTTGCCAACTCATCAACTAAAAAAGCTCGCATATTTGTCAACTAGTCAACTTATATAAGTATGAAACACATAGTATTTCTAACCGGCGCCGGCATGTCCGTTGAGTCGGGTTTCAAGACATTCCGTGGCAATGATGGATTGTGGGAGAATTATCCAGTAGATCAAGTAGCATCGCATGAGGGTTGGCTTAAGGATCCAACACTCGTTACCAATTTCTATAACATGCTACGCCACAAACTCTATAAGGCACAACCTAATGAGGGACACCGCCTTATACACGAGCTTGAGAAGGAATATAAGGTTACGGTTATTACGCAGAACGTTGACAACCTGCACGAGAAGGCAGGCTCTACAAACGTGATACATCTGCATGGAGAATTGACTAAGGTTTGCTCGTCGCGTAATCCTGATGATCCACGTTATATACGCGAGCTTACTGAGGATAATTGTGAGGTGAAGCCAGGTACAAAGTCTGGTGACGGCTCATTAGAGCGTCCATTTATTGTGTTCTTCGGCGAATCGGTACCAATGATTAGTGTGGCTGCCGAGCAAGCCCAAGAAGCCGATATCTTTGTAATAATAGGTACATCTCTTAATGTTTATCCTGCTGCCGGACTTATTCATTATGTTCGTCCGTCTGTTCCCGTTTATCTTATCGACCCAGAACCCTCTTTAGGGGTTGGCAGAGAGAAGTTTACACATCTGCAATGTGGAGCAAGCGAGGGAATGAAACAGCTGTGCGAGATATTGAAGAAATAAGGTTATATGAAAAAAGGCTTTCAATCCGGTAAAGGATTGAAAGCCTTTTTCATATATGCTCATGCTGAGCATATTATCTCGGCTATTCTTCGTCAACGAAGTCGAGGCATCCACTTCCGAGTTCTTCACCATTGTCAACAACTTCTGTTTTTGTAGACGTTGTGATGTCTGAACCAGCCATTATTGTTACTTCGACCGTATGAGCCATTATCTCTGGCTTTAAATATTTCTTTTTCATGAGTTTATCTAATTATGAGTTTCTTACCATTATATATATATAGTCCCTTAGGCAGTTTGTTGCCCGTAACCTTCTTGCCATCTATAGTGTAGATATCGTTGGAAGAATGGTTGATAAGTGTCTTTACAGTCTCGATGCCAGTAGCTACGCCTTCGAAAACGCTTCTCTTTGCTTTTGCTGCCTTGGTGGTTGGGGTGGTGAAGTAGCACTTCCATGCTCCAATCTTTGCACCATTAGTTGTTCCTACCTTTACGAATGTGCCGTCAGCAAGCTTGTAGCCATAGTAGGTGGTTTGGTCGTTGGAAACGAGGGTCTTCTGGGTGCTTGTGCCAACGAAGGTGAAGTCGCCATGGGTGACTTTAAGTGGAGCGCCACTAACGGCAGTTTTTCCTTGAAGTGAGTTGAGGTTTGTGCCTGTTTCGGAAGCGATATACACGTATGGATTCCATGCCTGGAGGGATTGGGCTTCAGAGAAATAGAGCACACCATCGGTCTCGCTCGAATATTTGTAGAATTTACCGCCAAGAGTCTCTAACTCGGATGTGGTGACATCGTATGGCAAGCAGAGGGTGGCAAACTGGCTGGTTGTGAATTCACGAAGAGGAATCTCGTTGGCACTTTCGGCATCTACAGGCGAATATGTTATGGCAAATAGTCCGCTTGGGGTATAGTAGCCACCATTAGTGAAAGCGAAGTCGCCAGTCTTCTTTGTATTGTTTGTTTGGCCATCATTAAATAAAATATGTGTAGGTGTTGACGATAGCGATGTTGTCCATTTCCAAAGTTTGTTGCCATTAGGAAGGTCTGCAAGCCATGTGGCTTGTGCGCCAGGCCAACTGCCACCTGTGTAGTTAAAGTCTTTATTGTTAGCATCCCAAGCCCATACTTTTACATTTGAATAATCGGTGCCTGAGGCTTCGAAGTAGGCGCATAATTCGGTTTCAGGGCATGATGGCATGGCTTGAACTTCTTTGCCCGACATAGCAGAGGTGATGTCAGTTGCAGTTGTATTGCCATCATAGGTGAAGTATGCGTTAGATGTAATGCCCTTTATATCTCCAGTCTGATTGCTACCATGGCGAATGATGAGGTTGAACTTGCCTGATTTTGGATAGAAAGTTTGGTAATAATAGCATTCGTTGTCGATGAAACAATAGTTTGGCATGTCTTTCACATTGTTCCATCCGCCATTGAGCTGGTTATCATCGTCTTCCCATACGTATAATGCAGGAACATCTTTCGAATTTACATAGATGGTGATGCCACCTTCAGCAACAGCAGGTTTCTCTTTAGAAATGTAATAAGCAAAGTTTTCGCCATCAGCAACCTTGGTATAATCGTTGAGCATTTCGTCGATGCCTTCAGCTTTTCCGCTGATGACGAGGATGTTCTTGTAGTCGCCCTCGACGATGGTAACATATCCATTGCCATGTTTTGCTTGATGAACAATCTTGCTGGTATTGGTGATGCCTGCAGCCTTGCGAGCATTGATCATGTTTGCGAGTTCTGCTTTATACTCAGTCCAATGAGGCCAGAAGATACAAGGTGTGCCTGGCAAAGCGAGGATGAAGGCATTGGCTGCAAGAATGTTGTTGCTAACCTTTGTCTCGTCTTTACGATAGGTGTCGTGGTTGTCGACAAAGGTTACTGCATAGCGGCTAAGACTTGGGTCGGCAGCATTTCCCTTGTCGGCGATATCCCAACTGTTATTGTTGAAATAGTTGCGTATGGCATCGTGCAATCCGAAGTCGAAGGCTGCAGATGTGAACTGTGTGCCACGAATCCAGGCTGCAACATTATCTTTGTTGTCCCAATATTCGCCTACCGAGAACTGTGGCTGTGAGGCATCGTTGTATTTCTTGATATACTCAGCACCATAGCCCTTCACCATATCGTAACGGAAACCAGCGTAGCCAAGTTCGTTGAGAAGGAAGTCGAGATATACATCTACGTTGCGCTGAACATTGGCAGAGGTATGGTCGAGGTCGCGGTAGCCTTTGAAGTCATCTCCTGTGTCTTCAGCACCTGTAACAGGATATTTTTGTTTTCCATTCTGGTCTAATTCGTTAGCACATTCGTCTGTTTTGCAAATGTCAGCCAACGACCAAGAAAGTTTGTATTCCTTGCCTGTGTTTCTGCCCGTCACGTTTTCTTCAGGGAAGTCGCACCAATCTTTAAGACCATTCTTATGATTGATTACTACGTCTTCGATGATGCCTGTACCCTTATCCTTATAGGTGGCAATCATTGTGCGCAGCTCATCTTCTGTGCCGAAGCTTGAGTTGTGTGTAAGCCAAAAGCAAGGGTCGTAGCCCATGCTTGAAGAGGTTGGGTTGTGGTAATAACTTGATGGTGTGCCAGAGTTAGGTACCCAAATCAAATCGAAGTACTGAGATAGTTCATCTGCCTGTTTGGTAAGTTCCTTCCAATTAGTTTCCTTTTGCGAATCCCAATAGAATCCCTGGAGCATCACGCCACCATAATGTGATGGCCATCCTTGTGCCAATATAGACAAAGGCATAGCAAGGGCAGCAATGCATGATAGAATAATTTTTTTCATTTTTAATTTAGGTTTGTTTAAATATAATGTTTAATATATGTAGGCTTGGTAAAAATATAATTTGGACGACAAAAATAAACAAATATAGTATATGTTGATACATTTTTCGTAAAAATGTTGACGAAAAGTTATGCAATCGTTTGTATTCGCGAATACTATAGTATTATTTTGCGAAAGCAATAGAGTTAGGCTGTCTTGAGGTGTATGTAAATAAAAAAAGTAGGAGGTAAAAACCAGTTATTGGAATTTACCTCCTACTATGTTATTATATATTTGTAAGATTAGAACTTGTAGTTTACACCAAACTGGATGTTTGTACCATCGAGGTCGAAACCAAACTTCTTAACCTTGAAGTCGTCTGTACCCTTCTGCTGATAGCCGAGGAAACCAACCTTTGTTACGAAAGCAACGTTGTCAGAGAGGTTTACCTTGATACCTGGCTTGATACCGAACTCGTATCCGTCAACATCGTGCTCATAGTGCTTGTAACCTACAGTACCCTCAAGGAAGAGGTCAACAAGTTTAGTTGTGCAGAAGTTGTAACGAGCATAAGGAGCAATCTCAAAAGTGTGAGCGCCATCCTCAACGCCTTCCCATCCTACAGAAAGACCAGCTTCCCACTGCTTGTTGAACTGATAACCAATCTCAGGAACGAGCTTGTAGCTAAGCTTTGAATCAGCATCGCCTACCTTCTTAGAAGCGAGACCCATACCGCCACCAACATAAACCTGAGCGCTTGCGCTGATTGCTACAACCATAGCAGCCATTGACATGAAAAACTTTTTCATAATTTCCTTTTTTTTTAATTAGTGTTTCTTTTATTATCCTAAGACATCAATCAAAGGGTTGCTGTCTCAATCTTTGTAGTCAACTTTTCGTTTTGACTGGTGCAAATGTATAACTTAAATTTGAAATGGAATAATATTTTTCTTATTTAGAACAACTAAATGGAAAATATGAACATTATTTCTTGTATATTTGATATAGAACAATACATTTTATCTTATTTATGCTATCATATTACTAATATGATACGTATCAGTTGGGAGATTCAATTTTTAGTATTACCTTTGCCATATCATCTATACATTAATATATATATGTCAACAATAAATCCATTTGCACGTCCGCTATACGTGATGCTCAAACCTGCAGGCTCGCTATGCAACCTACGTTGCAAGTACTGCTACTATCTTGAGAAGAACAATCTGTATCAAGAGCAGAAGAGCCACGTTATATCCGACCAGATGCTCGAAAAGTTTATTAAAGAATATATCGAATCGCAAACTACACCCGACGTTCTCTTCTGTTGGCACGGCGGCGAAACCCTTATGCGCCCAATATCATTCTATCGCAAAGCACTTGAATTGCAACGTACTTATGCAAGAGGTCGACGTATAGATAACTCTATACAGACCAATGCCACACTTCTTACAGATGAGTGGTGCGAGTTCTTCCGCGAGAATAATTTCCTTGTAGGTGTATCTATTGACGGACCACAAGAGTTTCATGATGAATATCGCCGCACAGCTACCGGCAAGCCTACCTTTCATAAGGTGATGCAAGGCATACGCTTGCTAAACAAGCACGGAGTAGAATGGAATGCGCTTGCTGTGGTAAACGACTTTAATGCCGACTATCCACTCGATTTCTATCACTTCTTTAAGGAGATTGGTTGCCATTACATACAATTCACACCTATCGTAGAGCGAAAGATAAGTCGTAATGACGGATTGTCGCTTGCTCCTGGTATGGAGGAGGGAGGCGAGCTTATAGATTTCTCAGTTACACCTGAACAGTGGGGCAACTTTCTTTGCACCATCTTTGACGAGTGGGTGCGTAATGATGTTGGTCAATATTATATACAGATATTCGATGCAACGCTTGCCAATTGGGTTGGTGTTCAGCCTGGATTGTGTACTCTTGCCAAGGAGTGTGGTCATGCTGGAGTGATGGAGTTTAACGGCGATGTATACTCGTGCGACCATTTTGTATATCCCGAACACTTGCTTGGCAACATACAGAACAAGACAATAACAGAGATGATGTATGGTGAGAAACAAAAAGCTTTCTCGCGTCTTAAGCACGATTGTTTGCCACAGCAATGCCGTGAGTGCCAATGGCAGTTTGCCTGTCATGGCGAATGTCCTAAGAACCGTTTTGTGCGTGATAAGTATGGCAATCCTGGTCTTAATTATCTGTGTAAGGGATATCGCCAGTTTTTTGAGCATGTCAAGCCTTACATGGACTTCATGAAGGGCGAGTTGGCTGCCCAGCGACCACCGGCAAATGTTATGAACTTCGTTATTAATGCTGAGTAAACAAACGTTTAAATTAAACGACAATATATGCGCAAATTACGTACAATAGAAATGCAGCGTCTCTCGGTAGATGAGTTTCACGAGGCAAAGAAGTTGCCCCTTACCGTAGTTCTCGACGATGTGCGTTCATTATATAATGTAGGCTCTGTGTTTCGTTCGAGCGATGCTTTTCGTGTAGAGGCAGTATACTTGTGTGGTATTACAGCCACACCTCCACATCCCGAGATACACAAGACTGCACTTGGTGGCGAAGACTCAGTAGCTTGGCGTTACTTTAATACAGCTACCGAAGCAGTACAGTCGCTGCATGATGATGGTGTGACTGTATATAGTATAGAGCAGGTGGAAGGCTCAACCAAGTTGCAGAACCTACAGCTTGATACAGACAAACGTTATGCTGTAGTGTTTGGCAATGAGGTAAAGGGTGTTCATCAGGAAGTGGTGGATATGTCGGACGGATGTCTTGAGATACCACAGTTTGGTACAAAACACTCTCTTAACGTTAGTGTGACGGCGGGAATGGTAATATGGGAAGTGGCAAAGCAGTTTATAGATAAATTTTCAGAATAACTATGGAATCTCACAACATCAGCAAAGTCGAGCTCCGCAACCTTCAGATGGAAGACTACGACCAGCTCGCGCGTTCGTTCAAGCGCATCTATGGTGACGAGGATGTGTTTTGGACGAAGGCCCAAATCAAGAAACTTATAACTATCTTTCCCGAAGGACAGGTAGTTATTATTGTAGACGACAAGATTGTGGGTTGTGCTCTATCTATCATTGTTGATTATGATATGGTTAAGGGCGACCACACATATGCTCAGGTTACGGGCAATGAAACCTTTAACACACACAAGTCGACTGGAAATATCCTATACGGTATAGAGGTGTTTATACATCCCGACTATCGAGGTCTGCGACTTGCACGACGTATGTACGAGTATCGCAAGGAACTCTGTGAGAAGCTTAATCTTAAGGCTATCATGTTTGGCGGACGTATTCCAAACTATCATAAGTATGCCGACAAGATGCGACCGAAGGAATATATTGAGCGTGTACGCTCTCGCGAGATATACGACCCGGTGCTGACATTCCAACTCTCAAATGACTTCCATGTGCGCCGTGTAATGCGCAACTATCTGCCAAACGACGAGGAGTCGAAGCATTGCGCAACATTGCTGCAATGGGATAATATATACTATCAGCCACCAACAGACTCGTATGTGGAAAAGCGACCTACCGTGCGTATAGGTCTTGTACAATGGCAGATGCGTCCATATGGTTCTTTGGATGACCTTTTCGAGCAGGTTGAGTTCTTTGTCGATTCGGTGAGCGACTATAAGAGCGACTTTATCCTCTTCCCCGAATACTTCAATGCTCCACTTATGGCTAAGTTTAATGATATGGGCGAGGCTCAGTCGATACGTGCCATGGCACAGTACACCGAGCTTATACGCGACCGTTTTCGCGAACTTGCCATCTCGTATAACATCAATATCATAACCGGCTCAATGCCGTATCTTAAGGAAGACAACTCATTATATAATGTGGGATTCCTCTGCCGACGCGACGGAACGGTGGATATGTATGAGAAGATACATGTAACCCCCGATGAACAGAAGTGTTGGGGACTATCTGGTGGCTCGCATATACAGACATTTGATACCGATTGTGGCAAGATAGGTATTGTTATCTGCTACGATGTGGAATTCCCAGAACTGTCGCGACTAATGGCAGACGATGGTATGAAGATTCTCTTTGTGCCATTTATGACTGACACCCAGAATGCTTATTCGCGTGTTCGTGTGTGTGCTCAGGCCCGTGCCATAGAGAACGAGTGTTATGTTGCGATAGCAGGAAGTGTAGGCAACTTGCCTCGTGTACACAATATGGATATACAGTATGCACAGTCGGCTGTATTTACTCCTTGCGATTTTGCCTTCCCTAATGATGGCAAACGAGCAGAGGCTACACCTAATACCGAGATGATACTCGTGTCAGATGTAGATCTATCGCTGCTTAATGAGTTGCATACATATGGTGCTGTGCGTAATCTGCGCGACCGTCGTGGCGACTTGTATAAACTCGAGATGAAAAAGGGAGCTAAATAATATATATTTATAATAAGGTAGTGCGGCATGTAGACGCTACATACAAGTGATAATTTTGTCTCTTGTGTGATGTGACTACATGCCGTACCTCTTTTTATCTTATACAAACGTTTGCAGTAATTTATTATTTAATAAATTGCGGAAGACTACTGTTGTTAAAAAACTTTTTATATATTAGCAGCGAAAATATGCAAGCCTAATAACAAGTAATATTAAACATAAATAACAAACAAAACTAAAACCTAATTCTTATGAAAAGAAATTTACTTAAATCATTATTCGTAACACTCGCATTGGTATTTACAGCCATTGCCGCACAGGCACAATGCTACATTATTGGCAATGATGGCAAATGGCTAACTAATGAGGCTGGAGCCGAGCTGCAACCTACGACAGAAGAAGGCGTTTACGAGGGCGATGTAGTGTTTGATGACAGTCAGTACTTTTTTGTATGTACTAAATTGATGGAGAATGCTTATGATTGGGATGAATTGCTTCCATATCGTTATAATCCTGGAACCACAGAGGAAATTTCAATTGTATACAACAAACCATCAAAACTAACACCAGCCATGGAAGCTACCAATTCATCATATATGGTGGCAGATCTTGGCACACACAAGATACGTGTAGACTTTAATGCTATGACCGTGACAGTTGATGGCACCTATCCCGAGCATATATATATGATGGGAACAGATGGCGAATGGACTCTTGGTGTACCGTCGGCTACACTCAACCATGTTGAAGGCACAAACCTTTATAAGGCAAAGGTGGAATTTACTGCTAACTACTTTGCGTTTTTCAAACAAATGGCAGACACTTGGGAAGAACAGGAATTAAACCGTTGGATTGTTAAAGGCGAGGTGCTTCCAAATACAGAACTGTCTCTTGTAAAAGTACTTGACAAAAGCAGTTCGTATATAAACCGTTTAGGTACGTACGAGGTAACATTCGACTACTGCAATAATACGGCTATGTTGTATGATGAAACATACGTACCTGAGCCTGAGACAGAAAAGCTGATTTACTTTATAGGCGATGGCAACAATTGGACTACAAACACATATTTTGGAAAGATACCAGAAGTAAGTGATGGTGTATACGAGGGTCAAGTTAAGTTTGAGGTAGGCTACTTTGCCATAGGTACAAAGCTCGGCAATACTACAAACGATTGGGATACATTCAACGCACATCGCTTCTGTCCGCAAGCTGATGGAGAGCCTATGGGCGCATACAGTGAAAGCCCAATCTTTACGTATGGCGATATTTCTAGTAACGCATTCCAAATTAAAACAGGTAATGAGGGTGAATATGTCGTTACTGTCGACACTAATGAGATGAAGATAAAGTTTAGTGGTTTTGTTGGAATATCTATCACCAACATCACATCAGCATCCGACAACATTACAAATTACTACGATCTCACTGGTCGCAACCTCGGTACAAAGAAGCCTGCAAAGGGTCTGTATATTAAGGACGGAAAGAAGGTTGTGGTAAAGTAACGAAATCGTTTTAGACATATATTTTACTAATAATTCATTGGCGACCATTACACGCATGTAGACAGCAAGCATCGTGTAATGGTCGTCTTTTTTGGGTTTGTTATATAGCTTGTTTGACTCTTATTCATCTTTATGCCGTTTTTTTACTCTTCATTTATCCAAATTTTCGTAACTTTGCATTTTAATCATATATTGGTGTATCCAATTGAAACTTACATTATTATATAAATGAAGAAACTTTTTATCGAGACATACGGCTGCCAGATGAACGTGGCAGACTCAGAAGTAGTGGCTTCCATCATGCAGATGGCAGGCTATGAACTGTGCGAAAACGAGGATGATGCCCAGGCTATATTCCTTAATACATGCTCCATTCGTGAGAATGCGGAGAACAAGATATACAATCGTCTTGAGACATTGCACGCCGAACAGAAGAAGGGTAGACAGCTTATCCTTGGTGTGCTTGGTTGTATGGCCGAGCGTGTGCGCGAGGACTTAATCAATAATCATCATGCCAATCTGGTGTGCGGTCCCGACTCTTATCTTAATCTGCCAGATATGATTGCACAGTGCGAGAATGGAACTAACGCTTGCAACATAGAGTTGTCTACTACCGAGACATATCGCGACGTTATACCACAACGCATTGGTGCCAATCGTGTAAGTGGTTTTGTTAGCATTATGCGTGGTTGCAACAACTTCTGCCACTACTGCATCGTGCCTTACACACGTGGTCGTGAACGTTCGCGCGACGTAGATAGCATACTGCGTGAGGTTAAGGACTTGCACGACCGTGGGTTCAAGGAGGTAACGCTTCTTGGTCAGAATGTAAACAGTTATGGACTCACTCCTGCAGGAAAGCGTATTGAAGGTGGATGCTCGTTTGCCGAATTGCTGCGCAAGGTGGCACAGAGTGTACCAGATATGCGTGTGCGTTTCACCACATCCAACCCAGAGGATATGACCGACGACATTCTCTATGCCATTGCCGAGGAACCAAATCTCTGCAAGCACATACATTTTCCAGCACAGAGTGGCTCAAGCAAGATACTCAAACTGATGAACCGTAAGTACACAAGAGAGCAGTATCTTGAGCGTGTTGAGGCTATTCGCCGTATTATTCCAGGCTGTGGACTTACTACCGATATCTTTGTAGGCTATCATGACGAGACACCTGAGGATCATGCCGAGACTTTATCATTGGTGCGTGAGTGCATGTTCGATTCTGCCTTTATGTTCAAGTATAGCGAGCGTCCAGGCACTTATGCTGCCAAGCATCTGCCCGACAATGTGTCAGAAGAGGTTAAGATAGAACGTCTTAACGAGCTTATTAAGCTTCAGACAGAGGTGTCTGCCGAGCAAAACCGCAAGGATGTAGGCAAGACATTCGAGGTATTAGTAGAAGGATTCTCTAAGCGTTCTCGTGAGCAACTCATGGGACGTACTGAGCAGAACAAGGCTGTAGTGTTCGACAAGAACGGTCATCATATAGGCGAACGTGTTATGGTAAAGATAACCGACTCTACATCAGCTACCTTGTTAGGCGAATGCATCGATTAGGATGCACCCGAATATTATCTTGAACACGGATCTAACATTATTTATTCAATGAAAGAATTCCTCCTGATATTCCAACGCTTTGTACCTCCATACAAGCGATACATCACAATGGCAGTGGTGTTCAACCTGTTATCGGCAGTGCTCAACGTATTCTCGTTTGCGGCACTTATACCTATATTGCAGATTCTTTTCCGTACTCAGGGCACGGCTACAGCCACTCACCTTATGGAATGGGATTGGAGCAACGTTAAGGATGTGCTTGCCAACAATACCGACTACTATGTGCGCGAGCTTATAGATAAGGTAGACCCAGCAACAACACTGCTCATCATCGGACTCTTGCTTGCATTCATGACAATGCTCAAGACTGCTGCCTACTTCCTGTCATCGGCGTCTATTATTCCTATACGTACCGGTATTGTGCGTGACATACGCAACTTGCTTTACCGCAAGATAACATCATTGCCATTGGGATTCTTCTCTGAAGAACGCAAGGGCGATATCATAGCCCGTATGACTGGCGACGTTCAGGAGGTGGAGAACAGTATAATGGCATCCTTGGACATGCTTTTCAAGAACCCTATACTCATCATAAGCTACTTTGCGGCACTAATATTTATATCGTGGCAGCTTACCGTCTTTACGCTGCTTTTTGTACCAGTGTTCGGATGGATGATGGGATTGGTTGGACGAAAACTCAAGCGCAAGTCGATTGAGGCTCAGACTCTGTGGAGTGACACAATGAGCATTGTTGAGGAAACACTTGGTGGACTGCGTATTATCAAGGCTTTCTGTGCGGAGGAGAAGATGAATAGCCGCTTTGAACGTATCAACAACGACTATCGCACATCTGTACAGCGAGTTAATATACGTCAGCAGATGGCTCATCCTATGAGCGAGTTTCTTGGTACGGTGATGATAGTCATAGTGTTGTGGGTAGGCGGTGTGCTTGTTCTCAATCAGCAGATGCTCTCAGGACCAACATTCATTTACTATCTCGTGATGCTTTATTCTATCATCAACCCTCTTAAAGAGGTGTCAAAGGCTGCCTACAACATACCTAAGGGTCTTGCCTCTATGGAGCGTGTAGACAAGATATTGAAGGCTGAGGACAGCATCAAAGAGAAGCAGAATCCTGTACATATCAAAGCTTTTGAGCATCAGATAGAGTTCCGTCATGTATCGTTCCGTTATGGCGAGCAGTGGGTGCTTAAGGACATCAATCTCATTATAGAGAAAGGCAAGACAGTAGCTCTTGTTGGACAGAGTGGTTCGGGTAAGTCAACTCTTGTCGATCTTATCCCGCGCTATTATGATGTTCAGGAGGGCGAGGTACTTATCGATGGCGTTAATATCAAGGATCTTGGCATACACGACCTTCGTCAGCTTATAGGCAATGTCAATCAGGAAGCCATTCTCTTTAACGACTCGTTCCGAAACAATATTACCTTTGGTGTTGACAGCGCAACACAGGAGCAAGTGGAGCAGGCTGCCCGAATAGCCAATGCACATGAGTTTATAATGCAGACCGAACAAGGATATGATACATGTATAGGCGATCGAGGCGGACGTCTGTCTGGTGGACAGCGCCAGCGTGTAAGTATTGCGCGTGCCATACTTAAGAATCCACCTATACTTATTCTTGATGAGGCTACATCTGCTCTTGATACCGAGAGCGAGCGTCTTGTGCAGGATGCATTGGAGCGACTTATGAAGACACGTACAACTGTTGCAATTGCCCACCGACTGTCTACTATTAAGAATGCCGACGAGATATGTGTGTTGCACGATGGACATATTGTGGAGCGTGGTACACACGATGAGCTTATTGCTCTTGGTGGCTACTACAAGAAGCTGCATGATATGCAGAAGTAAAAACGATAATAATACATAAAAATGTACTACCCCATATTCATCCTTTCGCTATTGCCGTTCTGCATATTGTATGTATTGAGCGACTTGGCATATTATATAATGTATTATGTCGTGCGATATCGTCGCGATATTGTACGACATAATCTCAGCACCTCGTTCCCTGACAAGAGCGAGGCTGAGATAGTACGCATTGAACGGAAGTTCTATCATTGGCTTTGCGACTATTTTGTCGAAACAATAAAGTTGCTTAGTATCAGTGATAAAGAATTGCGTAGACGTTTCAATATAATAGGGGCTGACAAGGTGGAAGAATGTTTTAAGGCAGGACAAGACTGTGCAGCCTTGCTTGGTCATTATTGTAATTGGGAGTGGTTATCATGCACTGGTATGGCTTTCCCCGAAGGGCGCAAAATTGGACTTGTATACAAGCCTTTGCGCTCAAAACAGTTCGACAATTTGTTCCGTCGTATACGTTCATCGCAACCGTCAAGCATTGTAGTTCCAAAGAATGATATATTGCGCGAACTTGTCAAGCTGCGTCGAGATAATATTCGCTCGTTATTTGGATATATAGCCGACCAAGGTCCACGCTACAACAACATTCATTTGTGGTTGCCGTTTCTCAATCATGATACTGGTGTGTTTACTGGTTCGGAGCGTATCATGCGCAAGATGAAGAACGCTGTGTTCTATGTAGATATGGCTCGTCCACGTCGTGGCTACTACACTGCTACGTTCCGTCTTATAACAGACAACGCTGCAAATGTTGCAGAGAACGAACTTACAACCAAGTTCTTCCAAATGCTCGAACAGACCATACAACGTGAGCCAGCATACTATCTGTGGACACATAATAGATGGAAACGCACTCACGAGGAATATAATAGAAGGTACGGTATAAAATGACAACAATAGCATACGACGCCAAACGACTTGTGCGCAATCGCACAGGTCTTGGCAATTACTCACGCACACTTGTGGCAGACCTTGCCCAACTGCTTCCGCAAAGTTATAAGATGCTTCTTTATGCACCTGACCGAGGTAGCGATGATTTACGCTCGCAGGTTGCCGAGTCAGACCGTCTGCATTATGTCTATCCGGCAAAGGCGAGAAGTGGATTGGCTAAGGCTGTATGGCGCTCTTGGGGCATTGTAAAGGATCTTAAGCGTGATAAGGTAGAACTGTTTCATGGCTTGTCCGGCGAACTTCCTATCGGCATTAAGGCGGCAGGCATAAAATCGGTTGTAACTATTCACGACCTCATATTCTTGCGTCATCCCGAATACTACAATCCTATAGACGTGGCAATGTATAAGGCTAAGTTTCTGCTAACATGCCGTGAAGCCAACCGTATTATTGCCATAAGCGAGTGTACCAAGCGCGACATTATGGAATATGGTGGAGTGGAGGAGAGCCGCATCGAGGTGATATACCAGAGTTGCGGCAAGCGTTTTGCTACCTCGTTGACACCCGAACGTATTGAATATACTCGTCAAAAGCTGCAACTTCCACAACGTTTCGTACTTAATGTGGGCACCCTTGAGGAACGCAAGAATCTGTTGCTTGCTGTAGAGTCGTTGCCAATGTTGCCTAATGACATTCATCTTGTTGCTGTAGGACGCCGTACCAAGTATACTGATAAGGTGGAGAAGGCAGCACAGCAGCTTGGTGTTGCCAATCGTCTGCATGTGCTTTCGGGCATAGGCGACGACGACTTGCAAGCTATTTACAATCTTGCAGAGACCTTTGTCTATCCTTCGCGTTATGAAGGTTTCGGTATTCCTATTATAGAGGCCATACAGAGTTCGTTGCCCGTTGTGGCTTGCACTGGTTCTTGTCTTGAGGAGGCTGGTGGTCCCGATTGTCTCTATGTATCGCCAGACGATCCCAAGATGCTTGCCTTATCCATTAAGCAAACGCTTAAGGGAGCTGCCGGTCGTGCCGAACGAATAGAAAAAAGCCGTATCTATGTTCAACGATTCGAGAACAACGATACGGCAAGAAGAGTAGTGGAACTTTATAATAGAATGTAATTGGCAATGGCGGCGAAGTCGTCTACAACGGCATCGGCGCCTGCTTCTATCAAGCTCTCGCGTGTTCCGTTGCCGTATGTTACACCTATGGTCATACAACCTGCATTGCGTCCCATTAGTATATCAAAGTGGGTGTCGCCTATAACCACGGCATCATTGGCTTTCAATCCATAATGCTTTAGAGTTTTGGTTACGGGTTCGGCATCAGGTTTGGCATGCTTAACATCCTCTGCAGCTATGATAAAGTTGATGATATCGTCGAGATTGAAGCCCTTTATAAAGTCCACAACCGACTTGTATCCACGGCTTGTGGCAATGGTCAGCGTACAATCCTTGCTGTGTAGCAGTCGCAATGTATCGGCAACATGCTGAAACATAGGCACGCCAATTTCGGCATTTACATCCTCGAATATACGTCTGTATGTCTCTGTACACAATGCTGCCTTTTCCTCGTCCATAGGCTCAAGCACCGGAAATGCCTTTAAAAGTGGCAGTCCAATAGTGGCAGCTATCTCTTCGTCGCTGTGTTGTGGCATGTCCATAGCGTCGAGTGTTCGATGAAACGTGTTTAGTATCACTGGACGTGTATCGGCTATAGTGCCGTCGAAGTCAAGAATTATTAGCTTTTTCATAAATATACAGTTAAGCCCCGAGCCTAAAAGAGGCTCGGGGCATTTCATTTATTTCTTTCTATCCTCCTCTATAAATCTCAGCAGATGTTCCACTGCCTCGCTTTCAGGGATTGCCTTTTCCACACACATCTTCTGTTTGTATAGCGATATCTTTCCTGGTCCTGCGCCTACGTATCCGTAGTCGGCATCGGCCATTTCGCCAGGTCCATTCACTATACAACCCATAATACCTATCTTCAAGCCCTTCATATGCGCCGTTGCAGCCTTAATCTTGGCAATAGTAGAGCGCAGGTCGTATAGCGTTCTGCCGCATCCAGGACAAGATATATACTCGGTCTTTGATGTACGCAGACGTGCAGCCTGAAGAATGGCAAACGAGGTATCAGCAATATCTCGCATGCTTATGTTGCCATCGTTCATAAGCCATATGCCGTCTGTCAGTCCGTCTATCATCAATGCACCCATATCGGCAGCAGCCTCAAGCTGGAAGTCGGCCTTCTCTTCTGCCTTATGACGATACATCTGAGCGAAAACAACGGGGTTGAACAGTCCGTTTGTCCATAGCTCGTGCGTTAATGCACGCTGTTCGCCAAGTTTGTTCTGCTGGTTGCTTACAGCTACTACCACTACTTCTGGGTGAGCCTTAAGGCAAGCTATATATTCATCTGACGGGGCACCGAGCTGAAGCACAAGGAACTTAACCTCGGCTTTCACACCAGAGATAAACGGTGTGGCGTTGTATGGGAAGATAGGGTAGGTGTCTTTCTCACCAGTGTAGGCGTTAAAGTCTACTATATACTTCTGTCCTTCTACACGATTCTCTGGCAATTTAGAGCCGCAGTATATGTAGTCGGGAGTCATATCTGGGTTGAAGTCTACATCGTTATCAGCCTTGCCATTAGGCAATGATGCTATAACAACTGGCGTGTTCGAACCACCTATGCCACCTACAGCACGTGTCTTGCGGCGTTCAGGACGTACCCAATCAAAATCAGCCGACTCTGTAGCAGGTACCATAGTATGTCCCTCACGCTTTGTAATATAGTCTACAAGATGACGAGCCACTGGTATTTCTGCTTCCGGCTCCTCGCTAAGACTTACACGTATAGTGTCGCCAATACCATCGCATAGCAACGCTCCTATGCCTACGGCACTCTTAATACGGCCATCTTCTCCTTCGCCAGCCTCTGTAACGCCAAGATGTAAAGGATAGTGCATGTCTGCCTTGTCCATTTCTGTTACGAGTAGACGCACTGTGCGCACCATGATAACTGTGTTAGATGCCTTGATAGAGATGACAACATTGTTAAAGTCTTCCTTCTTGCATATGCGCAGAAACTCCATGCAACTTTCAACAATTCCCTCAGGAGTATCGCCATAACGCGACATAATACGGTCGGATAGCGAGCCATGGTTTACGCCAATGCGTACAGCTGTGTTGTGCTCCTTGCATATATTGAGGAAAGGTACAAAGCGCTCCTCAAGTTTCTTCAGTTCTTCGGCATACTCCTCATCAGTATATTCAATCTTCTTGAATACACGTGCAGGGTCAACATAGTTGCCTGGATTTACACGCACCTTTTCGGCATACAGAGCAGCAACATCAGCCACATTAGCATTGAAGTGTACATCGGCCACAAGAGGAGTATCGAATCCATCGGCACGCAATTGTGCATTGATGTTCTTCAGATTCTCGGCTTCGCGTCTACCTTGTGTAGTGAGACGTACAAGTTCGCCACCTGCCTTAATAATGCGTTCTGCCTGTTCCACACATGCAGCAGTATCATTAGTGTTGGTGGTAGTCATTGACTGTACGCGAATTGGGGCATCGCCACCTAACTGTATATTGCCTACCTTAACGGCAGACGCAGCACGGCGGCGATAATTAAATAGGTCTATCATTTAGTTGGTCTTGAAGTCGTACTTTATTTCAGCGAGGTCTTGGTTAGCCTTTTCTATCTTGGCACCCAGTCCTGCCTTGTAATCTTCCATCTTCTTAGCCACTTCTTCGTCGCATAGCGAAATCATTTCGCAAGCAAGGATGGCAGCGTTCATAGCACCGTTTACACCTACTGTAGCAGTAGGAATTCCTGGAGGCATCTGTATGATAGATAGCATGGCGTCCAAACCATCGAGCATACCCTTAATAGGTACACCAATAACAGGCAATGGAGTATTGGCTGCTATAACTCCAGGCAAGGCGGCAGCCATACCAGCTGCAGCTATGATAACCTTTATGCCACGGCCTTTGGCATTCTTAGCGAAACTTTCTACAGCAGCAGGTGTACGATGTGCCGAGAGAGCGTTTACTTCGAAAGGAATCTGCATGTCGTTCAAGAATTTGCATGCCTTTTCCATAACGGGCAGGTCGGATGTGCTGCCCATAATGATGCTGATTAATGGAGACATAATGAAAAATGATTAATGCGGCCCCACCCACGATCCGCATAGCGGCTCTTCCCATCACCAAAGGAGAGGGGAGTGATGTGTAGGGCTTTAGTTTATTATTTTATTTTAGTATATTACCTTACCTTCACAGTATATTATTCCCCTCACCTACGTGGAGGGGAAGGGGTTTATAACCCCAATATAACTCCATATGCCACTATCAATCCTAACATGAATCCGTAGCATACTTGTCTAAGCGAGTGCTGTCTTAATATCATTCGGCTTGTGCCAACCATACCGGCAAGTATCAGTACCAGACAAGTCCAACCTATAGGGTTGAATCCGAATATAACGGCAAATGCTTGCAGTGCTCCCGTTACGCCTCCAATGGCAGCCGTATGTGTAGATATTTTCCACCACACGTTTATCAGGGCGCATAGTATCTGTATTATCAGAGCAGCCATAAGGATGTTGCTCATAAAGTGGGGTATGTTGAATCGGTGCATAACATAGTAGCACACAAAGTAGCTAACTATAGACAGCAGGTAAGGCACAACGCGCCTTTCCTTCTTGCCCAGTTCTATCAGCGTCCAACCGTGATAGTTGCGGTAGAAATGTATTAGTAGGGTAGGGATGAGTATTGTGAACAAATAGACAAGTATGAGCACCGTGAGCTTGTATGCCCACGGCATCAGACTGAGATAGCTGAATGTGAATAGAGCTATCAAACCCACAAGCGACAGATAGAATGGTGTAAATACCATGCTAAGCACTCGGGCTGCTAAGATTATATTCTTTTCTTTCATATTTTGTCTGACAATTCCTAACTCTTAATTCCTAACTCGTAACTCCTAACTCGTAACTCTTAATTTCTAACTCTTCCTAAGTCTTGCCACTGGCAATCCCAATTGTTCGCGATACTTAGCCACAGTTCGTCTTGCTATAGGATATCCCAACTTGGCAAGGGCCTTTGTCAGGGCATCGTCGCTCATAGGTTTCTTCTTGTCCTCTTTACCAATGAGTTCTTTAAGTGCGAGTTTTATCTTGCGTGTTGAAAGCTCCTCGCCATCGCCCGTTGTATATCCGTCGGAGAAGAAGAAGCGCAATGGGAAAGTACCCCAATTGGTTTGTGCATACTTAATGTTGCTTACACGCGATATAGTAGAAATGTCGAGTCCTGTCTTGTCTGCAATGTTCTTAAGAATCATTGGTTTGAGATCAGCCTCGTCGCCATCGAGGAAAAACTTTTTCTGCCAGTCGATTATCGCCTGCATTGTAACAGTAAGAGTGCGGCGTCTAACCTTTATCGCTTCTATATATCCGCGTGCTCGTTCCACCTTCTCCTTGGCATATAGCAAGGCTTCCTTCTCGCGTTTAGACATCGATGCCTTGTTGTTCTTATAAGCCTCCATCATGTCGGCAAACGATGGCGACACCTTAAGCTCAGGAATGTTGCCACCATTAAGTGTGAATGTCACGTTGCCATTGTCGTCGGTGTCTACAATAAAGTCGGGCGTTATCTGTTGTATGTTTCGTCCTTCGGTCTCGCCTAACGACGATCCTGGTTTAGGATTAAGGCGTCGCAGCTCGTTGTACACACGTTCGGCAGTGTCGGCATCTACACCAAGTGCCATGCGAATCTTGTCGAAATGTTTCTTTGTAAACTCGTCAAAGCAGTCGGTTATTACCTTTTGCATCAACGGTTTTATAGGGTCGTTGGGACGTCGTTTTATCTGCAACAACAGACACTCTTGCAGCGAGTGGGCTCCTATTCCTGCAGGATCGAAGGTCTGAAGTATGCCTATTACACGGTCTATGTCCTCGGTAGTGCAGTCGATACCATGATATATTGCAAGTTCGTCGCCAATCGACTCGCTGTCTTTTCGTAGCAGTCCGTCGCTGTCTAATGAACCAATGACATACTCCATAATCTCTTGGTCCTTTTCCGACAGTTCGGTCTCGCCCATTTGTTCCTTCAGTTTGTCGTAGAACGAGGTGGTATCGCCGTATACCATTTCCTCGTAGTCGGCCGAGTCGGCACCCGATGCGCCTGTATATCCTGCCGTAGGCATATCATCATCGCCTCCACCAATACGTTCAAGAGCTGCTGTTAGTGCATCATCGCGTTCCTCTCGCTCATTCTGTGATGAGAATTCGTCAGCTTCGTTGGATGCCGAGTCGCCCTTACCGTCCGTACGAGAGTCGTCATCATATGATGCAGCCGAGTCGGAGCCTTCTACATGTCCGCCTTCAAACACGTCATCTGGCGATGATGTCTCAAGAGCAGGATTGTCATCAAGTTCGGCATTGACGTTCTGCTCTAGTTCTGTAAGCGGCATTTCAAGCAGATGTACTTGCAACATTTGCTGTTGCGACAGACGTTGCACCTGCTGAAGCTTTTGCTCTTGGGTTTGTATTAGTTTCTGAGACATTGTTTTATTGTTTTGTTTAATTTAGAAGGTACGGCAAGTTGCTGTATAGCCACTACGAGAAGTATTCTATCAGTTTGTCGGCACTATCCTGCAGCATTTCGGGCTGATTGTAGTAGCTTTGCCATGTACGATGAGCCTCGTCCACAAGTGGAGAGCTATCGAGAGGTTGGCGTTTCAGTATGGGGTCGAATGTCTGGTATATATCGAGAATATTTACAATCTCCTCAGGCTTTATGCCAAGCGTGCTTGCCATTTCCAGCACCTCGGGTGTCTCGCTCACCATAGTGTTTGGAGTAAGCGTGAAGTAGAGGTTTAGTATGATAACAAGCATAGCTGGTGTAATGTCGCTTTGCTGGTCTACGGGGCGGTAGTCGCGTTCGAAAGGTTGTGCCATTTCCACTCCCTCGTAGAACAATCCCGAGTCGCCGAATCCAGTCATTTGTCTTAGTCGCTTAACATCGCGTGTCAGACGTCTTGGGTTATTGGCATAGTTGTCCCACAGTCGTTGTAGCGAAGGCGTGTTGTGTTGTTCAAGCACGCGCATCTGCTCGTATAGTGTTTTGGGCGGAATATGTAACTCTATGCCCAGTTCCACTACCGGGTGTGAGTATTCTGATTTCACACCTACGGGTTTCTTCTGATATAGTTGCATTAGCAGCAACCAGTAGTCGTCCGACCAAAGAGGATGATTTGCCATAGTGATGAAGCATTGTTATTTTATGCAAAGTTACTGAAAGTCTTGGATAAAACCAACAAACAGAAACAAAACATTTGTCTTATTACTGCATAATGCTAATGCATAGGGTAGGCTATTACCTCTTTAAAAAAAATAATACGTTATCATCGGCTTGTGATAACGTATTCGTAAGTCGAAGATAACGTATTAATGTTTTGCTCAAGTATAGGCAGCCCGAATGCCCTCTATTCTTGATAGCCATTAATGCCATTTGCCACACGGCGCAATCCTTCTTCCAGTCGCTGCCATGGACAAGCCATATTGATGCGTATAAAGTGCTCGCCCTCCTTGCCATACATGCTGCCGGCATTTACCCACACTTTGTGTTCCTTCATCAGTCGTTCTTCTATCTCTTCTGATGTCTCTTTTAGTGCTGAGCAGTCTATCCAGGCAAGATATGTACCTTCCATGCGCATTACGGGCAGTTGAGGCAAATGCTTGCCAAAGAAATCAAGCAGCTTATCGTAGTTAGAAGATATATACTGTCTAAGTTCTTTAAGCCACTCTGCACCACCGTCTGTATAAGCCACCTGCAAGGCTTCTACGCCGAATGGATTTACATCGCATACCTCATTTATGTTTATGGCACGGTCGATGCGTTCGCGCACTAAGGCGTCGCGACATATAATGTTGGCTATCTGCAGTCCGGCAATATTGAATGCCTTTGATGGTGAGCAGCATGTTATGCTGCCATACGACAGATTGTCGGGCAATGAGCCAAAGGGAGTATATTGGTTGTCGTGAAGCGTTAGCTCGCAATGAATCTCGTCGGACACAACTCGCACGTTATGCTTCTTGCACAATTCGGCTATATGTATAAGTTCTTCTGTGGTCCATACACGTCCGCCTGGGTTGTGCGGATTGCATAATAAGAATAGTCGTGCACGTTCATGCGACAGCTTGCGGTCAAGGTCATCAAAGTCAATCTCGTAGCGCATCGCAACCTTGTTATATACAAGCGAGTTGGACACCATCTCGCAACCGTTGTTGCGTATTGACGAATAGAAACAGTTGTATACTGGGCCTTGCACTATTACCTGGTCGCCTGGTAGTGTGAGCGCCTTGATAATGGCTGATATTGCAGGCACCACTCCAGATGTGTAGATTATATGGTCTTTACATATGGTCCATCCATGATGTTTGCCGAACCATTGGCACACAGCATCATAATAAGCGTCTGGCACACGTGTATAGCCAAATATTCCATGTGCCACGCGACGCTGCAAAGCCTCAGTTATGGCAGGATAAGTCTCAAAGTCCATATCTGCCACCCATAAGGGTATTATGTCCTCGTTAGGTGCAGAATCCCACTTGTATGAGTTGGTGCCACGGCGATTGGTGAGAGTAGAGAAAGAGAAGTTTGTCATATTACTTGCGAGTTGTTATTTCGCAGTTGGCTGGCTGCTTGATGTTCTCGTCGAGTATAATCTCGCCTATGCTGTCGGCAACAATCTTGCCCGAAGCAGGGTTCTTGATGCTCTTTATATGTCCGCGGATGTCGGCCTGAACAGTTGAGTATTCAAAGGCACGGTCGCACTCGGGGTCGAAGGTACAGTTCTCCAACACAAGGTCCTTGGCATAGCACAATGGTTGCTCACCAGATATATGACAGTTTACAAGACGAAGTCCACGCGAATGCCAGCCAAGGAACTCGCCGTTAAGCTCTGAGTCGTACACCGTAACATTGTCTACCTCCCAGAACGAATCCTTTGTATCAATCTTGGCATTACGAATCTCTATGTCGCGCGAGTATTGGAACACATACTTGGCATCCGACTCCAGTCCGTCTACCTTAATATTGCGGCAATGCATAAAGGGATAAGTGCCCTCGTGCAGCACAACATTCTCCAATGTCAAACCGTCGATACCCCAGAAAGTCTCGTCGGCATCGTTGATTGTTACATTCTTCAAAGAGAGATTCTTCATCTCGCGGAAGAACTTTGGACCGTTGATAACGCAATCCTCCATGTGCATGTCGTCCGAATACCATATGGCTGAACGTGAGCCAGGTGCAAAATAGCAGTTGCGTATATCCGACTTCTTGACATGCCACAGCGGATACTTTCCCTCGAAGTAGCAGTTGCGGCAAACGATGTTGCTACACTCCTTAATGCCCGATTCACCAAAGGTGATGCGAACGTGGTCGAGCTCCACGTTGTGTATTTCGAATAGAGGACGCTCTCCACCGAAAACCTTGTTAGTTATCTTTTCCATAATTTCAATTTTACTAAGAAAATCACTCCTCTAAATGTCAGCTCCAGGCACATGGCGAGCCATACGCCCTTGAGTCCCATGCTTGGTGCAAGCAAGGCGGCAAGCGTTATGCGCACGCCCCACATCGATATGAGGTTCATTACGCTTGGCGCTACGGTCTTGGCAGCACCTACAAACACACCATAGCATATTATGGCAGCACCGAACATTGGTTCGGCAAAGGCTTCTATGCGAAGTACTTCTACACCAAGCTGTCTTACTTCCTCAGACGGTGTCATCATAGCCATTGCAAACGGCGCACCTACATACATCACGATACCCATAAGAGTCATAATGCCCATGCCTAATGCTACGGACAGCCATGCAAAACGCTTCATCAGTTCGTTGCGCCCAGCTCCCATGCTTTGGCCTACAAGTGTTGTTGCTGCATCGCTCACGCCATAGCCTGGCATATAGCATAAGCTCTCAACGATGATGCCGAATGAGTTGGCTGCAATGGCAAAGGTGCCCAACGGCGCAATGATGATGGTTGTAACGATATATGCCGATGTCATGATGGTTTGTTGTATGCCCATAGGCAAACCAATATGTAAGGCGCGACGCACCACTTGCCATGTGGGCAAAAAGCGTCCGTGGTCTATCTTCAGACTAAGTTCCTTGCTACGGAAACATAGTATGTACATCGTTATCGATGCAGCCACGAGTTCGGCTGAGGCTGTACCTATGGCTGCTCCAACAACACCCAGTCCTGCTCCTGGAATGGCAAAGTTTATGCCAAGGACATCTACCGTATGGGTGTCGAATATAAGAAAGTAGTTGAAGATGACATCGAGCGTCATCATCACAACACTCATAATGCTTGGCACTACCATATTGCCTGAACTTCTAAGCATACCGCTTCCAAACATGGAAAATTGGAAGGCTGGCATGGCCATGGCTATTATGGCGAAATAGGCAGATGATGTAGGACAGATGTCGGCTCCACCGCCAAGCCACGAGGGCAGAAACGGACTTATACAGAGAGCTGTCAAACCTATCAGCATACTTACTATTAATACCGACATGATACCCTGACGTAATGTGGAACGTGCCTGCCCAGGGTCGTTGGCACCAAGCTGATGGCTCACCTGCACATAAAAGCCTGCTGCCGCCGCCGAGCAGATACTTCCCATAAGCCATGTTGTTGTTTCTATCAAGCCTATTGATGCCGACGCCTCTGCACCAAGACTGCCCACCATCGACGCGTCGATATATTGCATCATCGTGGTTGTTAGTTGCGCCAAGATGGCAGGCGTGGCTAAGCTCAGCACGAGACGCGCCTGCTGGCCGAGAGTCATCGGCTTGTTATTGCGTATCATGCATAGTAGTTGGTCTTTTTGTTTGTTTATCTTCATAAATTATATTTCTTCTGCGAAGTTACAAAAGAAAGGCGAGATGTGCAACCACGGCACCGCATTATCCGTAATAGGGATAATAAAAACAGAAATAAATGTACTAAGCCTACTTGTATAAAGAGAATTATATGTAAGTATACTTTGTAAAGATTCTGAATTATTTAAAAGTGTACTTACATATAATTGTGATTGAATCCTTGAACTTATATTATTGCAGCGTTTCTATTGACCTAATCTGACGCAGATAGTATATAAATTAGATTTTTTGTATATGATAAATGTATCTATGCTTGCTATCAAATGTATCTATGCTTACTATCAAACGAACATTTGCTTGCTATCAAATGAACTTTTGCTTGCTATCAAAAATGTATATGCTTGCAGAGAAATGAAATTTACCTTATAGCATACAAACTTCTATCGTTACGACCTTCCCGTAACGATTTTCTTTATCTCGTTGAGTTTGTTGAGTGCCTCAACCGGGGTTAGGTTGTTGATGTCAAGACCAAGTATCTCGTCGCGTATTTGGCAAAGTACAGGGTCGTCAAGCTGGAAGAAAGAGAGTTGCATACCATTATTACTTGCCGAATTTGCTATACGTGACGTTGCAGGCTGGTCTACTCCAACGCTGGCATTATCGGCTTCAAGCTGCTTCAATATAAGGTTGGCACGGCTAACGATAGACTTAGGCATACCGGCTATCTCTGCCACATGAATACCAAATGAGTGCTCGGAGCCGCCACGCATAAGCTTGCGAAGGAATATCACCTTACCGTTAAGTTCCTTTACACTAACGTTGTAGTTCTTGATACGCGAGAAGTTCTTCTCCATCTCGTTAAGCTCGTGATAGTGGGTGGCAAATAGCGTGCGCGCCTGAGCACCTTGATGCTCATGCAGATATTCCACTATAGCCCAGGCAATAGAAATGCCGTCGTAGGTGGATGTGCCTCGTCCAAGCTCGTCGAATAGTACGAGCGAGCGCGGAGTTACATTGTTTAGAATGTCGGATGCCTCGGTCATCTCTACCATAAAGGTTGATTCGCCCAAGGATATATTGTCCGACGCTCCCACACGTGTGAATATCTTGTCTACCAAACCAACGTGTGCAGACTCAGCCGGAACAAAGCATCCCATCTGTGCCATAAGCGTTATGAGGGCAGTCTGTCGCAATAGGGCAGACTTACCAGCCATGTTTGGACCCGTTATTATCATTATCTGCTGTTGCTCGGTATCGAGCTCAATATCATTTGGCACATACTCCTCGCCTACTGGCAATTGGGTCTCTATAACAGGATGACGTCCTGCCTTTATCTCCAGCACACAATCGTCGCTTACTACAGGGCGCACATAGCGATGCTCCTCGGCTGCTTTGGCAAAGGAGAGCATACAGTCGAGACGGGCTATGATGTTGGCATTTATCTGTATTTGAGGAATAAACTCGGCCATATCAGTAACGAGTTCCATGAAGAGACGTGTCTCAAGCGAGAGAATCTTCTCGTCGGCTCCCATTATCTTCTCCTCATATTCCTTAAGCTCTTGGGTGATGTAGCGCTCGGCATTGGCAAGTGTCTGCTTGCGTATCCACTCTTGTGGCACCTGGTCTTTGTATGTGTTGCGCACTTCGAGGTAATAGCCAAACACATTATTATATCCTACCTTAAGGCTCTGTATGCCTGTCTTCTGAGCTTCTTCTTCCTGAATCTTTAGCAGATAGTCTCTTCCTCCACGTGATATGGCACGCAGTTCGTCGAGTTCGGAAGAGAAACCTGCGGCAATAACATCACCTTTGTTTACAAGTAGTGGTGGATCCGACTGTATCTCACGTTCTATTCGGTCGCGCAGCGATTCGCATAGGTTGAGCCGTTCGCCTATAGAGTGAATCTCATTATTATCGCTGTACAGGCATGCGGTCTTAATAGGAACTATGGACTGTAATGCAAGCTTTAGCTGAACAACCTCTCTGGGCGACACTCTGCCTACGGCAACCTTGGATATAATACGTTCAATATCGCTTATGCGATGCAGATTGTCGTCAATGGTTTGTCTGAAGTCGGGCTTGCGGAAGAATGTCTCTACCACATCCAGACGCTTGTTGATGCTTGCCACATCCATAAGTGGAAATACTGTCCAGCGCTTAAGCATGCGTGCTCCCATTGCCGTAACTGTGCGGTCGATAACATCAAGCAGCGATACGCCATCGTCTTGCATCGACTGCAATAGTTCAAGAGAGCGTATTGTGAACTTGTCTAATCGTACATATCTGTCTTCCTCGATACGGCGCAACGATGTTATATGACCCAAATGAGTGTGCTGGGTCATTTCAAGATACTGCAATATGGCTCCTGCCGAAATAATGCCAAGCTTAAGGTGTTCTACACCGAAGCCTTTAAGCGACTTGGTTCCAAAGTGGGTAAGTAGTTTCTGACGTGAGCTTTGTTCGGTAAGCATCCAGTCGTCCAACTGGAATGTGCACCACTTATTGCCGAAATGCTCTTCAAACTCTTTCTTCATCTGGCGGTCGTGCAGCACCTCCTTAGGTTGGAAGGATGCAAGAAGCTTCTCTACATAATCAAATGTACCTTCGCCAGTAAGGAATTCTCCGGTAGAAATGTCGAGGAAAGCCACGCCACACATAGCCTTAGACATAAAGACCGCAGCAAGGAAGTTGTTCTCCTTATAATTAAGCACATTGTCGCTCATAGCCACGCCCGGAGTTACAAGCTCGGTAATGCCACGCTTTACGAGAGTCTTTGTAAGCTTAGGGTCTTCAAGCTGGTCGCAGATGGCCACACGTTTTCCTGCACGAATAAGCTTTGGAAGATAAGTATCGAGGGCATGATGTGGAAATCCTGCCATCTCGGTTGCAGCCCCGTTAGCGTTCTTGCCATTAGAGCGACGTGTTAGAGTTATGCCAAGAATCTTAGCTGCCTCTACGGCATCATCGGCATAAGTCTCGTAGAAGTCGCCACAGCGGAAGAGCAGCAACGCATCAGGATGCTCGTGCTTGAAATTGTAAAACTGACGCATCATCGGCGTAAGTCCGTCGTCGGTCTTTTTCTGAGCCATATAATTATATATATTATAATGTGTATTATTGTTTATCGTTGTTCATTGTGGCAATGAATGCCGAGAATTACAAAAGAAATAAAAAAAAATGGGATGGGCAAACAATGGGGCGAAAAAAAGACTTTTACGGGATTTAAAATGTATTTGAAACATTCCTTGCAGGCAAACTGAAAGAGTAGGCTGTGTGCCTATTCTCTTCCATCTGTAAAGTTTACCGATTATTAGGTATTGCGCAAGTAGCTAAGTATGAGTAACTTTGCAAGCGTAAACCAATAGTGGGAACGCTACATAAACATGTAGTGATTCTCACAACGTTTAATAGCCACTATTAAAATTCATAATGTTATTGTATAAAGAGCAAAGGAGCCGGCTGTGAAGTCGGCTTTTTTACATTCTAAGACGTTCTTTTTTCTTTGTTCATAGCCTCTTCATTGCTCTCACCATTACATGCACAAAAAAACTTAAATACAATAAAAAGAACTTATTAACGTTATGATATTAAATATGTATTATCCATAACAAATCAATTATAACACAATGAACACTGACAATCAGGGTGTATACAACGCCCGCGAATTGGGTAAACCTAAATTCGTACTTCTTGGTATCCAACATCTGTTTGCTATGTTTGGTGCCACAATTCTTGTTCCACTTATCACCGGACTCGATGTGAGTGCAACACTGTTGTTTGCCGGTATAGGCACACTTATCTTTCATTTTGTGTCTAAGCTTAAGGTTCCGGCATTCCTTGGCTCAAGCTTTGCCTTTCTTGGAGGTTACGCTTCTGTAAAACAGTTGTGTGTAGCCCAAGGTCTTACAGACGTGATGGCACTAAATTATGCCTGTATTGGAGTGGCGGCAGCATCGTTGCTGTATTTCGTAATGGCTTTCTTGCTTAAGATGTTTGGTACGGAGAAGGTAATGCGATTCTTCCCACCAGTGGTTACCGGACCTATGGTTATTGCTATCGGACTTACCCTATCAGGCTCTGCCATAAGCAACTGCCAGCAGAACTGGCTTCTTGCCGTTACTGCCATTGCAATAGTTATAGGCACATCAATTTGGGGTAAGGGCATTATAAAGATTGTGCCTATACTACTTGGAGTGCTTGGTTCGTATATTTTGGCAGCCGCTATGGGCGAGGTTGACTTCACTAAACTGGGTGAGGCAGCATGGATAGGTTGGCCTGTTGATATGGAGCGCACAACATTCTCGGTGATGAAAGACCCTAACTTCGACCTTATCTTAACTTCTATTATAGCTATTTTCCCTATTGCCTTTGCCACTATAATGGAGCATATCGGTGATATGTGTGCCATTCAGAGCACCGTGGGCAAGAACTTTATAAAGGACCCAGGTTTGCATCGAACACTCTGTGGCGACGGTCTTGCCACATTCCTTGCTTCTATCTTTGGCGCTCCTGCCAATACTACATATGGCGAGAACACTGGTGTGCTTAACCTTACAAAGGTGTTCGATCCTGCTGTTATTCGACTTGCAGCATGTTTTGCCATATTGTTGAGCTTCTGCCCTAAGTTTGCTTGCCTTATAGGATTGATGCCTGCTGCTACAATTGGTGGTGTTAGTCTTATACTTTATGGTATGATATCGGCTGTTGGTGTGCGCAATCTTGTAGAAACCCCGGTCGACTTCTCGTCTTCGCGCAATGTGTTTGTAGCTGCTCTTATAATGGTTGTGTCAATAGGCGTACAGTATGGCACTGATGGCGGTGTGCAGATAGGTTCTGTTTCAATATCAGGTTTGGCTCTTGCTGCTCTTGTGGGCATATTCCTTAATGCTATACTTCCCGACCAGCTCGGCATGAAGGTTAAGAGCTTCAACGGTAAGGACAAGGGCCACAGAAAAGAGGAGTAATAACAGTATAATATCCCAATATAATATAAGGTGTGTCATTAATCTTTTGACACATCTTTTTTTATTTATATGTAATAAAATACAT
>ERZ1026846.57-NODE-57-length-80474-cov-38.385506_pt1 | contig 80474 bp, 53 predicted proteins | sample MGYA00380153_ERZ1026846 | MGnify/ENA primary metagenome ERZ1026846 (study PRJEB33269, sample SAMEA4719789) | human gut metagenome | biome: human-associated habitat; feature: organic feature; material: feces | place: Cameroon | collected 2013-10 ...
ACTGTACAAACACTCGTGCTTGCGAGGCTGTTTGTCCTAAGAACGAGTCTATCGCCAACATCGCCCGCCTGAACCGTGAGTTCCTGAAGGCTAAGTTGGCTGACTAATCTTCTCTTATCGAGATTCTTTTTTCCTCTGACGGATGATTTCCATCAGAGGAAAATCAAATAAAATATTAGACCTCACACTATATGCTCTTTGCGTAAAGTGCTGAGGTCTAATTGTTTATGGAGTTCGATATAGGACTTGCCACCGCATGGGGACAGCACAAATATAGTACTCGTTGAGGAATCGCTATTTTGTGTCGATTTGTTAGTAGAACTAATCTAGTTAGACAGCCTACTTAAATAAGGCAATTATAAACCATGTTTGTTGGAAGAAAAGTTCCAATTCTTTCCAATTTTGCAAACATTGGAAAGAATTGGAGGGTTTTATAGGATAAATTAACAGTCATTTTTTATACGTTATGAAAAAAATCCACGGAAAACATGTAAGTAATCATTATTTTCATTATCTTTGCAACCGATACCACTCTCGCTCACGCCGTATCGAGGCATTTAGAGGCTCTGTGAGGCTCTTTCTCATGCCGAGATGGGGAGAAATAAGGTAAGTGGGATATAGTGGTGTCACGACATAATATAAAGGCGTTTACTTGACGCTTTGTTCTTGACGAATCGAAACTTCGCAACTTTCAGTACAGTCTTGAGCATTGCAACGGTAGATGCCCTCGGGATGTGTTTATTTCACATCCCTTTATAGGTATGGCTTATTGCGTTTAGCGATGAGTCTTATATCTGTATAGGGAGAAGTATATACATATCGGCGTGGGCTTCGACGTTGCTCGTTCAACTGTACTGGGCAATGCGAAGGCCTCGATTCGTGGGACGGGTAATAGGTAGAATCCCACGTTTTTAATTTTTGCCGTGTGGTTAAATGTTTTATTTTGTGGTTTGGGGATTCACCATTTATAAATATTCTGCACAAAATGAAGATATTTGATTTCTTAAAGAATCTGATAAATGTTTTGCTTGATGGCTCATTTGAGAGGGTTACTGTCATTAATCAAATGAATCAAGCTTTTCACGAATACTTTGTGTCTGGCGATACAAACAGATTATGCAAAGCAAGTATATCGCAAGGTGATCCTGATTTTAGGCATGAAATGAGTGCCATGTGGCTTAGAAGTGGCTTTAAAATTTCCATAGAAAATGACTATAATCTTAAAGATAGTGAGATTATGGAAATATCTCAGTATGTATTAGAAAATAAAGCCTTTATTAGACAACTAATGGCGCAAGGTTTTGACACTCTTATCATTAAAGGAAAGACAACGGGAAAAGGCAAGGCTTTTTCTCTTAAAGCGTATGCAAACTTAAATGATTATTTTATCAGTTAGAATATGTTTTTTATAAAATCATGGTTCTGTCGCAAGAAAAAGCCGATAGAACATAACGAGCTTAATGTTGTTGATAGTATCGTCAAGGCAAGAAAACTATACAAGGAATTAATAGTCAAGGCACATCCAGATAAGAATCCTTGTAATTTAGAACTGGCAAAAAAACTTTCGCAACAAGTAACAGAAAATAAATATAATTATGCAGAGTTAGAAAAATTAAAGCAAATTATTAACGATAAATTATAAAAATATGGTGTTACAATTCATTGATAAGGATGAGTTTATACGTATCTTGGATAAACCTACGTTGACTCAACAAGACATTTTTAAGGTTAATTCCTACCCTTTTTTGTCACTTGCTGAAAAATGTGGTGATATAAAGCCTAGCGAGTTGGATACAGTAAAGACTATTGCAGATAAAAACATTAATGGCTTTTTGAACATTGTCACAACGGTTTTAGGACTTCAAAATAAGGATGTTTTCAGACGTATCTTGCAGTCTTATCCGTATCCTACACTAATTGCTACTTTGAAAAAGGAATATTCTGGAAAAGAATTCCTTTCAACTGCAACAACAGTGATTACGAAAGTTATGCTAACTCAATCTTTGGGCAATTGCACTGCAAGTAAGCTAATTAATATCAAACTTGATGGCAAAATGCCACAAAAATTTATGTCTTTTAGGCAGATGACAGGTGACGAATGGTTCTCTAATTTTGTCGATATTAAATTAGGCTCTTTCTGTAAAATTTTTGAAAAATGTGGTCTTGATGCTGCAATAAGTCATTTGTTTGCGTCTGTTGGGTATAGTTTTTATTACAACAACCCTTCTAGATATGACATCTCCGCATGTTTGACAGAAAATGAGGCGATACATAAAGTGTTAGACAATGCTTTAAGAGGTCAAAATGATAATGTTAGACAGAACTATAACCAAAAGGGAGAGTTGTTGTTTAAAGATATTTAGTTGGGTATAATAATCAAGAATAGATATGTCATAGCCAAGATAAAAGGCAATATTCAGAAGATTGCCATCAAGTAATACATGTAATACAGATGTTTGGAAGTCACATTTGGCGACTTCCAAACATTCTAAATCCTTCCAAAATATTTAGAATGAAGTTTAATGAGAAAAAACTAGCTAAATTGCGAATATTTTAAGATGTCCTGCGGGAAAAATATGGCGAACCAGGAAGCGAGGCTCGCAAGGAGTTTGATGCTAGAGTCAAGGTCTGGTATTACGCCGAATTGTTGAAGGACGAACGCAAGCGTTAAGCATAGAAGAAATTCTTGCCCTTTGCGAATTTTCTAAAATAGACTACACCACCGTAAATTATTTATCTATAATAAGTTACATAATATCAGTGTAGTGTGCTGTCTTTTTTGATAGCGAGGCTCTGAAAAAACAAGGAGGATGAGTCCATTTTCCTCTGCCGTAGTTGAGGAGACTATCAGGTGATGAAAATCAGGCTGTCTAAGGAAGAAAGTCAGCCTTTCTCCCGCTGACAGTAGCAGGCATCTAGGCTCTTTGACTAAAATTTGTACTATAAAATGAATCCTCTGATTTCGATCACTACATCATTGTTGGCTCTGAATTGTCCTGCCTCGTCGGTGATCGGTATTGTGTTTGTAGTCATGAGCTAATGTATTTGCAGGAGTAAATCTGGTGTCAGTCAATTCTTTCCAATTTTGCAAACATTGGAAAGAATTGGAATAAACCATGGGATAAATTAACCTAAAAGTAATAAATTTCTTCCAAAATATTAGGAAGTAATTCATATTTTTCTTACTTTTGCGGCATGGAAGAAGAGAATATACGACAGGTGATTTATTCTGAGGAATTTGATGCCTTTTATCGTGGGCTGGATTCCAAAATACAGGATAAGTTTGATTATGGGCTGCGGCTCATAAAGACCCAGTATGTGGTTAATAAAAAGTTCGTAAAACATTTAGAGAATACTGACTTTTATGAACTTCGTGTTTCCATTAGCTCTGATGAATATAGAACAGTTTTATTTGCTATAGATAATTCTAGTTTTATACAGAGCAAGCGAGTTATATTATTGAATTCCTTTGTCAAGAAAGGAACAAAACAATATAAAGCAGAGATTAAGTTGGCAGAAAGATTATTAAAGAAATATTTGGAGGGTTAGAGATATGTTGAAGTTTAATGAAGAAAAACTGTCTAAGTTGAGAACATTTGATGATGTTTTGCAAGAAAAATATGGCGAGCCTAATAGCGAGGCTCGTAAAGATTTTGATGCCAGGGCCAAGGCTTGGTATTATGCAGAGTTGTTAAAAGACGAGCGTAAGAAACAGAAGATGACGCAGAAGGCTCTTGCCGAGAAAATCGGCAAGAAGAGAGAGTATGTCTCTGCTCTGGAAAAGGGCCAAACAGATATGCAACTCTCTACTTTCTTGAGAATAGCAAATGCTTTAGGGTTGCAATTCTCGCTGGTAGTCGGATAAATGCATCGCCATAGTCAAGATAAAGGGAGATGACAACGATGAACCAAGCGACTTTAGATTTTATTCGCCAGCATCAGGACGCCGACGTTCGCCAGTTGGCTTTCCACGGAAGCAAGAATCCTGAGGTCAATATGCCTTTTGCTCTCGACCAGATACGTGGTCGACAGATGGCTCGTATCAAGTTGCCTCGTTGGGCCAGCATCGACGGCATCATTTATCCACCTCACATCTCGATGGAGCAATGCTCGTCAGAGCAGACTGCTCTTTATAAAGCCGAATTGGTTGCACGATTGTTGGGAAATTCTTCTCATTCCTCTCATCGAGGAGAAATCGTGCCCCAAGGCGATAATTCCAAAATTTGCGAATTTGCGAGCGACAGGGCAGTTGATTCAAAATTCGCTCAAAATGAAGGCACTTGTGAAAAACAACAGATATTAACAGAAACAGGTGGTTGTGTTAATAAAACCAAAGGTGATGCTTGCTCAGGCGATTCTGTTGCAGAAATTGAGTTTGCAGACCTGACGGGAGGTTTTGGAGTCGACTTCTCTTATATTGCTACTCAGTTAGGTGCTAAGTCGATGTATGTAGAACGACAAAAGCATCTTTGTGAAGCGGCGAAGGAGAACTTTGAACGATTGGGATTAAAGAATGTCGTCGTGAAGAATGGGGATGGAGTAGAGGTGCTTCATGCGATTCCGGATCATTCTGGTCTTCGGGTAATCTATATTGATCCAGCCCGTCGTGATGATGCAGGCAACAAGGTGGTAAGTCTTCAAGACTGCACACCCGATGTAACCAGACTTCAAGAGGAAATGCTCCAGAAAGCCGACTTTATAGTCATCAAACTGTCTCCGATGCTCGACTGGCATCGTGCTGTAAGCGAATTAAGGTGTGTGAGAGAGGTTCATGTTGTTTCTGTAAACAATGAGTGCAAGGAGCTCTTGTTAGTGCTCTCGGCGCGAAATATGGGCGAAAACAACCAGCTTCGCATTTGTTGTATCTACGATAACCAGTCGTTTGTCTGCGATGATGCCGAAATGGCTTCTTCTGTAGCCCGCATAGCAGCAGCCGACTTAGATTCGGTGCAATATCTCTACGAGCCTAATGCCTCGCTGATGAAAGCAGGCTGTTTCGGAGTTCTTTCCGAGCGTTATTCTGTCTCGATGCTCTCCAAGAACAGTCACCTTTTCGTGAGCCAGTCTCCTGTATCCGATTTTCCAGGCCGTTCTTTCCGTATCCGTGCCGTTTCGTCCTTTAATAAGAAAGAACTCAAGCGCCAATTGCAAGGCATAGAGAAGGCCAATATTGCCACCCGCAACTTTCCTCTCTCCGTGGCAGAATTGCGCAAGCGACTGAAGTTGAAGGATGGAGGCGAAACCTATATCTTCGCCACCACCTTGTCTGACGACAGTCATGTGCTGCTGATAACGGATAAAATTTTATAAAACGCATGAAAAGTTAGGAAATTCTTTCTGAATGTTTGGAATTTATCCTTAATTTTCTTAATTTTGCAGAAGACATGAAGTCGATATAAATAACAAACTGACCTCAACGAAAGTTGAGTAACAAAAAATAAGCTACTATTTATGAACAAATTAAAAACAATCTTTTTATTGCTCGCGTTTGTCTTGGCGATGAACATGAGTGGTGTACAAAACATCAAAGCGGAGAACTATCCTTATAAGAGCGACTATCTTTGGCTCACTGTGCCCGACCATGCCGACTGGCTCTATCAGACCGGCGAGAATGCCAAGGTGGAGGTGAGTTTCTGCAAGTATGGCATTCCCCGTGATGGCGAACTGAAATATTCCATAGGCAACGACATGCTCCAGCCCGACAAGCATGGAAGCGTGAAGCTGAAGAACGGACGTGCCGTCATCAATATGGGAACGAAGAAGACTCCGGGATTCCGCGACATGAAACTCTCTGTCAGTCTCGACGGAAAGACCTATGAGCATCATATCAAGGTGGGATTCTCGGTCGACAAGATAAAACCCTATACGCAGGAGCCCCAGGATTTCAGAAGATTCTGGCAGAAGAACGTGGAGGAACTGAAACAGGTGCCAATGTCTTATACCAAGGAGTTGTACAAGGACTATTGTACCGACAAGATAGACTGCTATCTCGTCAAGCTCCAGATCGACAACATGGGTCATTCCATGTATGGTTTCCTGTTCTATCCCAAGAATGCCCAGCCGGGCAAGCATCCCGTAGTGCTCTGTCCTCCAGGAGCAGGCATCAAGACCATCAAGGATCCTATGCGCAACAAGTATTATGCCGAGAATGGCTTTGTTCGATTTGAGGTGGAGATTCACGGCCTCGACCCACGCATTTCGTCAGAGACTTTTGGCGAGATCAGCCGTGCTTTCAACGACCGTAATGGCGGTTATTTGGCCAATGGTTTGGAGAACAAGGACATTTATTATATGAAGCATGTCTATGTAGGCTTGGTTCGTTGCATCGATTTCCTGACTTCACTTCCCGAGTGGGATGGCAAGAATGTAGCGGTGCAGGGCGGCAGTCAGGGCGGAGCCTTGTCAATTATCGCAGCAGGACTCGACAGTCGTGTTACCCAATGTGTAGCCAATCATCCTGCCCTTAGCGACATGGCGGGTTATGCGGCTAAGGGCGGAACGGGCGGTTATCCACACTTCTGCCGTCAGCCACAGATATTGAGCAACAAGGACTGTCTCAACACCCTGGCTTACTTCGACGTAGTCAATTTTGCCCGTTACGTCAAGGCTCCTACTTATCTTACATGGGGCTACAACGATGTGACCTGTCCTCCAACAACCAGCTATGCTGTCTGGAACACGCTGAAATGTACTAAGGAGAGTCTGCTTACCCCGATCAACGAGCATTGGACGACAACAGAAACCAACCGCGGACAGATGGAGTGGATAAAAGCACATCTTCTGAAATAAGCAGCTAAGCAAAATTGGCTGAAAATGACGGAACTGTCCTATTTGCGAAAACTCAGTAATCTGACAGGCGGAATCAGTTGATAAAACCAATATTGAGGCAAAATAAACCACCAATATACTTGTCAACCTCATAAAAAACTGCAAAAAAAATAGCAATATTTGGCTGTTTGACCAAATATTGCTATTTTTGCATGCTTTAAAGTAACAAACTAGTTTGAGATAATGTCATTAATAGAGATTCGAAAGGTCGAAAACAAGAAGGACTTGAAGACGTTCATCGACTTCCATTACGACCTATACGAGGGCAACGAGTATGATGTGCCCAACCTGTTCAGCGACGAAATGAATACCCTCAGCAAGGACCGCAATGCCGCTTTTGAGTTTTGCGAGTCCGAATATTTTCTTGCCTATAAGGACGGAAAGTTGGCGGGTCGTGTCGCTGCTATCATCAACCACAAGGCCAACGAGCGCTGGAACTGCAAGTCGGTGCGCTTTGGCTGGATCGACTTCATCGACGACCGTGAAGTGTCCAAGGCTCTTCTGCAGGCTGTAGAAGACTATGGCAAGTCTAAGGGAATGGACAATGTGGTAGGTCCGCTTGGCTTTACTGATATGGATCCTGAAGGTATGCTTACCTGGGGATTCGACCAGTTGGGCACCATGCCCACCATCTACAACTATTCCTATTACCCCGAGCATATAGAGGCTCTCGATGGCTACGAGGTCGACAACAAGTACGTAGAGTACAAGCTCATCGTGCCTGATACCGTGCCCGAGAAATACGCCAAGATTGCTGCCATGATAGAGAAAAGATACAATCTGCATGTGCGCAAGCTTACCAAGAAAGATGTTTTCCAGGGCGGTTATGGTCAGAAGATTTTCGAACTGATCAACGCCACTTACAAAGACCTCTATGGCTATTCCGAGCTCTCGCAGAAGCAGATAGACCAGTTGATTCATTCTTATCTGATCTTCCTCGACTTCAATCTCATTACCTGCATCGAGGACTGGAGCGAGCCCGAGCACAAGATGGTGGGCATCGGCATCACCATACCTTCGTTGGCAAAGGCTCTGCAGAAGTGCCGTCGCGGCCGTCTGTTCCCCTTTGGCTGGTGGCACGTGCTGCGCGCCATCAAGATGCACAAGACCAAGATTGTCGACCTGCTGCTCGTAGGCGTCCTTCCCGAGTATCGTGCCAAGGGAGCCAATGCGCTTCTCTTTGCCGACCTCATTCCCCGTTACCAGGCTTATGGCATCGAGTGGGGTGAGACCCAGGTGGAGATGGAAGCCAATGCCGGTGTGCAAGGTCAGTGGGGAGTTTTGAACCCCATCTTGCACAAGCGTCGCAATTGTTACAAGAAGATTATCAAGTAAAGGAAAATTCAACCAAGCTTTCTTTTTCCCAGGAAGCTTACATACTTTGCAGATTCTCAGAGCCAGTGAATCTTGAGAGTACAACAACATAACAATCATGAAAAAATAGGAGGAAAATATGGCAGAGGAAAACAACAATACAGTACAATATACTGATGACAACATCCGGCACTTGAGTGATATGGAGCATGTACGTACCCGTCCAGGTATGTACATCGGACGTTTGGGCGATGGCAATCTGCCCGAAGACGGCATCTATGTGCTCTTGAAAGAGGTGGTGGACAACTCCATCGACGAGTTCAAGATGGGTGCCGGAGCGCGACTCGAAATCGACATAGAGGACAATCTTCGTGTCAGCGTGCGCGATTATGGCCGAGGCATTCCGCAGGGCAAGCTTGTCGAAGCTGTCAGCGTGCTCAATACAGGTGGCAAGTACGACAGCAAGGCCTTCAAGAAGAGCGTGGGCCTGAATGGTGTGGGTGTGAAGGCGGTCAATGCCCTCAGCTCTCATTTCGAGGTGAAGTCTTTCCGCGAGGGAAAGGTGCGCCATCTTGTCTTCGAACGGGGCATTCTGAAGAGCGACAAGACCTCAAAGACCGAGGATGAGAACGGAACCTACATCTTTTTCGAGCCCGACAACACCCTCTTCAAGAACTACAGCTTCCACGACGACATCGTGGAGACGATGCTTCGCAACTACACCTATCTCAATACGGGCCTTACCATCATGCACAATGGCCGTCGCATCCTGAGCCGCCACGGTTTGCAGGATCTTCTTACCGACAACATGACCAATGACGGCCTCTACGACATCGTCCACATGAAGGGCGAGGACATCGAGGTGGCTTTCACCCATACCAATCAGTATGGCGAGGAGTACTATTCCTTTGTCAACGGTCAGCACACCACACAGGGCGGAACTCATCAGAGCGCCTTCAAGGAGCACATTGCCAAGACCATCAAGGAATTCTTCGGTAAGTACGAGTATGGCGACATTCGCAACGGTCTGGTGGCAGCTATTGCCATCAATGTCGAGGAACCCGTCTTCGAGAGTCAGACGAAGATCAAGCTCGGCAGTACCACGATGACTCCCAATGGCGGCGAGACCATCAACAAGTATGTGGGTGATTTTCTGAAGAAAGAGGTGGACAACTATCTGCACATCCATAAGGACGTGGCAGAGGTGCTGGAAAATAAGATCAAGGAGAGTGAGCGCGAGCGCAAGGCGATGGCTGGCGTCACCAAGCTGGCGCGCGAGCGTGCCAAGAAAGCCAACCTTCACAACCGCAAGCTGCGCGACTGCCGCATCCATTTCAGCGACGCTAAGAACGAACGCAAGGAGGAAAGCTCCATCTTCATCACCGAGGGCGATTCTGCCAGCGGAAGCATCACCAAGAGCCGCGACGTGAACACTCAGGCTGTGTTCTCCCTGCGCGGTAAGCCGCTCAACAGCTTTGGGCTTACCAAGAAAGTGGTGTACGAGAACGAGGAGTTCAATCTTCTCCAGGCGGCTCTCGACATAGAGGACGGTCTCGACTCGCTGCGTTACAACAAGGTCGTCGTGGCTACCGATGCCGATGTCGACGGAATGCACATCCGTCTGCTTATCATCACCTTCTTCCTGCAGTTCTTCCCCGACCTCATCAAGAAAGGCCATGTCTACGTGCTGCAGACGCCTTTGTTCCGTGTGCGCAACAAGCGTACCAAGATAAAGAACAAGCAGGTCATAGCCGATGCCGACGCCAAGTTGGGACCGAAGGAGAAGAAGAGCGACTTCATCACGCACTATTGCTACAGCGACGAGGAGCGCCAGCAGTCCATCCGCGACTTGGGGCCTGACCCAGAAATCACCCGATTCAAGGGTCTCGGCGAGATTTCTCCCGAAGAGTTTGCCCATTTCATCGGTCCTGACATGCGACTGGAACAAGTCACTCTGCACAAAACCGACCAAGTGCAGAAACTCTTGGAGTACTACATGGGCAAGAACACCATGGAGCGCCAGAACTTCATCATCGACAACTTGGTGATCGAGGAAGATATTCCAGATGAAGACTCTGATTCGCTGGATTAGAATTGACAGTCACGGGTTAACAAAAAGGCTCGGACTTTTAGGCTCGGATTTTTATTTTAGGCACGGATTACACGGATTACACGGAGGCTTGCGCCCTTGTATTCTTTTAGAAAAAATCCGTGTTATCCGTGTAATCCGTGCCTAAATTTATTCCAAGGGGTAAATATTGTCCCTGTGCCTGAAAATAATAAAATAAGAATTTATGAAGAAATATCTATTGTTTGCACTGGTAGCATTCCTGGCAGTAACTTCTGCCAGTGCCCAGATGCGCATCAGAATGGGCAAGAACAGCCCGATAGAGAAGTTGGGCAGGGCAGAGATAGCCATTGCCAATCTCTATGTCGACAGCGTCGACGAGAATAAGCTTGTCGAGGACGCCATTCGCGGCATGTTGGAGAAGCTCGACCCGCATTCTGCTTACACCACAGCCAAGGAGACACAGGCGATGAACGAGTCGCTCAACGGCTCTTTCGATGGCATCGGTGTGCAGTTTAACATGGTCGACGACTCACTCCTCGTCATTCAGCCTGTTGTCAACGGACCTTCCGAGAAAGTGGGCATCATTGCCGGCGACCGCATCGTGGCTGTCAACGACACAGCCATCGCTGGTGTCAAGATGAGCAAGGAAGAAATCATGAAGCGCCTTCGCGGACCCAAGGGAACCGTTGTCAACCTCACCGTTGTGCGCCGTGGCATCAAGGACAAGCTTTCCTTCCGTGTCAAGCGCGACAAGATACCTGTCACCACGATGGATGCAGCCTATATGATTCGCCCCGGAATCGGATACATCCGTCTGGGCAGTTTCGGAATGACCAGCCACAAGGAGGTTTCTGTAGCTATGGACTCGCTCAAGAAGAAAGGCATGAAAGACCTCATCTTCGACCTTCAGGACAATGGTGGAGGCTATCTTCAGACAGCAGCCAAGATAGCCAACGAGTTCTTGGAGAAAGGCGACCTCATCGTCTACACCAATGGCCGCACAGCACCTCGTCAGGAGTTCCGTGCTGAGGCCAACGGACGCTGGCGCAAGGGCAAGCTCGTGGTTCTCACCAACGAGTTCTCGGCTTCGGCAGCCGAGATCGTGTCGGGAGCCATACAAGACCAGGACCGAGGCGTAGTCGTAGGCCGTCGCACTTTTGGCAAGGGATTGGTGCAGCGTCCTCTTACCTTTGAGGATGGAAGCGAGATTCGTCTCACCATCGCCCATTACTATACGCCGAGCGGCCGATGCATCCAGAAGCCTTACAAGAAGGGCGAGCGCGAGGATTATGCCATGGATCTCGACAACCGCTACAAGCACGGCGAGTTCACCAACCAGGACAGCATCCATCTGTCCGACTCTCTGAAGTATTACACCCTGCGCAAGCATCGTGTGGTTTATGGTGGCGGAGGCATCATGCCCGATTATTTTGTGCCGCTCGATACGACCAAGTACACCAAGATGCACCGCTTGCTTACAGCCAAGAGCATCGTCATCAACCACAGCCTGAAGTTCATCGACGCCCATCGCCAAGAGCTGAAGAGCCAGTACAAGGATTTTGGTAAGTTCCTGGAAAGCTATGAGGTTCCTCAGAGCCTTGTAGAGGAAATCATCGCCGATGGCAAGAAAGAGAAAATAGAGCCCCGTGACGCCGCCGAATTGGCTCAGACGAGGAAATACCTGTTCATACAGCTCAAAGCCCTTGTAGCGCGAGATATTTGGGATATGAGCCAATATTTCCAGGTTTGGAACGAGACGAACGAGATTGTGCAGCGGGCAGTGAAGCTGCTCACTACGGGGAAATAGCATAAGTGGGAGAGCCAAATCTTCCAATATTCCAGTTCTTCCAGTATTCCAATAAGCATTTGATTTTTCAAACCCTTTTTTAGAGACTCTATAACTATTTAATAATTAGATAGTTATATATATATAATAAAAGAAAAAGGAAAATGCAAAAAAATAATTGGAAGAATTGGAATTGGAAGATTCGATAAGGTTTATTTCCTCTAAAAGGCTTGTTCTCAGACGGTTAGCTTCTCTGTGCGTATTCCAGATACAGGGGCAGCAGAGGTGAAAACCACCAAAAAGAGAGGATTTTGACACTTGAAACTGTGCAAAATCCCCTCTTTTTTATTTCTATAGTTGGGAAAATATTTTTTCCCAGTTGGATAAATCAAATAGAGTCTCTTTAAAAATTACTTTTTCTCATGCATTTTGTCCCATTTCAGGTAGATTCCTGCAAGAATTGTGCCCGAAATGCTGTGCCAGGCGCAACTAATGGCACAAGGAAGGACGGCAAGTGGCTGGGCGGCAAAGAAGTTTCCGGCCAGGACGGTGGCAAGACCGGCGTTCTGCATTCCCACCTCGATGCTGATGGTGCGCTTTTTGGCTGTGTTGAAGCCTGCCAGCTTACCTGCCAGCCAGCCGAGGCAATAGCCCAGGGTGTTGTGGCAGAAGACGACGGCGAAGGTCCAGAGGAAGAGCATCATGCCACGAGCCACGAGGTCGTCGTGAACGGTGGAGATAACGCCGCCCACGATAAACGCCAGGCAGGTGACGCTGATGCCGGGCATCAGGCTCTGAATGGTAGGGAAGCACTCCCTCTTGCCGTAAATATAGTTGAGAGTGCAGCCGATGGCTACAGGGATGATGGTGACGAGCAGAATGCCCTGGAACATGCCGATGGCGTCGATATGGATGATTTCGCCAGCTGTAATCTTCATCAGCAGCGGCGTCATGACAGGGGCGAGGATGGTGGAGGCACAGGTCATTCCCACCGAGAAAGCCACGTCGCCATGGCAGAGATAGCTCATGATGTTGCTCGACACACCGCCTGGACAACAGCCCACGAGCAGAATGCCGAGGGCAAGGGCAGGGTCGAGGTGCCATACGTGGACAAGGAGGTAGGCCACGCCCGGCATGATGATGAACTGGGCGCAGGCACCGATGAAGACATCAAGCGGGCGTTGCGCCAAAATCTTGAAATCGTTGGTGGTGAGAGTCAGTCCCATGGTGAGCATGATGATGCCGAGAATGACGGTCTGGGTGGTTCCACGTACCCAGTCGAAGGTATGGGGAAAGAAGAATGTGAATACAGCTACTCCTATGACAAAGATGGAGGTGTAATTGGCCAGCATACGGCTGAGCGCCTGAAATAAATGTAACATAACCTATATATTTTTAGAATGTTTGTCGCCCTCTTATATACGTTCTGTTCGGAATGTGAGTGCAAAAGTAGTGATTATATTTGTTGTAAGCAAAGGTTTTTGTCGATTTTTTCGTGAATTCCTTTTTATTTCTGATACAATTGTGTAACTTTGCACAAAATATAAGATATTACGGAATGAACGAAGATTTTGACATAAGAAATGAGTCGGTTTCGCCTGCCGAGAAGGAATTCGAGAAGGCGCTGCGACCCTTGAAGTTCTCTGATTTCAGCGGACAGACGGGCGTGGTGGACAACCTGCAGGTGTTTGTCGAGGCTGCCAAGTATCGTGGCGAACCGCTCGACCATACGCTGCTGCACGGTCCGCCAGGACTGGGCAAGACGACGCTGAGCAACATCATCGCCAATGAGCTGGGCGTGGGACTGAAGATTACATCGGGCCCTGTGCTCGACAAGCCGGGCGATCTGGCAGGCATTCTTACCTCGCTGGAACCCAACGACGTGCTCTTCATCGACGAGATTCACCGTCTGTCGCCCGTAGTGGAGGAATATCTCTACTCGGCCATGGAGGACTATCGCATCGACATCATGATCGACAAGGGTCCGTCGGCGCGCAGCATTCAGATAGACCTCAATCCCTTCACCCTTGTAGGAGCCACCACCCGCAGCGGTTCGCTCACAGCGCCTCTGCGTGCCCGTTTCGGCATCAACCTGCACTTGGAGTACTACAATCCGCCAACGTTGCAGAAGATCGTGAAGCGCAGCGCCATGCTCCTGAAAGTGCCTATCGAGGAAGAGGCTGCGGCTGAGATTTCGCGCCGCTCACGCGGTACGCCCCGTATCGCCAACTCGCTGCTGCGCCGTGTGCGCGACTTCGCTCAGGTGAAGGGCAACGGCACCATCACCTACGACATTGCAGAGTTCTCGCTCCGTGCGCTTAACATCGACCAGTATGGTCTGGACGAGATAGACAACAAGATTCTCACCACCATCATCGACAAGTTTCATGGCGGACCGGTGGGCGTGGGAACGATTGCCACAGCCATCGGCGAGGATGCTGGAACCATCGAGGAGGTGTACGAGCCTTACCTCATCATGGAGGGATTCATCAAGCGAACCTCGCGCGGACGCATGGCCACGAAACTTGCCTACGACCATCTGGGACGCAATCCCTATGGCAGCAACATCATGCAGGGAGACTTGTTTGAGTGAAGAACGAAGAGTGAAGAGTGAAGAATTCAATAGTTTGAAGCTTCAATCTTCGTTTCACACAATATAATTTAGATTCTAAAAAAGAAGGACAAGAGAATTCTTCACTCTTCGTTCTTCACACTTCACTTAAGACATGAGAGTCGGGATTTTTACGGGTACATTCGACCCATTTACGATAGGACATCAGAACATTGCGGAGCGGGCTCTGCCGATGTTCGACAAACTGGTGATAGCCGTAGCGATGGGCAAGTTGAAACACGCCAAGGAAGACATCGACAAGCGCGTGGAGGACATCAGAAACGTGTTTGCCAAGGAATGCGCCACAAGGGTGGACAATGACGATGAAACCAAGGGATTTCGGCTGGAAGTCGTAGCCTACGACGACCTTACCATCGACCTGGCGCATCGTCTTGGAGCCAAGTTTCTGGTGCGGGGCGTGAGGAGCGCAAAAGACTTTGAGTACGAGCGTGAGCAGGCTGACATCAACAGGCAGTTGGGCGGCGTGGAGACCGTTCTCCTCTTTGCCGACCCACGCTACAGCAGCATCAGCTCCACACTGGTGCGCGAACTGAGATTCTTCGGCAGGGACGTAGAGGAGTTCCTGCCCAAAAAGTGAAGAGTGAAGAATTCAAGAGCTTAAAAAGATAATAAAAATATTATAGTATATAAATGGAGAATAGGAACGAAAAGGTGTTGTCTTAACTCCTTTAACTCCTTTACTCCTTAACTCCATAAGATGTATGATAACATATAGTGTAGAAGGCGTGAAAATGCCTAAAATCAAGAAGCGCGAAACCAGCGCATGGATTCGCAAAGTGGCTGCTTCACACGGACGCAAAGTGGGTGAGGTGGGCTACATGTTTGTAGACGACGAGAAGATTCTCGAGGTAAACAACGAGTATCTGGGCCATGACTATTACACCGATGTCATCACCTTCGACTACGATGAGGGCGATGTCATCAACGGCGATATTGTCATCTCGCTCGATACCGTGCGTACCAATGCCGAGCAGTTCGACAAGACCTACGACGACGAGTTGCATCGTGTCATCATTCACGGCATTCTGCACCTGTGCGGCATCAACGACAAGGGTCCGGGCGAGCGCGAGATCATGGAGGAGAACGAGAACAAGGCTCTCGCCATGCTCGAAGGTGCTTCGATATTGAAGTAAAGACGTCTTTTGTGTGGAATTGGCAGGAAAGCAATCATGCAGCATTCTCTGTACTGCTATGTGCTCTCCAGCCAATCCTGACACTTAAAAATCGCCCCATTATTTACCCCTTTTTCGACTAACCGACTTTTCATTAACTTCCACTTAAATCGAAAGGCTGTTTTTGCGTAAACAGCTTGCTTATAGAAGGTTGCAGTTTTGCATTATGTACACGAATCCACTATTTTACTAAGTGAAATAGCTTTTATTTGATTTTTTGGCTATCTTTGCAGAAGATTAGCTGCATCTCAGCAGAATATTCAAGCAAGTTTGATATTCTGCATTCGATTTGCATAATCTTTGCAGAAGAAAAGATTAGCTGCACTCGGCAAAAAATAATAACAATATAACTTATGAAACATTTAGCATTATCCTGCGTGTTGTCGCTGACAACCGTTTTCTCAGTTCAGGCGCAGCAGATGCCCGTCTATTTGGACGACACCAAGCCCGTAGAGCAACGCATCGAGGACGCCCTCTCCCGCATGACCTTGCAGGAGAAAATCAGAGTAATCCATGCCCAGAGCAAGTTTTCATCAGCAGGAGTTCCACGTTTGGGATTCCCCGACTTCTGGACTGATGATGGTCCACACGGAGTGCGCCCCGACGTGCTGTGGGACGAGTGGGAGCAGGCAGGACAAACCAACGACTCTTGCGTAGCCTTTCCAGCTCTTACCTGTCTTGCTGCCACCTGGAATCCACAGATGAGTCGTATCTATGGCGAAGCCTTGGGCGAAGAAGCACTTTATCGTGGCAAGGATATGATATTAGGACCAGGAGTCAACATCTACCGCACTCCCCTCAACGGACGTAACTTCGAGTACATGGGCGAAGACCCTTATCTCGCCTCTGTCATGGTAGTGCCCTACGTACAGGGCCTGCAGTCGAAGGGCGTGTCGGCATGCGTGAAGCATTATTGTCTGAACAATGACGAGGAATATCGCCACCAGGTGAACGTGAAGGTGAGCGACCGTGCCCTGCACGAAATCTATCTTCCTGCCTTCAAGTCTGCCGTTGAGCAAGGCAAGGCGTGGGCCATCATGGGCGCGTACAACCTGTATCGCAACGAGCACAACTGCCACAACCAGTACACCCTGAACAAAATCCTGAAGAACGACTGGCAGTTCGACGGAGTGGTGGTGAGCGACTGGGGTGGAGCCCACGACACCGACCAGGCTGTGAGGAACGGACTCGACATGGAGTTCGGTTCCTGGACCAACGGATTGAGCTGGGGCGCCTCCAACGCCTACGACAGCTATTACCTCGCCCGTCCCTATCTGAAGGCCATACAGGAAGGCAAATACACCACACGTGAGCTCGACGAGAAGGTGCGTCGCGTGTTGCGACTCTTCTATCGCACCACGATGAACCGCCATCGCCCTCACGGTTTCCTCTGTTCCGACGGACATTATGCCACAGCCCGACAGATAGCCGAGGAAGGCATCGTACTGTTGCAGAACCGCAACCGCGTGCTGCCCATCAACACCCAGAAGGTGCGCCGTGTGCTCGTGGTGGGCGAGAACGCCATCAAGATGATGACTGTGGGCGGAGGCAGCTCTTCGCTCAAGGTACAGCGGGAGATTTCGCCTCTGCAGGGCCTGCAGGCACGACTGGCCAAAGACGGTGTGGAGGTAGACTTTGCCCGAGGCTATGTGGGCGATGTGACGGGCGCTTACAACGGCGTCACCACCGGTCAGAACCTGGAAGACAAGCGCAGCGAGGCAGAACTCATCGCTGAGGCTGTAGAGAAGGCGAAAGCGGCCGACTGTGTCATCCTCTTCGGCGGACTCAACAAGAGCGACTATCAGGACTGCGAGGGCCACGACCGACAGCAGTACGAGCTGCCCTATGCTCAGGACAAGCTCATCACAGCCCTGGCTGCCGCCAACAAGAATTTCGTCTATGTCAACATCTCGGGCAACGCTGTGGCCATGCCTTGGCGCAACAAGGTTCCCGCCATCGTGCAGGGCTGGTATTTAGGCTCTGAGGCGGGCGAGGCTTTGGCTTCTGTCCTCACGGGCGACGCCAACCCTTCAGGCAAGCTGCCCTTCACCTGGGTGAAGTCTTTGCAGGATGTGGGCGCCCATGCCCTCAACACCTATCCCGGAACCTGGCGAAAGGAGGGTGGTTCCAAGACCGAGGGCAACATCATCGACGAGGAATACAAGGAAGGCATCTATGTGGGCTATCGTTGGGCCGACCGCGAGAAACAGCGCCCTGTGTTCGCCTTCGGACACGGTTTGAGCTATACTCAGTTTGCCATCAGCAACCTGCGTGCCGACAAGTCATCGATGACAGCTGCCGACTCCATCACCTTCACCGTACAGGTTAAGAACATCGGTCAGCGTGCCGGATCAGAGACCGTACAGCTCTATGTGCACGACGCCAAGGCTTCTGTCGACCGTCCGCTCAAGGAGTTGAAAGGCTTCAGCAAGGTGAGTCTGCAGCCTGGCGAGAGCAAGGACGTCAGCATCACCCTTGGCAAGGATGCCCTCAGCTTCTACGACGAGACCACAGCAAGCTGGAAGGCTGAGCCAGGACAGTTTGAGGCCTGGGTAGGCAATGCCTCCGACAATCTGAAGTTGCGTAAATCTTTCCAACTCAAATAATCTCCAAATAATCATTAAACTTAAGCTGGGTTCAGAAGTTATAGAAGTTAAAGAAGTTATCACTCCCTTCGGTCGTTAGAAGTTAAAGCCAACAGCCTTTTGGGTTGAAGATTTAGCTGTAAAGCATATGGCTTTAACTTCTCTAACTTCTTTAAATTCTTTAACTTCCCCATTTGCGAAAGTTGAGTAATAAGATATCAGCATGAAAAAGAATCTGTTATTAGCATCATTCATCCTGTTGGGGACTTTGATGTCTCCTTCAGCCTTTGCCGCACGCAAGAAACTGCCGCCCATGAACGAGTACGTCGGCCAACTCATGTCGCGCATGACGCTTCAGGAGAAGATCGGCCAGCTCAACCTCATGGTGGCGGGCGACATCACCACGGGCAGCACTATGGACACTCAGGTGGCTGGCGACATAGCTGCCGGCAAGATGGGAGGCGTGTTCAACATCAAGGGCTTCGACAAGATCAAAGCCCTGCAGAACGTGGCCATCCGCAAAAGCCGACTCGGTATTCCGCTCCTCGTGGGCATGGACGTCATACACGGTTACGAAACCATCTTCCCCATACCGCTCGCCCTCTCCTGCTCTTGGGACGAGGAAGCCCTGAGACAGGTGGGCGCTGTGTCGGCACGTGAGGCAAGCGCCGACGGCATCAACTGGACCTTCTCGCCTATGGTCGATGTGGCTCTCGATGCCCGCTGGGGACGCATCAGCGAAGGCTTCGGCGAGGATCCATACCTCAGTGGTGTCTTGGGAGCAGCCATGACTCGCGGCTATCAGCAGACTGACATGAGCCGTGAGACTATCGTCCCCAAAGACCACATCATGGCTTGTCTCAAGCATTTCGCCCTCTATGGAGCCGTTGAGGCAGGCAAGGAGTACAACACCACCGACATGAGCAAGTTGCGCATGTACAACCAGTTTCTGCCTCCCTATAAGGCTGTGGTCGATGCTGGTGTGGGAAGTGTCATGTCGTCGTTCAACCTCATCGACTATGTGCCTGCCACGGCAAGCCACTGGATGATGACCGACGTGCTGCGCAAGCAATGGAACTTCCAGGGCTTCGTAGTGACCGACTATGGCTCTATCGGCGAGATTCTGCAGCACGGCACAGCCCGCGACCTCAAGGAAGCCTCCGAGCAGTCGCTCCTGGCCGGAACCGACATGGACATGTGCTCGCAGGGCTTCGTGAGATTCCTGGAACAGAGTGTCAAGGAAGGCAAGGTGAGCGAGGAAGCCATTAATACGGCTTGCCGTCGCATCTTGGAGGCCAAATATAGGCTCGGACTCTTTGCCGACCCTTATCGCTACTGTGACAGCAAGCGACAGAAGACCGACATCTTTACAGCCAGTCATCGCAAGGCTGCACGTGACATAGCTGCCGAAACCTTTGTACTTCTCAAGAACGACCAACAGCTTTTACCACTCAGCAAGAAGGGAAAGATAGCTCTCATCGGACCGCTTGCCGACACGCGCAACAATATGAGTGGTACTTGGAGCGTTGCAGCTACTCACGACCGCTATTCCTCACTCAAAGAGAGTATGGAGAAGGCTCTTGCAGGAAAAGCCACTTTGCTTTATGCTCAAGGTTGCAACGTGGTTTACGACGAGCAAGAACAGAAAGATGGTGAGTTTGGCAAGACTATAACTCGTGGGGATGATGCTAAGCTGAAGGCTGAGGCTTTGCAGATAGCACGTCAAGCTGATGTCATCGTTTGTGCCATGGGCGAGACTGCCGATATGAGTGGTGAATGTGCCAGTCGTACCGACTTGCGTATGCCAGACACACAGCGTGACTTGCTCGAAAAACTTGCCCAATTAGGTAAGCCCATCGTGCTACTCAATTTCTCTGGTCGTCCTACCGTGCTTACTTGGGAGAAAAATCATATCCCTGCCATCATGAATGTATGGTTTGGCGGTTCTGAGACTGGCGATGCCATCTGTGATGTGGTCTTTGGCGACAAAGTGCCCTGTGGCAAGCTTACCACCTCTTTGCCCAAGGCTACAGGTCAGGAACCTCTTTATTACAATCACCAAAATACAGGACGTCCTGTACCCGATGACAATCCTCGATTTGCCAAATATGCCAGCAACTTCTTGGATGTACGCAATGGCGCCCTCTATCCTTTTGGATATGGCTTGAGTTATACCACCTTTGAGTATGGTTCATTGCAGTTGAGTTCCCATAAAGCGAGTGTAGCCTCTGCCGACAGCGATACGTGGAACGACCATGCCGACATCACTGCCACCATTCGTGTTACGAACACAGGTCGTTGTGCAGCCGATGAAATCGTACAGCTTTACATTCGAGATAAAGTGGCAAGCATTTCCCGTCCTGTTAAAGAGTTGAAAGGCTTTCAGCGCATTCATCTTGCTGCAGGCGAGAGTAAGGAGGTAATTTTCCACATAACTCCTGATATGCTGAAGTTCTATAATGCCAACCTACAGTATGTTTTCGAATCTGGCGATTTCGACGTCATGGTAGGCCCTAATAGTAGAGAAACGAAGAATGTTATGTTCACAGTAGAATAAAGCCTTTGAGCGCTTCGTATAAGCGCTAAAGAGAATCCCCTGAAAGGAAGCCTTAGCATATAGGCAACCTTTCAGGGGATTTTTATGATTGTATTCAGAAGTTATTTTGTGAAGTCATGGAAGTTGTCATTCCTTTCTGTCACTAAGAACTCAAAGCCAACAGCATCACTGTTTGAGTTTTATGAAAGTTAGATTAGAGATGTTAGAAAGTTCCGATCTTCCTTACATCCTCCTCGAAGGAGTCTTTGTCGTTGATGGCACCTTTCTTGATATGTGCTCTGTAGTTGTAGATGGTGTTGACACTGTAATGCAGGAACTCCGCTATTTTGCTGCTGTTGGTGATGCCCAATCGGATAAGGGCGAAGATGCGGATAGGGGTGGAGAGTTGTTCCTTCTTTGGCTGTTCTATGCGCTCTTCGGGGCGCAGTAGGGCATTGAAGGAATCGAGGAAATGGGGGAAGAGATGGAGAAAGGCAGAGTCGAAGTTGGTATAGAACTCCTCTAAGTCCTCTTCCTTGAAGTCCTGTGGACGTGTCATCTCGTACAACTCGTCATATTGGCGTGTCTTCAGCTTCTTGTGCACTCTCTTGCGCAGATCCTCTATCTTGTTGATATAGATGGAGCAGAGGCGCATGAAACGTCCCACATACTCTTCCTTGACACGGTTGGCGTCGGTGAGTTCGTGGTTGACCACAGAGAGCTGGTTGTTGGTGATGGAGAGCTGCTCGTTGAGCGACTTGAGCTGTGCATTGAGCTCGTACAACTGGCGGTTGGTCTTGGCGAGGTCGTCTCTTGCGATGGCGAGTTTATGGCGCTGTCGGCTGACGTAGAACACGCCGACGAGGAGCATCAACGCCAGGATGCTGATGATGCAGAGGGTATAGTTCTGTCGCCTGTTATACTGGTCGTTCTCGTCTTTGTACATCTTGGCGATGACCGACAGCAGGGGCGATATCTGGGCCAGTCGCTGTCGTGAGCCGAAGCGGTTGGCGCAGATGCTGCTGAAACTGATGTACTTGTAGGCTCTGTCGACATCGTTGAGGCCCATGAGTTGGTTGGCCATTTCCCACATGGATCCTTGGTCCATGACGCCGTTCCTGATGTCGGTGAGGACTGATTCTGCCAGCCAGTACATCATGCGGGTGGAGTCGTTCTCTGCCTTGTATGCCAGATAGCGGTAGAGGGTGACGAGGGCATAGGGATGCGATCCTTTCTCTACGTGGCTGAGCCACTGGTCGTTGATGCGTATGGCTTCCCGATTGTCGTGGGCATTGAGGGCGTCGAGCTCACGATATTGGAATACGGGATTGCTGGTGCGGGGAAGGACAGCATACATCTTTTGTCGGTATTGGGCTGCCATGACGCCGTATTGCGCCTCAGGGGTGATGGGGTTGCGGTAATAGATGATTTCGCCGTATACGTGGTTGTAGGCCATGTAATACGTGCCCTTGGCAATGTTGTCAAGATGCGTGGTGTCGATGGCGCTGAGGGTGTTGAGCGCCTCGATAAACTTGCCTGTGCTGGAGCAGCGGATGGCGATGAGTGCCTGGCACTTGCCTACTTCTGACGGCTTGCCCGTCTTCCGGGCTATCTCGATGCAGCGTTTGAGGTAGATGATGGCAGAGTCGTTGACGAAGGGCGTGTACTCTTCATAGAGCCGATAGGAGAGTTGATATTCGGCGTGGAGGTTTTTGGCTTTCGAGAGCTGTTGCTGCAGCTGTCGGATGCGCTGTTCCTTGCGGCTGACGTATTGGGCAGAGTGGTCTATCGCCTCGTCGATGCAGTGGAGCAAGGAGTCGACACTCTCTGGGGTCTGTGCATGGCCTATGAGAACTGACAGCGCAAGGAAAAGTTGCGTAGTAAGGATAATTTTTAGGCTTTGTTTGGCTTTCTTCATTTTCAGGTATTTTGCTGTTTTTCTGCAAAAATATGAAAATTTTTAAAAATACGCAAGAACAAAGCAAAAAATAACGATAGTTGAGGTGTTTTTCTGGAGTTAAAGGTTTTTTTCTGGAGTTAAGGAGTTAAAGAAGTTAAGGAGTTAAGACAAATGTCTTGAGGGTTTAATTAAAGGAGTTAAGGTTTTTTTCAGGAGTAAAGGAATTAAGAAGTTAAGACAACAGAATTTTGGCGTAGTTTTTTACAACAAAGCATATGTCTTAACTCCTTAACTTCTTTAACTCCTTAACTTCTTTAACTCCTTAACTCCTGAAAAAACTCCCTAATGAGATTTACTTCTGGAATACGCGAACGTAGTCCACCTCCATTGTGGCTGGGAGGCATGATGGGTCTAAGCCCTGGCCGCCGCCCCAGGCACCGCCCCAGGCGAGGTTGAGGATGGGGTAGAAGGCTGCATCGAAAGGCCAAGCCTCTTTGCCGCTGCCGTCGTTGCTATAGGTGAGGAGTTTCTCGCCATCCACATAGAAGGTCATGTATTCGGCTGTCCACTCCATGCCGTAGGTGTGGAACTCGGTCTGTGAGTTGCTGATCTTGCGGCGTGCAGACTCGATGGCAGTGCCGGTGTTGTTGTACTTGGTGCAGTGGATGGTGGAAACAACCACGTCGGGGTCGTAGCCCACAGACTCCATGATGTCGATCTCGCCATCACCAGGCCATTTCTGCCAATTGACAGGCATCATCCAGAATGCGGGCCATGTGCCCTTGCCCTTAGGGAGCTTGATGCTTGCCTCGATGTATCCATACTTCCAACCTGTGGATTCACGAGCGTAGAGACGAGCGCTCTTGATGGTGCCGCCATCGTCGAGGAGGTTGATCTTCAGTGTTCCGTTGGAAACCTGTGCCACCTGGTCCTCGCGCACGTAGGTCTGCAACTCGTTGTTCACCCATCCGGCTGGCTTGATCTCGTAAGTCCAGTCTGGTCCCAATTCGTTGTCGCTGAACTCGTCGTTCCATACGAGGTTGTAGCCCTCGATGGGGCAGGTGATGTTCTGTCCGCCCTTGGCCTGGGTGACGGTGATGTTCTGGCGTGAGCCACCCGACCAGATGGTGATGTTGCCAGTGCGCTCAGCGCCCTGGTTCTCGCCCACGGTGACGGTGATGGTGGCTTTCTTGCCTACGGGATTGGTGGGTGTCACCTTGATCCAGCTGTCGTTGGAATAGGCGGCAAACTCGTGTGTGCTCTCCACCTCGGCGGTCTGTGTTCCACCTTCCTTCTCGAAGTTCAGCGTGGTGGAAGAGAGGGTGATGGTCTCGGCCGAAGCGTAGCTGATGTCGGTTTCGTTGTTGCTGCAAGCGCTGAGGCTTATAGCAACTGCGAATATTGCGCTAAAAATCATTATCTTTTTCATGTTAGTATGTTTATTGTTCAAGTTTTCAGGGGGAATTCCCATGAATTCCTCACCTGAGAAACTTGAGTTTTGATGAAATTACTGAGCAGTTTTCTGGAAGATGATATCGTAGATTTCTACCTTCTCGCCTTCTGGATTTCCTCCAAAGTCGAATACAAACTTGAGGGCATCGGCCGCACCTACCTTGAGGATGCTGGCAGGAACCTTAACCTGATATTCCTCGCCTGCCTTCAGGTCGTAGGTGTTGACGAAGAAGAAGTTATCATCGCTGCTCGTGTCTGTTATCTTCACGGTTACGCCCTTGATGTCTTTCTTAGCCAGGAACTTGCACGAGAAGTCGTAAGGCGTGTCAGCCTCGCCCGGAATGTCGGTGATGAGGTGAACCTGTGCCTGCCACTGTAAGAAGGTCGCTGTAGGCAGCTCAACGGTGTAATGGCCCTTGTCGGCAGTGAAATCGGGAGCGGCTATCTCGGTCCATCCTGGTGCATAGTAGAAGAAGGTGGAGAAGCCAGCGTCGCCCTTGTCGTCCACATGGCTCTTCCAGATGTTGGAAGCGCTGTTGTAGTTGTACACGGTCTTGTCTTCTTCCTCGGCAGGTGCCTCCACGCCGTCGCACATGTGCTCCTGCAGGTCGATGTTGCTGATGGTGAGCTTGGTGTTGTCGGCATTGCCTCCGCCGTCGACGACTAAGGTGACGTTGTCCATGTCGATGCCATCCATGTCGCTGCGGTAGAAGAGAACTTCCTGGTTGGCCTTCAGGTCGATGCGCTCCATAAAGTAGAAGCTGTCGTCGTCGCCAGTCTTGACGAGCTTGAGGGTGACGCCCGGATGATCGGTGGTGGAAACGAGCTTGCAAGAGAAGTCGTACTTGGTAACCGCGTTGGTGGTCATGTCGGTGAGGAACTTGACCTGTGCCTGCCACTGTTCGGTGGTTGCTGTAGGCAGCTCGATGGTGTAGGCACCGTTCTTCTCGGTGACGGTTGGGTTGTCTATCGGTGCCCACCCCGGTGCATAGTAGAACTCGTTGGTGAACTGGCAGTTCTTCCACATGTTGCAGTCGCTGTTGGAGTTGAAGCCCTGGAAGCCCTCGCTGGCGCAGGTGAGGATGTAGTGCCATGCTCTGTTGCCATCGTCCCATACGAGCACCATGGTGCTACCAGTGAGGCTCTCTACACGCAGACGGAGCTCGCCGTTATAGGCTGCGTCGGCTGGAATGTAGGGGAAGCAGGTGTTGGCAGGCATGATGAGGTAGAGGTCGTCGCCCTCGGCACTGAGCTTGTAAGAGCTGTGCTGCTCGCTGACAGGCACCATGTAGTCTTCGGTGCCCTGATGATGGTCGGGGAAGAGGGAGCAGCCTTTGTTGACATACATGGTTCCGCCAGCGCCTGGATTATAGGTGTAGCTGTAGTCGGAGCCAAAGGTGAGTCGGTCGTCGTACACACCGAATTCTGCCTTCTCGTTGGGTCCAGCCTGATAATCCCCAGTGCCATCGGTTCCTGAAGGTCCGCACGCCAGATGGGCGGGTTCGGTGGCGGCGATGCGCCACTCCTTGCCCGACAGTTTGCCTACGATCTCGTTGAAGTCGACGAGGGTGTTGTTGACGTGGAATGTGGTCTCGCCCATGCCCTGCGACATACCGTTGCGGTTGCCCACACGGTAGTAAACCTTATAGTCGCCCGAATTGACCCATATCTTCTGCAGTGGGTTGACGGTGGAGTAGACGGGGTTCTTGGTTACTTCCTTGCCGTCAACAGGAATGTACCACATGGGGTAGATGCCGTCGCCCTCCATATTGAAGGTTACTGTGTTGGTCTCGTCGTCGACGCTGGCAGTCACCTTTGCGTTCTCTGCCAGTGGCAGTCCTGCCTCTGATACGCCGTCGAAGTCCTCTGGGCTGCACGCGCTGAGTGCCAACCCTGCTGTGGCAGCGATGAGGAGTGCCTTGCTGAATATGTTATGTTTCATAATTGCTTGAGTCTTTATATTAATAGTCGTTTTGTGTCAGTGTGCCGTGAGATGCGTCGAGCTCACTCAAAGGAATAGGAAGATATTTCTTCTTCTCTGTCCATGTGTTGGTGCGGTAGCCGTAGGCATCGGGTACGAGTGTGGTGGCAGCCTTGCCTGTGCGGATGAGGTCCCAGTAGCGCTTGCCCTCGCCTACAAACTCCTTGTGGCGCTCGTCGATGATGTTGTCGATAGTGGCAGCCTTGTTGTCGGTGAGTCCGGCACGGTGGTGTACCATGTTGAGGTATTCCTCGGCATCTGCCATGTTGCCGCCTGTGCGTACGATGAGCTCGGCTGCATTGAGCAGCGTCTCGGCGAAGCGGTAGATGCGCAGGTTGTTGTTGAAGTTAAGGTCGCCGTCGGCTTTCTGGTCCTTGTTGTTGTCCTTGTAGGCGAGATACTTCTTGAGCCAGAGTCCGGTGTATTGCCAGCTCTTGGTGTCGCAGTTCTTGTCACGGCCGTCGAAGATGGTGGCGTCCTTGCGCACGTCGCCCTCATCGAAGAGGTCTAAGGTCTCGAGTCTTACAGGCTCAAATCCCCATCCATTGTCCACTCCGTCGCTCTCCTTGTAGTCGCGTGGAGAGATGAAGCGTGGATAGACGGTTCCGCCCGCATTGATGACTCCACCGCCCCAGGCACGCACGGCTCCGTCGTCCATGTAGCCTATCTCGAAGATGCTCTCCTTGGTCCACTCGCCACTCTCGAGGAAGATGTTGGCGTAGTCGGGGTTGAGGTCATAGTCCTGTCGGTCGTTGATGATATCGCGCATATAGCCTAATGCCTTGGCGTAGCGGCTCTCGTCGTTCTGATACATCACCATCTCGGCATAGATCATGTAGGCGGCAGCCTGGCTCATGCGTCCCAGGTTCTTGTCGTCCCACTTCATAGGCAGGGCGTTGAGGCCGATGGCGCTCTCGAGGTCGCTGACGACAGCCTCGTACACCTCGTCGGCGCTCTTCTGCTCACCGATGTAAGGCGACTTGAGGTTCTCGAAGTAGAAAGGTATGTTGCCATAGAACTTCCACACCTGCATGTAGTAGAAGGCGCGCAGCACCTTGGCTTCGGCCATGAAGGTGTTGTAGTCGGCCTGTGTGAGGGCAGCCTTGGCCCACTCTAAATAGGTGAGCACGTCGTTGGCGTTGCGTATGCCCTTGTAGCTTTGGTCCCAGATGCCTGTGAGGGCATCGCCTGGGTTCTGGGTGCTGGCATAGTTGGACATCTTCTGTAGGAAGAGGTTGTCGGAACTGGTTCCGCCGCCTACCCACACATCGTCTGCCATGATGTCGCTGCAGAGCTGTAGCGGAGCATACTGCACGTTGTTCCAGTCGTACTGGCGCATGGGGTTGTAGGTGGAAGCCACAGCTTCCATGATGTGCTCCTTGTTGCTGTAATATTCCTGCAGGGTGGCCTTGTCTGGAGGGGTCACGTCCAAGAAGTCATCCGAGCAGCTTGTCAATGTAAGGGGAGCGATGAGCGCTGCCATCAATACATATTTATATATTTTCTTTGTCTTCATAATGATAAGTTTTTTAGAGGTTTAGAATCCAAGGTTGAAGCCCACGGTGATGGTGCGGCTCTGAGGATAGACACCATAGTCGACACCCAGCGAAGTGGCTCCTGTGCTGTCGCCTGATGAGATTTCGGGGTCGAAGCCTGCATACTTGGTGAGGGTGAGGAGGTTCTCGGCTGCTACGAAGAGGCGCAGCTTGTTGACGAAGAACTTCTTGGTGATGAACTGTGGCAGGGTATAGCCCAGCTGGATGTTCTTGAGTCTGAGGTAAGAACCGTCGGTGATGTAGAGGTCGCTGCTCTGCCAGTTGGTTCCGTCGTTGACAACGAAGCGTGGGTACTTGTTGGAAGTGCCTGGACCTGTCCAGCGGTTGAGCAGATAAGAAGGAAGGTTGGCTGGCTGAACGTCGGTACGGCGTGTGGCATCGAAGATGTCGTTGCCGGCAGTGCCCTGCCACATCATCATGAAGTCGAAGCCCTTGTACTCGGCGTTGAGGGTGAAACCGAAGGTCCAGTCGGGCATTCCCTTACCTATCTTGGTGCGGTCGGCAGCATCGATGGCTCCGTTGCCGTCTACATCGACGAAGCGCACGTCGCCAGGCACAGCCTTAGGCTGCAGCATCTCGCCGTCCTTGTTGACCCATGCCTTCACCTCGTCCATGGTCTGGAAGATGCCGGCTGTCTTGTAGCCGTAGAAGTATGGGAAAGGCTCGTCGTTAGAACCGCGGGTGATGGTTCCGGTGTTCTGCATTGAACTGAGCTCCAAGAAGCCAGAGGTGTTGCCGAGGTTCTTCAGCTTGTTCTTCAGATAAGAGGCGTTAGCCTTGGCGTGGAATTTAGCCTTACCGATGTTCCACTTGTAGCTGGCTTCGAGCTCAAGACCCTTGTTCTCCATATCGCCCACGTTGCCAAGAGGTGCGCCGGCTCCCACATAGTTAGGGATAGGCATACTGATGATCATGCCGTTGGTCTTCTTGATGTAATAATCGAGGCTGAATGTCAGGGCGTTCTTAAAGAATCCCAAGTCGATACCTAAGTCGGTCTGCTCGCTCTCCTCCCACTTCAGGTCGGGGTTGGCAAGTGAGCCTGCCTGTACACCGTTGACAACGGTCTCGCCCTTGCCCAGGATGGTGTTGTAAGGCGAAGCTGTCCAAGCAGCGTAGGTGAAGTCACCGATGTTGTCGTTACCGTTCTTACCCCAGCTGGCGCGCAGCTTCAGGTTGCTCAGCCAGTCGGGAGCTTTGAAGTAAGGCTCATTGATGACGTTCCAACCCAATGAGAAGGAAGGGAAGGTGGCGTAGCGGTTGTTGGCACCGAAGCGTGAGCTACCGTCGCGACGTACGGTGAACTGTGCCATGTAGCGCTCGTCGTAGTTGTAGCTGGCACGGAAGAAGTATGAGCTCAGGGTGTGCTCGTAAGCAGGTCCTCCACTGGCAGACATCTCGCCACGGCTCTGGGCGGCACTCGTATTGTTCATGAAAGGCTTGTTGATGTCCTTGAGGTTCTGCAATGCACCATAGAGGTTCATGCCTGTATTCTGCATCGCACTCTGACCTGCCACCAAGTTGATGGTGTGCTTGTTGAAGGTCTTGTCCCAAGTCAGCACGTTCTCCAACTGCCATACAGTGCCGCGGTTGCTCGACTGGTGGGCGTTGGTGATAGTGGCCTTATTGTTTCCAGAGAGATAATAGAGAGGTGTGTAGCCGTCGCTTCCCCAGAATGAGAGGTCGGCTCCGTAAGAGATGCGGTATTTCACGCCGTAACCGATGTTGAGGTCGGCAGAGAAGTTGGCTACAAACTTATGGCTCCAGCCCAAGTCGCCAGGCAGCGAGAGCATGGCCAATGGGTTGTTCATTTCCTGATAGCTGCTTCCTGGAACTGTGTACATACGTCCGGTTCCATCGTAGAGCATGTACTGCTCGCCATAGAGATTGCTCTGAGCTTCGGCTGCTGCACCGCTCACGGTAGGAGTGAGGATAGGAGAGAGGTAGAGGGCTGAACCCAATGGAGAACCATATTGAGAGTTGGCATCGATGGCCTTGCTCTTGACACGTGCGTAAGAGATGTTGGCGCTGATCTGCAGTTTGTTGAGCCAGTCGCGGTCCTTGGTGTCGTCGAAGAGCGTGTAGCTGGTATTGCTGCGAAGCGACAGACGGCTGTAGTTGCTTCGGTCGTAGTTGCCGCCTACGATACCGTCCTGATGATAGTAACCCATAGAGAGATAATAGTTGATCTTGTCGGAAGCGCCGCTGACGTTCACCTCATGGTTGACAACACCGGCGTTGTCGTTGAACACTTCGTCCTGCCAGTCGGTGCCCTTGCCGTACTGATAAGGATCGGCATAGATAGGAGCCTGTCCTGCGTTGACAAGACCTTCGTTCATCATCACTGCATACTCGGTGGCGTTGAGCACATCGCGGTGCTTCCATGGGTTCTGCCAGCCGTAAGAGAAGTTGTAGTTCACGTGCACTCTGCCCTTCTCGCCGCCCTTGGTGGTGACGAGGATGACACCGTTGGCAGCACGTGTACCGTAGATGGCACCAGAGGCAGCGTCCTTCAGCACCTCGATGCTCTCGATGTCGCTGGGGTTCAGATAGTCGATACCGCCCTCGATAGGCATTCCGTCAACGATGTAGAGAGGGTTGCTGTTGTTGATGGTTCCGATACCACGGATACGAACCTGAGAGGCAGCACCAGGCTGACCTGATGAGGAAGTGACGGTAACACCTGAGGCCAAGCCCTTCAGCGCATTGTCGACACGTACTGTCGCCTTGCCGTCGAGGTCGTCGGCGCTCACCTTGGCGATAGAGGCTGTCACGACGCTCTTCTTCTGAACACCATAGCCCACTACCACTACGTCTTCGAGGGTGCGTGAGTCTTCCTTCAGCGTGATCTTCAGCTTGTCGGAAGCCTTCACCTCCTGAGTCACATATCCTATATAAGATACGACCAATGTTGTGTTGGGGTTGGCTTGAATCGTGAAGTTACCATCCAAGTCGGAAACTGTACCTTGCGAGGTACCTTTTACTACTACTGATGCACCGATGATGGGTTCTCCGCTCACGTCGGCAATGTTACCCTTACAGGTAATCTGTTGCGCCTGCATGATGGTTGCCACAAACAATGTCAGCATCACCATTAATAACCTTGTTGGTTTCATAAGCTAAATGTTTAGATTTTTTATTATTATTGTGTCTCGTTATTATTAGGTACGATGTAGATGGACGACTTTTTCGTCTTTTACCGAAGCATTCGTTTTTCCGCTTGCAAATGTACTAAAAAAATAGTCGGTAACAACCCAGTGATAAATAAAAGTGGATTTGTAAAGTAGAAAGTTTTTCTTATATTTCTGATTATCAGTGCTGTGCGAGAAACTTGAAAATCGAAATCAGTGGACGCTTTATAAAGCTGAACTTCGAGAAAAGGGCGTTTTCATCCTTCTTGTGTGTTGACAAAAAATAGAATTGTGTTTTCGTGCGATTTTGCTTCTGTTCGTATGTTGTCCACTTTCTTCTTATCTTTGATTATCTTTTAAACAGTTGATTATTAGTGGTTTGTGAATCTTATGGCACTTCAGTTGTTCCACTTTTCCATTTTATGCCTAAAAATGGGTGGATTTTTTGCTTAATTTTGCGACAACAATCTGATTTTTTTAATAACTTTAAAAACTTAAATGCGTATGAAACATTTGAATTTACTTCTGTTTGCATCTTCCATGATGTTCGTGGCGCCTGCTTATGGCCAGGATTATAAAAAGGTATGGGCAGACGAGTTCGACAAAGTGGGAGCAGTAAACGAAACTACCTGGAACTATGAAATTGGAACCCGTGACAACGGATTTGGCAACTGGGAGTTGGAAAGCTATCAGAAGGCCAACGCCACCGTGGGTCTCGCTCCCGACGGAACTACCAAGGCTCTCATCATCACAGCCAAGCCCGACCTTACTTCGGCACGACTCTTCACCAAGGACAAGGTGTCGTTCAAATATGGTAAGTTGGAAACACGCATCATGATCCCTAAGACAGCCAACGGTCTGTGGCCTGCCTTCTGGCTTCTTGGCAACACGGGAACATGGCCTTCGTGCGGTGAAATCGATGTTTTGGAGATGGGACATGTTGACGGAATCAAGAATGGCACTCAGGAGAAATACTATAGCGGTGCCTGCCATTGGGGTGTTTATCAGAATGGTGGCTATCCCAACTATGGCAAGTTCACCACTTCGCCTACGAGCCTGCAGGACGGCAAGTTCCACAAGTTCGTATTGGAGTGGACTCCCGAAGTCATCAACATGTATCTCGACGACGCTACTAAACCTTATTATAGCATGGACATCAGCGACAGAAGTCTGAATACATCGCCAGGCAACTATTTCAACAAGCAGTTCTATCTGCTCGTCAACTTGGCGATAGGCGGCAACTTCACAGGCGTGCACGATAGAGCAGCCGTTACTGCCCTCAATTCTGGCGAGAAGAAGATGTACGTAGACTATATTCGCCTTTACCAGAAGGAGGGACAGGAGTGCTACACCATCAACGGAAAAACCGTTGATAATATGAACGAGGACACTCGTTTCGAGGACACAACCACCGAACTGGGCAAGTATGGCTACAAGGCGCTCGACGCAACGGGCAAGTCGGTATTCGACTTCTCCAAAGGTTCCGACTACGTCATTATCAGCGCTTCCACCGGTGTAATGCAGCAGATGGGTGAGAAAATCAAAGCCGACTATTCGGTAGACAACACCAAGCAGCACCTCTATATCTGGGAGAACACCTATGCGCCAAGCATTGGAACAGGTGTCAATTCCTTCGGACTCAACGAGGATTACTCTGTTTTTACCGTTACCCAAAAAGGATGGTCAGGATTGGGCTTTCACGGATTGAAAGACCTCTCCATGCTCGACGACAGCTACTATCTCCATTTCTCGATGAAGGGCGACGATGCTCTCTTGCATGCTTCTCATGCGATTCGTGTAGGTGCGGCCAGCTTCACTATCGGCAACAACCCTGTGGAAGGCATGATTTTGGGCGACTTCAAGCGCGACGGCGAATGGTACAGTTTCGACATTCCTTTCAGCAAGCTCAAGAAGATGACAGGAACTGTGTTCCCCGACAAGGACGGTGGTGCTGCTGCCTATAGGGAGAATGCTTTCTGCGCGCTCAGTGGTGGAAATGCTGGTACAAAGCTGATCTTCGACAACGTGTTCTTCTATAAGAAGCAGGGTGGCAGCGAGACTCCTGATGTCGACGCTACGCTCGGAGAATTTGGATCCAAGTCGCTCAACGCCGAAAACCAGTCGACTTTCGACATTGCATCGGGTTCCGACTACGTGCTCATCGCCACTGGCAGCACCTTTGCCAATCAAGTAAAGGACGCAGGCAAGGTAAAGGCCGACTACAATGTAGACAACAGCCGCTACAACTTCAGCCTCTGGGAGGGCACCATGACAGGTGCTACAGCCACAGGCACCAACAGCTTCGGCTACGACGAGGAATACTCCTGCGTGAAGGTTGTTGGCGGAAAAGGTTGGTCGGGCGCCGGCTATGCTCCTGCTGCAGCCACCGATATGAGCATGATAGACGACAGTTACTGGCTCCACTTCTCAATGAAGACAACCAATGAGATCAGCAAGAGCGCTCCTTATGCCATTGTCATTGGCGAGAATGCTCATTTCACCATTGGCTCAGCTCCTTTTGTGGATGGAAGCAAAAAATATGCAATACTTGGCGATTTCTATCGCAACGGCGAATGGTACAGCTTCGACATTCCAATGACAGAAATCAAGAAATATGGCGCTCCTGCCTTCTTGGGTAATAGTTCTTACAAAAATAACATCCTGAGTGTCCTTGCTGGCGGAACCGACGGTGTAGAGGTGAATCTCGACGGTGTCTTCTTCTACAAGAAGATTACTACTGGTATCCAGGCTTCTACTGCAGATAAGAAGCAGCAAGCCAAGGTGCTCGGCATCTACGACCTCACTGGCCGCCGTGTCAGCGATATGAATGCCGATGGCATTTACATCGTACGAACCAATAAGGGAAGCTTTAAGGTGAAAAAGTAATATTTAAAGGTAAAAAAGTAAAAACAACTTTCTCAAATGGGGAAGTTAGAGAAGTTAAAGAAGTTAGAGAAGTTAAAGCCATATGCTTTACAGCTAAATATTCAACCAACAAGGCTGTTGGCTTTAACTTCTAACGACCGAAGGGAGTGATAACTTCTTTAACTTCTATAACTTCCGTACATGTGGAAGTTAAGATAACTTCTATAACTTCTGTACATGTGAAAGTTAAGATAACTTCTATAACTTCCGTACATGAGAAAGCTCAATAAATCAGGTACAAGGGGGCGTTTCTTCAAGATGAAATGCCCCTTTTGGCTTAATATTTTTCAAAACGAAGAAATAGATAAATAATAGATAATCAGTTACTTGTGCTCTTTTTGTTGCTTCGTGAAGCCACTTTTTTACCCACTGCCGAAAAACGAAACGATAAAAAGAGTAATTTTACAAGCGAAAACTTAATTGTGTAATTATATGTAATGATGATGCTTTGTGCGCATTTGTCTCAGCATCGCTTTATGATTACGACAAAGTCGATTCTGTTGAAAATATTGCCGACGAAGATGACGACGACCCGATCAGCGGTGATGATGGAATCATTTGGAATGACTAACAACTTTATTTCACGTTTTTCAAAAAAGTACAAAGCATGAATACATTGAAACAAACTCTGTTTTTATTGCTCGTTCTCGTATTTTCGGGAGTGAGCAAAACTATTGCCCAATCCACTGGCGTGTATGTAGGTGGACATATCCGACGTGATCGTCCCGGTACCATCGAGAAATTACGCAATTCTGGTTTCACATACATCATTCTCTTCAATATCAACGTTGAGTCCGATGGTACACTGACTACAGATGGCGAGACGGTATGCAAAGATGGAAAGTATGTGTTTGGTAACACGCAACCCAACTATGTCTCTGACATAAAAAAACTAAAACAGGCACCAACAACCATAAGTAGAATAGAAATATGTATAGGTGGTTGGGGTAATGAGTCTTTTAGTCGCATCAAGGAACTTATTAATAGTCATGGTGTAGGAAGTGGTACCATCTTGTATAAGAATTTTAAAGCGCTTAAAAATGCCATTCCAGAGATTGATGCTGTAAACAACGATGATGAGCATTGCTACGATGTCGCAACGGCTGTTAAATTCCACCAGATGATGTATGAATTGGGGTATAAAACAACTGTCGCGCCATATACGAACCGTAGTTTTTGGGAAAATCTTGTTTCTCAGTTGGGCGATAGATGTGATAGGGTACTTATACAGTGTTATGATGGCGGAGCAGGAAACAATCCATCCGACTGGCATTTAGGTAACAGAGCTGTCCATGCAGGAAGAATGAATTACCAAGAAGGTGGTGTAGATGCATGCGTAGCTCAGATGGAGTCATGGAAGAAACATAATGGAGTGAGCGGAGGTTTTATTTGGGTTTATAACGATGAAACATGGAATCTTAATCAGTGGGCAACGAGGATGCTACGTGTGTTTGGTACAAAAAAGTGCGATGACAGTATAGCAATTCTTTATGCAGATTCCGACTATCGTGGTTATTCAACATCATTGGGCGAGGGTAGCTACACTCAGGCAGAACTCGCCATGTATGGCATTAGTGCTAAGGATATATCATCGTTGAAGGTCACAAAAGGCTTTAAGATTACACTCTATGAGAATGCTGATTTCACTGGTAATTCAAAGAGTTGGACAACAGACGCTTCTTTTGTTGGTGGGGATTGGAACGATAAGGCTTGTTCGGTGCGAATCGAACCAAATGGTAAGAGCGGTCTATCGGGTAACTTCAAAATCATGAACCGCAACAGTGGTAAGTATCTTGACTTGGATAATAACAAGACTGATAACAATACCGCAATCGTCCAGTTTGATAACGAGGGTGTAGATGCCTCTCAGACGTGGACATTTACAGAGGTGATGAAAGGTAAGGGAGTCTACTCCATCTGCTCCTATGGTAATAAGAACCGAGGTATGGATGTCGTTGATTTTTCTAAGGATAACGGAGCTCAGGTGCAACTATACGACTATTTGGGTAATAATCATCAACAGTTTATTCTCTACGACTGTGGTGAAGGCTATTATCAACTTGTAGCTCGTAACAGTGGTAAAGTGGTAGAGATTCCACAATCAAGCAAAGGAAATGGTGAATGGATAAAAATCTACGACAACAATGGCACCCACACACAACAGTGGGCCGTGGTTGAGAACCGATACGACGAGGCTTCTGCAGTTACATTGTATACCGATAAAGGCTATAAGGGTAAAGCTGTGACCCTTTCTGAAGGCGAATATAACCTCAGTCGAATGGGGCTTTACAATCTGACGGACAATGATATGAGTTCTTTGAAGGTCACTCCTGGTTTCAAGGTTACAATCTATGAGGGTGACAATTTCAATGGCAAAAGTAAGTCATACACAGCCTCTGAGAGTTTCGTTGGTGAAGAATGGAATGATAAGATGTCTTCGTTGAAGGTTGAGGCATACGGAAAGAGTGGACTATCAGGTGACTATAAGTTGCAAAACCGCAACAGTGGTAAGTTTCTTGATTTGGACAACAACAACACAGACAATAATACAGCCATCGTTCAATATGATGATGAGGGCATAGATGCAACGCAGATATGGACATTGACAGAGATTGGTGGTGGTGTTTATTCTATATGTACTTCAGTCAACAAAAGGCAAGGTATGGATGTAGCCGATTGGTCGAAAGACAATGGCGCCCAGGTGCAACTCTATGAATATAACGGCAACAGGAATCAACAGTTCATCGTTGTCGAAAAGGGTGATGGTTATTATCAATTTGTTTCACGTCTTAGTGGTAAAGTGATAGAGATACCGAGCTCGAGCAAGGACAATGGCGAGTGGATAAAGCTATATGACAACAATGGCACCAATACGCAACAGTGGAAATTCGTTAGTCCGTCAGTCTATTCTGGCATCGTAAACACCGAAAGTCTCTCTGGGATGAACCTCAGAAAAGAGGGCAATACCATCATCGTGACAGGTGCAAAAGGTAAAGAATTGACTATCTATGATGTAAGCGGAAGACTGATACGTTGCGAGAGGGTTCTATCGAACGTAGACTCAATATCCATCTATGACCAACCTTCAGGAATTTATGTGATAAAGGTAGCTCAAGAAATATTCAAAATTAGATTTTGATGCAAATAAAGACACTTATAATTGTTTAATACAAAAACTATAGACTTATGAGATTTAAAAACTTATTAACTATTTTATTACTCTTCGTTGCTACATTGCTTTGGGCAGAGCCTATAACACAGAGTACTGCGCGAAAGAAAGCAGTAAACTTTGCAAGTAAGCATGGTAAGACTATAGCTGGAGATGTAAAAAACCTTTTTAAAGTGAGAGGCAAGACTAAAGCACAAGCAATGCCGTATTATGTATTTAATACCAATGATGATAACGGTTTTGTTATTGTTTCGGGAGATGACCGAACAGCGGAGATCCTTGCTTACTCGGATAAAGGTCGTTTTAATGCAGATGAAATACCAGATAATATGCGCGCATGGCTTCGTTATTATGCCCATGTGATAGGTTCGTTGGAATCCACATCGTCTGTCAAAGCGTCAAGTACCACATTATATGATAATGGACTACGTGAAGCCAATAGCGCTATCTCTCCCCTTCTATCTTGCACCTGGAATCAAGGTAGTCCTTATTATGATCGCTGTCCGTTAGTTGAAGGGCGCAGATGCTACACAGGTTGCGTATGTACAGCTGCTGTACAAGTGATGTATTATCATCAATGGCCTAAATCTGCTACCACTAATATTTCAGAGCATTCGTTTACATATAATAATAGGAGATACACGGAAAACGAACTACCACCTGTTGTCTTCGATTGGAAAAGCATGAATGACAGTTATCGTGATGGTCAATCAGATCATTCGGCAACTGCTGTCGCTGTACTCATGCAATATGTAGGGCAGGCCATTAAGTCTAACTATGGACCTAATGGAACTTCATCAAGTTTTACAGAAGTGGAGAATGCCTTAAAGAACAACTTCGGTTACGATGGAAATGTTCAACATCTTTTTCGTAACAATTATAGTAACGAAGCATGGGAAAGTTTGATATATCGAGAATTGGCAGAGCGCCGGCCGGTCCTCTATGCAGGCACATCAAGTGGTGGAGCACATGCATTTGTATGTGATGGATATGATGGAAACGGTCTTTTTCATATCAATTGGGGATGGGGAGGAATGTGCAACGGCTACTTCAAACTATCCGTTTTGAACCCTGACGACAATAGTGGCATGGGTGCAAGTAGTTCAAGTGACGGCTATTCCATGAATCAAGATGTGCTCATTGGGATACAACCTCCATCGAAACACGCCGATAATCCTGTGGCAACATTTTATTCTGATATCGACTACAAAGGTAAGGCTGTGGACTTACCAGAAGGAGAGTTTTTGCTGTCCTCATTACAATCATATGGGATAACAAACGATGATATATCGTCGTTGAAGGTGAAGAGTGGTTTCAAAGTCGTTGTCTATGAGAATGATGGATTCGGCGGGAAGAGCAAATCTTACACAGCTTCTACTGCTAATATGGGTTCTGAGTGGAACAAGCAAGTATCATCAATAAAGATCGAACCAAATGGTAAGAGCGGCCTATCGGGTAACTTCAAAATCATGAACCGCAACAGTGGTAAGTATCTTGACTTGGATAATAACAAGACTGATAACAATACCGCAATCGTCCAGTTTGATAACGAGGGTGTAGATGCCTCTCAGACGTGGACATTTACAGAGGTGATGAAAGGTAAGGGAGTCTACTCCATCTGCTCCTATGGTAATAAGAACCGAGGTATGGATGTCGTTGATTTTTCTAAGGATAACGGAGCTCAGGTGCAACTATACGACTATTTGGGTAATAATCATCAACAGTTTATTCTCTACGACTGTGGTGAAGGCTATTATCAACTTGTAGCTCGTAACAGTGGTAAAGTGGTAGAGATTCCACAATCAAGCAAAGGAAATGGTGAATGGATAAAAATCTACGACAACAATGGCACCCACACACAACAGTGGGCCGTGGTTGAGAACCGATACGACGAGGCTTCTGCAGTTACATTGTATACCGATAAAGGCTATAAGGGTAAAGCTGTGACCCTTTCTGAAGGCGAATATAACCTCAGTCGAATGGGGCTTTACAATCTGACGGACAATGATATGAGTTCTTTGAAGGTCACTCCTGGTTTCAAGGTTACAATCTATGAGGGTGACAATTTCAATGGCAAAAGTAAGTCATACACAGCCTCTGAGAGTTTCGTTGGTGAAGAATGGAATGATAAGATGTCTTCGTTGAAGGTTGAGGCATACGGAAAGAGTGGACTATCAGGTGACTATAAGTTGCAAAACCGCAACAGTGGTAAGTTTCTTGATTTGGACAACAACAACACAGACAATAATACAGCCATCGTTCAATATGATGATGAGGGCATAGATGCAACGCAGATATGGACATTGACAGAGATTGGTGGTGGTGTTTATTCTATATGTACTTCAGTCAACAAAAGGCAAGGTATGGATGTAGCCGATTGGTCGAAAGACAATGGCGCCCAGGTGCAACTCTATGAATATAACGGCAACAGGAATCAACAGTTCATCGTTGTCGAAAAGGGTGATGGTTATTATCAATTTGTTTCACGTCTTAGTGGTAAAGTGATAGAGATACCGAGCTCGAGCAAGGACAATGGCGAGTGGATAAAGCTATATGACAACAATGGCACCAATACGCAACAGTGGAAATTCGTTAGTCCGTCAGTCTATTCTGGCATCGTAAACACCGAAAGTCTCTCTGGGATGAACCTCAGAAAAGAGGGCAATACCATCATCGTGACAGGTGCAAAAGGTAAAGAATTGACTATCTATGATGTAAGCGGAAGACTGATACGTCGCGAGACAATAGATTCTGTCAAATATTCCATGTCTTTGGATAAAATGAAGGCAGGTATCTACATCATGAAAATAGATTCCATTGCTAAAAAGATACGGGTCGAGCTGTAACATGGCTATATTCTATAATCTAATAATTGAACTTTAGCAAGTTCAGAAGTTATGGAAGTTAAAGAAGTTATCACTCCCTTCGGTCGTTAGAAGTTATAGCCAACAGCCTTTTTGGTTGAAAATTTAGCTGTAAAGCATTTGGCTTTAACTTCTCTAACTTCTTTAAATTCTTTAACTTCTCCATTTGCGAAAGTTGAGTAATAATAATTCAAAATTAACTATTATGAAAAAAAATCGTGTTTTATTGTTTTTAACGTTATTCTGTGTTGCAATTCTGAAAGTCCATGCACAAAACATTCCTATTGAGATAGTGAACAATTCTGTTTTTCCTGACGACAAGGTATATGTGGCTATCATTGGTAAGAAAGTGAGTGATGGTGCTCCTATTTATTATGACCTCATAGCCAACAATGCAAGTGATGCTGCACTCAGGGCCCTTACTACCAATACAAACACTCTGCATAAGTTCAACGGAGATAGAGGTTATGCCAATGTGTTTACGCCGCTGAATAAGATAAAAAACAAAACCATTTACGTAGATAAAACCCAAGCTTGCCGTATGTTTTTTGGTTTCAATTCACCGCTTTACCTACACGTAAACGATAATAATGGTGGGTATGCAGGAGCTGACATGCAAAACCCTTCCGACCCGAATATCGATCTGCGATGGGAACTTATTGAATTTACTTATGATAGGTTTGGTGTGATGTTTATCAATACCACACGTGTTGATGCATTCCAATATCCTATGGGATTGGAACTATATGGAAATGCTTCGGCAGGTGCCAATAATCCATACACCAAGCGTGGAGAGGTGAATACCTATGAGGAGATTATCAATCGCTGGAAGACACAAAACGGAGGTAATATCTTCTCTAACTGTCTGAAGAACAATATAACCCATGATCATTTGGGAGGTATTATTATGCAACCATCTAAAGTGGCAGAGGTGAAGAATACTGGATATTTCGATGGCTACATCAACCGTATCTGGAGCGAGTTTCGCACTAAAGACATACACGTAAACATGGGCAACCAATTAGGTGTTTGGCGTGGACGTGTGAATGGCAACAACTTCGTCTTAAAAAGTGAGTCAGGACCTCGTCAAGGGCAGACGGCCATTGTAGGCAAGCCTACCTCCATTGATGTGATAGAAGGTGCAGGAGAGTTTGCAAAACCCAATGGCAACGATGCAGATCTTCCAGTACAAGCCATGTTCTGTGGAGCGATGAATCGTGGAGTGATAAAAACAAATCTTGCAGATGGCGAACTGCAGTATTGGGGAGATACAGGAAGCTTCTTCAACACCGATGTATATAACCCTTATGTGAAATTCTTCCATCAGAAAGACATCAGTTACGACGGTTATACCTATGCCTTCGCATACGATGACACATTTGACCAAAGTGCAACATGTGCCACCAGTCATCCAGAACGTGCCGTGGTAACTATTGGTGGATTTAAAGGACAGTCTGGGACAGTTCATCCTATACCAGAAGTTACTGCTGCTCCTATCCCTCATCACACAACTGACAATGTGAAATCGGTTTATAGTGATACTTACACTTCGCTTGTTCCGCGTATGTTTATTGGCTCTTGGCATCAACAGACAGCTACACAGAGTGTCAGCCTTGACGGCAACAATACACTCAAGAATTCCAACTTTAATTATGTCGGAATTGAGTTTGGTGGTTCTGAGATAGACGCAACAGATATGGAATATCTCCATTTGGATATCTATCCTCTATCTTCTTTTACGATCAATGTATACCCAATATGTCGTAACAACGATGGGAATGTCAACGACCAATTGAAAAAACCTATTAATCTCATAGCTAATCAATGGAATAGCATAGATATCCCTATGAGTGATTTTGTTGGACTCAACGCTTCCAGGATCTTCCAGTTCAAGTTTGATAACGGTAAAGGAGAGACCTTCTATCTCGACAATCTGTATTTCTACAAGAATGGTTCTTCTACCGGAATAAGTAGCATAGAGACCCACAAACAGGATAATCATGCGTGGTACAACTTGCAAGGTCAGCGTATGAACGATGGTGCAGGCTCATTGCCAAAGGGAGTGTACATACATAACGGAAAGAAGATTTTAGTGAAATAACATAAAATAATAAAAACTCATGCGGAAGATTCATCCGCATGAGTGATAACCAGATCAGTGACATGAGTCCAGTATGTGGTCAAATAATTTAAAATATGAAGAGACGAATTCTTTTTGCAAAAAACTTTTTCCTTGTAGGTTTATTGCTATTAACTTCTTTGCAAGTCATAGCGCAAAAAGCCCGTGTGATGATCACTACGGAAAACAACAGTAAACTCTTGTCAGAGACAATACTGAAAACCACAAAAGGTAGTCCTGCATCCAACTATGTGCGTATCAATACAGACCGTCAATATCAGACGGTAGATGGTTTTGGCTTCGCTCTTACCGGAGGGACGTGTTACAATCTAATGCGAATGAGTGTAGGAGAACGTGTTGCACTTCTTAAGAAAATATTTTCAGAGCGCCAGGGTTATGGTGCGAGTTATGTGCGCATAAGCATAGGATGTAGTGACTTTTCTCTTTCACGCTATACTCTTTGCGATGTAAAAGGCATAGAAAATTTTGCCCTTCAAAGTGAAGAAATTGCGTATGTGATTCCCATTCTAAAAGAAGTGCAAGCTATCAACCCCAAGCTGAAAATCATTGCCGCACCATGGACTGCTCCTAAATGGATGAAGGTGAGTCAGAAAAATGGGAATGTTCCGTATGAGAACTATGTAGGCGGACATCTGAATAAAACTTGTTATTCGGACTATGCGGACTATTTCGTAAGGTTTCTGAAAGCGATGAAAGACAACGGAATAACAATCCATGCGGTGACTCCACAAAATGAACCTGGAAACGGAAACAACGAAGGAGGAGCTATGCTCATGGATGTTGAAGAGGAAATAGCTTTTGTTAAGGTTCTTGCCACAACCTTTCACAATGCAGGACTGAGTACCAAGATATATCTTTTTGACCACAATTTTGATAACGAACAATATGCCGAACAGGTAGCAAAGTCCTTGCGGTCATCATCGTTTCTTGGTGACGATCTTGTGGAAGGTGCCGCTTTTCATAACTATGGGGGTGACCCTACAGCCATGGCTACGTTTTATAATAACACGGGTTTGAAGTCAATCTATACTGAGACAAGTATAGGCTCGTGGAACGATGGACGTAATCTAAAAGACAAGCTATGCGGAGAATTCAACTGGTCGGGTTTGCGTGCGTTGCAAAACCAGAGTAGTGCATTTATAGCATGGAACCTGCTTCTCGACTATGATGGTCATCCTACCACCTTACCTAATAGTACTGTGTATGGCAATATAGAAATAGATGCAAGTAGTTATGCGCTCTCTACGGCACGCTACAATCGCGATTATTATATCATTTGCCATCTTTCTTCTGTCATCCGACCTGGTGCGGTAAGATGTGACTATATAGAGAATGGTGTACCAAGAGATGACTGGGACTTCAATTATGTCGCACTAAGAAACTCGGATGGCACCACAGCTTTTGTCATTAGTAATAAGACATCGGTCGAAAAGCATATCAACCTTGCTTCGAATAGCGAATATGTGAACGTAGATATACCTGCCAAAAGTATTGTTTCTGTCCTTTTGGGAGATACAGAACAAAATGCCGTGACCTTTGGTGGTATGGAGATGATTCCGTCAGATAACCGAAATAGTTTTTCTATCAATATCTATCTTGAAAAGGGCAAAACATACACTGCTGTAGGCGATGATGCCTTCAGTTCACCTGACTTCTATGAAGATCCTGATTTTTTCATCAAGTTAGGAAATGGTTGTTTCAAGTTTACGGCTCTCAGTGGTTATTATAACATCAAGTTTGTCCCCGCAACGAAGAGTTTTCGTATATACGCCTCTCATGAGAATGGAAATCCATTGAGTCTTAATGCAGATGGCACCGGTGCCTTATGGGCTATTGGCAGTGATGGATTGCATAAACCGTATTATAGTATCATAAGCAATCAGAGCTGGTGGACTGATACCGACCATGCTACATGTATGGCACCCGTGGGCAACAAGAGATATCAACTGACACTTACTGCAGGTCGTCAACTGAATGTAAATCATGTTGACTTTAAATTTTTCGGACAGGCAGGATGGGGTGTTGAATTGAATCCTACAGGTGAATACCGCATCTCTTCCAGGAGTGATGTGTTTCTCATAGGACATCAGGCAGTGAATGGGCATAGTGATGGCAATGTGTATGTGGCTGACGGTGTGACGCTACAAGAAGGAAGAACCTTTCGTTTTATCGTTGACATGTCGGTTCCCTCGCATCCAGTAATGTCTGTTGATGATATATCTACGGGCATAAAACATCCTGAAGTATATGCTGATGGTCTTTCCCACGAGTGGTTCACACTTTCAGGTATAAAGATCGAACGGCCACATAAAGCTGGTGTTTATTTATGTAATGGGAAAAAAATCATGATCTTATAAATATCTGAGAACTGAATAGTTCATTTAATGTTTATGGTAACTGATTTTTCAGAAATGATAATTTCTATAACTTCCGTACATGTGAAAGTTAAGATAACTTCTCTAACTTCCATACATGAGAAAGTTCAATAAATTAGGTACAAGGGGGCGTTTCATCAAGATGAAATGCCCCTTTTATCTTAATATTTTTCAAAACGAAGAAATAGATAAACAATAGATAATCAGTTACTTGTGCTCTTTTTGCTGCTTCGTGAAGCCACTTTTTTACCCACTGCCGAAAAACGTAATGATAAAAAGTGTAATTTTGCAAGCGAAAATTTAATAACTTAATTGTGTAATTAAAAGAACTATGCTTATGATTAGGAGAATTTACAAAATGTTACTTTTCTGTATGGTTAGCATGTTTTCTGTTTTTGTGCATGCTGCCAATACGCTGGAAGTAACTTATCAGATTGGTAACACCCAAAAAGTCACTTGTCTATGGCCGTCGTTATAAAAGATGAACGCGTAAAAATATATCGTAGCTTTTAGTTCTTCCAGAACATCATTGGCACAGATTAGGAATAACAACACACACGAACATTATAAATTTGCGTACAAATTTAAATAACTCAAGTTTCGCAAGTGGTTTAAGTACGGGCTGAAGGCCCAAAAGCTCCAGAAGCAGCACGCCCTGAAGGGGCAGAAGCTCTTAGCCCAGGGCGTGTGGGGCAAAACTTGCGAAACTTCAGTAAATAATAACTAAAAAGAAAGGAGTGAGTTTCTCAGATTTTATTTGAATTTTTGCCATGTCATTCAGAGTTTTATTTGTTTTTTAAATGCAACACTAAGATAAGTGAAACTTCTGACATGACATAATCCTGGGCAACTTTTTGTTGCTAAGAAACCTAAAAAGTTTAATTAATAATAGTGTTGCGGAATTATGGATATGAAAAAAAGAATACTTTTATCAATGATCTTGCTCGCTTTGTGCTTGATACAGGCTTCAGCGGACGATTATTACTACCAAATCCGGCTTTACGATGAGGAAGGTAATTTGGGAAACTGGTCTGATTATATTAAGGTAGTATCAAGAGAAGAGGTAGTATCAAGTTCTGATGGTCAGCAAATAAAAAAACAAGTTTATGATTACGGACTGAGATGGCTTATTGATGGAAAAACTGTAACGGATAAAAGAGGTGATAATTATACATTGTCCCAAAAAAATCCGGATAAAATTTGGGGTATTAAATTTGTCAATAAGAAAGGAAAAGGTGAAGGTGAACAATCAGACATAATGTGGGGAGATGAATATGATGCGTGGAAGGAGATACGTTCACACATCAAATATCTCGGATTGCAAAACTATATACGTGATACACATACTAATAGGGGCTATTTCGCGGATATGTATAATGTTGAAGAGTTGGAATTGCCTAAAAATGGTATAATAGTAGGAGATGCGGTTGATGCTTGTCAATATTATTTCGCTGATGCTCGGAGTCTGAAAAAAATAACTATATGGAGCGATAAGAAGAATGCCTCCGTAGATATAACAGAATATGCGGGTAATGTCTTGCAGAATAGCGTTGGACAATATATGTTTGCCAATTGTTGGGCCTTGAGTCCCAAATATATAAACCGATTGATAAGGGATGTTACAGAGATAAAAGACCATGCTTTTTTCGCAGATGACAAATATCGTAATAACTTCTCTTACGAAGCAGACAATAAAGTTATTGAGATACCCAGCTCAGTAACGAAAATAGGAGATCAGGCTTTTTTGAATCGAGTGAAAGATACCGGACTGAATATTCAAGGAAGTGATGACTGCTTGGAGATTGGTTATGAAGCATTCAAAGCATGTGATGAACTGGCAAAGATACAAACTCTGGATAATAGAGAACTTAGAATATCTGAAAATGCATTTATGAACTGCAAACAGTTGAATGCCTTTGAAAACATGGATAAAGCTAAGATAACCTCTCTTGGAGAGGGTGTATTTAGAAACTGTCAATCCATGACCAACGATTTTGTTAATGGTGTGTTACAGAATTATGCAGACAATAAGGGAACGGAGATTCCTGCTTATCTATTTTCTGGCTGCAACCGAGATGATGGACATAGTTCTTTTACCCAATTGGATATCCCTGCCTCATTCACCCAAATCGATGAAGGCGCCTTTGCCAACAACCCAGACGTCACGAAGATAATCGTACACAGCGGTGAACAGATTAACGCTCAGAGTTATGGCGGCGAAAACGGCATCTTCTATAAAATGGTTCCCAATAAGGTGCAGGTTGTATTTGAGGACGAAGCCAATAAAGGTAATAATTACACGTTCTATCGCAACAACATCAACGTGGGCGGAGAAGACAAGGGAAACGCCTTTATGGATCTTCTCACCAAGACTCTCGACGAGAATGCTACCGACTATGATGTCGTAGCCCAGCGCCATGCCGACGTCCGCCTCAAACGCACATTTAAGCCAGGTTGGAATACGCTCGTGCTGCCTTTTGGTGCTCGCGATGAAGTAGGAAAATGTGCGCGTATTTTCCAGAAAGCCCTCAATGCATCAGGTGATGAGAACTTCATGATTGCCGTCTATCGTGGCTTGGCAAAGAATGAGGCACAGCCCGACAACAGTACCTTCTATTTCCTGAAGTACGCCAGCTACGACACTGACCCGCTCGATGAGTTTGAGCCTCTCCTCATCAGAATGACGCAGGAAGACATCAAAAACGCCGGAGGAGTCTATACTTTCAAGGATGTCGAACTCAATTACGATGGCGACTTCCCCGACGGCCACGGCGGCAAGAAATTCCAAGAATACACAGCAGAAGGAGCGAAAGAACGTATGGGAAGAAGGGATACTGGCGGATATTTCGACGGCAACTATAATCACGACGACAACGCCAAGTTCGAGAAGTGTACCTACAATGATTTCTATTTCACGGGAACACTCCATCTGCAACAGGGCGATGCTGTTGAAGGCTCTGCTTTCATCGCTCCTGGCGACTACATCATTCAGAACAATACCTTCGTGAAGTGTCTCGCTGGCAAGAAATACGGACTCAAGGGATTCCGTGGTTATTTCAAGAAGCAGCCATCAAGTACATCACCTGCCAAGGGCAATATCGGCATCAGTCTTGTCGACCGCAATGGCGTAGTTTCTTCCATTCGTCAGGTGGACGGAGCATCGCTTACGTCAGCATCCGTTGCTCCTGCCGCAGTCTACAACCTCAGTGGCCAGCAGGTTGGTAATTCTCTTTCCACTCTTGCCAAGGGCGTTTATATCGTTAAGGGCAAGAAATTCGTTAAAAAGTAATTCATTGCAATCATGAAGAAAAAATATCAACAACCTCTCGTAAGAGTTCAAAGCGTAGAAGGTGAATCTCTGTTGAACGGTGGCTCCGTAGTCAATGGCAATGGCGAAACGCAGGCCACGTTGGGTTCCGACACCACTACTGGCGGTACGGCAAGTGGAGACGGCACTGTGTGGGGCGATGCCAAGCCCTACAATCCCTGGACAACTTGGGATTAAGACTTACTTATTATAAAGGAAATGCGGGATTGAGTTGATTGCTCAATCCCGCATTTATCATTGTTCCACCATTTGCTGCAACTCGCTGAGGCTGGCAGCCACATCAATGTAGTCGTGCCAGTTGCCACGAATCATTCCTTGCGAAGCCATGTCGTCGAGGAGGGCGATGGTGGAGTTCCAGAACCCCTTCATGTTGTAGAGAATCACCTTTTTGCTATGATAGCCGATGGTGTGGGAGGCAGCAACGGTGAATATTTCGTCGAGAGTGCCGATGCCGCCAGGGAGCGCCACGACGATGTCGCTCTGAGAGAGCAGCAAGTCCTTGCGGTCGCTGAGATTGTCGCAGGGAATCTCTACGTCGAGGTCGGGAAAAGTCTTGCCGCCTCGCTCTACGATGGTGGGAACTACGCCTATGGCTCTGCCGCCATGCGCCTTGACTGCCTTGCCGATGGTGTTCATCAGGCCGATGTTGCAGCCGCCGAAAACTAAATCGTGCCCTTGCTCTGCCATCCACTTGCCCATCTCCTCTGTGAGACGGAAGTAGTCGCTGTCAATATGGGCGTTTGCTGAACAGAATACTGCTATTTTCATTGTTTTTATGTTTTTTATGTTTTGCCGAGTGCAGGATATCTTTTGCAAAGATTGCACCAATGAGCGCAATGAAAGCTTGCTTTCAGATTGCCGAGTGCAGGATATCTTATGCAAAGTTAAATAAAAACTTTGGATTTGATTTCTTTTTCTGACTATTATTTCTTACTTTTGCACGCAATATGACTAATCTACCATTGCACAGATGACTAAAAATAGAATAATAAGATATTTTTTGATGTGGATCTGCTGTTTGTCGAGCCACGTTGCTGAGGCTGTGCCGACTCTTCAGGACGGCGGGGCTTGGGCGAAGCAGGGCATCGTGGAGCGACGATTCAACGAGACTGACGGACTGGCGCACCATCACGCGACGGGCCTTGTACAGGACAGACAGGGAATGATCTGGGTGGCAACATGGAACGGACTGAGCCGATACGACGGCTACAGCTTCGTGTCGTTCAAACCGAAGTCGGGCGATGGGTGCTCGGTGGGCGTGAACCGCATCAAGGACTTTCGTATTCGCGATCCTTATATATATTGTAATGTGGAAGGCTGCTGCGTAGTCTTCGACATCCGCACGGGACAGTTTGACGACTGTCATCTCTCCTGGAACAGGGCGCTGCGCAAATGGGGCTTCCCCGAGCAGGGCAAGAGGCGACTGACGACAGCCGACGGAGTGGAGTGGGCAGTCGACTCTCTGGGTGTGAAGATGAGCTACCGCAAGCCGTGTTATGCTACGTGGCTGTTGAGGCAGCCAGGATGTCAGGTGAGGGCGCTCTTCCGCGACCGTAAGGGACGGATATGGGTGTGCTCGCGCGACGATGCCTCGGTGAGAATCTACGACGAGAACCTGAATCTGCTGGGATTTCTTGGAGCCGATGGCCGACTGCATGGCGAGAAGACTCCTTTCCGGTCGGCTGTGTACACGATGATGCAAAACGGGGACGGCAGCCTATGGTTAGGATGCAAACCCGGTGGACTGCTGCATCTGTCGCCCCGTGCCGACGGCAGCTACGCCATCAGCCGAATAGCGCTTACAGTACGTAGTAGGGAGACAACCCATCATGTTTACTCGCTGCAGAAAGACCGATGGGGCAGGCTGTGGGTGGCAACGCTGAACCATGGACTGTTCTGTATTACCCCTTCGGGAAAGAGTTGGAGGTGCCAACCCATCGTTCTCTCTCATGACGACATGACTGGCAAGTACTTGGGGGTGAGAATGATATATATCAGCCATCGTGACGAGCTGCTGGTGGGCACAACGCTTGGACTGTTCGCCACGAAGCTTACTGCCGCCAATTCAGCCTCGCTGCGCTTCACTCTGCACGAGCGTGAGGGTGGAAGAGACGCCAGCCTGAGCTGTTCTGCCGTCATGTTTATGGCGGAGGACAGAGCCAACAGACTCTATATCTGCACCGAGGGCAGCGGACTGAACATGGTGGAGCCCGGCGTTTCGCTGATCAGCAAAGATGTGGACTTCAGGCACTTCGACAGGCGCGATTTGCCGGAGGACTTCCTCTTGTCGGCTTTCGCGTATGGACAATATATGTGGTTTGTGGGCACCAACGACTTGACGGGCGTGGACGTGGAACATGGACTATCGCTCTATTTCAACCACCGCACATGGACCGACGATCTGATCTTCTCGGATGCGCAGCCCCTGAGATGGAAAGGCGGCAAATGGCTCATGGGACTGATGGACGGACTGGTGCTGATGGATATGGACCTGCTGACGAAGCGCACCAAGGCGCCACGCATCGTACTGACAAGGGTGTCGGTGGAAGAAGGCGAGATGATGGAGGCGGTGAGCGCCAGCGACACCATCTGTCTCGATGAGACGGAGCGCAATGTGAAGATAGAGTTTGCTGCCATCGACTATGCCAACATCCAGTCGATAAGCTATAGGTTCCAGTTGGACGACGGCGTATGGAATACCTTGGAGAACAGCCACACGGTGACGCTGCTCAACCTTTCTCCCGGTACGCACACGTTGCGGGTGGAGTCGAAACTGCCCACAGGACAATGGGCGGGCAACGTGAAAGTGGTGACGATCTGCGTGAAACCCACCATCTGGCAGACCACTACCGCCAAGGTGCTGTATGTGCTGCTGGCGCTGTTGTTTATCTATACCGTGGTGTATGTGACGAGGACAATTCGTGCCTCCCACCGCAAGCAAAGGGAACTCTTGGGGCAGTATCTCGACCTGATGGAGAGATACGACAAGGAAAAACACCTCGTCGTGGCTGTCAAGGCTGCCGGGGCAGACAAGACTGCTGTTGAGGCGGCAGCCAAGGTTGCTGAGGAAAAGACAACAGCGGAAAAGACCACAGCAGAAAAGACAACCCTAGAAACGACAACTGCGGAGACAATGGCAGAGGAAGCGGCTGTTGCCGATGTTCAACAGCCCTTGCAAGCCGACAGCCGCAGCGTTGGTGAGGAGAGCCTGAGCGAGGAAGACCAGCGCTTCATGCAATGCGTGGTGGAGTTTGTGGAACAGCACATCGACAATTCTGACCTCAGTGTGACCGAGCTGGCAGCTAAGCTGAACGTCAGCAAGTCGGGACTGAACCGCAAACTGAAGAGCCTGTTGGGCGTGGCGCCCAAGGAGTTTATCAACAAGGCACGCATGAACCGTGCCGTGTCGCTGTTGCATCACAGCGACCTTCCTGTGAAGGAAATCGCCTATCGCTGCGGTTTCAGCGATCAGAACTACTTCGGCAAGTGCTTCAGGGCGGTAATGGGCGTCAGTCCGTCTGAATATAGGCAGAAAAACGGGCTTTGAAACGTTTTTACCGAACATTTGGGACGTTTTTACCACTCATGTCGGGGGAATTTGACTACTTTTGCCCCCGACATTCTACTTCAAATATTTAAAAACTAAGTAAAGACCTATGAGAAAAGTAGCGATTATTTTTATGAAGAAGTGTTCGGTACTATTGCTGATGCTTCTTTTCCCGTTAGGAGTGCTGGCGCAAAGCGTCACCGTTAGCGGACAAGTAACTGACGAGGCTGGTGAACCAATTATTGGCGCAAGCGTAAGGATTCCCGGCACTTCTGTGGGAGTAGTGACCGATATGGACGGTAATTACTCTATCTCTGTTCCGAAAGGAAAACAACTCGAAATCACTTATGTGGGTTACAAGAAGGAAGTGATCATTGCCAAGGAAGGCAAGATGACTGTCCAGTTGAAGGAAGATTCCAACATGCTTAACGAAGTGGTGGCTATCGGATACGGAACCGTAAAGCGCAAGGACGTGACAGGTTCGGTTTCTTCGGTAGGCAACACAGAACTCGTGTCGGTGCCTGTGGCTTCGCCTGTTGAGGCCATGCAGGGTAAGCTGGCTGGTGTGCGCGTCACCATGCCTGAGGGCAACCCCGACGCCGAGGTCATCATCCGCGTGCGTGGTGGTGGTTCTATCACCCGCGACAACACACCTCTTTATATAGTAGACGGTTTCCCCGTCAGCAGCATCTCCGACATTCCTACCAGCGATATCGAGAGCATCGACGTGCTGAAGGACGCTTCCTCTACCGCCATCTACGGTAGCCGTGGTTCCAACGGTATCGTGCTCGTAACCACCAAGAGTGGTAAGGCTGGTAAGGTGACTGTGAACTACAATGCCTATGTGGGCTTCAAGAAGGCTGAGGACAAGGTAGACGTGCTGGGAGTGGAAGACTATCTGAAGTGGCAGTACGAGTTGTCGAGCCTCTCCACAGGCGCCAACGCCGGCAAGTACCAGCAGGTGCTCGGCGGATGGGACAACATCCCCAACGTCGTGAACTCGATGAAGACTACCGACTGGCAGGACGAAGTGTACGGACGCACCGGCAACGTGTTCAGCCATAATGTCAACATCTCGGGAGGCTCGGAGAAGTTGCGCTTCACAGCAGGATACAACTATATGAAGGAGAAAGCCATCCTGCTCACCTCTGACTTCTATCGCAGCAACCTGAACTTCAAGCTCAACTATGAGCCCAACAAGAAGACCAAGCTGGAGTTCTCTACCCGTTACTCACGCACCAAGGTGAACGGCGACGGACAGAGCGACGCTACCGGCGACCAGAACTCTGTGCCTTCAGGCTCTTTCGGCCGTATCCGCCACGCTGTGATGCAGTCGCCTCTGACGGGCTCAGGAAGCCTTCTCTTCGACGAGAGCAACATCGACGACGGACTGGAAGACCCAATCACAGCCCTCAACGACAACTACAAGAAGCGTGTTCGTGAGAACTTCAACATGAACGGAGCTTTCACATGGAAGATATTGCCCGAGCTTACTTTCCGTACAGACGTAGGTCTCGACATCTACAACAACGACTTCCGTTACTTTGCAGGCTCTACTACCTATGAGTCGCAGAACAACACCCTGGCAGAATTTAAGAATATGCCGCTTACTACACGTACACAGGTGAACCGCCGTACCGTGCGCAACTCCAACACCCTGCAGTACGACTTCTCAAAGATTCTGCCAAAAATTCACAGCCTGAACCTCATGGTGGGACAGGAAAGCATCGTAAGCCGCGAGACGTTGACATCTACACGCATAGAGGGATTCCCTACATTCTACGATGCCGACATGGCTTTCCACCTCTCTGCACAGGGCACTCCTACACGTGCCAACGAGTTCTACTATCCAGACGATAAGATGGTGTCGTTCTTCGGACGTGCCAACTACAGTCTCTTGGACCGCTATCTGCTTACCGCCACTCTGCGTGCCGATGGTTCAAGCAAGTTCTCTAAGGGCAACCGCTGGGGCTACTTCCCATCAGTGGCAGCCGGATGGCGCATTATCGAGGAGCCTTGGATGAAGTCGACACAAGACTGGCTGAGCAATTTGAAGTTACGCTTGAGCTATGGTGTGTCAGGTAACAATAATATTCCTTCAGGACAGACCAGCCGTACCTATTCTATTAATGAGAGCTCTTGGCTGCATCTGCAGAACTCATGGCTCACCACAGGTAACGCAATGAGCAACCCCGACCTGAAGTGGGAAACCACACACTCGCTCAACTTGGGTATTGATTTTGGTTTCTTCAACAACAAGCTCAACGGTTCGTTCGAGGTGTACAAGAACAACGTGAAAGACCTGCTCATGGAGATGCAGATCACAGGTAGCGGCTACAATACACAGTATCAGAACGTGGGCGAGACCAAGAACTCTGGTTTCGAGTTGACATTGAACTACGATGCCATCAACACCAAGAACTACGGTCTGAACTTCTCGTTCACACTCGGTCATAACACCAACGAGGTAGTGAGCCTCGGAAGCATGGACTCATACTCTAAGCCTTCTTACTGGGCAAGTACAGAAATTGGCTCCGACTACTTAGTGAAGCCAGGAAAGCCTGTAGGAACTATCATCGGCTATAAGCTGGCAGGAACAGGACGCTACGAGGTGGACGACTTCGAGGGCTACGATGCTGCTGCAGGAAAGTGGAAGTTGAAGGAAGGTGTGGCTGATGCCAGCGGTATTGTGGGCACAGTACGTCCTGGTACCATGAAGCTCCTCGACAAGGATGGTTCAGGAACCATCAACGATGACGATAAGTTCGAGATTGGCGACGCTAACGCATGGGCTGTAGGTGGATTCTCTATCGGTGCACGTGCCTACGGATTCGACTTCAACGCCGACTTCTCTTACAGCATCGGCAACGATGTTTACAACGCCGACAAGATAGACCAGACCTCTACACGTGGCGGTATCTGGCGCAACCTCAACACCACGATGGCAAGCGGCAAGCGCTGGACCAACGTAGACGAGAACGGCAACTTCATCAACGACGCTGCCAAGCTCGCCGAGATGAACAAGAACACCACGATGTGGTCGCCTTACACAACAAAGGCTGTGCTCACCGACTGGGCTATCGAGGACGGATCATTCCTCCGCCTCTCTACACTTACCTTGGGCTACACACTGCCTAAGACATGGATGCAGAAAATCTATGTTCAGAACCTGCGTCTGTACTTTACCGCTTCAAATCTTTTCTGTATCACCGGTTACAGTGGTATGGACCCAGAGGTGGACTGCTGCCGCAACGTGCTGGTTTGTCCAGGCGTAGACTACTCGGCTTATCCAAGAAGCCGCCAGTTCATCTTCGGTCTTAATCTTACATTCTAAAAAACACTTAAAGGAAACATCGTTATGAAAATAAAATATGTATTTACAGCCCTGTTGGCTGGCGCTACACTTATGTCGTGCAACGACTATTTGGACGTAGAAAGCGAGTCACAATACAATGACAAGGTGGTGTTCTCTAACACCCCGCTTGCCGAGAATACGGTCATCGGCATCTACAGCTGGTTTGCCGCCACCAACTCTCACCGTGCACGCTACATGCCTTACTATGGTATGAATACCGACGCCGAGTGCTACTTCGACATGGCGCAGCCTTCGTCGAACAACAAGACCTCGCTCTGCACTTACAGCGCCTTCTCTGCCAACAACTGGATGGCTTCAGGAAAAGATCCTAACGCCTTTACAGGCTTCTTCAATGGCATTGAGGCTGCCAACTGCTGCATCGAGGGAATACGCGCCTATGGCAATCCTGAGAGCAATGCCGACATGGCTTATCTCTTAGGCGAGTCGCTCACCCTGCGTGCACAGTACTACTACGACCTCATTCGTGCCTGGGGCGACGTGCCTGCCCGATTCACATCGGTGAAGCAGAGCACCATCTACCTTCCCAAGTCAGACCGCGATGTCATCTACAAGCAGATTATTGCCGATCTGAAAGAGGCTGCAGGCTATCTGCCTTGGCCAGGAAAGGCTGAGCGCACCAAGACTACCGAGCGTGTGAACAAGGCATTTGCATTGGGTCTTCGCGCACGACTCATCCTCATGGCAGAGGGTTACAGCCAGCGTCCTACATCGCTCGACAATCCTACTGCTTATGAGGTGCGCCGCAGCAACGATCCTGAGCTTACCAGCACAGCCCTGCTGCAGGAGGCTTACGACGACCTGAAACTCGTCATCAGAGAGAGTGGTCTCGCACTCGACGCCACTTACGAGCAGTTCTGGAACGACCTCGCTACTGACGTCATCACCATCGAAGGCTCACACAAAGAGTCTATCTTCGAGATTCCATTCAACGACGGACGTGGACGTTTCTTCTATCACTTTGGTGTTTACCACAAGTCGAAGAGTCCACACTTGACCAAGACCAACTATGGCGGACAGAACATTCCAGCGCCTACACTCTACTATGAGTACGACAATGCTGACCAGCGCCGCGACGTGAACTGCGTGCCTTACAAGTACGACAACGGCTACACAATGGCCAAGTTGGGTGACAACGATGCTTCTGCTCCAAGTTTCAACTTCGGCAAGTACGACTATGAACGTATGACCCGTACGGTGACTTCCAACGACGACGGTGTGAACCTGCCCGTGCTCCGCTACGCCGACATCCTGTTGATGGCAGCTGAGATTGCCAACGAGCTGGAAGGCCCTGATGCAGCCAAGCCTTACCTCAAGGAGGTTCGCAACCGTGCCTTTGCCGTAGCTGACCGCCCTGCCAACGTAGAGGCTTATGTCAACGCCATCAGCTCGAAGGCCGACATGCTGAAGGCCATCCAGAAGGAGCGCCTTCTCGAGTTCCCTGGCGAGATGCTGCGCAAGCAGGACCTCATTCGCTGGAACTTGCTCGGAACAGCCGTAAGACAGACCGTAACCGATATGAGAGCGCTGCGCGACCGCACAGGCAAGTATGCTGACGTGCCTACAGTGGTTTACACACGCACCAATGCTGCTGGTAAGTTGGAGTACTATGGCTTGGCTAAGGGCGAGACAGCTGCTCCTGCTGGCGAAGGCTGGACAAGACTCGACTACGACTTCGTGTCTGCCACAGTGAAGGACAACATGCTGGTCAACTATTTTGCCAACGATCCAGACTCCCGTCAGTACTGGCCTATATTCGACTCAGACATCAACGCGTCGAACAACGCATTGATCAACAACTACGGATATTAAAATAACTCAACTTTCGCAAATGGGGGAAGTTAGAGAAGTTAAAGAAGTTAGAGCCATATGCTTTACAGCTAAATATTCAACCAAAAAGGCTGTTGGCTTTAACTTCTAACGACCGACGGGAGTGATAACTGCTTTAGCTTCTATCAATTCCCTCGCTTGTGAAACTTGAATTGAAATAAAGAATTAACGGTAGGTTTTAGTTATATATTAACACAAAACGCAGGCCTCTCTGCCTCGTGAGGAGCGGAGGGGCCTTTTCTTAAAATCTACTTCCGCAGGAATTGTTCCAGCAACAAGATTCTCAATATTTTTCAAACCACTTAAAAACCGGGAAGCCTCATGAAGAAAGCAGTCTTTACTCTTATTTGCAGTTTTGCCTTTGCAGCCGGAATTATGGCGCAGGATGCTCCGCTCGATGTCTCGAAGCGGGTGGCGGATTATCTGCTGAGCCATCACAACCACAACGTGTCAAAGGCACAGGACGGACACTCTCACATCGACAGCTATTATCAGGAATGGAGATACGTGAATGGTGTGCTCGGAGTGGCGATGCTCAATCTTGCCGATGCGGCAGGTGAAAAGAAGTATGAGCAGTTTGTCAAAGAGAACTTTGACTTTTATTTCGATCCAAAAATACAGCGACAACTCAAGAAAGAATACGAATCGGGCGTGCGCGACAATGCGTGGCGCAGATTCTTCTCTATGTCGAGCCTCGACGACTGCGGAGCTATGGGCGCAGCCCTCTCCGAGCTGGCACGACGATACAAAGACCAACGTTACGAGAATTATCTCGACAAGATAAGCCATTACATTCTTACTCAGCAGGAGCGTATTCCCGAAACAGGCATTTACTGCCGGGGAAAGGTGGGAGAGCGAACTCTCTGGCTCGACGACCTGTATATGTGTTCTTCTTTTCTGGCTCATCAGGGAAGCCGCAAGGGTGCATCGTCCGACTTACTGCAGAGAGCGGCAGAACAGGTGTTGATTTTCGACAGTCTGCTCTTCGACAACGACAAGCACCTCTATTGGCATTGTTTCTATTATGACACGACCCATGCCCACGGCACTGCCCACTGGGGAAGAGCCAACGGATGGGCGTTTCTGGCACAGGCTCTCGTGCTCGACAGATTGCCCGAAGATCATCCGCTGCGAGACAGATTGCTGAAGCTGTTCCGAAAAAGAGTGGAAAACATCATCGCCTATCAGGACGCACAGGGCATGTGGCACCAGTTGCTCGACAAGCCTGATTCTTATCCCGAAACTTCCTGCACAGCCATGTTTGTCGCAGCCATTGCGCATGGTGTGAACAAGGGCTGGCTCGACAGCTCGTTTGCCTCTGTGGCGCTGCAGGGTTGGAAGGCTGTCTGCCGTCAGATAACCCCTGAAGGACAGGTGAAGGGCGTGTGTATGGGAACAGGCATCAGCCGCGACTTGCCCTTCTACTACAACCGACCGGCTCCGCTCAACGATGCCCACGGACTGGGAGCCGTGGTGCAGGCAGGAATAGAAATCAATAACGTAACAACAAAAACAACAGAATAGATATGAAAAACTTAAAGCTAAAACTCACATTCCTGTCGCTGTGCGCCTTTGCCACAGCGGCTCATGCACAGCAAGTGAAAGGAAACAGCGTGCTCTACACATCGTCTCAGGGCAACATGCGCATCGAGATGTGTTCGGAAAGCATGTTCCGTGTAACCAAGGTGCCTGCGCAGCAGATGCCCGATAATGAGAAGTGGATGGTGGTCAACTACAACTTCCCGCAGGTGGACTTCAGCGTGGACGGCAAACAGATAAAGACCAGCAAGCTGCAGGTAAGCATTCAGGAAGCTCCCTGGCGCATACAGGTGGCTGATGCTTCGGGAAAGGTGCTCTACGAGGAGTTGACATCGGGCTGCAAGGACAGCATATATAATGAGGTGAAGATGAACCCCGACGAGCACTTCTTCGGTTTCGGTGAGCGCATGGACCGCATCGACCAGCGTGGACAGCGTGTTCACCTCAATGTGGAGCTGGGACGGGGCTCAAAGCCTGCTGTTGGCGGCAAGGACATTCTGAGAGCCAACTACTGTCCTGTGCCTTTGATGCTCAGCAACAAGGGCTACGCCGTATTCTTCCATACTGCCGTGCCCAACGACTGGGACATGGGATGGACCAACAACGACAAGTACAGTTTCTCGGCACCTGGTGGCGACAACGACTATTATTTCATCTATGGCGAACAGTTGGAGACTCTGATTCACAGCTATCAGCAACTCACAGGCGTGGCGCCTCTTATGCCACGTGCTGCCTATGGTCTGCACATCGGCTCGTACAGCGGTGGAACATGGCATCATGAGAGCAAGGCCAACGATACGTATGTGGTCAATCTCATCGACCGCCTGCGTCAGGAAAAGATTCCGTTCGACATGATGTGGCTCGACTCTACCTGGCGCCTCTTTGCCAAGTTGGGCAACGGAGGCTGTACTTTCGAGTTCCAGGATCAGTTTAAAGACCCCAAGGGCATGATCGACCATGCCTATAAGAACAATGTGGCAATGTTTGGTCTGCACATTCGTTCGCTGGTCGACAACGGCAAGCGCAACAATCTGCTCACCACAGCACAGAAGAAGGGACTCACCATTCAGGACGGTGGAACCAACGCCATCATCAACTTCTTCGATGACAAGGCTGTGGACTGGTGGTGGAAGAATGCTGCCAAGAAAGTGACCGACCTGGGAGTCAAGTTCTTCAAGACTGATGTGGGAAGCGCTCTGAACTACAACAATCCAAACATCGAGCAGAAGGCTGCCCACAACCTCTTCCCTATAGCCTATGCCAAGGCACCTTATGAGAACTTTGCCAAGCTCAACGGACAGCGTGGCTTCGACCACACACGCGAGGGCTATGCAGGTATTCAGCGCTATCCTTTCATCTGGGCTGGCGACTGGGGCTCGGAGTGGCAATGGTTTGAACCTATCATCCGCGGCGGTATTAATATAGGACTCTCTGGTGTCGGCTATTGGAGCCACTGTATGGGTGGATTCGAGCAGTATTCTGCCTACGACACCGACCTCTATCTGCGCTGGGTACAGATGGGAATGTTCTCGCCTGTGTCCATCCTCTTCGGTATGGATCATCCCCGTTATCATGCGCCTTGGACTTATGGTGAGGAAGCACAGAAAATCTTCATCCAGTACGACTCGCTGCGTTATGCGCTCCTGCCTTACATCTACACCAGCGCCTGGGATATGTACAAGACCAGCCGTCCGCTGATGACACCTTTGTTCTACGATCATCTGCAGGATGTCAATACCTATCAGATTTCAGACCAGTATATGTTTGGCCGCGACATGATGGTGTGTCCTGTAACGGTGAAGAACGCACTCTCGCGTCCTGTTTACTTCCCCGGTGGCGACTGGCTCGACTTCTGGACAGGCGAGCGTATCAGCGGCCGCCAGTACAAGTCGTTCCTCACACCTATCGAGATCATGCCTATTTTCCTGCGCCGTGGAGCCATCATTCCCCGTCAGGAGGCCATGCAGTACGTGGACGAGCGCCCCAATACCAACATCTCGCTGCTCATCTATCCTTCCGAGCATTCGGTGTATGAAATGTACGAGGACGACGGCAAATCGCTCGATTATCAGAAGGGAGTTTATGCCGTCACCAAGATGGAGAGCCGACTGGCACAGAACGAGTGGATACTCAACATCACGACTCCCAAGGGCGACTACAAGCCTGTTTCGCACTACTACAGCGTAAGTGTTTACCTTGACAAGAAGCCTAAGCTCGTCACCGTAGCCGGCAAGTTTGTCGATGGATGGAAGTACGACGAGAAGTTGCGCTTACTTACCTTCGATGCAGGCGAGGGCGATATGGAAGTGGTTGTCAAGATGTAAAAACAAGACTTTTCGGTCAAGTTCAGAAGTTATAGAAGTTAAAGATATTACTATGTATAGAAACAGATTCTTCTTATCGGTTGCCGCCGTGCTTGCAGGTACGGTGGCAATGGCTCAGGGCTCTTACAAGGCTCTGAAGTTCAAGACAGCCACCTCGCTCTACAACTACGAGATGCTGCCAGTACACGCTCAGAACTATGAGCGCCAGCAGGCTTTCGAAAAGGCTTGCCAGTCGAAGGAAGCCATGCAGCAATACGTGAGCCAGTTGCGCAGTCGTTTTAGTCAGTTGGCTGGCGAAATGCCACAGCATGGCAAACTCAATGCCAAGGTAGTGGGCTCGTTGAAGGGCAACGGCTTTATAGTCGAGAAAATTGTCTTTCAGAGTACGCCATGCCGTTACGTCACAGCCCATCTTTATCTGCCCGAGAAGGTGCAGGGCAAGATTCCTGCCTGTATTGAGATGTGCGGACATGGACTCGACGGAAAGGGCACGGGTTCGGGAAGTGCTGAGCAGTTGGCTGTCAACGGCATTGCTTCCATGGTGGTCGACCCCTTCTCGCAGGGTGAGCGCCAGCAAACCATCGATGCACAGGGCAAAAATCTTACCCGTGGCGTAACTACCGAGCATACACTCATTGCTCCGGGCTTCATCCTCCTTGGCAGCAGCCTTGCCGCACAGGAGTTTTTCGACAACAGCCGCGCCATCGACTATCTGCTCAGTCGTAAGGACATTGATGGCGACAAGATTGGTTGTTATGGCTTCTCGGGAGGCGGCACGCAGTCGTCTTATCTGGCTGCTCTCGACGACAGGGTGAAGGCAAGTTGTGTGGGATTGTTCTTCTCGTCGCGCGAAAGAACCCTGGAGACTCAAGGCCCAAGCGACGGATGTCAGTGGATTCCAGGCGAAGGACGCGAGCACATCGAGATAGCCGACATGGCGATGATGAATGCGCCAAAGCCTTTCCTGATTCTCGATGGTCGTTTCGACTTTGTTGACCATTGGGGAGCTTTGCGTGGCTATGAAGAGGTGAATCGTTGCTACAGTCTGCTGGGAGCGCCCGACGCTGCCGAACAGTTTTATTACGACGACGGACACGCCATTCCCAAGCCCAGCCAGGACAAGATGGTAAGCTTCTTCCGCAAGGCTCTCTTGGGCGATGCTCAGGGCGAGGTGAAACCTTATACTTACTGGCGTAGTGACGACATGTGTTGCACCAAGACAGGACAGGTAAACTTGGAATACAAGGATGCGCTCAGCTCCATGCAGGAGTGTGAGGCACAGATGGACAGGCTGTCAGCCCAGCGCCAGGCATTCTGTTCGCAGTCGGCTGACAAGGTGAAGGCTGGCATTCTGAAGCTGTTGGGACTTTCCGGACTGAACGACCACTGGAATGCTATTGAGACTCGCCACGAATTGCAGCGCGACGTGGAGGAATATCGTTATCAACTCGATTGCGAAGGTCAGTATCCTGTTCCAGTCATCGTCAGGATTCCGTCGGTTGCCAATCAGCAGTCGAAGGTTTGCATCCATCTTGCTGATGCAGGAAAGGCAAGTCTGCTGATAGAGACCGATCGTCGTGATGTATTCTCCGACGGCACGATTCATGTCTATGCCGACCTGCGAGGTTTTGGTGAGACGAGCGACATTTTCGAGTACAACCTTTCCAAGTATTGGAATACTCAGTATCGTTCTGCTGTAACTGCCCTTCATGCAGGCAAACCGCTCATAGGTCAGCGTGTGCAGGATTTGCGCACCATTCTCAACTTCTGTTCGGCTGACGAAAAGTTGAAGGGCCGCCAGATTACAGTCAAGGCTGACGGAATGAACGCAGTCGTAGTGATGCACGCTGCTGTGCTCGATGAGCGATTGGCTGGGGCCACACTCACCCGCACATTGAAGACCTGGCGCAATTACATTCAGCACCCCGTGCAGCACGACATGATGTCGAACGTCATTCCTGGTGTCTTGCGCTGTTACGACATTCCCGATCTTCTTTCGTTGGCAAAGGGAAGGGTAGTTGTCCAGGACTAAATCGTTGGCAGGCACACTTGCCGACAAAAACAAGGTGCAGTTTGCTATCCTTACCGCAGATCGTGCAATGAAAAAGTAAAATACTATTGATAGAATGCGCCCTGAATCAAAGTTGTTTGTTGGTTCAGGGCGTTTTGTGTTTTCTTTTTTCGGATATTTTAGTACGCATTTCATTTGTTTTCCAAATTATTTTTTTATCTTTGCATAAGATAAGCTGCATCTCAGCAAAAACATTCAAACAAGCTTGATGTTCTGCATTCGATTTGCATTATCTCAGCATAACATTCAACACTTAAAAACTCAATAACAATGAAACATTTGGATTTTTCACTCTTCACATTATTCGCCTTGCTGATGCTCTCCCAGCCATCTTTCGCCCAGAAACCGAATGCGAAACAACTGCCTGTGCGAGAAAACTACGAGTGGCAAGGTGAGTTGCCCGTTTACGTCGAGCAACTCAAACAGGAACTCACATACCCTATGGCATGGGGAAACAGTCCTATCAAAAACTTTGCAAAATGGAAGAAGGCTGCCCGTCAGAAGATATTCGAATGTATGATGACTCCGCCTCGTCGAGCCAAGTCGTGGGATATGAAGGTGATTGCCGAAGAACAACGAGATGGTTATCGTGCTCAGAAAATCAGCTTCTGTGTCAACGCCTATGCCCGCATCACAGCCTATCTTCTTATACCCGACGGCAAGGGACCTTTCCCAGCCGTCAATGCCCTCCACGACCATGGAGCCCACCTCTACATCGGCAAGGAGAAGATGATACGTCCCTTTGATGTCGACACCGCCGTTGTCGCCGACGCAGATGCATGGGCAAAGAAGTTGTACGAAGGTCAGTATCTTGGCGACTATCTTGCCCGTCACGGCTATGTAGTCTTCTCTGCCGACGCACCTCTTTGGGGCGAGCGTAGCCGTAAGGAAGGTATCGACCGCAACAAGTATGATATTATCGCCGGCAACATGATGATGCTTGGACGCGACCTTTCTGCCTTTATGACCTACGATGATATGGCTGGAACCGATTTCCTGTCTACTCTCCCTATGGTCGATAAGGACAGGATAGGATGTGTGGGATGTTCTATGGGCGCTTATCGTTCATGGATGCTTGCTGCCCTTTCCGACAAGATCAAGGCGAGTGCCAACATCTGCTGGATGATCACTACCGACGATCAGCTTACTCTGCGTTATGGACGAAAGGAAAACGGAGGTTTTGCCAACTGCATTCCTGCACTCCGTCAGTACCTCGACTATCCCCACATCGCCTCCTTGGCTTGTCCTCATCCTTCTCTCTTTATTAGTGGCACCCTTGACCATCTTTTCCCCGTCCCCGGTGTCAAGAAGGCTTTTGCGCAGATGCATGCTGTATGGGACAGCCAACATGCAGACTCTCTCCTTACTACCGAGCTCTGGGACGTGCCTCACTCCTGTGGGCTCCGTATACAGCAGAAGATTCTCCAATTCCTTGACCAAAACCTTTGATGAAGCGAAGAAGGCTTTCAAATTTCTCAATATTGAAATTTGAAAGCCTTCTTTTTCTTTTTAAACAATTTCGGTTGCAGCCAATATCCCAATTTGGCACACAGGATTCCGATGCATGCTCCCGCCACGACATCGTTCAGATAATGCCGGTTGTTGTAGACTCGCAGATAGCCTGTCAGCGCAGCCATGGCGTAGCCCGAATATCCTATCCATGGCGACACGTCCTTATATTCTTGATACAGCATCTCTGCACCCATGAATGCCCTTGCCGTATGACCTGATGGGAACGACCTGCAGTCTCTGCCGTCTGGTCTCTCCTCGTTTACGGCTGCCTTCATGCCGACCGTAATGAGTCCCAATGAAGCGTACGACAGCGCGATGATGCCCAGGCGTTCTTTAGGTTCGTTTTTCCCTTTTACGCCTGCTAATCGCAAGCCCCAGGCTGCTGCCATAGGTGCAAACTGCAATACTTCGTCAGCCCTCAGATGATGCCTTCCCTCAGCCGACAGCCCTTTCTGAACCTCGCGCTTCTGTTGCGCAAACCAACCATGGTTCTGTACATACAGTGCTGCCAGTCCTGTTATGACTACAGGCACCAATACGTCCTTCGGTCGCAGCACGGGTTTGCAGTCTGCTGTCACCATGGAGTCGGGCAATGGTCTTGTTGCAGCTACTATAGAGTCGGTCAGTATTGTTTCCGTTGTTTCCAACGAGTCCACCGTCACCATGACAGAATCCTGCGCCCACAGCGCAGAACTGCAACAGCACCAGCAAACAAGTCCCAGCAGAACCCTCCGCCGTAGGCACGAAGGCAAAAGAAAAGATAAATCCATCATCATTCAGAGTGTATAAAAAGCCTATTTTGTGTGCAAAAGTACGAAAACTTTTTGATTATCAAGAACTTTTTACTAACTTTGCACCCGAATTTAGACAAGTATCAGGCAGCCTGTCGCCTTTTAGCGTAGGACAGGACAGCCTTGTCGCAAGCGTTTTCGGAAGGATATTGCACCCTATTAATGGCTGGGAGGGTGAATTCAGCCTTCTGCATTGAATACATTAATAAGGTAAAAAAGATTTGAAAACATTTTTAGAATTAGGCGTCAGCGAGGACATTCGCCGCGCCATTGAGGAGCTTGGATTTGAGAATCCAATGCCCGTACAGGAAGAAGTAATCCCCTATCTTTTAGGCAACAAAAACGATGTCATCGCCCTGGCGCAGACCGGAACTGGCAAGACTGCATCCTATGGCATTCCTGTCATTCAGAAGACCGATGCTCAGAACAAGCAGACACAGGCCATTATCCTCAGTCCTACCCGTGAGCTTTGTCTCCAGATAGCCGACGACCTCAACAGTTTCGCCAAGTACATCGACGGACTCCACATTGCAGCAGTCTATGGCGGAACCGATATAGGCAGCCAGATACGCACCCTCAAGCATGGTGTACAGATCATCGTAGCCACACCAGGCCGTCTTCTCGACCTCATCAACCGTGGCGTGGCTCAGCTGGAGCATGTGAACAATGTGGTATTGGACGAGGCTGACGAGATGCTCAATATGGGCTTCTCCGAAAGCATCAATGCCATCTTCGAGAATGTGCCAGCGGATAGAAATACGCTCCTCTTCTCTGCTACTATGAGCAAGGAGATAGAGAAGATAGCGCTCCACTACCTCCACGACCATAAGGAGATCGTTGTAGGCTCACGCAACGAGGGTGCCGAGCACGTCAATCACATTTACTATCTGGTGAACGCCAAGGACAAGTATCTTGCCCTGAAGCGTGTCGTTGACTTCTATCCCCGCATCTTCGCCATTATCTTCTGTCGTACCAAGTTGGAGACACAGGATATTGCCGACAAACTCATCCGCGATGGTTATAATGCTGAGGCTCTTTATGGTGACTTGAGTCAGCAGCAGCGCGACCTCACCATGCAGAAGTTCCGTAATCACAATGTGCAGTTCCTTGTGGCCACCGACGTTGCAGCCCGAGGACTTGATGTCGACGACCTTACTCACGTCATCAACTATGGACTCCCCGACGATATTGCCAGCTACACCCATCGTAGTGGACGAACAGGTCGTGCCGGAAAGAAAGGCACCTCTATCTCTATCATCCACACCCGCGAGAAGTTTAAGGTGAGACAGATAGAGAAACAGATAGGCAAGGACTTTATTGACGGCACCCTTCCTACTCCCGAGGAGATTTGCAAGAAACAGCTCTTCAAGACCATGGATGACATCATGAAGACCGATGTTGACGAGGATCAGATAGAGCCTTATATGGCAGAGATCAACCGCCAGTTCGACTACATCGACAAGGAAGACATCATCAAGAAGATGGTTACCATCACCTTTGGTAAGTTCCTCGACTATTATAAGAACGCTCCTGAGATAGTCAAGCCCGAAACCGGCAAGGGTTCTCGTGGCTCTCGTGGTGAGGGCAGAGGTTCAGAGGGTCGTGGCAAGGTGTCTAACGGTCGCCGCAAGCACGAGGCAGAGGCTGGATACAAGCGTCTCTTCATCAACTTGGGCAAGGCGGACGGCTTCTATCCTGGCGAGATCATGCAGTATCTGAACAAACATGTGAAGGGTCGCCAGGAGGTGGGACACATCGACTTGCTCTCTAAGTTTGCCTACATCGAGGTTCCCGAGGAGGATGCCAAGCGTGTGATGAAAGCTCTCAACGGCACAGAGTACAAGGGCAGAACCGTTCGTTGCAACGATGCCGAAGAAGAAGGTCATGGACGTAGTGCCCGTGGCAGTCGTAGCGAGAGCCGTGAGAGCCGTAAGGGAGGCAAGGGCAGCGAGAGCAGAGGCAAGGGCAAGGGAAGTCGTGCTGAGAGTCGTAGCCGCAAGCCTCGCAGAGAAGAGGAGACCGGCGACTGGCGTCAGTTCTTCCAGCACAACGACAACGTTAAGTTCAAGGGCGAGGAACCCAACTTCGAGGAAGAAGGCTGGGCACGCCGCCGTCCTAAGAAGAAGTAGTCGTCTTTGTGACTGAACTCACATACAAAAGTACTGAATTTTAGCCTTTTTCTATATTGGAAAAGGCTAAAATTACAGTTATAATCCTTCTGTATAAATATTCATTGCCTGACAGGACTTAACTGTGAAAAAATAATTTCCCAGTTGGGAAAAATTTTTTTTCCAGTTGGGCAGATTCTTTTTCCCAGTTGGGACGTGTTTTTTTGGCAATTACAGAATAAATATACGGTATAATTATTCTTTTATTTTCTCAATTTTCACAAGTGGTTCAAGCACGCCCTGAAGGGGACGTGTGGTGCTTACTTGCGAAAGTTTTGTAATCTAATCCTATGTTGTTTCGCCAACTAAGGAAGCAAAATTGCGCCAACTGAGGAAGCAAAAATGCGCCAACTGAGGAAATAAAAATGCGCCAACTGAGGAAATCTCTACCTCACGGCATTATTGGTAGATGAGGGTGAAGAGACGTTCTTCGGCTAAATATTCCTGGGCAACTTCCTGTATCTGCTGCGAGGTGATGTCGTCTATCTGCTCGTATAGATGCTGGATGTTCTTGAGCCAGCCGTAGTGGAGGTAGCTCTTGCCGAAGTCGAGGGCGAAGTTCTCACGGTTGTCGCATGCCACTCCTATCTGTCCCTTAATCTGCTTTTTGGCAGCTCTTAGCTGCGAAGGGCTGAGAGGACGGTTGATGAAATGTTGCAACTCGCGATGTACGAGGCGGCGGCAACGTTCGATGTCGTGGGCATCGCAGCCGTAATAGATGCTCCAGTAGCCCAGGTCGCTGTAGGTGGTCAGGTTGCTCTCTACGGTATAGACGAGGCCGTGATGCTCGCGAAGGGCGAGATTGAGTTTGGCATTCATGCCAGGACCTCCAAGGATGTTGTTGAGAAGATAGAGAGGCATACGGCGTGCGTCATGGACATTGCAAGCCTGAGTGCCCGTCATCACGTGTGCCTGATGGGTGCGCTTCGGGATGATGAGAGTACGTGGCTCCTGCAGAAAGTCGTGATGAGGCAGTTCTGCTGACTGGGGGCGCTGGATAGCAGAGGCTGCGGACAGTCCCACTTGGGCCTTTTCCAAGAGGCGTACAAGGCGGGAAAAGGAAATGTCGCCATAGGCGAAGAAGATAGCATTGTCTGGACGATAATGACGATGGGCAAAGCGCTGAGCATCAGCTTGAGTGAAACTTCGTACGCCCTCTGCTGTTCCGAGGATGCTGTGCCCTAAAGGATGACCCTGGAAGAGGTGGTTCTCGAATTCGTCGTAGATGAGTTCGGAGGGGGTGTCGTTGTAGCTCTCTATCTCATCGCAGATGACTTCTACCTCCTTGTCAAGTTCTGCCTGGGGATAGGTGGAGTGGAAGACGATGTCGGTAAGGAGGTCGACGGCCCGCGCTATATGGTCGTGAAGGATGGCGGCATAGTAGACGGTAGACTCCTTGGTGGTGTAAGCCTGCAGGTCGCCTCCTACGCTTTCGAGGCTGTTGAGAATGTGCCATGCCCGGCGACGGCTGGTACCTTTGAAGGTGGTGTGCTCGCAGAAATGGGCAAGGCCTTCCTCACCTGGCAGCTCGTCACGTGAGCCCGCCTGGATCTGATAGCCACAATAGACAACAGGGCTCGTAGAGGGCAGATGTATGATGCGAAGCCCGTTGGTGAGAGTATGTGTATTGTAATTCATGGCTGCAAAGGTAGTGAAAAATTGCTTAATAATAGCGAATTCGTTTTGCTTTCTTTGGGTTATTCTTTATCTTTGTGCACAAAAATCAAAATTAATAGTTATGGTAACAGAAATTAAGAACGGGATTTATTACGTGGGTGTAAACGATAGAAACAAGCATCGTTTTGAGGGGCTTTGGCCTCTGCCCAATGGTGTGAGCTATAACTCGTATGTGATTGTAGACGAGAAAGTGACGCTTGTCGACACAGTGGAGGTGGATTTCTTCACTCAGTTTCTGGAGAATATCAAGGAAGTGATTGGTGAGAGGGAGATTGACTATCTGGTCATCAATCACATGGAGCCAGACCACAGCGGTTCGATAGCCCTCATCAAGAAGTATTATCCCAACATCAAGATAGTAGGCAACAAGAAGACCTTAGGCATGCTGGAGGGATTCTATGGCGTGACCGACGATGTGGTGGAAGTGAAGAATGGTGAGACGTTGAGCACAGGCAGCCATGAGTTGAGTTTCGTGCTTATTCCGATGGTTCACTGGCCTGAGACAATGGTGACATTGGATGCTGCCAACAAGGTTCTCTTCTCGGGCGATGCTTTCGGCTGCTTCGGAGCGCTGAATGGCGGTGTGATAGACGAGGAGATCAACTGTGAGAGCTTCTGGTTGGAGATGGTGCGTTACTACTCTAACATTGTGGGCAAGTATGGTGTGCCTGTACAGAATGCGCTGAAGAAGTTGGCAGGTGTGGAGTTAGACTTTATTTGTTCGACCCATGGCCCTGTCTGGCACGAGCATATTGCGAAGGTGATGGATATGTACGACAAGATGTCGAAATACGAGACAGAGCCAGGACTGGTGATCTGCTATGGTACGATGTACGGCAACACAGAGCGTATGGCAGAGATTATCGCGCGTGCAGCGAGTCAGGCTGGTGTGAAGAACATCGTAATGTACAACATCTCTAAGACCCACCATAGCTACATCCTGCGTGATGTGTTCCGCTACAAAGGTCTGATAGTCGGTGCTCCTACGTATAATGCAGGCTTGTATCATGAGATGGAGGTTCTTCTCTCTGAGTTGGCCAACAAGGACATCAAGAACCATCTGCTCGGCTGGTATGGCTCGCATTGCTGGGCCAGCAAGGCTGTGGCGAAGATACAGGAGTGGAACGACACACGCTTGCATTTCGAGGCTGTAGGCGAGCCTGTAGATATGAAACAGGCCATTACTCCCGAGGTGAAGGCGCAATGCGAGGCATTGGGCAAGGCTATGGGTGAGCGATTGCTGAACTTGTAAAAGTTCTATTATATAATTATATAAGGTGTAGAATAGACTCGTTTCCCTCGTTGAAGAGGAGGTCGAGAATACTCATGTTGGGCAGGAAATCCAGCTTGTGTTCATAGACCTGATAGTAGCGGTGCGGAACGAAGTCGGCATCAGGAAGGGGGTGTTTGGGGCGTATTGACTCACGATAGTCGCAGAAGTCCTTCAGTTCGTCGCCCTTCAGATAATGGTCAGTGAGCGAGAGATGGGGACGGATGTCGAGCAACTCGATCATCTTGTGGGTTATCTCCATGTTGAAATCAAAGAGAAACTCGTATTTCTTCTCGAAGAAAGGACGCAAGTCGTCCTGGTAGTAAGGAAAGAATGGACTCTCGCCATAGGCTGAGGCAAGGGCGTTCCAGTGTACATGGCGCCAGTTGGCATGATCGGATATGCGAATGTCTTTGATTGACAGGGAAGTGCCATGTGTAGTAGGTATGGTGAGAGCTTGCGGACCATTGGCTGTGGCAATGATCATGCGGTTGCGGTAGGTCTGCTTGACGAAGTTCTCGTGCTGCTCTATGAGGCACGCCTCGCTGCGCTGTAGTTTCTGATACCACTGCACAGGACCGAAATAGGTGGAAGAAAGAATGGAAAGCATGTTGTTTTCACTTAAATATCAAGTGGGCTTTACCTATCATCTGGTGTTTATGAACGATTTGAGGACCGCGCTGCGTGCGGACAAGGTAGAAGCGGCAGTCGGGACAGCCACAACGGCGACAGCAAATGGCAGGAATGACGTAGCGCACCGTGTCGAGGGTAATGGTGTCGCCAGGCAGTCGTTCTATGCGGCCAATGAAGTGGGCTTCGGTGACAGAGGCACCACGACGTGCTATCGTATCGGTGAAGACTACAAGGTCGCCACGCTTGAAGCTGTCGCAATATACCCTGTTCACTATCACTCGGGATCCTGACTTAAGGTAGGGCGGAAGCCCGCCTTGTGGAACCGAGAAGATAGTGAGGACGTAGGTGTGGACTGCCCAAACAAGGAGCAGTGCCAGCACTAACGTGATGAGGTATTTGACGGCTACTTTCACTAAATGGATAGGAGTTACTTGATGTTGTCGACAAATTTGAAGAGGCGACTCCAGCGTATGCCCGAGAAGCCAGGATGGTCAGGGCTGTGGCTCCACCATATAAAGATAGGTTTACCCACAATATGGTCTTCCGGCACGAAACCCCAGTAGCGCGAGTCGGCTGAGTTGTGACGGTTGTCGCCCATCATCCAGTAGTAGTCGAGACGGAAGGTGTAGCTCTTGGCTACCTTGCCGTTGATAAGGATGCGGCCTGTATTGTCCACTTTCAGGTCGTTTCCCTCGTAAACCTTGATGCATCGTTCGTAGATGGGCAGGTTGTCGAGGGTCAGGGCGATGGTCTTGCCCTTCTGTGGAATCCAGATAGGACCATAGTTGTCGCGCGTCCAGCCTGTATTGGCATTGATGGGGTATAGGTCGCCGTAAGTAGCATCGGTATTGATGCTGATGCTTGCCACGAGGTTCTTGTTGGCCTTGAGAGCCAGGTAAGCCTTGCGGGTAAGCGGAATGACGCCACTCTGGTTGTAGGTGAGCAGGTCTTCGTTGGTGATGCCCAACTTGTCGGCAAGGTCGACGGGGAACTCGCCACGAAGCTTCATCTTATAAGTGTACTGCACGTTGTCGGGCTCCTTGTTGGGACGTCCGTTGAGATAAACGATGCGGTTTTTGATCTGGAGGGTCTGTCCGGGCAGTCCGACGCAACGCTTCACGTAGTTCTCGCGACGGTCTGTAGGACGGCTGATGATGTCGCCATACTCGCCAGGCATACTCTCGATGTAGTGGCGTCCTGTGGCGTACACCTGCTCGAAGTAGCGATAACGCTGCAGAGGAGTGAGGTGAGCCACGTCCTTAGCAAGGCCGTTCTGCTCAAGAATCTGTTCTCCGAAAGGATAGACGAGATCGTGATAGTAGTCGCATGCCTGATAGCGCTCCTCGTTGACGAGGGTGTCGCCGGCAGGAAAGTTGAATACCACGATGTCGTTGAGTTTTACATTTCCCAAGCCCTTGACACGGCGATAGTCCCAGTGGGGCCACTCTACGTAGCTCTTCACGTTGACCAGCGGCATGGTGTGCTGGGTAAGGGGCATGGTGAGCGGGGTCTGTGGAATACGTGGACCATAGCTTACCTTGCTTACGAAGAGGTAGTCGCCCGTGAGAAGGCTCTTCTCCAACGACGAAGAAGGGATGACGTAGTTCTGGAAGAAGAAGAGGTTGATGAAGTAGACGGCAACAAGGGCAAAGACGAGCGCGTCAACCCAGCTCATGATAAAGCGAACGGGACCCTCGGAGTCTTTCCACCACTGCCAGCGTATCTTCTTGGTGATATAGACATCGTAGATAAAGGGCACGACAACAAGGCCGAGCCAACTCTGTACCCAGAGCAGGAAGGCAAGATAGAGGACCAGCACGATAGCGAACTTGGTCCACTGCACCTTCATATTGAGTTTTTGTTTCTGTTTGTCGATCATTAACTTGATAGAATTGGTTGACGGGGAATTAGAACTTAAAGAGGTCGGAAGTGGTGAGCAGGCCACTGTGGGTGGCTGTGAACTCAGCTGCCAGGACTGCACCGAGAGCGAAGCCCTTGCGTGAGTGGGCGCTGTGCTCAATGGTGATCATGTCTGCCTCAGAGTCATACATCACGGCATGGATACCTGGCACCTCGCCGTCGCGAACACAGTTGATGACCAAGTCGTCAGAGGTAATGTTCTGGTCGCCCTCGTCCTGATGACCGTCGTTGGTCCAGTAGGTGACACCACGCTTCCAGTCTTTCTTGCGGTCCAGATTGTCAATAATCTCTTCGGCAAGGGTGATGGCTGTTCCGCTTGGGGCATCGAGCTTATGTACATGGTGGGTTTCCTGCATGCAGACATTGTACTGTGGGAACTGATTCATGATATTGGCCAAGTAGCGGTTGACAGCCTGGAAGATGGCAACACCGATGCTGAAGTTGGAAGCCCAGAAGAGAGTCTGCTTGCCATCGGCACACAATGCCTCGACTTCAGCCTTATGGTCTTTCATCCATCCTGTGGAGCCACTCACCACCTTGACATTGTGGGCGAAGGCCTTGAGATAGTTGCCATAGGCAGCTGTAGGGTTGGTAAACTCGATGGCGACATCTGCCGAGCAGAACTCGGGGCTGTCGATATCTTCAGGGTTATTCACGTCAATCTTACATACGATTTCGTGGCCACGCTGCAGGGCAATCTCTTCGATCATATGACCCATCTTGCCGTAGCCAATCAAAGCTATTTTCATCGTTTATTTCTTGTTTTGTTTCTATCTGTTTTATGCTTTCACGCACGTTTGTGCGCGAACCTTTCGGCAAAAATAATCAAAAATATTGAAAATACGTCCTTAATAGTGGCAATTAATAGAAAAATTTGGTTATTTTTGCAGTGATTTAGAGATAAAACCCTCAAAAAGAGGATTTTTAGAGCCTAAATAAGCAACATAGAAGATTATGAAATACGTATTTGAGACCAAGATGGAAGTGCGCGACTATGAGTGCGACATAGAGGGAATTGTCAACAATGCCAACTACCTGCACTATATGGAGCATACCCGACACCTCTTTCTGCAGAAATGTGGACTGAGCTTTGCCGAGATGCACCGTAAGGGAGTGGATGCAGTCGTGGCGAGGATGAATCTGCAATACAAGACACCGCTGCAGTGTGACGATGAGTTCTACTCGAGACTGTGGTTGGAGAAGCAGGGAGTGAGATATGTGTTCCATCAGGACATCTATCGTGCCTCCGACGAACGTCTGTGTCTGAAAGCTACCGTTGAGTTGGTGTGTCTCATACATGGCAAGTTGGGCAACAGTGAAGACTACGACAGGGCTTTCGAGAAATACTTTGCCTGAGAAACATACCACTGCCCCCTGACTCCTTAACAATAAAAACTTAAAACCGATAACGATATGGAACAGCTACTGCACTATGTTTGGAAACATAAGCTCTTTCCGCTCACCGCTCTCTGCACGACATCGGGAAAGCCGGTAGAGGTGATTGACCCGGGACTGCACAATCGCAATGCAGGCCCCGACTTCTTCAATGCCAAGGTGAAGATAGACGGAACCCTATGGGTGGGAAACGTGGAAATACACGACAAGGCGAGCGACTGGTATGTGCATAGACACGACAAAGACGAGCGGTACGACAATGTGGTTCTGCATGTGTGCGGATGTGTGGACACAGAGGCGAAAAACAGTAAGGGAGAGGCTTTGACGCAGATGGCATTGGATATTCCCGACAAGGTGATGAAGAACTACAGAGAACTGTTGTCGGTAGACCAGTATCCACCTTGCTATCAGATCATCCCCTCGCTGACGAGTCTTACCGTGCATGCATGGATGAATGCCCTGCAGACCGAACGCTTAGAGCAGAAAACCAATGCCATAGAGGATCGGGTAAGAAGATGCAATGGTGACTGGGAGAATGCTTATTTCGTGACCCTGGCACGCAACTTCGGCTTTGGTGTCAATGGCGAAGCCTTTGAGGAATGGGCTTTCCACATACCTTTGCAGGCCGTGGGACATCACCGTGACGACATTCTCCAGATAGAGGCCATCTTCATGGGGCAGGCAGGACTGCTGGAACTGAACACCATACCGGAAAGATACCAGAAAGATGCTCTGAACGACGGATACTTTGCCAAACTGAGGAATGAATACAAATACCTGGCTCATAAGTTCAACCTGACCCCGATGGACTACAGGCAGTGGAGGTTTCTGCGACTCAGACCGCAAAACTTCCCGCATATCCGAATCTCGCAACTGGCACATCTGTACTATCAGCGCAAGGCAGGACTGAGCCAACTCGTAGAGGCCGCTTCGGTAGAGGATGCCAAGAAAGTGCTTGCCACGGCTGTGACGCCTTATTGGGAAACGCATTACACCTTTGGAAGCACCAGTGTGAGAAACGATAAAAACCTGTCTCCATTCTCGCTCAACCTGTTGTGTATCAACACCGTGGTTCCCATTCTCTTTGCCTATGGCAGACATAGGGGCGAGGAGAAATACTGCGACAGAGCTTTCGACTTTCTGGAACAGTTACGACCCGAGAACAACTACATCATCCGACTCTGGCAACAGTGTGGACTCGTGGTGGATAATGCCGGCGACTCGCAGGCGCTCATCCAGCTCAAGAAGGAATACTGCGACAAGAAGGAATGTCTGCGCTGTCGTTTCGGATACGAATATCTGAAACTCTAAGCATCCTGCTTTGTCGCATCTCTCTCAACTCAACATTCAATTTCCAACAAACCAACGCTCAATACTCAATCTCCGTGGACCAGCAAGAAATACTCAATACTATCACCCTGACACGACTGAACTACTTCAGCCTGGCAGGAATACTCGAACTCTATAGAAGAACGGGTTCGGCGACAACCATATTCGAGAACAAAGACCATATCAGAGACATTCTGCCTGATGCCACGCCTAAACTCGTGGAAACGCTGAAAAACTGTGACGAGGCAAGGCGCAGGGCTGAGGTGGAGCTGGAATATGACCTGAAATATGGCATTACTCCGCTCTGTATGAGCGACGAACGATACCCGCAAAGACTGCGCGACTGCGATGATGCACCGCTGATGCTCTTTTATAAAGGATCGGCAGACCTGAACCAGAAACGGGTCATCAACATTGTGGGAACACGCCATTGTACGATTTATGGCGAAGATGTCATCAGGCGATTTGTTTCAGACTTGAGGCAGCTATGCCCGCAAGTCCTTGTTGTGAGTGGCTTGGCTTATGGCGTCGACATTCATGCCCATCAGCAAGCTCTGAACAATGGATATGAGACAGTGGGCGTGTTGGCTCACGGTCTGGACAACCTTTATCCTTCGAGCCATCGTGCTACAGCTGTGAAAATGTTGACCCAGGGCGGACTGCTCACGGAGTTTCTTACTCAGACCAATGCTGATAAAATCAACTTCGTAAGGCGCAACCGTATTGTGGCGGGCATGTCGGATGCCTGTATCCTCGTGGAGAGTGCAGCCAAGGGCGGAGGACTGATTACCACCGAAATATCGCAGGCTTACAACCGCGATGTCTTTGCCTTTCCAGGACGCGTAGGCGATGTGTACAGCGAGGGATGCAACAACCTGATACGCAGCAATGGCGCAACACTCATCACATCGGCAGAAGACTTTGTGAAAGACATGGGGTGGCAGGACGATGCCAAACTGATGAAAGCCAAGCGGCAAGGCATAGAGCGGACGCTCTTTCCTGACCTCTCGGCAGAGGAACAAGCCATTGTCAATGTGCTGGAAAAGAACAACGACCTGCAGATCAACCTCATCAGCATTCAGTCGGGGATAGAGATAGGAAGGCTCACAGCCCATCTCTTCTCTTTAGAGATGAAAGGCATCGTAAAGACCTTGGCAGGAGGAATGTATCATCTGCTGAAATAGTGATTTTTCGAAAAAAAGTAGTACCTTTGCAGCCGCAAGCAGGGAATGCTCTCTTTTAAAAGTTTTTGAAAGAGGTTTTTGTAAATAACAGAGCCTTCTGCTGCTGGTAATACTTGAGTTCAGGAAATATGAAAATAGGAAATATAGAATTTGGAAACAAACCACTCTTCCTCGCTCCGATGGAAGATGTGACCGATATAGGCTTCCGTATGCTTTGCAAGCGATACGGAGCGGCTATGGTATATACTGAGTTTGTATCGGCTGAGGCTCTGGTGCGCTCTATCAAGTCGACTGTCAACAAGCTGACCATCAGCGACGAGGAACGTCCTGTGGGTATTCAGATTTATGGCAGGACGACAGAAGACATGGTGGAGGCAGCCAAGATCGTGGAACAGGCGAAGCCCGATGTGATAGACATCAACTTTGGCTGTCCTGTGAAGAAGGTGGCAGGAAAGGGAGCTGGAGCTGGTATGCTGAGAAACATACCGCTGTTGCTCGACATTACGCGTAACGTGGTGAAGGCTGTCAATGTGCCCGTGACGGTAAAGACCCGACTGGGATGGGACTACGACAACCTTGTGATTACCGAATTGGCTGAACAGCTGCAGGACTGCGGCATTCAGGCTCTCACGATCCATGGACGTACACGCAGTCAAATGTATACGGGAGAGGCCGACTGGCGACTGATTGGTGAGGTGAAGAACAATCCACGCATCCATATTCCTATTATCGGCAATGGTGACATCACTACACCCGAAGAAGCTCAGCTTGCCTTCGAGCGTTATGGTGTGGATGCTGTCATGGTGGGAAGAGCCACTTTCGGTAGACCATGGATCTTCAAGGAAATGCGCGATTACTTGGATAACACTGGGGCTGCTCCCCTCACCGTCGACGAGAAGGTTGACATCCTGGAAGAACAGCTGCGCATCAATATAGAACGTATAGATGAGTACAGAGGCATTTTGCATACTCGCCGGCACTTGGCGGCATCGCCTATCTTCAAAGGTATTCCCGACTTCAAGCAGACGCGTATCGCCATGCTAAGAGCCAACACAGAGGAAGAACTGAAGGGGATTCTTGCAGAATGCAGAGAAAGATTATCGTCATGTTTGTAGGGGGATTGCAGAATCCCCCTTTATTGTATATGTACAAAATGTAACGAAGCGCTTACATTTTGCAGTATGATTTGTTTACTCGATAAAGTTTCTTCGTTTTATTACTGATTGTTTTCGGAAATTATCATTAACTTTGTGAGGTAACAACTAACCTTGAAACATTGCTTCGTGGATAGTACTCCTAAGAGATGATATGAACAAGAGGCGTTCTTCCATGCGTATTCCTACTGACCAACATGACGAAGCCTACCAGGAAACGCATTTTGATACGTTTGCCCTGGTAGGCTTTTTCATATTATTACTTTTTATTTACTTTGCGTTGATTTCCTTCAAGAGGCGATCGGCGTGTCCCCACTTGTCCATCAGGTAGAGCACGTAGCGGATGTCTACACCGATGCAGCGGGCCAGGCGCTTGTCGAAGTTGATGTCAGAACTGAGGCTGTCCCAGTTGCCGTCGAAGGCAAGACCTATCAGTTCGCCCTTGCCGTTGAACATAGGGCTGCCAGAGTTGCCACCGGTAATGTCGTTGTTGGTGAGGAAGCAGAGTTGCATCTTGCCGCTTGTCTTGTCACGGTACTTGCCGAACGGATTGTCTGAAAGAAGTTCATGTTCGAGGAGCTCGTGCATGATAGGCTCGGCATAGTAGTCGATTACCTTGTCGCCCTGCTTCATTTTTTCAACGATGCTCTCGGCTGTGGTATAGTAGCCTGATGGCTTGCCACCGAGGTCGAAACCGCCTACCTGACCGTAGCTCAAGCGCATGGTGAAGTTGGCATCACTGTAGTGAGGCAGGTCTTCCTCCATGCGGAGCTTGGCAGCACAGAGATACTTCTCCTGCTCGGCGATAGAATCGGATACGGCTCCCATCTTCTCTACGAAGTCGGCATAGATGTCGTTCAGGTCCATTCCGTAGCTTACACCTGGGTCTTTCTCGAATCCCTTCTTGTTGAAGTAGAGCTTGGCGCCCTTCTTCATCAGGAGTGACTTCTCCCAGAGATAGTCTACATACTTGGTGTAGTCGCCACCAAACTGAGTGTCGATGGTGGCATAGAACTTGGGCAACCACTTGGTGTCAACGTGCTCCTTATAGTTCTTCAGAAGAGTGGCGAGCACCTCTTTGTCGAGAGCCATGTCCCATTCGTCAGAGTTGTCGTCAAACTCATGATACTGCTTCTTCTTGTTCTTCTCAGGGCCCTTTACCTCCATGTTGCTCTGCAGTTTGAGAGCACGGGTAGAGAACTCTACATTGCTTCTTCTTGTAAACGACTCGGCGAAGTTGGTCCAGGCATATTTCACGTCGGCACTCTGCTTGTAGAGCTGTGCAAGCTTGTCGAAGTCTACCTTGTGGGCCAGGTCGTTGGCTGCCTTGGCTGTGTCCTGCCATGTGCGAAGACGGGCTTCGTACTCGCGCTTCAGGTTGATGATGCCTATAGAGTCGATACATTTGTTCATGCCGAGGGCGTTCTTCCAGTAGTTGGAAGAGCTGGCATACTTGCTGTCGTACTTGATTCGTACAGCCTCGTCGGCACGCATGTGCTTCTGCATCACTTCCTGCTTCACGCCACGAACCTGTGCACGTGGAGCATTCTCGGCATCGCGCATGGTCTGGATGCCATAGCTGGAGAGGTAGCGCTCTGTTGTGCCAGGATAACCCATGGTCATGGCGTAGTCGCCATCCTTATAGCCTTGCAGCGAAACCTGTGCCCAACGCTTGGGGCGGTAAGGCACGTTGTCCTTGCTGTAGGCTGCAGGACCATTGGTCTTAGGATCGGCATAAATGCGGAATACAGAGAAATCGCAAGTTTGGCGGGGCCACATCCAGTTGTCTGTATCACCGCCAAACTTACCCATCGACTTAGGCACGGTGAACACTAAGCGAAGGTCGGTGAAGTCGCGGTAGGTAGTGGCGTACCATTTGTTGCCCTCGTAGAAAGGCTTGATGCTGACGTGCAGGGTAGAGTCGTTCTTCTTTACCTCCTGTGTCATCGCATTCTCCAGGCTGTCGGTCAATTCGCTGCGCTTCTTGTTGTCCAGCTTCTCATAGCCCAGGCTCATGAGTTTGTCGGTAACATCTTTCTGGTCGATCATGAAACTTACGAACATGTCCTCGTTGGGCAGTTCTTCCTCGAAGCTCTTGGCAAAGAAGCCGTTGAGCATGTAGTCGTGCTCCACGGTAGAGTGGCTTCTGATAGCCTCGAAACCGCAATGGTGGTTGGTAAATACCAAACCGTCTGGAGAAACGACTACGCCTGAGCAATAGCCAGAGAAGTTAACCACAGCATTCTTCAAGGCGTTCTCGCCGTTGTAGAGCTGGTCGTAAGTCATACTGAAGCCTTCGCGCTGCATCATCTCATATACAGCGTTAGGCAAGTTGTAAATCGTCCACATTCCCTCGTCAGCGTGAGCGGTGTTGATTCCGCAGAACGCCATGATAGAGGCGATAAGGACCGTTGCTTTTTTCTTCATTACTTGTTTTTCTGTTTTTATTATGATGTTATTTATTCTTTTTCTCATACCATTATAACTTTGCAAAGTTACGACTATTTTCCGAAATGTCCAAGGCTTAGTTTGATTTTCTTCATCACCTGTTTCTTGGCTGAGGTCAAGCCAGGTGAAAGTGGCTCCTGTTCCAGCATGTCTATAGCAGCTTTGAGCTCAGTGAGTAACTCGGGATAATACTTCATTTGCTCATAGGCGAGCTTCATGCAGTAGCAGCGGATGGCATAGGGCTGGGAACAGGCTGTAATCTTGGTAATACAGAAGTCGATAAAGTCGGAACGGAGTGATTTTTCCTCGAAAGGCTGACGAAGAAGGAGGGAGAGTATCAGGCGGCGCTTAGTCTCATTCTTCTCTACGAGAACTCGGTCTATCAGGTCGTCATGCTTGGAATAAAGCCATTCGTTATTCTGCAAGTCGAAATGGGTGAATACCCACAGGGCATTGGTGGCAACTCGCTCATCTTCATCAAATGTTAGTTGATAAAGATGAGCTTTCTTACAGTTATTACCATGGGTAAGAATACAAATCTCATAGATGTCATCCATGCAAAGTTTC
>ERZ1026846.60-NODE-60-length-78403-cov-31.544328_pt1 | contig 78403 bp, 68 predicted proteins | sample MGYA00380153_ERZ1026846 | MGnify/ENA primary metagenome ERZ1026846 (study PRJEB33269, sample SAMEA4719789) | human gut metagenome | biome: human-associated habitat; feature: organic feature; material: feces | place: Cameroon | collected 2013-10 ...
GCGGCAGCACCGACAACACCCAGGGTGGCGGCGGCTCTCAGACCGAAGGCGGCGGCACTGGTGACGGAGAATAATTTTTGACCTGTACGGTTGGCACGCCCTGAAGGGGCAGCGGCTCTCAGCCCAGGATTGTTATGGACACAAGCAGCACGCCCTGAAGGGGCAGAAGCCCATAGCCCAGGGCAACGCCCTGGGTATAATGGCAATCGGCAAGGCGCCCTGTAAGGGCAAAAGCTTTATGTATTGCCTTGATTTTTAAAGCTTTTGCCCTTACAGGGCGACAGATTTGCGTCCAAAACAACCCAGGGCGCTGCCCTGGGCTAAGAGCTTCTGCCCTTTCAGGGCGTATTGGGTAATTTCAACCGTACAGGTAGATATTCTTGACAAAGACAAAAATCTTCTTGACAAAACAAAAATAAAATCTTCTTGACAAAACTTTGATAAATACTTAGATTGATGAAAACATTCTATGTCTCGCTCATTCTTTCCATCCTTCTTCTCGTAGGTGGATTCCTGAGTCCTCCATTAGGAATCATCGACAGCAGTGTCCTTTCTGCCGTAGGACTCCTCTTTGCATTCGCCACTCTTGCCCAGCTTCCCCAAATGCTTGCAGCCATTGCCCAGGGTCGCACCTTCCGCCTCACCAAGGGCGACTTGACAGCAGAGGTGACAAGCAACTCTGGTGAAACGTGACAGGAAAATCTAATACAATCAGGCTCGCACCATAAGGGGTGAGCCTGTTTTTATTGTTGTCATTTTTGTCAAAGTCATTTTTGTCATTTTCGATTTTTTTGATGATCTTCGCAAGATTTAGTCATTTAGTCATTTTTGTCAAAGTCATTTTCGACTTTTAAAGTGGTCTCATAACTCAACTTTCGCAAGTTTTGCCCCACACGCCCTTGTTGATTGTCATAATGACCAGGGCGATGCCCTGGGCTAAGAGCTTTTGGGCCTTCAGCCCGTACTTGAACCTCTTTGCGAAACTTTAGTTACAACTTATTTCCTTTGATTTTCTTTCCTTAGAACTTCTTTCCGAAAGCGATATTGCAGAAAGTCTTTAGCAATATCTTGGCGTCAAACCACCAAGAACGATGCTCCAGATAGTAAAGGTCGAGTTCCAGACGTCGCAGCATCTTCTCCATCGTGTCCGTATAGCCATTATACAGGGTGGCATACGATGTGACTCCTGGACGAATCTGATACAGGAACTGGTATCGTGAATCGTGCTCCATAATCTGGTCGATATAGAACTTCCTCTCCGGTCTCGGACCGATGAACGACATATCCCCTTTGAACACATTCCACAGCTGAGGCAATTCATCGAGGTGATGATCGCGGAGGAAATGACCTATCTTGGTCATTCGATTGTCTTTCTTATGACCAAAGAGTTGTGGACCATTCTTTTCTGCGTCAACTCTCATAGACCTGAATTTATAAATATAGAAAGGTCGTCCAAATCTGCCAATACGTTCTTGTTTAAAGATTGCAGGGCCACCATCTTCTCTTTTTACTAAGAAATAGCAAATAACAAAGAGAGGCGAAAAGGCTACGAGGCTAATTCCAGAGAGGAGAAAATCGCCAACTCGCTTTACATTTCGCTCAAACTCGTTCATTCCATCAGCAATAAAACGAGGGTTATCTACATCCTTATTCATCTTGATATAAGATGGTATTTCAGGTAAGTCTTCTGAGTTTTTAATTATGTTAATAGCGTTTGAAAACATAGTTTCTGTTTCTTTTTTATATTATAAACGGCATAGTGTTTTATTTATTGTATTTTTTATAAAGTTTTTGGCTCCTTTTATGTTTTGCAGTCTGGGATAAAAATAAATCCACAGATTGTGCTCATCGCAAAGGCACCTATGACAGGGAGGATATAGTGTATCATTGTTGTTCTATTTCTTTGTTATTCCGTTTTGGATTGTGTGTATTTACTTTTCTTTTCTTTATATATATAACCCCTAACTTTAACAATTATTGCATAGAAATCAAAAAATGTATATTTTGTTGTAAGTATGTATAAAATGTTTCCTCTTTGTTGGTCCAATGAGCATGGTTCATCATACTTTAGTTCTGCCATGGTGCGAAAAGATGCGCATAAGCGAACGATTAATTTCTGATGTTTTCATTAAAAATATTTGGATGGTATTGAAAAAATGTGTATTTTTGTGGACTATATATAAATAATGATCACGCGGGGATAAAACAAAAGAATCAAAACGATGAAGCAAAATAGGAAATTGCCTTTGGGCATACAGGACTTTGAAGAGATGCGTAGGGGTGATTATCTCTATGTAGATAAGACAGATATTGTATGGCAGCTGGCTAATGGTGACAAGTACAATTTTTTAAGCCGTCCCCGTCGTTTTGGTAAATCCCTGTTATGTTCTACCCTAAAGTGCTATTTTGAAGGAAGAAAAGAGCTCTTTGAAGGGTTAAAAATTATGCAGGTTGAGGATGATTGGGTTAAACGTCCCGTCATTTATTTAAGTATGAGTTTGGGTGGTTCTTCTGCACAGGAACTTAGGGAATACTTGCATAATGTATTGTCTTCCTACGAGAAGATTTATGGAAAGAATCCTGATGAGCGTTCTTTGGGAAATCGCCTTAATGGCATTATTCAGAGAGCTTACGAGCAGTTTGGGGTAAAGATAGCCGTTATTGTTGATGAGTATGATGTTCCTTTGCAGCATACTTATGAAACTAATCAGCATGATGAATGTAGGGAAATCTATCGCAATTTCTTTACTGGGCTAAAAGATTATGGTTATTGCATCAAATGCGTTTTTATCACAGGCATCACAAAGTTTACTCAGATTAGCCTGTTTAGTATGCTCAATACTCTGACAAATGTAAGCTTTGATGAACAATATTCTGCGATTTGTGGATTGACACATGATGAATTGGTTCAGTATTATTCTGAGGAAATTTCTAAGTTGGCCTCACGCTATGACATGGAGGTATCGCAAGTACTTTCAGAACTTAAAGCCACTTATGATGGCTATCACTTTTCACGAAAATTACAAAATGTCTATAACCCCTTTAGCGTGTTGAATGCGCTTAGTCGCTCACAGCTAAATTCTTACTGGATAGCAACTGGCTCCAATGAAATTCTTAATAATCTTTCCAAGAAATATGTGGATGAAATACCCTCACTCGATGGTTGTCTCATAGATGCTGACTATCTGGAGATGAGTGATGTCAATATGGAAGAGCCGAAACTCTTTCTCTATCAATCTGGCTATCTTACCATCAAGGCTGTAAGAGGAGATTATTATATCTTAGGTTATCCTAATAAGGAAGTAAAGAAAGCCATGTTTGAAATGGTTTTACCCATGATGACAAATAAATCTTCTTCAGAAGTAAATACTCTCATTCAAAAGTTAAAATTGAACTTGTGTATTGGAAATGTAGATGAAGCCATGCTTTGTCTTAAAGGTTTGGTTGCAGGTACTCCTTATAGTATTCAAAAGAGAGAACAATTTGTTTTTGAGGAGCATTTCCGATTTATCTTAAAGAATATATTTTACTTGTGCGGCTTTGATGCTAAGGAGGAAATTGAAATGGCATCAGGCAGAATAGATTTGATAGCCGAGAATGATTTCTATGTCTATGTCATGGAATTAAAAATGGATGATAATGGCGGTATTAATGCAGCTGTTAATCAGATGAAGTCGCGTCATTATGCTGATATTTATGCAGCAAGTGAAAAGAAAATCATTAGTATCGCTCTTGAATTTTCTAAGGAGAGTAGGGGACTGAAAGAATGGCTGGTAGTGGAATAGCACAGCATAGTATTGTCAATAGCAAAAGCCGTACACAAGAACAGCTGGCTGTCTGATAAGCCGACAGCCAGCTGTCCTTCGAAAGCCTATAGGCTGTCTTTCGAAAACCAGTGTTTAAATGCTAAGTTGCTTACTTATGCTTTTGCTGATTATATCATGTTGTCTTTCAGCTCTTAAAAAACACCTTATAAAGTAATGTAAATGAAGTGTATATATTATTACAAATCTATTTTTTTGTAAAACTACTATGTTTCTTAAGATATTTATAGCTGTCAATCTTTCTTCTTATGATTTTTTTGAAATATGATGGTATGAAACCTAATAAGAAAGTAGTATAGGCTTTTATTGGATTATAATCTAATATTTCCTGATATACTGCTAAGTTATATTTAATCATTGAAAGTTTATTGCTCGATAAGGATTCGCTTCTCAGATAATAGTAGGCAAGTGGTTCCTCTGTATAGGCATAGCAATCCTTGCATGCTTTTATTATTTGTAGGAATAAAGCCCAATCTTCACTTTTGTATAGTTTTGGCATGAAGTATTTCTTACCTAATCTTTTAATATCATATATCGCAGTAGTACAGCCAATTTTATTATCATATTTCATTTGATTTAATGTAATGTGCTTAGGAGGGATGTTTATGCCAACGATATTGTTGTTAATATCACAGATACAGTAGGCACTGCAGCATAGTGCGCAATTCTTTTTCTCCATTAAATCAATTTGTTTTTCAATTTTTGCGGGATGCCATCTGTCGTCACTGTCACAAAAGGCAATATATCGCCCAGTGGCTTTTTCAATAGCAATGTTACGGGCATAACTTGGACCATGATTACTTTTCAGATAGGTAACATTGACTCGACAATCTTTCTGAGAAAAATCGTTTAGAATTCTTTTTGTTTCCTCGTCTGATGAGCAATCATCTACAATGAGCAATTCTATATTAGAATATGTTTGGTTCAGTACGCTATTAATGCTACCAATTAGTAATTTGCCTGTATTATATGTGGGCATAATTACAGAAACGATATTGTTTGCCATTTTTATTCTTTTAGTTGCAAAGGTACTATGAATATATTATAAAATGTTATTTCTAGTTTAAAAAAAACATAAAATGAGTTTTTTTATTCTTTTTATATTACCTTTGTATAAAAAATATGAAAGCTAACTGTATTAAGCTATTTTTATTGCTTTTATGTGGATTATTAATTTCTGACTCTATTCCTGTTCAGGCTAAAGAAAAAAGTTGGAAATTGATTTTTTATGATGATTTTAATTTTATAGGAAAGGAACGTTTTGATACGGCAAAATGGATAGTCCCAGATCGAGAACCTTATAAGTGGTCAAGATGGATATCTGATTCTAAATCAGTTGTTCTTAGGAGAAATGGTAAATTGATATGTCGGGCTATACCAAATACAGCTTTTGCTGATTCTGCGAAAATGTTAACTGGCGCAATTTGTACTAAAGGTAAGTTTTCTTTCAAATATGGAAAATTAGAGGTGAAAATGAAAACCAATTTTTTGCCTGGTAATTTCCCTGCTGTATGGTTGTTGCCAGAGAATCAAGGAAATCCTTATAGATATGGTGAGATTGACGTCGTGGAATTTTTTGGTACTGACCAGAAATCCCATCAAACAGTGCATTCTCATAGTTCTTTTATATTAGGTAAAACTGAACAGCAAAATTCTTTTGCTCAGAAAGTGACACCTAATCAATGGCATATCTATGGAATGGAGTGGACTCCTAATTATATAACTATGTATGTTGATGGAAAAATAACAGGAACGTTTCTTAAATCCGATGATTCCGAAGAGGTCGAAGAAGGACAATGGACATTTGATCGCCCATATTATATTATCCTTAATCAGAGTGTAGGGGATGAAGGCTGGAATACTCCTATGTTGAATACAATTTATGAAACAGAAATAGATTGGATAAAAGTTTATCAATAATAATTTCCGCAATATTATAATTTGTCGTTTTTTATAAGTACCTGAGCAACATTAGGTTGCTCAGGAGACTTCTATTATTGCAAAAGCTCTCTAAAAGCTTGTAATGCAAAAGAATTGGAATAATTGTTTTCGAAAATAGAGCGTGAATATGAATTGTACTTTGGTACTGAATTTTCAGCAAAATAATTAATGGCTTCGATATATTCTTTTGCTGTATTGCAGAGTCTACCACACAACGAGGTGTCAAGTTCATAGCCTTCAAATGTTTCGGATGTACCTAATATGTTCTTACCGTACATCAGAGCTTCGCATGTTTTTACCTTCATACCACTACCAGAAAATATCGGGAATACCATAAAGTCTGCTTCTTCGAAGAAAGGTGCAAGGTCGGGAACATTAGAGAATACAGGAATGTCTACCAAACAAGGCTGAGATTTTTTCAGTTGGTCCATGCCCTTGCCTATTATCTTGAAATCTATGTCTACATGTGGCAACACATTCTTTACAAACCACAAAAGTCCTTCGGTATTGGCAGGAAAATTACTTCCGATGAAATAACATTTAGGCTTTCTACCGGTAAACCCCTGCTTGTCGAAGTTCTTGCCTACACATTTGTCTTCAAATGTGATAGGAACTATGTTATCAAACGGCTTGCCATAGAGCGACTTCATGATGTTGCTGTCGCGCATACATAAACCCACAGACTTGTCCGAATATTCAATGCTGTATCTGTCGTTCTTGGCTGCACAGTCAATGACAATTTTCCTTAGTGGGAACTTCTTGCTGACCCTTGCTTCATAGTAAAGGCTTTCTACATTATGGAAGAAATTGATGATGATACCTTTGTATCCATGTTTCTTAAGTTTCTTGGATATTATTCCAAAAATACTGGTATTGATGAAGATATAGTCATACTTGTTAGCCACGTTTATAATGGTGCGGATCTTACCTGGTGTCAACCCGTAAAAATAGCCGAAAGGAAAGAGTATTGCTGACTGCAGCATTGAAACAATACTGTTTTTCTTTCTGTTGTCGTTGATGAAAAAACAGTCAACATTTTCTTTGCCAAGGACATTGACAGCCATTTCTACATTGCGTCTGTTGGCTAAGCTTCCTCCGTCAAAGATATTATGGAAGTCTTGAAATGATATGAATAAAACTTTCTTCATATAGCTTTATGGCTTTATATATTATGTCGCACATCTAAAGTTTGTTGTATATTTCAGCTTTCAGTTCCAAGAGCACGTTTAGCTGGCTTTTGTTAGTTATGCTCATTAGCACCTTTATTCGCTCACGGTCGATAAGCTAATTGGTGTTTTAAGTCTGTTATTTTAGTTACCATGACATGTAACTTATTTTGCATATTTAACTTCAATACCTCCTATCTCGGCTGCAATCTGAGAATAAGAAGAGCCCACGCTTCCAATAATCTTGTTCGTTTTACTGAGGCAGAATAAATCTAAAACTGCAAATTTCATTCCTTCCAAAGAATTGCGGTTAGTATCATCCATTAGGGTAATGATGTTGTTTGGATACATAGAATTCAGATGTTCCTTAACCTCATCATCATCGCTGGCTACGTAGAACTTGGTATTGGCATTATTCTTGATTTCTGCATCCATTATTTTGGTGAAGTTTTCTAATGGAGAAGATTGGATAGATACCAAATTGTCGGTTCTTCGGATATGTACACCAATGGTATGCTCTGAAAAACCCGCAATAACTTCGTCTATCCTTTGTTGGATATCATCCTGTGGAATGAATAATCCCTGTATGGTATATCTTGTACACATTGGATGACAAGAGATGAGAAGGAGTGAGCGTGAATAGTTATTCTTCAATTTGCTATATACTTCACCTTCTTTATAAGTATTGAAGTTGAACACTGTTTGTTCAAACTGTGTTTTCAGCAGAAACCATCTCAACAAGTAGTCCTTAGTGCCATTGATGTTGTATAGCCATTGCTTGTTCTCTATCAATTTTACATCATCTTGTGGGATTGGCTTGAAAAGTTCGCAATAATCAGCCTTTAAGCCCTGGCTGTTATTCCAGTAGATAACAGAAGGACAGTGATAGTTTTTTGCGACAGCCATTCCTGTGGCTATGGCACGCAATCGGTTGCAAAGTCCTCCGGTTGGTATAATCTTAACTTCCATGTCTTGTTATTAATGTTGTGATACTTTTATTTTTTGATTGTCTTTTTTAAGGCATCTAAGAAACCATGACCATACTTGGTATCTGGCTCTACATAGTTGCCTTCTCCCCATTCATTCCATGAGCGGAGGAGAAGTATCTTTCTCTGCTCAGGTTTGTTCTTGATGAGCTGCAAAGCATCTTCTATATGATGTTCAAAGTTCTTTGGAGTGGCATTTATGTATATGCCTTCATGTTTCCCGGCTCTTGGTGTGCGGTCCCATTGTGGAAATAGTGTTGGAAACACGTTGTCCCAGTTGTCTTCGGGTGAATAGAAATTCTTCATCACCTTCGGATAATTATACTTCAGTGCTGGTAAGAAAGGTAATGCCTTCTGCATTGCTTTTCTTGCATTTCTCCAATATTTGCCTAAATACATCATCTCGGCTCTTCCTTTCCCAATAGGGTTGATACCATCAAAGCCAAGTTCAAGGAACGAATTGTAGACATCGGCACTGCTTTTGAGGTTTGGCAACACACGTCTGATGGTGCCGTCCTCTTTTCTCTTGATAGTTGTAGTTGATGCACACATGGCAACAAAGAAGATACCTTTCAGACCATTCTCTTTTGCCATCTTTCTCCAGAGTTCCATGAAGTGGCGAACGTCTTTGAAATGGTATGGGTCGTAAATCATGAATAGTGGCTTATCATCTACGGTGATGTAACGATGGTCTTTAAATGCTTTGAGTACATAATTGAAATGCGCAATATAATCTTCATCACCAGGATACAATTGCTCACAGATCATCTGGTTGCCACCTTTGTTTTTCCATGTATTCGTTTTCCAATCATGGTTTGCCCATGCCAGGCAAAAAGGGAAGTCTGGCTTTCCAGAATTAAGAACCTCATCGAATGGGCGCTTCAATAAACGCTTCCCATTACCCATCCAATAATGCCAGTAGCAGAATCCTTCTATACCAGCTTCACGTGCCAGCTTAGCCTGTTGTTCTCGTGTTTCAGGTAGACGAAGATCATAGAAACCTAAATCGGCTGGTATTCTAGGCTGGTAGTGCCCACGAAACACAGGACGAGCTTTGGCAACATTGGTCCATTCTGTAAATCCCGGCCCCCATACATTATCATTTTCTGGAATCGGGTAAAATTGAGGTAAATAATATGCAATAACTCTTGCTTTCATGTTGTTATATTATTTTTTTTATAATTCTGGCAGGATTGCCTGCCGCAACGCAATATGGTGGAACGTCATGTGTTACGACACTATTTGCGCCAATGATAGCTCCTTTACCTATATTAACGGAAGAAAGTATGCAAACATTGTTTCCAATCCAAACATTTTTTCCAATATGAATACCTCCTTTGCTATAAATTGTTCTTTTTAAAGGGAGTATTTCGGTCTCATCTTTGTTTTGTATATTACCATGTGAATTGTCTGAAATTAGTACGTTGTTTCCTGTTAAAAGTCCATCTTCTATTACAATAGAATTATAAGCAGTAATGTGTGAATTTGCTCTTATTAAACAGTTGTTTCCAATTTTAATCATTGCTTTATCTCCCCATGCTTCTAACTGTATTCCTTTTTCGAAAGTACATTCATCTCCAATTTTGATGTACTCTGGTCCTATTATGGATGATGCAGGATAGACAATGCAGGAATTTCCGATTTTCTGGAATTTATTTTTATAAATACCAGTGTATATTCTATCCCTCATAGACCTACAGCAATGTATTAATTGTATATATCCTATTACTCTTAAAAAAGTTCCAATAGAATATAAAATATTATTGATTATTTTCCTCATTATTTATTTTGCTTTAAATTTTGCTATTAATATATCCTTTATGATAAGTTTTTCTTTTTTATTTAGTCCTATGATGCAGGATATGCTAATTATGAACAGTGGCAAACAGATGATGCTGATTAAAGCTTGGATTGTTGCGTTAACTTGTATTTTTTCTATTAAATATTCTATAATTATTCCGCAAGCAATAATAACAGAAGCAGGAATACACAATTCTTTAATATAGTCTTTGTATTGGAAAATAGAGTATTTCTTTTTTAAACATCTTAATCTTTCAATATGGGCTAATCCGCATACAGCTATCATGGAGTAGTAAATCCATGCAGATGAAAGTCCAGCATAGAATGCCAAATATGAAATAGGCAAACATAGTAGAGATATACCCTCTACGTTTATGGAATATTGTCTGATTTTTCCTGTAGCCTGTATTATTATAGTAATAGGGTTGTTCAATGCAAGAATAACTATATAGGTGATAGTCAATTGAGCAAATAATACAGTTTCTGGTGTCGTTTCATGGAGCCAAATTTTTATTATAAGTTCCATGTTTGCTATCATCGGGAATGCGACAGCAAGTAATACGTATAAGATGAATTTATTGCTAAGATTAAATGTTTTATATAGATAGTCATTGGACTGATTTGAATAAGCTTTAATCATTGCAGGGCGAACTGCTAAGACCATACTATTGCAAAGTGCATTGAATGCGTTGCTTATTTGCATAGAGATTGCAAATGCCGCATTGGAAATAGGACCAAAAAAGATATTCAGAAGTATAGTACTTCCTTGAACCATGCAAACCTTTGAAATAGATCCTAACATAGTCCATCCTGAAAAAAAAAGTATTTTTTTTGTTAATTCAGAATTCTTTATTTTTTTATACTTGCATTCGGCATATTTAAAATGGCTGTAGAAACTATAATTTGTATATGTGATTATTGCAACTATAAGAAGTCCTAAGCTATAGAACGAGAGATTATCCATTGCTATTTTTCCTATTAAAAGTGCAACAAATAATTTAAGAATGCAGTCTATGGATGAGAATAATGCATAAATGTTCATGTCTTCATGTGAAAAGACGGCTGAAGAGAATGGTATTTGCAACAGTGTGAGTATAAATGCTGCTAAACCGAAATGAAAACTATAATATGCTGCATCCAATCTTTCAAAAGGAATGTTTAATTTATGGCTTATGAACCATAAACCTGCACTTTCAAAAGCTATAAATATAACTATAGAAATGAAAATCGTAATTTTTAGACTGATGGAAAAAATTTGATTCAGACTTTCCTGATCGTTTTTCCCCAACGAAATAGAGTAGAATCTCTGAATTGCTAATTCTAAAATGCTGATAAGAAATGCAGATGTTGTAACAACACCGGCAACAGCGTTGAAAATTCCGTAATCAATGACTCCTAATCCTTTAAGAACAAGTCTGACAGTATAGAGGTTGATTATTGTCAGAACGAACATTCTAATGAATAGTATGATTGTATTCATTGCAATTCGTTGTGACTTATTTATATTTGTAGATGAACTCATTTTTTATAATTTATGAATCTTTCCAAAAGAGATTTGTGCCAATGTTAGGTATGGCATAATTTAAGAAAATAAATGCGATTAACGCAACAAGTGTAATACCTGCCCACTTTGGTTTTATTGTCGATACGATGTTACTATATAAAATTATGGTAACAGTACTATATAACATATATCCTCGAACCGCTAATACTGGGAAAAATGAAAATATGACATGGAAGACAATTCCAAAAGTGAGTACTTTCATCATGATGGGAAAATATACATTTTCTTTTTTTATTGTATCATAAAAAAACATCATATAGTAGTATAACAGAATTGAAAACAGATTTAATGGACTAAAGATATTAATGCTTGTATCAGCCATTCCTTTTTCTTGAGCTTTTTGATATAGAGCCAACTTGTTGCCGATATATGGAATATCTAAATTAGTGTTGAATAATACGGCAATACCTAAAATAGCAATTATATATGCAATAATTATAGCAGCTCCCCAATACAGGCGCCCTTTCTTTTTTAAAGGTTCGTTTGAAAAAAACAGAAATGGTGTTAGAAGCAACGCAGAGTAATGAAACACTAAACCTATTAGCAAAAGATATATTGCTTTCTTTTTTTCCCCATCTCCAATTGCTTTTATATACAATAAGAATACGGCGGATAATATACCTGTTCTTATCTGCATGCATTCATGCATAATAAAATAATATCCGATATATACTATTACAGGTAAAAAGTATGTGTTTGATAATTTCCTAAAAGCAAAGAATTTAATGCCCACTCCAAGTAATGCATAAAATAGAAATAAAATATGTACATCATTTGTTATGGTGTTAAAAATCATGGACAAGAAAAGGTAGGAGTATTCAACTCCCTCTAATGCATTTGGTGTGTCATAATGGATATATGTGTATTCGTAGTTATTTGAGTCTGGATCTATTCCTACAGGCCTTAATCCAGCTATTAGAATCAAAGCAAACGATATAAGGAAATACAAAAGTAATTTGTATTTCCTTATATATTTCTCTATGAGTGCTAAAAATGTTGTTAAAGCAAATAATACAACTGTAATATATCCCATCTTTTATTCTTTTGTAAAGATGATGTTTCTGATGAAAAATAATGTCATAATGACGAATGCAATTAGCGTCCAGGTTAATGCAAAAATCATTCTTTTTGGTCCAGTTGGCTTCAAAGGAACTGAGGCATTTTGTAATGTTGTAAATGCTGGAGTTTGCATTAATAATTTTGCTTGTGCTTGTTGAACTTGTGTTGTCAATGCAGTATAATTATTATATAATAACTGCATTTCGTTCTCTAAGTCATTTTCTTTCAACTTATATGATTCCAAGATAACATCTTGGTTTGCATCAGAATAGCTGCCATAAGTACGGCGTACCTTTTCATATTTCTCTTTGGCATCTTTGCACAATCTTTGATAATATTCAAGATCTGTACGTGCTTTACTTGTACGATATTCTGTAATAAACTGCTGCAATCTTTGTCTTACTGTATCAGCAACTGTTGCACAGATTAAAGGATCTTGGTCATCGACAGATATTGAGATGACATAGTCTTTCTTATCAACGTTACATTTAATCAGTGAACTTATTCCTTTTACAACTTCATCTTGCTTTTTGGTTAACATAAAAGGGTTTACCTTTTGTTGCTTTCCCATAGTGCCTTTTTCACTTGAAAAAAGACTCTTTATTGAATAATAAAGTTTTTTCCACCATGGTGCTTTTTGCATGGTAGAAAGATAATTATAATATGTTGTATTTATTTTACCATCCTTTGATTTTACATTAACATCAAACAAGCTTGTGACGAAATCGTTAGATTCAATTAAGTCGGGATATAATTCAGGAAATATGGCATCACCTCCTGCTTTAGAACCTCCCATATCAAAACCGAATGAAGATGCTAAATCAGTTAATGAGTTTGAATTAAAACTTGAAAGCTCTGGTGCTAATTTTACAGTCGACGTATAAGTTCGGGGTACGCAAACTATTATTAGATAAGATAATATTGCAACTACAGGGAGAACAATAATGTATGCCTTCTTATTTTGCCACATTATTTTAGCGATTGCAACTACATCTATTTGCTTTAATTTTTCTTCTTCTTTGATTTCCATATTTCAATTACTTGATCTTCAAAAAACTATTTATGTATTAACACAATATTATTACATTGGTTACATAACCTTATTGTAAGAATGTTCACCAGCAGAACTATATTGGGGTAGGAGGATGTTCTGAAAACCTTCTTCCACCTCTTGGTTGGGAAAGCACAAATGGTATATCTTGAAACGCTCATCGTAACTCTTTATTGTGAGATAACCGCTCTGATATATGATGGGAATGGTATAGGAATCCACATTGTTTATCATATTTACCTCTCTGTCTTTAAGCTTAAGAAATGCCATTATTTCTTTAATAGAAAATGTATGGATTCCTATAACGTGTAAGAGTACTTTGCTTCCCTCTGAGCTTGTCGGGTACTTGTCGGGTACTTGTCGGGTGGGGTCTCATTTACAGTCTCATTTACAGTCTCATTTACAGTCTCATTTGTCTTTTGGCATCCTCTTGGCATGACAACAAGCATACTGCCCATTGTTGCCTCTAATTTTGGTGCAGGTAGTCCTGCATTCTTGAAGCCTGCTTGAATGATACCAATGCCTCGTCCCCACGATTTGATGAATCCAGCTTTGTAAAAAGCATTGGCTATGTAGAGATTACGGGGCTTCGAGGTGTGTTTGCTGGGAATGTCTTCCATAAGTTGTTTGCTGTTCTTGATGCCGACAACTTCCTTTTCGTCATTGATTCCAATGAAGATTCTTCCGCCATGTGCATTGGCAAAGCCGCATATCCATTTGAGGTATTCGTCTTTCCAACTTTCTTTGTATTCTATGTCTTGACTTTCTTCTTGAAACATGTTGAATCGTTTGTGTTTACTGCAAATTTATTGCTTGCTTTTTGATATAGCAATTGCAGACGTAAGCAATTATATTATATGTGTATTTATATATATAATGCAAAAATATCTGATTTATTTTGTTTTGATTCAGATATTTTATATTTCTCCTATCTCTGTCGCATTACCTTGCTGGAATATGAGGTATATTCCGTGAAGTTGTGTTCCTGCGGACAGACTTTGAATATTTGTATCTGCTATGTATTTGTTTAATTGTTCTACAGCCTGTTCCTTTGCTGTCTTTGCTTCTCTATCCGTTGCCTTTGATGGAAGATACTTCAACTCTATGATATAGCTCTGGCTCATGGGAGTCGCCCTTGATGGCATCGAGCAAGTGGGAGAGTACTGGACAGTAGGGCATAGCGCAGACATCGTCTGCCGTTATGCGTTGTCCCCATTTCGCCAAGTGCTTCAGCTCAGCGAAATATATGGTTTTCAAGAGGGTGTAGTAATCTAGCTCGCCCGTCTTGTTGAGGACGTAGAGCACGATCTCCTCCAATCTTTCTTTGTCGTATCTTTCCATCTTTCCGAATTTTTCTGCAAAATTACAACTTTTGAATGATATAAGCAAATATTCTTTCTTGAGAATGAAGAAATGGATTGAAATATTTGGCGGTGTCGGGGGAAAAATGTAATTTTGCAACAAAAAGTGGTGCGTATGAATCATATAGCAGAAGAACGATATATCAGCTTGCTGACCGACTTCGGTTTCAAGCGTATTTTTGGAACCAAGCCCAACAAGGACTTGCTCATCAACTTCCTGAACTCTTTGTTTGGGAAGGAACAGGTGATTACGGACGTGAAGTACCTGAACAGTGAGCATGTGGGTGACGTATATACGGATAGGAAAGCTATCTTTGATGTGTATTGCGAAAATGAGAAAGGTGAGAAGTTTATCGTAGAGATGCAAAACGCATATCAGACTTACTTTAAGGACCGTTCGCTTTACTATGCCACGTTTCCGATAAAGGAGCAGGCTCCTAAGTCGGCAGATTGGGATTTCAATCTGTCGCATGTCTATGTGGTGGCTTTGCTTAACTTCAACATGCATGAGGAGTCTTTCGATCAAAAGGCGATTGCCCATGATGTAGGTCTCTTGGATAAGAAAACCAAGAAGGTGTTCAACGATAAGTTGACCTTCAAGTATGTGGAGATAGCAAAGTTTGATAAGCCTCTGGAGAAGCTTCGCACTCTTTATGATAAGTGGCTGTATGCGTTGAAGAATCTTCCCAAGTTGGAAAACCGTCCTATGGAGTTGAAAGACAAAATTTTCGATAAACTTTTTGCTGAGGCAGAAATCGCGAAATTTTCAAAGAAGGAACTTCGGGAATATGAGGATAGTCTCAAGGCATACCGTGACATTAAAAACTCGCTGGATACGGCTGAGGAAAAGGGGAGGAAAAAAGGTATGGAAGAGCGTTCTCTTGAAATTGCTCGTGAAATGCTGCAAGATGGTGAGCCAATAGAAAAAATTATTCGATATACCGGGCTTTCTGAAAATGAAATCTCCGGATTGTAAATGAAAGAAGAGGGTGTGTCATAAGTCTGTGACACACCTTTTTTATGTATTTTTCTGTATGTTCTAATTGAATCGTCGTCTTTCTTCACAAGAGGAATCTTATTATATTGTATAGAAACTTTACTTTTTTGTTTTTTCGATAACAAAACTGCCCAAAAGCTCACAAAAGGGCATAATTGTCCCTAACGGTAAATCACGCCCTTTTCAACCAACATGGAGACTACTGCATCAAAATAGAAGTCGATGCACTTTATCATATGATTGGTTCTAAAGCGGTTGATGGTCGCGAAAGACAGTCGCTTGCCTCCACAAATCCACATATAGCGAACATCGTATTTAAGTGCGTCCGCTATGCCACGACAGGAATAAACGCCATTGATATAGGCAAAAACAACTAAACTTAGAAGCATCTTCGGACTGTAAGGAGGAGCACCAATCCCATCATAGGTATCCATGAGAGGGTTGATGTCCATACTGCGAACAATACGATCCACCATACGAACTTTGCTGTCTTTTGGCACATAATCATCGAAAGAGTTAGGAAAAAAGCTCAATTCGTGCCGAGTTTCAGATTTTATTTGTATCTTTGCCATACTTTAAGAAGTTTTCTGCAAAGATACATATTTTTTTGCGGAAAGACAAAGCCCGAGCTTGTGAAAGTTTGGGCTTTGTTGTAAATAAAAATAAAATTTTCTTTTTTCGTGTTAGAGGAAAGATGAAAAAATAAAAAATGGTGCGTCACAGACTTATGACACACCCTCTTGCTAATGTTTATATCTTTCCAATCTCTGCTGTCTTTTATTTCGCAATAGTCTAAAGTAAAACAATGCCTGAATTATCCCACCTTCCAACTTTCAACACCTCTTGTTTTGCTGGAGAAGTTGATGCCGGGCTTGATAATTGTTCGCTTATCCATAGCGAAAGGAGCGGCATAGTTCTTTTCTTCTATTTGTTGCAGAGCTTCCTCTGCATTTCTGTCCATTTTACATTCAATGATGTAGATGTAGTTAGAAGTATGGATAATAACGTCCATTCGCTCTCTAAGTCATAAAAAGCAGAACCCTCCTTGTGGATTTTCTTAAAGTCTTGTGTTGGGATTTGCTGTGATTAGAATCTTGGCTTCCCTTTTTTGAAGATCTCTACATTTATGCGATAGCCATATCCGGAAGGCTCGTCGCATTCGGTGTTGGCTAATGATTTTTGGAGATATTCAATTGCTTGTTCTATTACGTCTCTTCTTGTAGCACCGTGAAGACCGCAAGAAGCAACTGGTTGGTCGTTTCCCATCAGCTCCATCTGTGCTTGTATTAATGTATGTAAATCCATAATCTTGTCTTTATTTTGTTTTGATTCAGATATTTTATATTTCTCCTATCTCTGTCGCATTACCTTGCTGGAATATGAGGTGTTATTTCTATCATTATTTATTGATAATTTCCCAAATTCCATTTTTATCTGAACCTTTTCTGTATATAAATCCATTGTCTTGTAATTTCTTGATAATCCTGGCAATCGTAGCCCTTGACAATTTAGTGATTTGAATAAGTGCTTGATATGTAACACTATTGTCTTTTTGTATCAAATCTTATACTATTGCCTCAGACTCGCTGATTTTTACAGTCTCATTTACAGTCTCATTTACAGTCTCATTTACAGTCTCATTTGTCTTTTGGCATTCTTTTGGTAAGACAACAAGCACACTCCTTCGTTTGAGGTGTCATGCTCTTACTTCGTCATATTGGCGATGGTAGCTATCATGGCGGCGATGCTCGACATGCTGGAACCAAGGCTCATAGTCTCAGCAACACTCATCTTGCGCTTCAGTTTGGATGGGACAATGATTTCGCAACCTGGCTGGATGCGGGCGCCATGACTTACCTTTGCCACCTTGCCATTCATATAGATGACGTATGCCTTGCTCTTGACTGCATCTGAGGCGAAACCACCAGCTTCGTCGATGTAATAGCTTGCTCGCTTACCCTTGACGTATGCCACAGTGTTGGCGAACATAACAGCTCCATTGATCTTAACGGTTCCGTCGTACTGTGGTACGATGAGGCGGTCGCCCTCACGCAATACTAAGTCTTCGTCAGAGCCAGGATTCTTGAGTGCTTCTGCCAAGTCGATTCCTACTGGGTATTCGTCTGGAATATTGAACTTCTCAAGTTCTGCATTCTTGGCACTTTCGGCTGACTGCTGTATGGCGGAGCCGTTATTGCTGCTCGCTGCCAACTGAAGGAGGTTCTTCTGCTGGTTTTCGCGTTCCTTTTTATAGATAGCGTACATCAGGTCGCGTTCTGTCTGGTTGGTGCGGCGAAGAAGACGGGCTCCCTTGATGTAGGCATGGTCGGTAGCACCGCCTGCCATGTGATATAAGTCGCTCAGACGTGAAGGGCGCTTGGTCATGGTGTAGGCACCTTGGAACACAACCTCTCCTTCGATACTTACATTTTGCTGTTCTGTATAACTTGGATTTTTGCGGATATAAACCTCATCGAATGGCATCAGGGTAAAGCCTGGTGTGCCGTCGATAACGAAACCGTCCTTCAAGGTGAGTTCGAAACTCTTGGCAATGATGCTGTCAGGACGCAATGCCTTCGGATTGTTGACTCGACGGCTTACGTTGACTTTCACTACAGATGCCTTGTCGGTGAGTCCGCCTGCCTGAAGAACGAAGTCCTCGAGGGTCTCATTGTCAGCATACTTGTATGTGCCAGGATAGTTTACTTCGCCTCGGATGGTGATGGTGCGCTCTATCATCTTGTCCTGACGGGTAGGGATGAAGAGTACATCATTCTCCTTCAATGGGATGTCGGCCACCTTACCACTCATGATGCCTGCAATATCGACGCTGATTACCTCCAAAGAGCGGTCGGTCTTCATGCGATGCATTACGGCACGGGCTGTAAATGCTTCCTCGGTGAGTCCCTCTGCATGTTCTACGAGAGTGCGAACACTGTTGATCTGTTCGCCCAAGTTGTACATGCCGGGACGGAATACAGCTCCCTTGATTTCTACGGTATTGGCATAACGTGGCAGGATAGAGTCTACGCTAACAGAGTCGCCATCAGCTATACGGAAGTTGGCGTAATCGAATTCTTCTACGTTGAATACAGAATACTCTCTGCCTGTCTTACGATTCACGCGAACGGCCTTGGTATAGGCATCTCCTGTAAAACCACCGGCATACTTGAGTACGGAGTTTAGGCTCTCGTTCTTCTTCATCTCGTAGAACATAGGGCGCTTTACCTTTCCGCTGATGTTGACCAAGCAGTCGTATGGGCCCACCACGATGACATCATTATCAGCCAAGCGAACATTGCCTGTCAGTTTGCCGTTGAGGATATAGTCGTAGATATCTACTACGGTTACAAGTCGGTTGTGACGATAAACCTTGATGTTGCGCAGGGTTCCGAGGTCGTTGGTGCCTCCTGCCATATACAGGGCATGGAACACGGTGGCAAAGGCTGATAGGGTATAGGTTCCCGGTGCCTTTACTTCGCCCATCACATTGACCATGATGGTCTTGGTCTGGCCTACTGTCAGTTTCACACGGCTGCTGCGATAACGGCTTCCGAGTGTGTTGCGTAAGCGGGCATTGGCTTGTGCTACAGTCAGTCCACTGACATTGACAGGGCCATAACCTTCGATGGTTACTTCGCCATCGGGAGAAACTGTGCTCTGAATGGTGCGCTGAGATGCTCCGTAAATATCAATGATAACTGCATCGCCTGGCCCCAGACGATAGTTCTGTGGGGTGGCGATGTTCATGTTAGGCTCGAAGCTTAACTCCTTGTTATTGAAGATGTCACGGCCGAAAACGCGATGTTTATCTTTAGCCTGCTGAGCCAACAACTGTTTGAGCATCTGAGTAGAATCGGGCACAATGCCGTTTAGCTCGTTTTGCATGTCGCCATATTCCTCGTCATTGCTGTCGTAAGTGTGTCTGTAAGAATAGTCGCGCTGGGCTTGCACACGATAGTTGGAGTAGTTGGCAGCCTCTCTGTCGGACTGTTTTCCATAGTCTGAGCGTTTCTTGCCATTATTGCTGCGCAGACGACTTGCATCTCCTGTGCGGTCGGTAGCACTGGCCAAAGAACCTTGCTTCTGCATCTTCTCATACTTCTCACGAACTCGGCGAATCTGAGAAATGTCGACACCACGCTGCATCAGCTTGGTGACAATCTGCGAATTAGAGGTGCCTGAACTATGCTCCTTGGCTACAAAACTCATCACTTGATCATCCGTCATGCCTGACTGGGCCATTACTGAACCTGCAGACAAGAGCATGAGCGCAAAAATGATATATTTCTTCATTGTTTATTGTATGCTATTTTTTGATAATTATGCTATTAATATTCTATTCTTATTATATAATAACTCTAAATCTTGTAATTTGTTGTAAAGGAGCATGGCTTTTTTTCTCAATACTGGCGGAGTGCAGCCAAAAGGTCGATATTTTCGCTCTTTTTGCCGACTGTGATACGCAGGCAGTTGCCACAAAGTTGCACATTGTTGCGATTGCGCACAATGATGCCCTGATTGACCAAATAGTTATAGATGGCTGTAGCATCTGTCATCTTTGCGAGGAAGAAGTTGGCCTCTGTGGGGTAAACCTTCTCGCAGATAGGCAGGTCGGTGAAGGCTGCCATCACCTTGCCACGTTCCTGCAGAATGGTCTTCACCCAGTCGTCTACCTGATAGGGATCTTTCAGAAGCTCGAGTGCCTGCTGCTGGGTGAGGAGGTTGATGTTGTAAGGGTATTTCACCTTATTGAATATATCTACTATCTGCTTGCTGGCAAATGCCATGCCCAGACGGATGGCGGCACATCCCCATGCCTTACTCATGGTGTTGAGCACGATGAGGTTGGGATATTTTGCCAACTGCAGGCGGTAGGGGCGGGTCTTGGCAAAGTCGCTATAAGCCTCGTCGACTACTACGATGCCGTCGAAGCGTGACAATACGCCATCGATGGTGTCGGGCGAGATGAGGTTGCCGGTAGGATTGTTGGGACTGCAGATCCAGATAACCTTGGTGTTCTCGTCGCAGGCTGCTAAGAGATGGTCGGCTGTGGTCTGGAACTGTTCGTTGAGCAATACTGGGCGGTATTCCACGTCATTGATGTCGGCACACACTTCATACATACCATAAGTGGGAGCTATGGCCACTACATTGTCCTTGCTAGGTCGACAGAACACTCTGTAAACCAAATCGATGGCCTCATCTGAACCATTGCCCAAGAAGATCTTGTCTTCTGCCACGCCCTTCACCTTACTGAGCTGTTTCTTCAATTCGAGCTGCAAGGGGTCTGGATAGCGGTTGTATGGGTCGTTGTATGGATTCTCATTAGCGTCGAGGAAGACGCGGGCTGTGCGACCACTAAACTCATTGCGGGCGCAACTATAGGGTGCCAAGTTCCATATGTTCTCTCGGCAAAGTTGTTTCAGTTCTTTCATTATGATTTTATCAGAAAATTGAAGGTAAAAAAGCATATGAAACGCTTCTTTACCTTTTTACTTTTTACTTTTTTACCTTTTTACCTTTTTACCTTTCACCAAGGCTTTCCACTCTCAGTCGCATGGCGTTGGCGTGGGCTTCGAGCTGTTCATTCTCTGCCATTGTGACTACAGCCTTGCCGATGCTTCGGATGCCTTCCTTGCTGAGATGCTGGAATGTGATTTTGCGATTGTAGCTGTCGAGATTTACACCATTATATGCCAAGGCATAGCCATGAGTCGGCAAGGTGTGATTGGTACCGCTGGCATAATCGCCGGCACTCTCGCAGGCATAGTTGCCTAAGAATACACTTCCAGCATTCACCACATTCTCTGCCAACTGATCGTAGTCGCTTGTGGCTATGATGAGATGCTCGGGAGCATAGGCATTGCTCAGGTCAATGGCCTCCTGCTTGTCTTTGACAAGGATGAACTTCGAGTTGTCTAACGATGTGTGTGCCATCTCCTTACGTGGCAAACGCTCCAACTGTTGTTCAACCTCTTTTACCACCTTAGAAATCATCTCTTCGGAGGTGGTAATGAAGAACACCTGAGAGTCGAAACCATGTTCCGCCTGCGACAACAGGTCGGCAGCGACAAAGACAGGGTTGCTGCTTTCATCGGCAATGACACAAACCTCTGATGGACCTGCTGGCATGTCTATCGCCACATCGTGTAGTGAGACATGCTGCTTGGCTGCCATCACAAACTGGTTGCCAGGACCAAAGATTTTATACACCTTTGGCACACTCTCTGTACCATAAGCCATGGCACCGATAGCCTGAACACCACCAGCCTTGAAAATCTTGCTGACTCCGGCTATCTTGGCAGCCATGAGGATGGCTGGGTTTACTTTACCTTCTGCGTTAGGAGGGGTACAGAGAATTATCTCCTCGCAACCGGCTATCTTGGCTGGTGTGGCAAGCATCAGTACTGTAGAGAAAAGTGGAGCTGTACCTCCAGGTATATAGAGACCCACCTTCTGTATGGCGACACTTTTCTGCCAGCACTCCACACCAGGGCAGGTTTCCACCTTGCTTCCTTCAAACTTCTGACTTTCATGGAATCGGGCAATGTTATGATGGGCGAGCTCCAGTGCATGTTTAAGCTCAGCCGACACCATGTGTTCTGCTTCGTCCATCTCAGCCTCGGATACAGACAAACTGTCGAGATGGGCATGGTCGAATTTCTCTTCATAGCGCTTCACGGCTTCATCGCCATGATTTCTTACGTCTTCCAAAACTCCCTCAACAATCGTATTGAGCTGCGATACATCGAGGTGCGGACGCTTAACGAGTTCCTTCCATTCTTCCTTTGCAGGATACTTTATTACCTTCATTCCAATTTAAGTTTTATATATTCAAGTTTCGCAAGTAAGCCCCACACGCCCTGAAAGGGCAGAAACTCTTAGCCCAGGGCATCGCCCTGGGTTGTTTGGGGCGGTAACCTGTCGCCCTGTAAGGGCAAAAGCTTTAAAACTCCAGGCAATATATAAAAAAGCTGTTGCCCTTACAGGGCGCATTGCTGATTGCCATTATACCCAGGGCGATGCCCTGGGCTAGGAGCTTTTGGGCCTTCAGCCCGTACTTGAACCACATGCGAAACTTCGGTTTACTATTTATGCAAAGATATTTGCAAGTGGTTGTTACAAAATCATTTTCTCGATAGGAGTTACCAGGATGCCCTGTGCTCCCAATTCCTTCAGCTTACCGATAATTTCCCAGAAACGCTTCTCGTCGAGAACGGTATGGATAGAGCACCAATTCTCGTCGGCAAGAGGGATGATGGTAGGACTCTTGATACCTGGCAACACCTCAGTGATGGCATCAATTTTATCCTTAGGGGCATTCATCATCACGTATTTCTTGTCCTGGGCTGAACGTACTGCCTCAAAGCGGAACAGCATCTCGTTGAGAATCTGATGTTTCTGCTCGTCCATGTTCCAGTTGCCGATGAGGAGAGCCTCGCTCTTCATCACGACCTCTACCTCAGCCAGATTGTTGCTGATAAGGGTAGAGCCTGAGCTGACAATATCGAAGATACCATCTGCCAAACCGATACCGGGGCTGATTTCTACAGAACCTGTGATGACATGAATGTCGGCGTTGATGCCGTTCTTCTTCATGAAGTTGCGAAGGATGTTGGGGTAGGAGGTGGCTATCTTCTTGCCGTCGAACCATTTCAGACCGGTATAGTCGATCTTCTTAGGAATGGCAAGGCTCAGGCGACACTTGCTGAAACCCAGACGGTCGATAATCTGAGCGTTCTCGCCACGTTCTACAAATTCGTTCTCGCCAACGATACCGATATCGGCTACTCCTGATGCCACGCTCTGAGGGATATCATCATCGCGAAGGTAGAGCACCTCGATAGGGAAATTGGTTGACTGTACCAAGAGTGTACGCTTCGAGGCACTTACTTTAATGTCTGCTTCCGAGAGAAGATTCATGGTGTCATCGAAGAGACGACCCTTTGACTGCACTGCTATTCGTAACATATTTCTTCATTTTTATTAAAAATCAATGCAAAAGTACAGATTTTTGCCCGAATATGCAAGAATATTTGTACTTTTGTAGCATTAAACATGAAGAAAGAATATTTATTTGTATTTGTTGCAGGTTTTATGCTCTTGGGATGCTCCTCAAAAAAGGAACAACCAGAGCTTACTCCATGGGGTACGCCCGTGGGGGAAGTAGAGGTTTCTGATGAGCCTGCTCCTCAGTCTCATGGCAAGGGTTTGTCGCTCGATGATATCGTGTCGGGTGGTGAACTCATCATGCTGACCGTGAATGGACCTACCACCTATTATGATTATCATGGGCATGGAATGGGATTGCAATATTTGTTATGCGAGAAGTTCGCGCAACAGATTGGTGTGTCGTTACGTGTGGAGGAATGTAAGGACACGACTGAAATGGTGAGTAAGTTGCAGAAAGGCGAAGGCGACCTGATAGCCATACCTTTGGCTCGTGTGAAGGCGAAGGGCGGATTGCTCTTCTGTGGTGTGAAAACGGATGATGAACAATGGTCGGTAGCTGCTGGCAACAAGAGTCTTGCCGATACCCTCAACAGTTGGTTCAAGCCTAAGATGATAGCAGAGGTGAAACAGGAGGAGAGTTTCTTGCTTTCTTCACGCAGCATCAGCCGTCATGTTTACTCTCCTTTTCTCAATCGTTCTAAAGGTGTGATATCTAAATACGACAGATTATTCCAGATGTATGCCGGAGCTGCCCGTATGGACTGGCGACTGATGGCTGCCCAGTGTTATCAGGAGAGTTGCTTCGACCCGAATGCAAAGTCGTGGGCTGGCGCCTGCGGACTGATGCAGATTATGCCTTCTACAGCCGCTCACTTAGGTTTGCCCATGAGTCAGGTGCATGAACCTGAGGCTAATGTGGCTGCTGCTGCAAGATACATGGCAGAACTGCAGGGGCATTTCGCTGATATCGGAGACCCATCGCAGCGTGTACTTTTCGCCTTAGCTGCCTATAATGGTGGATTCCATCATGTGCGTGATGCCATGTCTTTGGCACGTAAACATGGCAGGAATGCATACAACTGGGGTGATGTGCGCGAGTTTGTATTGCGATTGTCTCAGCCTGCTTATTACAGCGACCCAGTAGTGAAATATGGATATATGCGTGGTTCGGAAACTGCCGACTATGTAGACCGTATCCGTGCGCGGTGGGCTGACTATTGTGGTGTGGCTGACGGCAGCCGAGGCTTTAGTGGCGGAAGTATCGGTGGTGGTTTTCATGGTGCACCAGTAAAAGCCAAGCGCAAGTATTCCAACAAATATCATTTGTAATTATTGGAATACTTGCGCACGGGTGTTTTATGAAACTTCTTTATTTCTTTCCTCTTTTGTTTCGGTTGTTGCTGTCGAAGTTGGGATTGAAGCTTTTCTTCTTTTTGTTTTTGAAGAAGCCGGCACCCTTGGCTTTGGCTTCGTGCAATTCGGCCCTGGCAGCAGCCACAACATCACGGATGTTGGCAGACTTTCCGTTCAGCGGTTTGCCATCATTAAGATATTTCTCTTCGTCGTAACAACCCACGTTGCCATAACCCTTTGGAGCATATTCGTTTTTTCCTCTCTGTACATTCTGACGATAGCCGCCTCGTTGTGAGTCTTGTCTGTAGGCTCCACGCTGATTCTCCTGTCGGTTGCTGCCGCGCTTGCCTTTGGCTCCACATCCTACTCCTGGATTGTCGTAAGTAGAGCCAATGGCCTTGTCGTCGTAATGAGCTTGAGGCATTCTGCCTTTTCCACCTCTCAATGGTTTGTCGTAGAGCTTGGCTATCAGGTCGGAACGGCCAATGCGCTTCAATTCTGACTCAATAGCTCGACGCTCCTCCGGCTTGTACCAGAAGAAGAACATGCGCTGGGCAAGTTTTTCCTTTGGAGTCTTAGCGCTGAACACCGGTTCGAGCGTGTAGGGATCATAGCCGGTATACCAAGTCTCGGTAGAGATGGTCATGGGTGTAGGAGTGAAGTCCTGCACCTGCTCCAGATGGAAATCGAGTCCTTTGGTGATGACAGCCAACTCAGCCATATCCTCCTCATGACAGCCGGGATGCGAACTGATGAAGTAAGGGATGATCTGCTGGTTGAGTCCTTCCTCCTTATTGATGCGATCGAAGATGCGCTTGAACTCATAGAACAGGTCGAATGACGGCTTGCGCATGAACTTCAGCACTTCAGGGCTGGTGTGCTCTGGTGCCACTTTGAGTCGACCACTCACATGCTTGGTAATGAGTTCGCGGGTGTACTGACGGGCTGCGGCATTGATCTTCTCGTCCTTGCTCTTGTGCAACAACAGGTCGTAGCGCACACCACTGCCGATAAAACTCTTCTTGATGCCGGGCAGAGCATCCACGGCATGATAGATGTCGAGCAGTTTGCTGTGGTCGGTGTTGAGGTTGGGACAAATCTGTGGATTCACACAAGAAGGTCGTTTGCACTTCTCACATGCCTTGAGGTTATTGCCATGCATTCCATACATGTTGGCTGATGGTCCGCCGAGGTCGCTCAGATAACCCTTGAAGTCGGGCATCTGGATAATCTTTTTCACCTCCTTGAGGATGCTTTCCTTGCTGCGGCAAACTACAAACTTGCCCTGATGTGCAGAGATGGTGCAGAAGGAACAGCCACCGAAACAGCCACGGTGAAGATTGACCGAGAACTTGATCATCTCGTAGGCAGGTATGGTCTTACCTTTGTATTTAGGGTGAGGCAATCGGGTATAGGGAAGGTCGAAGGAGGCGTCGAGTTCCTCCGTTGTCATGGTAGGGAATGGAGGATTGACCACCACCACCTTGCCATCCACGGGCTGGATCATGCGCAGGGCATGAACCTTGTTCGATTCTTCTTCCAGATGACGTACATTCTCTGCTTGTCCTTTCTTGTTCTGCAGGCATTCCTCATGGCTGTGCAGCATGATGTCATCTTCCTTGATGCCGCCGGGGATTTCGTCCTCGCGACAGAGAAAGACTGTCTGCGGAATGTCTCTTATCTCCTTGATTGTGCGACCGCTGTCGAGTGCTTCGGCCAAGGCGATGATAGACTTCTCACCCATACCATAGAGGATGATGTCGGCACCCGAATCACAAAGAATACATTTCTTCAGCTTATCCTGCCAGTAGTCATAATGACTGATGCGGCGCATGGAGGCTTCAATGCCACCCAATGATACAGGAACATCGGGATAGAGTTTCTTGAGAATCTGTGTGTAGACGATAGAAGGATAGTCGGGGCGCATGTCGTGACGTGAGTCTGGACTGAAAGCATCCTCGCTGCGCATACGCCGATTGGCTGTGTAGCGGTTTACCATCGAGTCCATTGCGCCTGGCGAAACTCCAAAGAAGAGACGGGGACGTCCCAGTTTCTTGAAATCTCTAAAGTCACCATGCCAGTCGGGTTGAGGTACGATGGCTACTTTGTATCCATGAGCTTCGAGCGTGCGTGCTATGACGGCAGGACCGAAGGATGGATGATCCACGTAGGCATCACCCGAGAAGAGGATGACATCGAGCTGATCCCATCCTCGCAGTTCGCATTCCTTCTTAGTGGTAGGCAGAAAATCTGTCAGTCTGTATTCCATTCTTACGTTTTAGTCTGTTATTGCGTTTGTGTCTTCTGCCTCGTTGGCGGTACGTTTGTCGAGCCAGTCCACATAGAGCAGGACGAGGTTGTGAAGGCCGAGTGCCTTCATGTTACTGTTGTAGATGACGTCGAGACACAAGTCGAGCAATGCCTTGTCCTGGCAGTTGTCCGCTTCGAGCAGAGCACGTACGTTGAGCTTGAGTTTCTCCAATACTCCCTCGTCGATGATGCCGTTGCTGTCTACGAGGTTGCGGAGCAACTGGTATTTGTCGATGGTCTCAAGGTGCAGGTCGCTCACTTCTATAGAGCGTGTGCCTGACTGATTTGCTTGAATTTTGTACATAGTCTTTCTGTTTTTATGTTGTTGTTTTTATCTTTATTGAACTTTTATCTTTAGCTTACACAAGCGCAAACTTAGCGCCTCTGTTTCTACTCTGTCAGAAAACGGAGTATTCCCAAGAGGATGCTTGTGCGAGTCTTTTCCTCGTTGATACATTCGAGGGGGAACCCCATGGTGAATGAGCGATAGTCATTTCCCCTGTATGCTACTGCAGCACTACTGCCTGATGTGTAGACCATGGCGCTGAAGGGAGCGGTAACAACTGTCGTTGTCGGCAAGAGTACATCGGGATGTGTGGCAGCATAATGCCTGTCATTGAGCGTGTTGTAATAAGCGAAACGTAGACCTAAGCCCGATACGCTGTCGGTAGTCTGTGTGATGCTGTCATTGGTTGGATAACTTACTTTCAGCACATCGCTCAGGAAGTTCCTCTCATCGGGTGTGGTCATGTCGCTGCCTATATAGGAACCGCTTACCAGCAAGGCTCCGCCTCCCTGCGTATAAGCCTTGAGCCGTTGCTGCAGGGTAGGGGTGAACGATTTGTAATAGGTGGGTGTGTAACCGTCGTAGCGTTCCAAACCATTGATGAGGTCGACTACGGGGTAGGCATTCATCTTCACCTTTCCTGCTGCGACACATTCACTCGAACAGCTTGCCACATTGTATTTTTGGCTGGCAACTATACTGCGAGCATGTTCTTCCACATAACTGAAATCGTTGCCGGCAATGAAGTTTCCTGCCAGTTCGTTGCCAGAATAGCCCAAGCCGGAACTGCTCTCGTTGCCCATCCTCTGTCGGTCGAAGACAAGTTGCTTACCACTCCATCCTGCCGTCAATCCATAGCTTACGCCAGGGTCTTGTTCCATGTCGAATCCTTGCAGGGAGTCGTTGTCGATCACCTGAGGCGCTGCCAGCCGATGGAAGTTGTTGACGATCAAGACCGTCTTGGTGGCTGCAGGCTCGTATCGCGCACAAAGTTTCTCGGTTGGGAAACTCTCCCCACCGCTGTTGAGAGCCGCCACCTTGAAAGTATAGAGTTCGCCCGGCTTCAAGTTCATGCTGCAAGAGGCTCCCTTAATGATCTGTCCGTTGTCAAAGCCTCCTTTACCCATAGCTGTATACAGAATATACGATGTAGGCTGGGCAGTAGGCTCGCTGCGGTCGGTCTGTGGACTCCATGACAGGTGGGCTGTTCCTTGGGCATCAATCTCTACCGAGAAATTGTTAGGTGCAAGGGGTTGAACTACATAGGGCAGACCGTGGTTGGTGCATACATATCTCAAGATGGTCTTATAGAGCGAGCGTGCTATGGTGAATTTGCCCATCGGGTCCTGACCAATCTTCATGTCGGGGAAACTCTGGTGCGACAGGGTCTCGATGATGGCGGCAGGAACTTCGGGCAAACGGGTTTCGGAGTAGTTGCGGTCCCAGAGATAACGCTCTGAGAATTCGCCATACAGCTGTCTAAGGTCGCTGACCAGATTCTTGAGCAAAGCCTTGGCAAAGTCCTTGGATGTCATGCGCGAGATGCCGCTGTTCAGCATGCCGTCGTTGAAGTTGGTGGTGCAGATGGCCAGGGAGCCCCAGGTTGTCTTTCCGTCCTTGTTGTAACCCGCGTCGCTGTGTACGGCAAGTGAGAGTTCTATAGGAACCTTCTTGCCCTGAAGCGCTGGCATATAGGGACTTCCGCCTCCCAACCAGTTGGTCATCAGCGAGCGTGTGTTGATGTCGTCGGCGTAGTCATTGGCTCCTTTTCTTCCTCCGTATACATGATAGGGAGCACCTGCCCACTGTGCATAATATCGTGCTCCTTCGAGGCAGCGGGGCATACCGCTCGAGTAGTTGCCCCTTAGGATGTTGCCCATGCCGCCACCAAAACGTACGGCATCACTGGTCACCACTCCTCGTTTGGAAGCTTGATTGGTTACAACCACACGGTTGAGTGGATTGCAGCCCTTGTCAAAGTCGAATGTGCCCAAGTAGACCCATGTTCCTCCGCCCATGCGCTGGTTGACGGAAAACTCGGTTGCTTCTCCCTTGTGGTAGACGATGTATTTCGCGTCGGTCACACTCTTGGGCAGACTTTGGTAGCTTACGTAGACAGCATACTTGCCTGCTTCGGGCAGATCGGGCTGATAGCTTATCTCGCTATGGTTTTTCTTCTTGGTGGCTTTTGCCTTCCTTACAGTTCCGTCGGTAAAGGGATTCTGATTGTCTTCATAATATCTTCTTTTGGCAGCGAAACCTATGGAATCACAGTCTTTCCATTTTTTACTGTTGACGGTCTCAACATAATACGGGCGTTTGAAGGCATCATCGTTGTCGACGATCACTTCATGCTTCTGCCAGTCACGCTCACGTGGAGTGAAGACAATGGCTCCGGCATTCTGCAGCATGGGTATGAGGTAGGGCACCACGATGGTTTGCGTGAAGAGGTCCTCGGTAGTGCCGAAGAGGTTGGGGCGTTGCCATTTCCATCTTCTCTGGTCTCCATCATAATATCTTCCGTGCGACGCCCATACCGAGAGGTGTCTGTTCTGCAGTCCACGCGTTACAAAGTAGGGGCGAGACATGTTGAAGACCCATGGGTCTCCCTCGTAGTTGATATCTTCCCATGCTCTTGTGTTGCCGTCAAGGTATACCTTGCCCGTCACAGACTGAGCTGCGACGGGCAAGGAAAGGAATGAGCATGCAGCTAAACTGCAAGTCAACAGTCGTATCATGTAGAGTTTTTCTTTCATCAGAGTTTTTATATGTTGCCTATCGTAAACTTCTCGGGCTTCTTTCCCTTGAAGTCTTTGAAGTACAACTTGATTTCTCGCATGTCGGCATCCAGGTCGCCAGATGGTATAATCTGCTTGGTGCATGTAATGAGCCGTTTCTGATAGTCTGCGCCATAGAGCAGGATAGGAATTCCTGCCTTGAGGGCAATGAAGTAGAATCCCTTCTTCCAGTCGGGGTTGAGCGAACGGGTTCCCTCGGGTGTGATGCAGAGACAGAAGTGGTCTCGCTTGCGGGCTTCCTCAGCCAGGTTGTCGGTCATGCTGGTGTGCTTGCTTCGCCATACCGGTATTCCTCCCATCTTGCGGAAGATGGGTCCCAATGGCCAGAAGAACCATTCCTTCTTCATCAGGAAGTTGCTTTTGATTCCTTCGGCATGAGCATAGAGTTGTCCGATGAGGAGGTCCCAGTTGCTGGTATGTGGAGCAAGACAGATAATATACTTCTCGGGATGGGCTATGGTAATCTCCTTGGTCCATCCCAAGCGCTTATAGAGTATCCATTTGGATAATTGTTGAATCATTACAGTGTGTTTCGAAGTTTTGGTTAGAAAACTTATATTATATATAATAATGTAAGAATCAGAATTCCTTCCAATAATTAATCCAGATTGTTGATTTGGTCAATAATCTCGCAGGCCTGCTTGTTGAAGTCTTCAATGAGCTTCTTATAGTACTTTTTCTGCTCCATGCCTGGCTCTGGATGTGACACGCGGCAGATAAAGTCTGTGCGAATCATGACAATAGCAGTCAGAATGCCGTCGACGTCTTCGGCTGCTGGTTTGCTGCTATACAATGAAGCTGCTACACACTCGGCGAACATATCGCTGGTGATGTAATTGATTGTACGTTTTAAATCTCTTTTATTAGCCATAGTTTTTATCTTTAAATGAATGACAATATGATTTCAATGCTCAAAGATAGTAATTTTATTCGTAATTCGTGCACAAGAATGAAAAAAAAGTTCTCTTTAACTCATTTTTAGCTTTATTTGTTTCTTTATGTGGAAAAAATAAATTACTTTTGCAGATGTTTTGAAGTTTCAGTAAATAAAAAATTATAAATTCTAAAAGACATGGAAAAAAGTGAATTGCAATTAGCACGAGCAGCCTACCTTCCCAAACTCCCTAAAGGATTACAGGGCAACGTAAAAGTGAAAGAAGGTGCTCCTACTCAGAGTGTAGACAATCAGGAAGAAATCAAGAAACTCTTCCCTAACACTTATGGTATGCCTCTCGTAGAGTTCGTACCTGGTGACGAGGCTCACGACACCAAGATGAACGTGGGTGTTATCCTCAGTGGCGGTCAGGCTCCTGGCGGTCACAATGTCATTTGTGGTCTTTTTGATGCATTGAAGAAGTTGAACCCAGCCAACCGCCTTTATGGTTTCCTCATGGGTCCCGGTGGCTTGGTTGACCATAACTATATGGAGATTACAGCCGACTTCATCAACGACTACCGCAATACTGGTGGTTTCGATATGATTGGTTCTGGCCGTACCAAGTTGGAGAAGACCGACCAGTTTGACAAGGGTTTGGAGATTATCCGCGAGTTGGACATCCAGGCTGTTGTTATCATCGGCGGTGACGACTCTAATACCAATGCCTGCGTATTGGCTGAGTACTATGCTGCCAAGAAGTGTGGTGTACAGGTAATCGGTTGTCCTAAGACTATCGACGGTGACTTGAAGAACGATCAGATTGAGACTTCTTTTGGTTTCGATACAGCCTGCAAGACTTATTCAGAGTTGATTGGTAACATTGAGCGCGATTGCAATTCTGCACGTAAATACTGGCACTTCGTCAAGTTGATGGGTCGTTCGGCTTCTCACATTGCTTTGGAGTGCGCGCTTCAGACACAGCCTAACATCTGTCTTGTTTCAGAGGAGGTAGAGGCCAAGGATATGACCTTGAACCAGATTGTAGAGAATATCGCTCAGGTAGTAGCCGACCGTGCTGCTGACGGTAACAACTTCGGTGTTGTGCTGATCCCTGAAGGATTGATAGAATTTATCCCTGCTATCGGTCGTCTTATTGAGGAACTGAACGACCTCTTGGCTGCTCATGGTGCTGACTATAAGGATTTGGACAAGGATGCTCAGCGTGAGTACATTCTGGCTCACCTCTCTAAGGAGAATGCCGAGACATTCGCTACTCTTCCTGAGGGTGTTGCCCGTCAGCTCTCTCTCGACCGCGACCCACACGGAAACGTTCAGGTTTCTCTTATCGAGACAGAGAAGTTGCTCTCTGAGATGGTTGCTGCCAAGTTGGACGAATGGAAGAAGGAAGGCAAGTACGTAGGTAAGTTTGCCGCTCAGCATCACTTCTTCGGTTACGAAGGTCGTTGCGCTGCTCCATCCAACTTTGATGCAGACTACTGCTACGCACTTGGAACCAGCGCTGCACAGCTTATCGCCAACGGCAAGACCGGTTACATGGCCATCGTAAAGAACACAACAGCCAATACCGACGAATGGAAGGCAGGAGGTGTGCCAATCACCATGATGATGAACATGGAGAAGCGTAATGGCGAGATGAAGCCAGTTATCCGCAAGGCTCTCGTCGAGCTTGATGGTGCTCCATTCAAGGCTTTCGCTGCCAAGCGTGATGTTTGGGCAAGAGAAACTTCTTACGTTTATCCTGGTCCTATCCAGTACTGGGGTCCTGCTGAGGTTTGTGATCAGACCACAAAGACTCTGAAGCTGGAACAGGAAGGTAAATAAAGTTACCCTATAAAATAAGGAGAGTGAAGAGTGAAGAATTCAAATGCTTTTATTTTAAATCCATGCGGTTCTTTGCTTTTCACTCTTTGCTTTTCTTCATAAAAGCACATAAAACCAAATGGTACAAACCCAACGTAAACCACAAAAACGCAAAACAAGTCGACAGCCCGTCAGGCGCCGTCGCACTTCTCGTACCCGCCATGGCTTCTTTGGCAGATACCCTCGCTGGGCATGGTGGATAGGAGGTATTGCTGTTGTGCTTCTCTACGTGGGTGCGTTCTATTATTTCTTTGTGGGACCTACGGGGTTCCGCTGGCGTGCGCTTTATGGCGATGCCGAGTATCCTGACGGATACGAAATACGAGGCATCGACATCTCGCATTATCAAGGCACTATTGACTGGGAACAGCTCAAGGATGCTATGATCAAAGGTTGTCCCCTGCGCTTTATCATTATCAAGAGTACTGAGGGTTCCTCACGTCTTGACGAGAATTTCAGAGAAAACTTTAATCAGGCACGCGATTATGGCTTTATCAGAGGCGTTTACCACTTCTGGAGCAACAAGTCGTCGGCACGCGAACAGGCTTATTTCTTCCTCGATAAGGTGCATCTTACAGAAGGCGACCTTCCTCCTGTTCTCGACATAGAACACAAGCCTGCCGATAAGAGTGTGGAGGAATTCCAGCGCGATGTGCTGACTTGGCTTCACATCGTGGAAGACCGTTATCATGTCAAGCCCATCATTTACACCTATTATAAATTTAAGGAGCAGTACCTTGGTGCTCCTGTTTTCGACGACTATCCTTATTGGATAGCCCACTACTATGTAGACAAGGTACAATACAAGGGTAAATGGAAGTTCTGGCAACATACCGATGCCGGAAAGTTGCCAGGTATTAAGGGTTATGTCGACTTCAATATCTACAATGGCAGCTATTATGATTTGCGCCAGCTGTGCATCGGAGCCAACAACAACGAGCGCAAGTTTATGGAGTGGTCAGAATAAGGCACGCCCAGCCTTCGTCGTCTCTTCTGCTTACCTCTCTCAGTCCCAGTTCCTCTGCTTTCTCTATCAGCACGGGGATGTCTTCGTTATAGAATCCGCTCAGTATCAGATAGCCGCCTTCGTTGAGCACGCTTCTGAACGACTTCATGTCAGCCAACAAGATGTTGCGGTTGATGTTTGCCATCACCAGATCGAACATTCCGCTGATGTGGTTGATGACCGAAGCATTGCCGAAGAGTACCTCCATATTTTCAACGCCGTTCAGTTGGGCATTATGCTGCGCATTGTTCACACTCCATTCATCAATATCATAACCCACAATCTCGCTTGCACCCATCTTGGCGCAGGCAATACCGAGAATACCCGTACCGCAACCACAGTCGAGTACGCGCTTCTTCGCTAAGTTCATACCAAGAAGGGTAGAGACGATCATACGGGTGGTCTCATGATTGCCCGTACCAAAGGCAAGCTTCGCCTCTATACCTATTTCTATATGGTCGGGCGAGGTAGTAGGGTGCAGGTCGGGATGTTTGGCGTCGTAGATGAGAATCTGGTCGTCGATGCAAATGGGTTCAAACCCCTGTTCCTCCCATTCCTGGTTCCAGTCTTTGTCCTCAGCCTCCTTCACTTCATAAGTGATGCGGGCACTCTCTATGGGAAAATCGGCAATACTGTTGTCGAGGGCCTCCTTGTCGAAGAAATCTTTCTGCACATAGGCCTCCAGTCCTTGCTCCGTTTCCTCGAAAGACTCGAATCCCGCTTCAGCCGAGCTGTCTGCCAAGAGGTCTCTGCACACCTGCATCAGGTCGGCTTCTACCTCGATTTTGAATGTCGCTACTAAGTATTTCATTGAATTTCGTTTTAAATTTTACTGCAAAAATATAAAAAATAGGGAAAAACCTACCATTATTTAGGGTTTTTCTGTATTTTTGCATGTAAATAAGCAATATTTTTGCACTTGATTCATTGTATCTATAGACATAGATAACAGATATAAGAAGAACTACAATAATAAATAGGAGAAAAAGAATATGAAAAAATGGTTAGTCCTTTCAGTCTTTATGGCTGCCCTGCCATTGACAATGATGGCACAAGATGATGACCTCTACTTCAACCCGAAGCAAGAAGCCAAGAAGGCAGCCGAGGAACGTGTGCAGAAGGCAAAGCTGTTGGCTGCCCAGCGTGCACGTCAAGACAGCATATATGCCCTCTACTGGTCGGGAAGCGACCGAAATGTGGATGAATACAACCGTGGCGGTAAACTGTTGAGCCATTATCAGAACATCGGAGCCGACTCTTTGGGCAACGACATCATATCGTTCAGAGTGGGCAAGGGTGTGGCTCCCGATTCCATCTACGATGACGAGGCTTTTGCCGAGAAGTACATGCGTGGCATGGGTGATGATTTCGACTGCACCCGAGACCTGAGCCGTTGGGACGGATTTTACGATCCTTGGTTCTATAGTTATTACGGCTGCGGACCATACTACTGGCGCAGTTCTTACTGGCGCTGGCACAATCCATGGCGTTATGGCTATTATGCAGGATGGTACGATCCCTGGTTTGATCCCTGGTTCGACCCCTGGTATTATGGCTATGCAGGCTGGTATGGTGGTCCCTGGTATGGATGGGGTGGTTATTATCCTTGGTATTGGGGAGGTCCGGCTGTGGCTTACGTGCGCCCAAGCAACGGCTATCGTAGCTTTAGCCATTCAGCATCAGGCTCTAACGTAAATAGCTCTTACAGGAATAATTATCCAGGGCAATACAATCGTTTTGGCCGTCGCGAGAGCACAAATACCAACAGCAACCGAAACTACAATTATAACAACAACCGCAGCTTCAACTACAGCAACTTTGGCAACCAGAGTCATGGCGGAAGCTTTGGAGGCAGCCGTGGCGGAGGCTTCAGCGGTGGCGGAGGCGGTTCGCGCAGTTATGGTAGTGGAAGAAGATAGAAACTTTTTTAATATTTCAAGAATATGAAACGTGTAAAGATCATTTTGCCGGCTTTGTTGGGACTCATGACAATTCCGGCTATGGCACAGGAAACTTATCAGGATGCCAAACTGGCTGAGACTGCTCTTACGGGTACTGCCCGTTATGTGGGCATGGGTGGAGCCATGGAGGCTTTAGGTGCTGACCTTTCTACTATCAGCACCAACCCTGCAGGTATAGGTATGTTCCGCAAGAGTCAGGCAGCTCTTTCTGCCGGTGTGCTGGCGCAGTCGTCGGCCGACAAGAACTTCACTTTTGATGGCACCAATGCCTACATCGATGGAAAGAACTCGAAGGTGAGCTTCGACCAGATTGGTTTTGTATGGTCTATGGCCCACCGCAACCAGACTTACGTCAACCTGGCATTCAACTTCCATAAGAGTACCGACTTCATGCAGATTCTCACCGCAACCAGTATGCTCAACGGTGCCTCACAGTCTAAGTTTGCAGCCAACAAGACTGACTACAGCAACTATATCGACACACGATATGATGGTTACATCCGCAATGCGGGAGACCTGATCTGGAACGGTGTGGACGAGAATTATCATAAGTTGATGGGCAAGGACGAGAACAACTTGCAGAATTTCTATGATGGTCGTTCCTTCCTTTTCGGACAGTATCAGCATGGCTACATCGGTGTCTACGACTTCAACATCAGCGGAAGCATCAAAAACCGCGTATGGTGGGGTGTCACCTTGGGATTGCATGATGTCAATTACCACAGCGACTCTTACTATACTGAGAATTTTGTAGCTGAAAAGGAAGCCTTTGGTGAGTCGCGCGAGAGTCTGAAGATTGACGGAACTGGATTTGATGTAAAGGCGGGTGTCATCTTCCGTCCTGTGGAGAGTTCTCCTTTCCGCATCGGTGTTTATGTCAACTCGCCTGTATTCTATGACCTGACTATGAAGGGTACTGCCGATCTGTATCTTATCGACAATAATATTGTCAACGACCAGGGGCAGCATGCTGCCGGACATAACTCGTCATACGTGGGTTACGACTATCGTCTCAATACTCCCTGGAAAGCAGGTCTGAGCTTGGGTCACACCATCGGCAACTACTTCGCTCTCGGTGCCACCTACGAATATGCCTGGTACAATCACTTCGACAACCGCATCAAAGACGGTGGTTATTATGACGGATGGGACTACTACGAGTCGAGCAGCAGCGACAAGCCTATGAACGACCACACCAAGGCAACCCTGAATGGTGTGAGCACCCTAAAGTTGGGTATGGAGTACAAGCCAATTCCGATGCTGGCTGTACGCGTGGGCTACAACTATGTGTCGGCTTTGTATAAGGAAGACGGTGTGCGCGACCAGACTTTGATGTGCTCTTATGATGCTGATGGTAATACAGGTGTCAACATGGCAACTTCTACCGATTACACCAACTGGAAGGCGATCAACCGCTTCACTTTGGGTCTTGGCTTCAACTACAAGAAGATGTTCCTCGACCTGGCTTACCAGTACAGCGCTCAGGACGGTGACTTCTATCCCTTTATGAGCAGCAAGAACTTTGGCACTAAAGAGGGTTTCACTCCAGCCATCAGCAATGAGGTTTCAGCAACCAAGGTTTCCAACAACCGTCATCAGTTGCTCATGACCTTGGGATATAAGTTCTAAGACACGTAAGTCATAGCGCTCAGGCGAAGCTATCGCTTCCTCTGGTCGCACGGAAATTTAGAGTAAAATAAAGAAGTTAAGGGAAGTTAGATGGGTTAAGAGTCAAATGCTTTATTGTTTGAAAACAAAACAATAAGCAATGAACCTCTTACCAGTCTAACTTCCCTTATTTTTAGCCATATAGGAAATAAAAATCTTGAATTAAAAGATTTTTTGCTGAAATAGCATTAAAAATTTGCATTAAGCCCTTTTAAATTGTATCTTTGCACTTGATAAATCTCTGTTCAAAGCCTTTGAATGTCCGTTCAGAGCCTTTGAATGTCCGTTCAGAGCCTTTGAATGTCCGTTCAAAGCCTTTGAACGGAGATTTATGAGGTGTTTGGCAACAATATCTTGGGTGACAGACAATCATTTCCTAATAATAAAAAACTTAATATAACTATGGCAAAGTACAAATTAGTAGAAATGGCAGACATGGATAAGACCGGCACACGCAAGGTTTATCCTAAAATGGTGACCTATCGGACACTGTCTACAGAAGAGTTTATAAAGAAGATGAAGTGGTATAACAACGCATTACCAACGAGCGCGATAGAGGCTGCTTTAACGGATATGTGTAACATATTGGCCCGTATGTTGGCTATGGGGTACAATGTCAACCTGGATGGATTGGGAACCTTTTCGTTGTCCCTGGGCTTCGAAGACGAAAAACCTACCGAGATGCAGCATGACGATGACAAGATGGCGTATCGTACAGTGGGAGTAAAGAATATCAATTTCAAGACCTCGCCCGAGTTGATAAAGGAAGTAAGACTACTTGTCAACTCCGATCTGGAACGTGATATGAGTGGAGTAAAAGTTATCAAACGCGAGCTGTACTCCAAAGAAGAGCGTGTCAGTCGTGCCTTGGAAGAGATCCATGAAAACGGTTTCATCACCCTCACCGATTATGCAGCCATCAATCATCTAAGCAGGACTGCCGCCTCCATGGAATTGAAAACGTTGACAGATGACCCTTCTTCTCCTATCACTGCAAAAGGAAGAGGCTCTCACAAGGTTTGGGTGAAGAAGCAAGAGGAATAATCGGAAATTTTCGAATAACATTACTCAAGTTTCGCTTGTGGTTCAAGTACGGCCTGAAAGGGTAGAAGCTCTTTGCCCAGGGAGGGCACTGAAAAAGTAAAATCCATTAATACTTACAATTAATACATACAATTATGAAAGCTACAAGAATCATCACAACAGTGTTTATTGCGCTTGCCTCACTTGCAGCCCATGCACAGGAAGGAGCATGGAACGGCGAACTAAACATAATGGGAACTAAATTGCCTTTAGTATTCAACTTCTCTAACGAAGGTTGCACCATGGATTCGCCTTTGCAAGGTGCTAAAGGAACACCAGCTGAGAAGACCATTAAGAACGATGGTACAATAAAAGTTTCGATTGCCATGATTGGAGCCACATTTGAGGGAAAGATGGAGAATGGCGAAATTAAAGGTACATACACCCAAAATGGTTTCCACATCCCTCTTACACTAAAGCCCGGCAAACTTGTAGTTAAACGTCCGCAAACTCCGGTTGCTCCATTTCCATATAAGGAAGAGAACATAAGCTTCACAAATGCAGGATATACTTTCAACGGTACTCTCACCCTACCACAAAACTATTCTAAGCAGACTCCCGTAGTGCTGATGGTTACTGGTAGCGGACAGCAGAACCGCGACGAAGAATGGTTTTACCATAAACCCCTTGCCGTAATTGCAGATGCATTGGCTCGTCAAGGCATTGCTTCCTTACGTTATGACGACCGTGGTTGGAATGATAAGAATATTGATTTCGGTCAATTCACAACAGCCGACTTCCTCCAAGATGCCGCATCTGCCTTACCATTATTGCGCAAGCGCTTCAATAAGGTTGGAATATTAGGACATAGCGAGGGAGGCACAATAGCCATGATGCTTGCCGCTGAAGGCAAAGCCGACTTCATTGTGTCGCTCGCTGGCATGGCTATATCTGGTAAAGAAACTCTCGTGATGCAGAACCGCCAGGCAATGTCATCCTTAGGCCTGCCTAAGGAGATGGTGGATTCCTACTGCAATAACATATCAAATATTCTCGACGAGATTGCCAATGGCAAGAAGACAAGTGAGATAACCATCGATGGAGTGCCAGACAACTTAAAGCCAATCCTAAAGAGATCATTAGAGCAAGCCAACTCGTCATACATACGCTATTTCATAACTATAGATGCTGGCAAGCAGTTGTCCAAGATTAAATGCCCAGTGTTGGCACTCAACGGCACAAAAGACACTCAAGTGGACTGCGCCGCCAATACAACTATACTTGAAACTGGACTCTCCAACTGCAAGCACACCATAAAGAAGATTGATGGTGTAAACCATCTGTTCCAGCATTGCTCAACTGGCAGCATTGTGGAATATCAGCAAATAGAAGAAACCATTGCACCTGAAGTGCTGGAGACAATAACCAAGTGGATTAACGATCAGCAAAGAACAATAAATGAAGCTCAAGAATAAAGATTAATAAATTGAGAGTCGCCTATCACAATAATACCCAATTACCAAGGAGGTTTGGGGATAATTATTTTATATAAAGACTTTGGCATATTATTTTTTATTTGTAACTTAGCAAATTAAAAACGCTAAGTTACAAATAAAGCTCCTCAAATCCGCAACTAAGCCATTCAACGTCCTTCTTGCGTGTACACGTCCTCTCATTACTGAATTATCAGATAAATTGAGGCTGAAATACCCACTTCTGCTTACAATATCCCCTTACCCCACAATGCGACTTGAGACAAAGCCCGTACTTGAACCACATGTGAAACTGGGGGGATTACCGCCCCTAAGGTTAAACATGTTTAATTGTCAAAGAAAATCATGGCTTTTTCGGATGATAATATTACTTTTGTAGCATCAAAAACTCAAGACACTAAAAACAAACAAAAAATGGATTCACACACAACTAATTAAAAAAACAAATATAAACTACAAAAAACAAACACTAAAAACAAAACAGTGAAAATGAAAACTAAAACAAAGACAAAGGTAGCGCTTGTAGCGTTGTGCCTTTTAGCTTCGCACGGAGCTATGGCTAAAGATTATTACTTGGCACCTAATGGTACAGGTAATGGTATGACTATCGACAAACCTTTTGGTGACCCGGTAAAGGCTTTTGCTGCACTGAAGGCTGGCGACATTCTCTATGTAAGAGGTGGAACCTACCATCTTTCACAAACCATCAATGTGACTGAGACAGGTACTGCAGACAAGCGTATCTGTGTGTTTGCCTATCCTGGTGACACAGAGCGCCCTGTATTCGACTTCGCTGGACAGCCACGTAGTACTGCAACAGAGGCTGCTAACAACCGAGGTATCATGCACAAGATAGGTGCCAACTACTGGCATTATCGTGGTCTCGACATCTGTAACTCTGCTGATAATGGTATGAAACTTGAGGGTAGTTATTGCGTAGTGGAGCTTTGCCGCTTCTATGGCAATGAAGACACAGGATTGCAGCAAGGTTTCGGTAAAGACAGTAAAGGCAACAACACCCGCAATACTGAGTTCAAATACGGAAGATTCAATATTATCGTCAACTGCGATGCTTATGATAACCACGACCCATGGACTAACGGAGGCAACGCTGATGGTTTCGCTATCAAGCTGTATCCTGGTCCTGGTAATGAGTTTCATGGTTGCCGTGCCTGGCACAACTCTGACGACGGCTGGGACTTGTACTACACCGTTTTCCCTATTGTGGTTGACAACTGTTGGTGCTTGAATAATGGTTTCGACAAGGGTAATGCCAACGGATTCAAGATGGGAGGATGCAAGCAGGGCGGTACCTCAACAGGCGCTCATGTATTCAAAAACTGTATTGCAGCTTTCCACGCCAAAAAAGGTTTCGACCAGAACCATCATCGCGAGGGTTCTTATCTCATCAATGACCTCTCGTATGGCAACGGTATCAACTATGGTTACAACATGGAAGAGCCTGACTATGGCAACTGGGTGCTGCGCAACTGCGTGGGCTTTGCCTATGGCTCACAAAAGATGGAACGTAACTCTGCTTTCACTAAGGCGCCAGACATTGAATGCTGTACTTGGACCACACTCGATAACACCAATCCTTTGGGTGAGAAGGCAAGCAATACAGGTACTTCCTATGCCAAAACTATCAATAATTATTCTTCTGAGTACGAGGATCTGAGCTACGAGACAGGCATCAGTGCCCGTCAGGCTAACGGAGAGTTGCCTTTGAAGTTTGGTCGTCTGAAAGCAGGCAGCAAGCTGATTGATGCAGGTACTCCGATTACGGATTTCAAGACTGTGGATGCTCATAAGGCTGCATACGAATATGCGGACAAGGCGCCACAGAACTGGTCAGTAACCCTCAACATCCCTTATGTAGGCAAGGCGCCTGACTATGGTCCATACGAATATGGTGGCGATGACAATGCCTATTCGCTCAAAATGCCTGTGAACGACGGTACGGTGGAAGATGCCATACCTGAGCCAAGCGATGGAAAGAACTGGGTGACCACAACCGTAGTCAACAACTATCTTTTCCAGGATGAAGTGATTACTGATGAGGTGAAGAAGTATATCACAGGCGGAACGGCAGAAGGCGTGAATCCAAGATACTATGGTAAGTCATCTGATGGCAAGAGTTCGGTGACCTACGTAGATGAGTCTACGACGAGAGGCAAGAAGTACTCTGCTACTTATGGTGCTTACAGGATTCCAAAGACAACCAACGTAGAGTTCACCCTGCCTTCTCTTGCCGAGATGAAGTCTAATGTATATTGCACGGGTGGTCGTACACTCGTTATCGACTGGCATTATGCAGATAACTCCAACTCAGGAACTGCATCTGTTTCCTTGTCAGAAGGTGTTGCTCTGGTTGACGTGAAAGCCAAGGTAGGCAAGATAGAGAAGAAGCCTGTTGTTGTGACTTTGACCAATAATGGTGGTGGCGATATGTACCTTACCGACCTGACACTGGGCGTTTATCAGGAGGTGGACGAAGATGGCAATCCTATTGTTACGGGCATTGAGCAAGTAGAGAAGGAGAGCGCCACAAAGACCTATCAGATGTACCAGACCACCAATGGTCTGATCGTCTATGGTGACATTGCCTCACTCAATGTATTCAGCGCAGACGGTAAGAAGGTGGCAGGCTCAACAGACTCTCAGTTTGTCAACACATCAGCCCTTGTCAAGGGCATGTACATCGTGCTCATCAAGGGCAAGGATGGAAGCACTGTCGCACAGAAGTTCCTGCGCAGATAAGCTTCAAGCGAAAGAAATAATGAATTACAAAATGAGTGAGAAGTATGTGAACACCTATTAATGTGTTTCAAAGTAATTGAAATAATTTGCGATTCAGAAAGATAATTTGTAATTTTGGCATTCGTAAGTTTACTGATAACGAATATCCAAAAATATGAAGAAAATACTTTTTGCAATCGTTCTGTCTCTGACGGCTCTGAAGGTATCGGCTTACGATTTCCTCAGAGCCGTTAAAGATTCTATCCCCGGAGGCTACAACTTCTGGGTTTATACACCAGTAGATTATTTTTATTCTCAAGAGCAGACTCCTGTCATCATCTTCCTGCATGGAGCAAGCCTTTGCGGAAGAGACCTCTCGCGTGTTCGCCGTTATGGTCCTCTCGATGCCATCGTGAAAGGCAGGGATATTGATGCCCTCACCATTGTGCCTCAGAACCCCGGTGGAGCCTGGAGTCCGAAGAAGGTGATGGATGTCTTCGACTGGGTAAGGAAACATTACGCCTGCGACTCTACCCGTGTGTATGTGCTGGGCATGAGTCTCGGCGGTTATGGCACTATGGATGTCTGCGGCACCTATCCCGACCGCATTGCTGCAGGAATGGCACTCTGCGGAGGTACCTCGCTCAAGGATGTGAGTGGACTGGGCAAGTTGCCTTTCTGGATTATTCATGGTACTGCCGACAGAGCCGTGCCCGTGAAGCAGTCGAAGGTGGTGGTGGAGAAACTGAAAAAGAGTGGCAACGACAGCCGGTTGCTGTACGACTGGCTACCTGGTGCCAATCATGGAGCACCTGCCCGTATCTTTTATCTTAAGAAAACCTATGAGTGGCTTTTCTCTCATAGTCTGGTGGATAAAGACCGTCCTGTCAACAAGAGCATCGACATAGGACTGGGCGATTTGCGCAAGGCTTACCGTGACGTCAACCGTAACAAGCCTGCGCCCGAACTGATCGACGGTCCCAGTGTCATCAAAGAAGAAGGGAATGAGTATTAATGCTCATTCCCTTCTTATGCTTTCTTTCCCATTTATGAAAGTTGAGTTCTATAATCTTGTCATGTGATAACCCATGGCGTTCAGCTGGATGGCAGCGCCCATGAGGTACATCTGGTGCAGGGCAGCGATGAAACCCCTGAAGGCAGCCTCAGTACCTGGCTCCAGACCTTGATGGATAAGTGTGTTGTAAGTTCGTGCGGCACACTCTGCCACAATGTTCGATAAGCCTTTGTGGGCATTCTCGTCCAACAGCAGAACCTTTTCACAGATGTAGTCATCCATGTGGTCGAAATCTATGCGGTCGCGCAGATAGATATACAGATTCTCCACCTTGCCGTATAGCTCCCAGTCCTCATCCCAGTATTTGGCGATGGCCATGCCAACAAACATAATCCAACCCAAGGCTACAGTGGGATACTTGCCAAACTCACGCATGGCATCGGGCAGATAACTCTCGCCTATCTTTGCCCAAAGTGTTTCAATGTCGGAAGCTTCAGGCAGACGCTCATCTATTCGCCCCACTGAGAGGAGATACTGATGCAGGTCTTCCTTAAATACCAGTTCTATAGGTTTCTTGTTGTTATTCTCCATAACGATTTACTTTTCTATGATTTCGTTGGCTCTCTTCAAAGCCAGGTTGATATGGCTGCAGATGTTCTCTTCGCCAATGAGGTGATAGAATCCTGCATGCTCCAACTGTCCGTTCACTTTCTCTCTTACTCCCGAAAGCACAATCTGGATGCCTTCCTTCTTACTCATCTCGCAAAGGTTGGTAAGGTTGTGGATACCTGTAGAGTCAACGAAGGGCACCTTACGCATACGGATGATGCGCACTTTAGGACGGTCGCCAAATGAGGCCATGATTTCCTCAAACTTATTGCCGGCTCCAAAGAAGTAAGGACCATTGATCTCATACACCTCCACACCCTGTGGAATGATGAGGTGATCCAGGTTTCCTGTAGAGAACTCTGCGTCCTGGTTGAGGTCAATCTCCTCGGTGATGGCCTTGACATCAGTAGTCTCCGACATACGTTTCATGAAGAGCAGACAGGCGATGATGAGTCCCACCTCGATTGCGATGGTGAGGTCGAAGATGATGGTGAGGAAGAAGGTGATGAGCAGGACGGTAACGTCGCTCTTAGGATTCTTCATGAGTTCAAGGAACGAGCGCCATCCACACATACCGTAAGAAACGACCACCAGCACACCTGCCAGACAAGCCATAGGAATGTACTTGGCCAAAGGCATGAGGAACAGGAAGATAAGCAACAATACCACGGCATGGATGATGCCAGCAACAGGGGTCTTACCACCATTATTAATATTGGTCATGGTGCGGGCTATGGCTCCTGTGGCAGGAATACCGCCAAAGAGGGGAGAGGCAATGTTCGCCAGTCCCTGAGCCACCAACTCGGTATTGGAATCGTGGTGGTCGCCGATAACACCATCTGCTACAGTAGCTGAGAGCAAAGACTCGATGGCTCCCAGGATGGCAATGGTGATGGCTGGTGATACCAAGCTTTTGATGGTTTCCCAATTCATGTCGGGCACCTGAGCGGCTGGCAACTCATTGCTGATAGAGAAGCGGTCGCCAATGGTCTCGATAGAGAGGACACCGGCAAAGTTTTTCAGCAGCAGGGCAACGATGGTCATCAGGATAATAGCTATCAATGAGCCAGGAATCTTCTTGCTGAAGCGTGGAGTGACGGCAATAACGACCACACTCGCCACACCTATCAGAGCGCACCAAGGGTCGATGGTATTGAAGTTCTGCAGATAGACTCCCCATTTCTCAATAAAGTCGGAAGGGTTGGAAGGAAGTGTCAGTCCGAAGAGGTCTTTGATCTGGGTGGTGAAGATAGTGACAGCGATACCGCTGGTGAATCCCACCACGATGGGATAGGGTATGTACTTGATGATGGTACCCAATCGAAGCAGTCCGAAAAGTACGAGGAAGAAGCCTGCCATCAGGGTAGCGATGGTGAGTCCCTCGAAGCCATACTTCTGTATAATGCCGTAGATGATGATGATAAACGCACCTGTAGGTCCGCCTATCTGCACCTTGCTTCCTCCGAAGAGTGAGATGACGAGACCAGCCACAATGGCTGTGATGATACCCTTTTCTGGTGTTAGTCCCGATGCAATACCGAACGCAATGGCCAAAGGAAGGGCTACGATGCCCACAATGATACCTGCCATGAGATCGGACATGAATGTTTTCTTGTCGTAAGTCTTCAAACAAGAAAACAACTTTGTCTGAATGTTGAAAGCCTTCATTATTGTGTTATATTTTTCAAAAATTTGGGTGCAAAGTTACTAATAAATATTCATAATAGCAAAAAAAACGTAAACTTTGCACCCTAAATCTTTAATCCATATAATCCACCTTGATAACTATCACTCTGATTTGTTGGTCGTTAGTGTCGTTTTCCACTTTGGCTATATGCCAGTCGCGAGGGAAGAAAATAAAGAATTCATCGGGATTACTGTCATAGAATCTTGCTTTCTCTACCTGGTAATCATAGTGTATCACGTCTGGTCGGTATTTGCTGTTGGGTATACTGGTGTAATGGTCGATGATGCCAAAACGCTCCGTTCCCTTTACCACATACTGGAAATCGATGTGGTGGTTGTGACTCTCGCTCCTTCGTTTTGCCAGTGGACCGTTCTGCGAATCCTCTACACTTACCACCAACTGTGTGCCAGGTATTTTGTGTTTGCCCTTGCTGATGGCGAGCAGGTCTGTATGACTCAGATACTCGAAGAGGGCTTTCCACTGTGCAGGGTTCTTTTGATATTGCAGATAGAAGTCTACGAGGTTCACGCTGCTGTGGGGCTTGGCCTGCACGAAACCATTGCGCCATTCGCCCGACTCAGCCCACTGTTGCGCCTTCTTGATGAGCTCGGGTTGATTGCCATAATACTGGGTATAGTAACCCTTGACCTGTGTTTGTGGCTTGCTCAGATTCTTTGTCTTCGTCTGTGCCTGTGCATAAGCGGCAGAGCAGAGTAGGGCGCATGCCATGAAACTCTTGATGAGATACAGATAGTTTTTCTTCATATTTGAATAAAGTTTGAATAACAAAAAAGAGGATTCTCCCGAAGGAGGAATCCTCTTTACATTATGTTCAAAAAATTTACATCAGTCTTAGTTTCCGATTACAGAATGGTCTTAACTGCCTCGAGCATACCCTTCTCCTGGATGAGGTCGAGATCCTTCTTAACCAACTCTGTCAAGCCAGGAACAGTCTTGTTGAGGTCTTCCTTCCAGATGTAGTCGAAAGCAAGAACACCCTCAGCCACCTTCTGAGTATCGCCAGTAGCCCAGAGCTCTGTCAGCTTGTCGATAATCTTCTGGTCGTCCTGTGGCTTGATCTCTGCACCGTCAGCACGCTTGCCACCCTTGTAATAAGTGATGATAGCAGCCAAACCGAATACCAAGCCCTGTGGCAACTCACCCTTACGCTCCAAGTAGATCTTCACGCCTGGGAGGTCGCGAGTCTCATACTTAGGGAATGAGTTGAGCATGATACTTGTTACCTGGTGGTCAACAAATGGGTTCTCGAAGCGCTCCAATACGTCAGAGGCAAACTTCTGCAACTCGTCCATTGGCAGGTTAAGAGTCTGCATCAACTCATCGAACTGTACTTTGTGGATGTACTTGCCCAATACTGGGTGCTCGCAAGCATCGCGTACGATGTTTACACCGCTCAGATAAGTGACAGGGCTCAATACAGTGTGAGGACCGTTGAGCAGTGTCACCTTACGCTCGTGGTATGGCTTCTCGTTGTCGGTGATGAGAACGTGCAGACCAGCCTTGTGAGCAGGGAATTCTTCCTGCATCTGCTTTACAGTCATATTCTCAGCCTTCTCGATTACCCAGAGGTGGAAGCTCTCAGCCTTAACTACGAGGTTGTCCTTGTAGCAAATCTTCTGCTGAATTTCCTTGATGGTATCACGTGGGAAACCAGGAACGATACGGTCTACGAGAGTAGCGCATACGTAGCAGTGGTTGGTGAACCACTCCTTGAAGCCTTCGTAGTCAGCGCCCATGTCGCCCTTCCAGAACTCAATGTACTGATAGATGCACTCCTTCAGGTGGTGGCCGTTGAGGAAGATCAACTCACAAGGCATCAGAATCATACCCTTAGTTGGGTCGCCCTCGAAGAACTTGTAGCGATGGAACAGCAACTGTACCAACTTACCTGGATAAGAAGCAGCAGGAGCATCAGTAAACTTGCAAGAATCGTCGAATGCGATACCAGCCTCAGTTGTGTTAGAGATGATGAAACGCATCTCAGGCTGCTCTGCCAAAGCCATGAAGGCCTGGTTCTGAGAATATGGATTGAGTGCACGGCTGATTACGTCGATACGCTCGAGGGTATTGATAGCCTGACCGTTCTCCTTGCCCTGAAGGTTTACATGGTAGAGGCAGTCCTGACCATTCAGCCAGTCAACCATACCGCCAGCCAAAGGCTGAACGACAACAACAGAACCGTTGAAGTCGGTCTTCTTGTTCATATTCCATACAATCCAGTCAACGAATGCGCGAAGGAAGTTGCCCTCACCAAACTGGATAATTCTCTCTGGCATAACGCTCTTTGGAGCTGTACGCTTGTTCAAAGATTTAAGCTCTTTCATGATTTGTTTTGTTGTTTATATTGTTTTTAATTATTTCCGCTGCAAAGGTATAAAAATATCCTTTACGTTATACATTTATGTTGCAAAAATGTTGCGTAAAGGTTTGCGTTGTTACATGGCGAAAATATTAAAGCCACCATCCACAACTGCCACAGTACCTGTTACGAATGATGCCGCATCACTCATCAGATACTGGATCGTGCCGCAGAGTTCCTCTGGTTTACCCATACGTCCGAACGGAGTCTGGCGGATAACATCCTTTCCGCGCTCTGTGTAGGTTCCGTCTGGATTGGTAAGGAGTGCACGGTTCTGCTCGGTGATGAAGAAGCCTGGAGCAATGGCATTTACACGGATACCCTCACCAAACTTCTTGGCTGTCTCGTGTGCCATATATGCTGTAAAGTTGGAGATGCCTGCCTTGGCTGCAGCATAACCGCAGACACGGGTCATTGGGCGGAAGGCTGCCATAGAAGAGAAGTTGATGATGCTTCCCTTACCTGCCTCTACCATTGGCTTCAGGAATACCTGAGTAGGGATAACGGTACCAGTGAGGTTCAGATTCAGCACCGTCTGAAACTGCTCTGTCTCCAAGTCAAAGAAAGTCTGGTCGGGGCCGATCGTTGCGCCCTTCATGTTTCCACCGGCAGCATTGAGCAGGGTGTCCACCTTACCATATTTAGCGAGGATATCCTTGCAGTTCTGCTCTACGATCTCCTTGTTCATCACATCGGTCTTGAAGAAAGAAGCCTCACCGCCTGCTTGTTTGATGTCTTCCACAATAGCGTTGCCTACTTCTTCTTTACGTCCCAGGATGGCAACTTTGGCTCCCTCGAGTGCCAAATACTTGGCGATAGTTTTTCCCAATACGCCTGTTCCACCTGTGATGACCACAACATAATCTTTAATGTCGAAAAGATTGCTCATGATTTTTTTGAATTGTTTGAATAATAAATAGTTAATAAAGGTGATGCTACAATCATACTCATTGTCATCTTCGCTTCATTTGCAAAATTAGCGCATTTTTATTGAATAAGCAAATATTTAGCTGTGTTTTTTCTCACTACATTCTCTTTTCGTACTTTCTACAACCATTTCGCGTGAGAAACTGGCTTATTTCGTCTTTTTTTTCTTATTCCTTCCTTCATTTCGTTCGATGTCTACAAAAAAAACAACTCAACTTTCACAAATGTGGAAGTTGAGTTAATGATCTATTGTATTGTGGTTTATCGGCCAAAGGCCTATATGTCCTTACTCCATGAACTTAATCATGTCGTCACGTCTTGGTTTGGCCGCTGGTGCTTCGTCAGGATAACCGAGGGCGATGCAGTAAAGAAGCTGAACACAGCATAAGTTGAGTAAGAACACTCAACTTTATAATCCACGAGCCTTGAAGATACGTTCCTTGGCATCATTGATCTCTTGGAACTTTTTCTCGGCAGCCCTGCGGACATCCTCGCCAAGGGCAGCCACCTTGTCGGGGTGATGCTTGAGAGCCATCTTGCGATAGGCACTCTTCACCTCATCATTGGTAGCCGATGGCGATATGCCGAGTACACGATAAGCATCGTCGAGACTTGAAGCCGAAGAAGCTCCACTGCGGAGGTTGAGCATCTGGTCAAGTTCGTCAGCACTAAGTCCTAAGTGATAAGTAACCTCTTTCAGCGCTGTGAGTTCCTCAGCCGGCACCTGACCGTCGGCCTGGGCTATCATGACCAGGAAATTGAGCAACTGAAGGCGCTGTTCGTACATCATACTGTTGCGAATCTGCTGACAGCTGTCCTGAATCACGCTGCGATATTGCAAAACACCTACACGCTTCTGCTCCTCAAAAAGTTTCAGAAGAATCTGCTCGCCCTGTGTCATGGCTCCCAAACCGAAGTTCTGGCGTAAGAAGCGACGCACGAGCTCCATCTCGGAATGCATCACCTTGCCGTCGGCCTTGATGATGTAAGAGGCAAGAACAAGTAACGAGAACATGAACGAGTTGCGTTGTCCCTCGCTGCTGTTTCTTTCCTGCTGTCCTGTATCCTGGCGGTTTACCTCGTTAAGTCCATGTTCGAAGAGAGAGCCTAAGGCATAGCCTGCCAAGGCTCCCAACGGACCACCTGTGATGAATCCGAGTACACCGCCAATCCATTTTCCTGCTCCCATTGTCGTTTCAGTTTTTGGAAGTGATGCTTAGCAACTTAATTAGTTGAAGTAATACAAGAAGGTGGCAATACCGGAAAGGGCAGGCTTGCGCTGACCTTCTATCTCGATATCGAACTTGATGCTTGCCTTGCAGATACCACGAAGGTTCTGAATGTCATGAAGGGTTGTCACAAGGCGAACACGTGAGCCGGTGATGACAGGCTGACCGAAACGCATCTCGTCCATGCCATAGTTGACCAACATCTTGATGTTGTGTACTTCTACAATCTGCTGCCACATGTAGGGTAACAAAGAAAGGGTGAGGTAGCCATGAGCGATAGTGCTGTGGTAAGGACTCTCTACTTTTGCACGCTCCACGTCTACATGTATCCACTGTGGGTCGAGTGTTGCATCAGCAAACTTGTTGATACGTTCCTGGTCTACCTGCAACCACTCTGATTCACCTAATCTCTCACCTAAGTGAGATGCAAATTCCTCGTAAGAATTGATAATTAATTTTGCCATAGTTTTGAATATATTATTTTTATAGTTTTTTCTTTATTATGAAGTGGAAATATTGAATATTCTCCAGGAAATTCTCCTTCTTTCCTCGTTAGTCTCTTCTGAAAATGTCGCGTGTATAGACTTTCTCATTCACATCATTCAGGACAGGGTCGTAACGGTTGGCGATGATGGCCTGACTCTGTTTCTTGAACTCCTGCAAGTCGTTGACAACACGGCTGCCGAAGAAGGTACTGCCATCCTCGAGGGTTGGCTCATAGACTATCACCTGTGCACCTTTAGCCTTGATGCGCTTCATGACTCCCTGGATACTGCTCTGGCGGAAATTGTCACTGTTGCTCTTCATCGTGAGTCGATACACTCCGATAGTGCAAGGGTGTTCTTTCTGAGGATCATAGCTGCTGTTATCCTTATAGAAATAATATCCAGCCATACTGAGCACTCGGTCGGCGATAAAGTCCTTACGGGTGCGGTTGCTCTCAACAATGGCTTGAATAAGGTTCTCAGGAACATCGGCATAGTTGGCCAGCAACTGTTTGGTGTCCTTAGGCAGACAGTAACCTCCGTAGCCAAACGACGGGTTGTTGTAGAAAGAACCGATGCGAGGGTCGAGTCCCACACCATCGATGATCGACTTCGTGTCAAGCCCCTTCATCTCGGCATAAGTGTCCAATTCGTTGAAGAAACTCACACGCAGTGCCAGATATGTGTTGGCAAAGAGCTTGACAGCCTCGGCCTCGGTAAGTCCCATAAACAGGGTGTCAATATCCTGTTTGATAGCTCCTTCCTGCAGGAGTGAGGCAAAGGTATGTGCTGCTTGGTCGAGTCGCTCGTCGCCCTCAGGACGGCCTACGATGATACGGCTGGGGTAAAGGTTGTCGTACAGCGCCTTGCTCTCACGTAGAAACTCGGGAGCGAAGATAATGTTGTCGCAATGATACTTCTTTCGTACATTCTCCGTGTAACCTACGGGAATGGTGCTCTTGATGACCATGATGGCATCAGGATTGACACGCATCACCAACTCGATAACTTCCTCAACGTGAGTCGTGTCGAAGTAGTTTTTTACAGGATCATAGTTGGTAGGGGTGGCTATAACGATGAAATCGGCATTCTTGTATGCTTCTTCTCCATTGGTTGTCGCCTTGAGATGCAAATCCTTCTCTGCCAAATACTTCTCAATGTAATCGTCTTGAATGGGTGACTGACGATTGTTGATAAGGTCCACCTTTTCTGGCACTACGTCAACAGCCGTCACCTGATGGTGCTGGCTCAGCAGCGTGGCTATGCTCAGACCAACGTAGCCTGTACCAGCTACCGCAATACGAATATTTTTGTTTACTGTTTCCATTGTTATAACTTTTAAAAGTTTTGTCTAAATGCAGCTTACCTTAATTTATAATATTGTGCAAAGGTACATTCTTTTTTAGACTTGACCAAATATAGATGGTAAGAGTTTTCTAAAATCAATAAAAATGACCTACTTCTCTCTTTACACCTTATTATTAATAAGGCTGAGCTCAACAGGCTTTACTTACACAAGGCTGTAAAGGGACAATGCTCACAACGTTGCTTGTCTTCTGTTGCCACAAGTGGAAGAGAGGGATCGCATATCTCGCTGATGAGAGCTTCTATGTGCTGCATGAACTCGTCCTTATATTCGGCCACGTCAAAGATAGGATTACGGCCAAACTTTAGCGTCGGGTCATAATCCTTGCTTCCCGCTTGCTGAATGAAAAGCAATCCAGGACTAACAGGGCCTTTTGTCTTGTTATATCGGCCGTCATTGCCTACAATGATAGAATAAAGCAATGCCTGCAGATAATAATCAGTGTGCAGCGAGAGCTTGGAAGGATCGAATATGGTAGCCACATCAGCAGGGAACCGTGATGGCATACGTCCTGTCTTATAGTCGATTACGCGAATGCGCTCGGCTATATTGTCAAGACCAGGATTACCATTGGCAGCCACAGCATCAAGACGGTCGATGAAACCGCCTAATGTGATGGCTTTATTACCTATAGGAGTATTGAACTCAAAGGTTTTATTCACTTGTTTCTCAAGTCCTAATAGTGTATAGGGGGCCAGCTTTTGGTCTATGCGGAGGAGTTGTTTAAGATAGCTTGTGATAACCTCGCGGTTGATGAGCTGAAGACCGTTGTATTCGGGCATTTTAGATCCGGGCTTCAAGCGGAACAACTGTTCTGCAAAAGCCTGATCTACTAAACTATACAGGCTGTTTTCGTGTTTGAGCGCATAGTCTATCTTCTCCTTGCTGATGATGAGGGGATGAATGAGCTGCTTCTCACCATTATCATTGGTTTGCAAATCTTCGGGACGAGCAAACTGAAGATAGAACAGTTCGGCAGCACGATGGAAAATCAAACCAAAGTAACGGTTGTCTATCTCATCATCCAACTCTTCTGGTTCTTTCAGTCCAGCCACATACCGGTAGTAGAAACGTTTCTGACATCTCAAGTAAGTGTTCAGGCATGTTGGAGAAATTATCTTTCCATCAATGAGTTGACTAATCATTTCCTCCGTTTTTTCTATTTTCTTTTGGTCGGGAGGAAGTGGTACTTGACCTGATGACAGAGCAGCGGTTTTCACCTGGTGCTTGCTTTCTACCAACAGCTGTAGCATGAAGCGGCTCATTTCGCCAGTATGTCCATCCTCAGTAGAGTTGTTGTATGTAAGGGTGATGTCAGCAGAACGTTGCAGCATGCGATGGAAATAGTAGGAGAAGATAGCCACTTTGTTGTCTACCGTGGTAAGTCCGTAAGCCTTGCGCAACGAATAAGGAATGAACGAAGAGTCGTTGACGCCCTTGGGAAGATTTCCTTCGCTGGCAGAAAGCACGATGATATGATCAAAATCAAGATTGCGTGTTTCGAGAACTCCCATAATCTGAATACCTTCGGCGGGCTCACCATGAAAAGGAATAGTGGTGGTCTGCATGAGTTGCAGCAGGAGGTGCTGTAAGGTAATGATATCTACTATTAGGTCACCCGACTGGATGAGTTCGTGGAGACGGTTGACAAGCGTATAGGTGCGAAAGAGTGATTCCTGAAAGAGTGGGTCGTCAAGAGTACGTGCTTGTGTACCTATGTTCTTCAGCACGTCCAAGAGATACTGTACGAGCGAAAGGTTGAAGTTCTCGCCCGATGACATTTCCTGAAACAGGATTTCAAGTCCCTCGTCCTCTTTTTGGCAAAGCCATTTGCGGGAAGGGAAGAATATCTTCTTGTCATGAAGTTCGCCCATGAGTTCGGCATAAGCAGACGAGATGTACTGGGCGTAAGGATGGCGAAGCACATAGTTGACATAACGGAGACGATAGCAATCTCTATCCTTGTCATAGCCCAAGGTCTGCAGATCGGTTAGCGTTTGTATCAGACTGTAGAATGGAGTCTGCTGCAAGGGATAGCCTAATGTGATGTTGACACTCTCCACCTCCTCAGGTAAGGAGTGGATGACTGTAGGCAACAGACTCTCGTCTGCAAGCACGATGGCAGTGCTGCGCCCTTGCTTATATCGCTCGTTCTGCATCAGCCAGCTATGTATGTAGCGAGCCTGTATGTTATCGGTAGGAGCGCTAATATATGTAATATCTTTGGTCGAATCAAAAGAGTCATACAGCTCTGTATCAGATAAATAATCCAACTCGTTACCAAAAGCACTCATCAACTGCCGGATGTAATATCCGGCCTCGTTGCCATCCTTCATATAGTATTTGTCGAAGTCCCAATAGAAGGCAGCCTTGCCCTCTCTCTGCAATCGTGAGCACAGCTTCTGCTCCACACATTGCATCATATTGAAGCCCACAAAGAGATATTTCTTGTGCCGGAAATCAAGCGACTCGTCTTCCACCACACGCCGATACAAGGCACCCTCGTAGGCAAGGTTCTGTGCCTCAAGGCGCTGATTGAAATTGGTATAGATGTCGTAGAAATGACTCCACAACTGTAGGAAGCGTTTTTTGAGTTCGGTGTTGTGGTCATCAGAGAAATTGCTGAAGAATTTCTTGATGATTTCCTTCTGCTCTTCGGTGAGGTAAGACACGTCATCGAGTTCATGGATGTCACTGAGGTTTGCAAAGAGCTGTCTGGCAGAAGCCATGTTCTTGTCCACATCATCGAAGTCTGCTATTAGCAGTTGCCCCCAGCCGTAAAAGTGGTCGAGTGTCTCTTCGATGCCAGTACACTCGACGAAAGACTTATGAAGATCGCATACCAACTTGATGGGGTCACCCACCTTCAGCGTTGTGTGCTGACGAAAGAGGTCGCTGATGGTGATATAGGTGGGGCTCCACAAAGGATGGGAAACCAGACGTGCCAATTGCTCGTTGAGAAACAGCGAGGCACGCTTGTTGGGGAATACGATGGCTATATCGCTCAGATTGTTGCCATATTTCTGTATGATGTCTTGGGCTACGTATGTCAAGAATGATTTCATATTCGTCGTTTTTATAATCTTGATGAAATAGAGTCGTTATGTCTTAGTCTGGGGTGTCAGAATTCCACCTTGACTATCTTGTTGGGATAGACATACCACAGATAGCCTTCTATCAGTGGATGACTGTCATTTCCGTTGTCGGGATTTGCACTTTGGTTGGCCTCCATGCCTTCCAGCAACTGCATGTACTGTCTTACCTGTACGTGATGCTCGTCCTTGGGTTTACCGAACTTGAAGTCCACCACAATGGTCTTTTCACTATCCTTCATCACTCGGTCAGGACGATGTTCTACCACCTTGCCATGTTCCACACTCAGGATAGAGCACTCGTTGAAGAGTGTCCAGTGAGGAGAAAACCAATGCGCCACCTGCTGAGACTGCAGACGCTTGCGTATCATTGAATCCAAGTGCTTGCGTGAGAGATTCTCGTCGTAGAGCATTCCGTCTAATTCGAGTTGACGAAGGGCCTGCTCTATGTCGTCGGTGGTACGGATGGAAGAGAAGAGACTGTGCAGAATGGTACCCAACTTGATGTAGTACTTCTGCTGTTCCTCGTCCTCGTCGCCCTTTATGAAATCACGACTCTTGTTACTCTGCCTGAACTGAGGCATAGCAGGATTCACCTTCAGCTGCACAGCGATATTGGTGGCTTGCTGGCAGAAGACATTCTCCGATTTCTCCTTTTTCTTGTCTGTAGCATCAGCCTCCTCAACCTTAAGAGTTCCATATTCAAAAAGAATATCCTCGTCTTGCGAATTGGAAAGCGTTACAGATACATTGCCGCTGCTGAGTGTCTTCTCTACATCTGATAGCACACTTTCTATCAGATAACTACGGAATGTTTCCTTGTCACGATGAGCAATAACGAAGAGTCCACGGCTGGCACGTGTGAAAGCCACATATAGCAGGTTCATGTTGTCTACCATGTTCTGCAGATGCTCGTGGTGGTAATCGTCCTCGTAGATGCTTCCCTTCATCTGTTTGGCGATGAAATCGACAGGAACCAATGGTATTTTGTTGAAAGGAGCCTCGGCTGGCGTACACCACAGGGTACCTTTGGATGTCTCCAACATCCAGTCGCAGAAAGGAATGATAACATAATCAAACTCCAGACCCTTACTCTTGTGAATCGTGACGAGGCGTATGCCATTGAGCGCATCGCTATGTATGCTTTTCTCGTGCAGCGTATTGTCCCATTCCTTGATAAAAGAGTCTATATCGCAACAGTTGTCCTGCAGGTAAGCAGCCATCTGATCGTAGAAGGCGCAGATATAAGCACTCTGACTCTTCATCTCCTCTATGGTATCTAACTGTAGTTCAACAAAGAGGTTTTCCACTAAATCGAAAATAGGTTTCTGTAACAGGATATCACGCTGCTCCTCAATCTTTTTCACGATTTCATCGCTACCAAGGAAGGTGAGTGCGAACTTCTGAAGGGTAGCCCTGGAAATAGGATCTTCCGGATGAATAAGCACACGTAACGCCGTAACAAGCGCATTGACCGCCTGGGATGCATCCAGACGGAAAGCCTCGTCGGAAACAAGAGGGTAAGGGCAACCATTGTTCATCAGAAATTCTGCCAAATCCTTAATGGTGCGGTTGGTTCTTACGAGGATGGCAATCTGACTGGGCTTTACACCCTGCTCTGTCAGTTGCATGATAGTTGCCATAGTTTCCTTCAGTGTGCGTTCTTTCCATTCTTCCTTGTTCAGGAGTTTAATCTGCACAAAGCCATTGGCAGGCTTGCCCGAAGGCACCCTCTGGGCTACGTCAGAGTATGCAATCTTCAGTTGTTCTGCCTCCTCGGGGGTATTCTCCTTGAGAGTCTGATATTCAGCTTCGGCAGCAGCTTTGAAGAATGCATTATTGAAATCGATGATGTTTTTTGCTGAACGATAGTTTGTATCCAAAGTCTTGATATCAAGTCGCTTGTCTCCAAACTGCTCTTGTATATTGTTAAGCAGTCGCCAGTCACCAGAGCGCCAGCGGTAAATGCTCTGCTTTACATCACCCACAATGAGGTTGCCTGCATCCTGATGACTCATGGTTTCATCGAGCAATACTTTGAAGTTCTGCCATTGTATGGTGCTGGTGTCCTGAAACTCGTCTATCATGACATGCTCCAATTGCGTACCTATCTTCTCAAAGATAAAAGGTGAGTCACTGTCCTGCATAAGCGAATGGAGCAGCGTCTGCGTGTCACTGAGCAAAAAACGGTTTGCTTCTTCGTTGAGTGCACGAACTTTCTTCTCTATACTTCCTAAAAGGCGCAACTGGTTGAGGTTGCGCAGGGTGAGGTCTGCACTCTTGTAAAGACGCAACAACTTTGGGCGCTTCTCTTCAGAATAGCGCAATAATGGTGCAAGGGTATTGCATACCAGATCATACTTAGGTGAACCTGGCTGTGCATCTGCCGCACTCATCCAGGTATGCTCGTCCTCCATGGCTGACACAACACGTTTGCCAACGAGTTTTTCATCGTCGAAAAGTCCGTCTCTCAATTTGATGAAATAGCTGCAGACACCTGTTTTGCCATACGAGAAATCCGAAACCGTAAGTCCATTCTCGTCGAGTGTGTCAAAGAAGGTGGCTGCTATCTGCGCAAAGTGTTCCTTGGCATCCTGTTTCATTTTCCTGAGCTCGGCAGTGAAGTTTTTGAAAAAGTCTTCCTTTTCCATCACTTCATTGAGCGACTTGGCGGCACTCTTGTAATAATCGCGGAAGATATTTTCACCAAAACTCTTGATTTCACCGATCACGTTCCAACTTTTGTCATCAGCCATATTCGACTTGATGTAGTCCATGATCCAGTGCAGAAGCCTATCGGTCTGCCCCAGATCCTCAATCAGTTGGTCTACAGCCTGTTGCTCCACCTGGTAGTCGTTGAGTCCTATGCGAAGGTTGGCGGTAAGGTCGAGTTCACGTGCCAGGTTACGAAGCACACTCTGGAAGAAAGTATCTATTGTTTCAACGCGAAAGTAGTTGTAGTTGTGAATGAGCAGACTGAGTGCAGTACCGGCATTCTTCTCTATCTGCTTCTGCGTGAGATGGGGCAAAGCTTTCTTTATCTGTTCCAGATAACCATGCGATTCCTCGAGTCCATGGGCAATACCATATAGCTGGCTGAGGATTCGTGTTTTCATTTCCTCAGTGGCTTTATTGGTGAAAGTCACTGCCAGGATGGTGCGATACGAATGTGGGTTGGCAATGACTAAGGTCATATATTCTCTGGCCAGCGTGAAGGTTTTGCCAGAGCCGGCACTTGCCTTGTAAACGGTGAGTTGTGAATTCATATATATTATAATGTAAGAATGTTTGTTTTAAAGAATGTCTATTTGTAAGTATTCGATTCTTCTACCAGTTGCGGAAAAGCTCAAAGTCGAACTTGCAGCCTACGCCATAGAACTGGGCATTTTTGAAACCGGCAAAGACTCCGATAGAAAAGAGGCGGGTGCTGAATCCATAGCCCCATTCGGTATAGGGATGCAGCTTTTCTACCAATAAGGCATTGACATAGAAGCGCTCAGCCTCTACAAATCTGCCCACTAAGGGCACCCAGGCGGCAAAGATCATCGGATTTTCGTAGGTGAAGTTGCTGCGTACGTAGTATTCAGAAGAGTTGTACCACTCTGAGGGCAACAGTTCGAACGAACCGCTCCAGTCGTCATTCCATCCTCCTGGAATGTAGTTGTCATTGAAATTGGAGTAGTCGATAAAGTACCAGTGAGAACCTCGCATGGTATAGAATCCTGCTCCAAGTCGCGCAGAGTACAACTTTCGACGGCTGGCGTAGAAGATGCCCTTGGCATCAGCCTCAATGCGCTCATAAGGTATGTTTGAGCCCATGAACCCCTTGATGCTACGCTCATAATCGGCCGTGACAGACACTCCTTTAGGCCCCCATGGTCGCCATATCAATCCAAAAGCAGGGGCCACGGAGCGATATTTGGAAGGATAACCATACGATTCGTAGAATTCTGGATGAATCGCCCTGCGATGGTGAGCCACTATTCCTGCTTCAAATCCCCACTTGGGACTAAACATCCAGTGGTTTGTGAGACGGAAATAGCTGTCGGTAAACTCGGTGTAATTGTCCTTATTTACAGTTATCTCCTCATCGTCATCCTTCTTGATGTCCAGTATGTTGCGGGCTATCACGTTGGTATTGATGCGATTGCCCTGTCCGTATACCATCTCGAGATAGCCGTCGTGCTTGGCATTATAGTTGAAGGTAGCCGGAATATCGAAGTACAGTTGATGCAGCTTAAAACTATAACCAGCCCTGAACCGCACACCAAGCTGTATGTTGTCGTTGAAGGAATAAGAACTTCTGATATCAAACTTGTAGATGAGTCCCTTGCGCTTGGTATAGCCCATGTATAGAGGGTTGAGGATAGGACTCAGACGTACATATCCTTGGCTTTCCTTGCCAAAATCCTGCTGTATTCTGTTCACCATGTTGTCGCCTACGATGTCCCATAGCACATCCTTGGCAAAGTTGCGCTTTTTCTTGGTACTGTCGGCCAGGCTGAGCGAGTCGCGACGGCTCTTCTCCTTGAAATATTGCTCATAGATGAGTTGCTCCTGCTCGTTGAGGAGAACGGGGCGCACTTGCGACATAAGGGTGGTGTCAGCAGCGTTGTTGAGTGTGTCAGAAAGCATCTTGGGCAGATTATAGTAAGAACAGAGCATACCGGTGATGTTGTTGCCCATAAACCTGAAATTGGCTTTCAGGTTGCATCTGTCGGGCAGAAGAGAGCGGTAGCCTTCGTTGCCCATGACGATGGATATAAAGAAGCGGGTCATATCGTACTCGCCCTCAAAGTCGACCAGATATATTTTTCCTGTCTTGCTGTTTACCACAGCCTTGGTTTCCACCATCTGCGTGTTCTTAATTTTTGGGTAGGCGTATACTTGGGCCTTGTCGAACGGCAAAGCGGTGACCCGATAGGTGTAGAACCTGCGGTTGGCTCGATGGAAAGGGGAGAGGATATTGTTGTGAAAAAGGTTCTCGCCAAAGACATTGGGAGTTACATAGGGAAGAATATATGACATGATGTTACGGCGATGTGGAACAGTACTGACATGGAGCAGACGCTGGTCGGTGAACTTGTCGTTCTGCATCGTTATCTTGGTATAGTATTCGCTGATAAAGTGGCGTCCTGTGCCATGGGCGATGGCATACATCGAAGGTACGAGCATCAAGGTGGCGTTGCGCTTGTTAGTGTGCATCTGCATCTTGGTGTAAGAATACGATTGTGAACCATGCAATCCTGTGGTGTCGGTACGTTTGGCATAGGTAAACACCAAGTTAAGCACCGAATCACGAAACGCAACATTCGGTACTATCACTTTAGCCTTACACCCCAAAGACGATGCCAAAAGGAAGGCTATGAGCAAATATTTATAAAACGACACCCTGTTAGCCAAGGTATTTCATCAAGATTTTAACATATCCAGACTCTCTGAGTTTCGAGATACTCTTTTCGCGAATCTGGCGCACACGCTCACGGGTAAGCCCCATCTTGTCGCCGATTTCCTCCAGACCTTTCTCTGGCTCTCCAATACCGAAACAAGCACATACTATCTGTCGCTCACGCTCCTTGAGTACCTGACCGAGAACCTGTTTCAGTTCCATTGCCATACTCTCGTGATCTACCTGCTTGTCTGTACGACTGTCATCGCCACTCGACATCACATCGACCATGGCATTATCATCGTCGTCTCCAAATGGAGCATCGATACTCACGTGATGTCCACTTGCAGCCATACTCTGTGATATCTTCTCCTCATCCACACCTGTGCGGTCAGCTATTTCCTCCACACTGGGACGACGGAGATTCTCCTGCTCAAACTTGTTGATTTCGTGGTTCACCTTATTGAGTGAACCTACCTGGTTGAGGGGGAGTCTGACGATACGGCTCTGCTCAGCAATGGCCTGAAGGATACTCTGTCGAATCCACCATACGGCATAAGAGATAAACTTAAAGCCACGAGTCTCATCAAAACGCTCTGCAGCCTTAATAAGACCGATGTTGCCCTCGTCGATGAGGTCGGTAAGCGTGAGTCCTTGATGCTGATACTGCTTGGCGACAGATACCACAAAGCGCAAGTTGGCTTCTACCAACTTATTCTTGGCACGCTCACCGGCACGACCACCTTTCTTGATGGCCTGAGCAAGTTCTATCTCTTCCTCAATGGAAACCATAGGTGCACGACCAATCTCAACGAGGTACTTGTCGAGAGCCTCGCTGTTGCGGTTGGTGATGCTTTTCTGTATCTTAAGTTGTCTCATTCTCTATACTTTCGCCTAATTTGCGCAAATATAGTAAAAAAATGCATTCGTTGTTATTTTTAATAACTAACTTTAACACAATTATTTAACAACCTCATTCTGAAGAAATTTCTGATAAGCGTCACGATAGCCATTAAAAACATTGATATCTACATGTCCACGGATACCACTTACTCTTCCGTCTGGACATAACTGCCACAAAACCAGCCTGATATCTGGCTTATACTCGCCATAACGGGCTATCCATACGCGATAGTTCCGCTTCAGATCTGGCGCATATTTCAAGTAACGGTTCACAAACATCTGACTGATATAAAGTATCGGCCTTGTGCCTGTTTGGCGTTCCACATATCTCAGCCATGCCCTTACTTGTGCAAACATAGCGTCTGGTCCGCCCATCTGCTTAATCTGCCGTGGTGTCGGTTCCAGGTCGAGTACGGGTGGAAAATCACCCCTTCTTACCAGAGCATGCTTCATAAACTTGCGGGCCTGTGCCAGTCCGGGCTTACGAGGCGAGAAGAAATGATAGCTTCCCACCCTGAAACCATGCGCCTTTGCTGCCCGATAGTCTTTACGGTAATAGGGATTGAACAGGGAGGCTCCTTCCGTACACTTGATATAGATGAAGCTGATGGGATAGCTTATACTTCCACTGACTGTTTTGCGACTGATGTTGCCCAAGTGGGTAATACGCAACTTACTCCATTGTATGGGGTATTTCTTCTTACCTATAATATGCTGATATTTAGATATATCTATGCCGTATATTCTATCATAGGTATAGACAAGACGCTCGCCACGATAACGGTCGTTTTTCCATTCTCCCACGCAGAGTTGTTTGCCAAACTCAATGCCAAATCCGAATCCATCACGATGTCCATGTTTCCATTGTCCTTCATAGTGCGACCCGTCATTTCCCATCCACGTTCCATGACCATGAGGATGGAACAGAGAGTCTCGCTCGCCTGTATAGATACCTGCAGAGTCTGCCTGCATTACCTTCACAAAGGACTGGCAGAAAGGCACGACGTCCATCTTTATTCCATAGAAGGCACTCCGCTGATTAATGGCACAGGCAGAGTCGGGCAGGGCTTGCGATGACAGGCGAAAGTAGTTCATGCCTTTCTGCATATCGTGCTTCTCCAATTGGCATGACTGACTTGACAACTGACGAGTTGACAACTGACCGATGTATAAAACTTTGTAAGACAACTGTCTTACGATTCGAAGCGAGGTAGTGTCAACAGTATGATGCAGAGAATCCAGTAGTTTTTTAGCCTTTTCGAACCGAACTTTCTGCAGTTCTGCGTAATCTGCAATCATGCCATAGCCTTCGTCGCGTACATTGTGCGAATGTGTGTAATAATCTATTTCATGAAGTGTCCATTTGGCATTATTGTAGATGGTTTGCAACGAGTCTATTTGTGCATGATATACCTGCTGAGGTGTCATTCCCTGATAACGTTTATATCTTATAGCCGCATTGTCCTCGGCAAGTAAAAGTCCCTTGCAGGAAGGTAGCAAGTCGTATTGATTGACGAAGAAGGCATCCAGTTTTGTGGTGTCATTACCTAAGTCGAGCAGTATCTTATTGCCTGCTCTAAGCTCATAATGACAGCAAACATCAACAGTAGCCTTGGCACGCATCCATCTTTCCTGAGTCATGTGGTAGCAAGACCATACATACCAGCCGCAGCTCATGACAACCAACAGAAGCGACAGGATTGCGATGACAGCCTTGTTTTTCTTACTTAAATGAAACATTACTTTCTCTCCTCATATTTAATTGTACACTTCTTATATAAATAAGGTGTAGCTTCTCATATCATAAAGGTAAATACAAAATTATAAAAAAAATAACATCTTTGCAAGTTTTTCCTCAAAAAGTTTATCTATGACTTTAATACCCGATGAGAATATTAACAGATGACGTGGACTGACCATAAAAAGAAGATATAGTATAAAAAACAGAACCCAATCATCTCGATTGAGTTCTGCATACCTTGAAAACATACTTATACTATTATCTGTCACCTAAAGAATCACATAATACTTACTTAACTAAAAAACCTTGTAAACTTTATGACATCCATCGTATGAGTCAAGTCCTTATTAGAGCACTTTTAATGTAATGCAAAGATAATCAACATTAACAAAAAAGGCTTGTAATATGAAAGAAACAATTCTTTGTGATTTGTAAAATCTTAAAAAAATACCTTTTTATCCATGCCATCACATCAAAAAATGATAGTCAAAAGCCCAAAATAACGGTTTGTTATAACTGATAATCAGAATTTTGCATTTTTGAAACATCTTTTTTGAATTATGACAAAGCTTTTCGGATAATTTGTGTAACTTTGCAAAAGATTAGCATAAGATTATCAAAGGATCTCTGCAAGATAAGTTATAAACCAAACCTACCAATATGATGTCACCCAACTTGTTTTACCAAGATTTTTTGCTGTGCATAGGAGTGGCAAGTCTGATTTTCGGACTGTTTCTTCTCTTCTTTAAGGCACCAGCCAACAATATTTACCAACCTTACCGACGTTCAAAGAGTCTTTTGGCGGCAGGCTATCTTGTCATGAGCCTCAACATTATGTTTTGGGGCATCACTTTCGATGATAGGTTTACCAAGCCCGATGTGTTGGATATTTACAACGAGATCATCGCCATTTATCTGCTCTACATTATATTCAACTATGCGCTCTGCAATCTTCTGGACCATCACTATCTTACCCGTCGCCGGCTGTTGACGGATGCCTTCAGATGGGTGGGAGTCATAGCGATAAGCGCCTTGTCAATGTTGCCACTGTTCGAGAAGATAAGATGGGGAATTGCAGCACTCATCTCGTTCCTGCTTATCGAATACATCGTAAGTTTCCTTTATAAGTTCCGCAAACTTTACCTGCACAACGACAAGGTGATGGCCAACTATTTCGCTGACGATAAACGCAGATTTGTGGCATGGACCAACCGACTTATCTTACTTATGGTGGTATATGGCCTGCTGGCATTTATTTCTATTTTCCAGGGAATATGGTTCAACTTCTTTTTCCAATGCTATGCTTTGGTCTTCAATTTCTTCGTTGTCATCAGTTTTCTGAATCATTGTCAGCCCTATGGCGACATAGAAAAAGCCTATATGGAATGGGAAGAACAGGAGAAGTCCGTCTGTCAGCCGGAAATAACCCACAGCAAAGTGGTGTATCACCTGTTGGAGAGCAAACTGAAAGTCTGGGTTGCCCGGGAGAAATATACCGAGCCCAACCTTACCCTCGATTCTCTTTCCACCTATGTGGGAACCAACCACACCTATCTCTCACGCTTTCTCAAGGAGACTCATGGCGTGAACTTCAGCGAGTGGGTTTCGGGCTTGCGTGTGTCGAAGGCCAAGGAGCTGATGCGGAAGAATCCCAAGGACAAACTCGAAAACGTGGCTTATCTCTCGGGATTCTCTTCTCTCTCTTATTTTTCTAAAGTTTTCTCTCATTTGGAGGGTGTCTCGCCTGCCCGTTGGCGCGACAGCATGTCCTTATAGTCTGACGGTGTGTCATTGAAGAAGAGGGCAAACTGTCTGTTGAAAGTAGAGCGCGACGAGAAGCCCGCCATCTGTGATACGTCATTGACACTCAGGTCGAGGTCGGTTCTTTCGAGCAATTGTGAGGCATAGCGCAGTCGATAACGCGTGATAAATTGGCTAATGGTGAGTCCGCCTCCATAACGCTTGATGGCATTGGCCAGATAAGTGCGGTTGGTACCTAAGCTCGCAGCAAGGTCTTCGGGCTTAAAGTCGGGACTGGCATAAGGCTTATCTTCATCCATCAACTGACAGATACGTACAAAGAGACTTTCCTCCTTGCTGAGTTTGGCCTGCGGTTTGTTTTCCAGTTCCGACAGGAGCGTACGTTCCTGTAGGTGGAGTCGCCTCACAATCGCAGACAAACGTCTGAGCTTATGGCGAAGATCACGTATGTGAAACAAGAGCACCACAATGCACAGCAAAAGGCTAATGCTGACGAAGTGATTACTGATGAAATTCATGTTGATATATATTCTATTTGTAGTATCTGGTTTGTGGAGTCATCAATGCAGAAGTCATCAGCGGTTCTTCTGCCTATCAACCAAATGATGCGCTGACTGGCATCCTCTACCACCAACTGTTCTTCCTTCTCGAAGGCATTGCACTTGATGTCGGTTAAGAAGTCGCTTACCAGTTTGCTTCCTTTCATACCGAAAGGGCGGAAACGGTCGCCAGGGATGGTCCTTCTTAAGGTGAGAGGAAACTCTACTTTTCCGGCATCAAGGGTTGCCACCATCGGTTTCCTGCTCGGACGGAAGTCTGGAGTTCTGGCATGGCTTTCCACCTTGATATATTGTCCTTCTGCACAACTATATTTACCCGTTTCCGGTATCTTGAGAGCACAAGACAGCTTGCCCTTCTCCAAGGCTTTGATGAGAATATCATTACGATCGATAACCACCTGATGTGTAGACGATTGCCATCTTTTGCCTACTGCATCTATACTGTTAAGGATTTCCAGGATAGAGGTTCCCTGGAAGTGATAGGGAGAGAGCAGGGCGTGGAGCACAAACTCAGGACTTGCCTTCGACAGCAATTCCTCCTTGCTAATGGCTGTGATACCCTTGCTGTCGGTCTGGGTAAGACGGCTGTCCGACAAGGTTGCAATGAGCATCTTGTTGGCTTCAGCCAGATGGGTTGCCGTAGTGGCAATGCTGTCGGAAACCGAAGGATTGATGGTGCGAAGCAGGGGCAGAACCTGCAGTCTGATCTTGTTGCGCACCACATCGGGGACCAGGTTGGTACTGTCTGTCACATAGTCCTGTTGCTGCAGAGACAGATACTCCAGAATATCCTCACGGCTCACATCGAGCAGCGGACGCAGTACGTGTCCGTTTCGAGGAGCGATGCCTGTCAGTCCGTTGATGCCCGTGCCCCTTATCAGGTTGATGAGGAGCGTCTCCACGCTGTCGTCGCGATGATGAGCCACACAGACACCCTGCGCCTCCAAGTCCTGGATGAGCTGCTCGAAATAGCGATAACGCAGTTCGCGAGCCGCCATCTCGATGCTTACCTTATGGAGCGAGGCATACTGTTCTGTATCGAAGTGTATGCGATGAAGGGGCACGCCAAGACGTTCGCAGAGTGAGACACAGAACTGCTCATCGCGTACCGACTCGCTGCCACGAAGGTGGAAGTTGCAATGACAGGCCTCTGTCTTATAGCCCAGATGGAGAAGCGCCAACAACAGCGATACGCTGTCGGCACCTCCCGACAAGGCTATAAGGCATGGTTTGTCCTTGTCCAGCAACTGATGCCGTGCAATAAACTGCTCTACATTCTGTTCGAAACGAGATATATTCATTTACTAATAACTTTCGCTGGGTTCAGAAGTTAGAGAAGCTGTGTTTTCAAGAATTCCTCAGCACGCTCAAGGTCCTGTGGTGTATCAATGCCAACGGTCTCAACATCAGTGGTTCCCACCTTTATCTTGAAGCCATTCTGCAACCACCGCAACTGTTCCAGACTTTCGGCTATCTCAAGCGAGCTTTGTGGCAGTTGGGTAACCTGACGCAGTACGTCCTTGCGATAGGCATAAATGCCAAGATGCTTCAGGAAAGGGTAGTGAGTGAGCCAGGAAGACTTTTCTTTTCCTCGTACATAAGGAATGACACTGCGCGAGAAATACATGGCGAAGCCCATATTGTCGACTACGATTTTCGGACTGTTGGGATTCTGTACAGCCTCCATACTCTCGAAAGGTTTTCCGAGTGTGGCTATCTGTGTGGTAGGATCGTCAAAACAATGGCAGATGGTGTCGAGCTGGCTCTTTGCCACAAAGGGCTCATCGCCCTGAACATTTACCACCACGTCCCATTCGCCTCCTATCTTTTCGATAGCTTCCTCTATACGGTCGGTACCGCTCTTGTGGTCGGTGCGTGTCATCACCACCTGACCGCCAAACGATTTCACAACATCATAGATGCGCTCGTCGTCAGTGGCGACATAAGCAGCCTCGAGCACGGCAGCCACCTTCTCGTAAACATGCTGAATGACTGGTTTGCCACCCAGCAGGGCCAATGGTTTGCCCGGGAAACGCGTAGAAGCGTAGCGGGCTGGAATGATTCCTATAAACTTCATAATCGTATATCTTTATGTTTTAAAATCTTCAACTGTCTTTGGGTTCAGAACATTTCTCCTTCCTGTCTGTCTACCTTTCTGATTTCCTTCAGGAAGATCTCGCCATATTTCTTACGTTTGTACTCGCCGATACCATGGATCATTCCAAATTGCTCCATGGTGCGCGGCTTGACGGAAGCAAGTTCGTGCAGCGACTGGTCGGAGAGCACGATGTAAGGAGGATAGCCCTGTTCGTCGGCAAGCCGTTTGCGAAGTTGCCGCAATCTTTCAAAGAGCGACCCTTCTGCAGCCTTCGGCTTCTTCGACGACACCTTTCGTGCATGGACCACGGGTATCTCGTCTGTCTTTTTCTGCAGTAGTACCAACTGCACGGGCATCTCACCCTTCAGCACACGCCATCCCTGAGGAGTAACCTTCATCGCTCCATGCTCGTTGTAAGCCACCTCGAAGAATCCCATCTGCAACATTTGCAACAGATAGTCCTGCCAGTCGCATGCGAGATGGTCTCTTCCTGCACCGAAGGTCTTCAGGGCATCATAGTGGTTCTTCACGACAGCAGGCGAGTGTGTTCCACGCAAGATATCTATGCAGGTACCGATATGTATCTTCTCGCCGGCACGCACCACAGCACTGAGGGCTTTCTGCACCAGCACTGTTCCGTCGAAGGTCTGTGGCGGATGGGCACACACATCGCAATGTCCGCAGTCGTGGGTGGCTTCCTCGCCGAAGTAGTTGAGCAAGATTCTTCGTCTGCATACCCTCGACTCGGCATATTCCTGCATACGCTTCAGTTTCTCCATGTTCACCTCTTTCTGTCCGCTTTCCTCCGCAAAGGAACGCAGTTGGATGACGTCTGCCATCGAGTAGAACAATACCGTATCGGCAGGAGCCCCATCCCGTCCGGCTCGGCCTATCTCCTGATAGAAACTCTCAATGCTCTTGGGGAGGTTGTAGTGGATGACCCATCTCACATTTCCCTTGTCTATACCCATGCCGAAGGCTATGGTGGCGCATACCACCTGCACCTGGTCCATCTTGAATCGTTCCTGCACCGAAGCCCTTTCCTCAGTGCTCAGACCTGCATGATAAGCCGCGGCATTGATACCTTTCTTCTTTAGCTCCATCGCCACCATCTCAGTATTCTTGCGCGAAAGACAATAGATGATGCCTGCATCGCCAGGATGGCCGTTGATAAATCTATAGATATAATGCAGTTTCTCCTGTTTGGTTCCGCCGCGTCTCACCGAAAGACTCAGGTTGGGACGGTCGAAACTGCTGACGAATGTCTTCCCATTCAGGTGCAGTTGCTTCACGATGTCCTGTCGTGTTATCTTGTCGGCAGTGGCTGTAAGGGCAATGATGGGCACATGGGCGAAATGCTCTCTGATGGTTCCCAACTGCGAGTACTCGGGTCTGAAATCGTGTCCCCACTGGCTGATGCAGTGGGCCTCATCGATGGCAAATAGCGAGATCTTGATGTTGCTGAACAGGAAAGGTATCTCGCTGATCAGTTTTTCTGGCGAGACATAAATCAGTTTCAGGTCACCCGACATACATCTGCGGCGTATGATCATCTCGTCGGTGGAGTCGTTGTTGCTGTTCAGCTCGGCGGCAGCGATACCGTTGGCCTTGAGCGTTTCCACCTGGTCGTGCATCAAACTGATAAGCGGCGAGACAACGACAGCCGTTCCTGGCAAGGCAAGGGCAGGAATCTGATAGCAGATACTCTTGCCTCCACCTGTCGGCATCAGCACAAGACAGTCGTTGCCCTGCATCACCTCACGGATGATTGCTTCCTGGTTGGGTCGGAAGAAATCATATCCGTAGTAGTTTCTCAATAGGTCGCTTATTTGCATTTTTATGATAATTTCTGGCAAAGGTAATGATTTTTTTATAAAAAATAAGCAAGATATTTGATAAAATGGGATAAATTCATTATTTTTGCAAGCCTAAATGTAAAACTTTCGTACGTACGTTACAAAACAACGGGTCACTTCGGGTGAAATTCATGGTTTTTATCGTACAGACTAATGATGAATAAACATACAAAACAAATATGGCAAAATATAATATCAGAGAATACAAAGAGTCGGGAGCAAGCTATCAGGAAAGCATCAATCCCGATATACTGGATGAATTGCACACCAAGATACTGAACATTCTGCTCATCCAGAGGAAGTTTATGGACAAGGACTATTCGGCCAAGAAACTGGCACAGGACCTGAACACCAACAGCCGATATGTGTCGGCTGTATGCAATGTGAAATTCCACATGAACTATGCCACACTCATCAACAAGTACCGAATCGACGAGGCCATGTCGATACTCATCGACCGCCGCTACCTGAAACTCAACATGGAGGATGTTGCTTCCATGGTGGGCTTTGCCAACCGTCAGAGTTTCTATTCAGCTTTCTATAAACAGAATGGCACCACTCCACGCGACTTCCGCATGGAATACCTTCATCTACACCCAGAACTGAAGAAAGAGAAGAAGAAAAAATAAGAACATCAACATCACATCATGCACGACAATCAGTTTAAGTATAGTGACGAGCGCTTTGCCGACCTGCAAATGCTGCGCTATCGCCTGAATGGTTTCGAGAGCCTTTCACTCTCTCAGAAACTGTACATCTTCTGTCTGGCCAAAGCCACTCTGATGGGACGCGACATCACCTTCGACCAGCAGGGTAAGTACAACCTGCGCATACGCAAAACCCTCGAGGCCTTATACCTATATTATAAGGTTCGCGAGGAGGCTGAGAGTGACGAGTTTCAGAAAATCGTTGTCTATCTCAAGAGAGTATGGTTCTCAAGCGGCATCTATCACCACTATGGTTGCGAGAAGATGAAGCCCGACTTCAGCGAGGAGTACTTCTATCAACTCATCGACGGCATGGACGAAAAACTGCTGCCACTGAAGAGAGGAGAGACTAAGGAAGACCTGCTCGACGAGCTCGTACCGGTGATTTTTGACGACTCGGTACTGCCCAAACGTGTCAACCAGACTGACGGCGAAGACTTGGTGAAGACATCGGCTTGCAACTTCTATGAGAATGTGACGCAGGCTGAGGTGGAGCGATTCTATGCCAAAATGAAGGAAAAGGGCAACGAAGAGGCTCCCTCGTACGGACTGAACTCCAAACTCACCAAGCGCAATGGAGAGATGATAGAGCTGGTGTGGGCTGAGAACGGCATGTATGGTGAGGCCATCCGCGAAATATCTTCATGGCTCCGCAAGGCTCAGAAGTATGCCGAGAACGAACAGCAACGTCATGTCATCGACCTGCTGCTGAAATACTACCATACGGGCGACTTGGCTGTTTTCGATCGATACAGCATAGCCTGGGTAGAACAGCAGGAGGGTATGGTCGACTTCGTCAACGGCTTCATTGAGGTGTATGGCGACCCACTGGCACTGAAGGGTACCTGGGAGGGAATCGTTGAATACAAAGACCTCGAGGCTACAAAGCGAACCCAGACCATCAGCAGCTATGCCCAGTGGTTTGAAGACCATTCGCCTGTTGACCCACGCTTCCGCAAGCCTGTGGTAAAGGGCGTCACTGCCAACGTCATCTGTGCAGCCATGCTCGGAGGTGATGAATATCCCGCCTCGGCAATAGGCATCAACCTGCCCAATGCCAACTGGATAAGACAGACCTATGGATCAAAGAGTGTCACGATAGGAAATCTGACCGAGGCGTACAATAAGGCTGCTCATGGCAACGGATTCGACGAGGAGTTTGTCATTGACAAGGATACTCTCGCCATGATAGAGAAGTATTCCGACCTGACGGACGACTTGCATACCGACCTGCATGAATGCTTGGGACACGGCAGCGGTCAACTGCTGCCAGGAACCGACCCTGATGCCCTCAAGGCTTACGGCAATACCATCGAGGAAGCACGTGCCGACCTTTTCGGCTTGTATTATATGGCCGATGAGAAGCTGGTGGAACTGGGACTCCTTCCCGACGCAGAAGCCTACAAGGCACAGTATTATACATATCTGATGAACGGTCTGCTCACTCAAACCATCCGCATCAAGGAAGGCGACAAGATAGAGGAGGCTCACATGCGCAACCGTGCACTCATCGCCTGGTGGACTCTTCATCATTCACAAGGAGCTGTATCGCTCGTTCAGCGTGAGGGAAAGACCTATGTGCAGATCACTGATTATGCCGCACTGAGGAATGCTTTCGGAACACTGCTTGCCGAAATTCAGCGCATCAAGAGCGAGGGTGACTTCGAGGCTGCTCGCAGTCTCGTGGAAGAGTATGCTGTCAACATCGACCCAAAGCTGCATCACGAAATCAGACAGCGATACGAGTTGCTTAACCTGGTGCCCTATAAGGGATTCATCAATCCGAAGATGACAATCCTTCATGACGACCAAGGCAATCCTGTAGATGTGCTTTTAGACTACACTGAGAGCTACACAGAGCAGATGCTGCGATACTCTGAAGAGTATGGAACGTTATAAACGTTATAATGAAACAATAACAACATTCATAAACTTTTTAGTTGTGACAGAATCTAAAGTAATCAATCAGCATCACGACAACGAGGAAGAGCAGTTTCCCATCGTCGACGAACAGGGAAACATCCTCGGTGCCATCAGTCGCGGACATGCTCATGATGGATGCAAAATACTGCACCCTGTGGTGCATCTGCATGTATTCAACAGCAGGGGCGAACTCTACCTGCAGCATCGTCCTGCCTGGAAGGACATCCAGCCCGACAAATGGGACACTGCATGTGGAGGACATGTCGACCTGGGCGAGAGCGTAGAAATAGCGCTTCGCAGAGAGGTGAGAGAGGAGTTGGGAATGACCGACTATGAGCCCGTCAGCATGGGACATTATGTATTCGAAAGCCTGAAGGAGAAAGAACTGGTTTACGTTCATCGCTGCGTCTACGACGGACCGGTTTGTCCTGACAAGGATGAGTTGGCAGGCGGACGCTTCTGGAGCAAAGAGGAGATCAGCGAGAATATAGGAAAGAATATCTTTACTCCCAACTTTGAGAATGAATACAAACGCTTCTTCTTGAATCAGAAAGAGCATTAAGACGATGTTGAGTCCATAAGCCTGCCACTTTCTCCATCTAAGTGTGATGTTTCCTACCTGTAAGTATGATGTTTATGGGAGCGAAAGATAATTTTCCCGCTTTCGCTCCTACGAGTCTCTGAGCGAAAGATAATTTTCCCTTTTTCGCTCCCACGATTCTCTGAGCGAAAGATATAGATCTATAATAATCAGAATAAGATACCTTTCAACGCATTCTGAGCGATGGTGTCATAGCTTTCATCCATGTCGGCAAAGCGCATCACACAGTTGGCTGCGGCATGTTTTACACCCATGTTGTCACCTTGCAGCGCTATGGCTGCCTGGTCGAGAAACTCGTTGATGCCCCGTTCGTTGGCCTCTCGTTTGGCAGCAAACAGGCGCGAGAGAATATGATAACCGGCAATCTCGTAGAGAGGCTTGTCTGAGGCTATCCACTGATAGGCTATTACAGGCGCATAGTCGACATACTGCAACAGATTGAACGCCAGCATTTCCGCCATTTCCTGCCCAGCAACCTGTTCCATCCATAAATCAGCAATTTCTGGGAGCATCTGTTCTGCAGGCATGATAAGTGTAGCCAATATCTTGCATTCACGGATGTTTTCCTTCCACAACTCTATAGCCAGATCATAATCCTTGCCATATTCCGTCGCCATCTTCTTGAGTTCTACAAAGGGAACACCCCAGTTGATCTTATATTCAATGCCTTTATCGCGCATCGACTGTGAGGTGGGGCCACTCATAAGCAACCTGAAAGATCGCTTTATCTCCATCAGTTTCTGATGTGTCTGTTCGTTCATAACTATCTGATTAACAAATAATTCCTGTTTTTATTAAATAGAAAAATTTAGCAAGCTTGAAAGAGTAGGGGGGCTCCTACCATAGGGAAACTGGAATTACAGCTTCATCACCTGGCAGAACATACCTTCGAATTCTTTCTCCAAGCCTGTGGGTTGTTCACGGAAAATACCAAAGAGGGCACTTCCGCTTCCGCTCATGGCAGCATACACAGCGCCAGCATCATACAGGCTCTGTTTGATGGCAGCCAACTCAGGATGCATAGCAAAGATAGGAGCCTCAAAGTCGTTTACCAGCTCATCTTTCCACGTCTCGATAGGCTGTCTGACAATATCTCTGCAGCACTTTGCCGGAGTCTTTGGTACAATGGCTGCATACGCGTCACGCGTACTTACTGCTACTGAGGGCTTTACCACAGCCAGATAGTAACCGCCAAGACCAGCGCCAGGCACATCGACAGGCATCAGTACATCACCAATTCCTTCGGCATAAGAAGGGTCAGCGGTGATGAAAAAAGCACAGTCTGCACCTAATTTGGCTGCATAACGTTCCATCTCAGGTATACCAATATTCAGTCGGAAACGCTCATCCAAAAGGCGAATCATATAGGCTGCATCGGAAGAACCGCCTCCCAAACCAGCCTGTGTGGGAATGCGCTTCACGAGATGTGCATGAACACGAGGCAACTGGAAGTCGGCAGCCAAGAGCTGATAAGCTTTTATCACAAGGTTGTCTTCTTCATTACAGTCGACATCATTTCCTGTGATTTTAAGGTCACAGGGTGACTCACTTGGAAATTTCTCATCCATGTACTTGATTTCAAGTGCATCGGTAAGAGGTATGGGATAAAAGACGGTTTCAAGATTATGATAACCATCCGGACGCTTACTTACGATATTAAGTCCAAGATTTATCTTGGCGCAAGGAAATGTAATCATATACTTATTTCTGTTTAGGGTTTATGCTGTAAAATTGCAGAGAACATCAAGCTTGCTTGAATATCTGCCGAGCGCAGCTTATCTTTTGCAAAGATACGATAATTCATACATAAAGCAAAATTAATTTTATTTTTTTTCGCTTACAAAAATAAAAAAAGCTTATAACAAAACTAAACTATTCGAAATGAATCAGGCAAGTAAGTTTATTCCTTGCTGTTTTTTCTATTTTCTTATGTGTTCTCGTATAATAAAATATATATCTTTTATTCCTAATTTCTTAGTTCTCTTTTTAGATATTAATGGACATTATGTTAATTTTAAGATATTTCTATTTATCATATTTCGATGAGCAAAAAAAAAGCGGATAGAGGTGTACTCCATCCGCTTCGCAAAATCTGCTTATCGTGACTATCCTACGTTGGGGGTCGCACCTCTGCGTTGCCCTTATCCTCAGATAGCGTTGCAAATATAGGAAATATCTTTTTATGCTCCAAGTTTTTTTTGCTTTATTTTTCGCTTTAAGACACAATGGCAGATAATTAATGTTAAAAGCGACAACATGACAGCAAAAAGCACGTTTTTTGAAGATTTCTTTTCCGGCTTAACTTTCTTATTGTATTTATAATGTTCGATGTTGACTAATTCGTAATTGCTATCGCAAGATAGCTTTTCATCTGCGAATTGTTGGTCCAGGGAGGAGTTTTTTTCTGATTTTGATTGCATCATCGATTTTTTTTTCTTACCATGGAGTTCTGTTGGCCTACCCAATGTATCGAATTTTATAGAAAATTCTTCCTCTATGATTGATGAGCTCATTGTATCAGAAACAGCCATCAGACTTGATGCTCTGCTCTCCTCTTTGGTCACTTCTTTTTGAGTGCTGCATTCTGTTCTTGTGCTATCAGAATGCGAAGAGTATTCTTGTATGGTTTGTTTTGTCCTGCATGAGGAACAAAGCAAAAGTAAGATTGTGAAAAGGTATAATAGTTTTTTCATCTGGCTATAAAATTAAAGTTGAAATGATGTCTGGGTGTGTTGTGCATGTTCCATTGAACGTGCAACCAACAACTTGTTGTAGAGTGCTCGAACAGTGCAACATCAACAGAAGGTATTGTTTTAAGGATTTGAAAGAGTTCTTTCGCTTCTTCCTGGGAGTGTACCCGAATATCGGCTGCATTTCCTTGTAGGTGATAGCTGTTTGCAACACCACCTACGAGTTTGTTGAGGGCTGCACATCTGTAGCCCGAGGTAATGATAATAGGTTTGCCATATATGTTGCGCAATGGCTGCAACACCATATCAACACCATATTGCAGATTTCTTGTCTGCTCAGCATCTGGTATGTTTGTTATTCTGTGTTTGTCCGCAGTTGTCGAGCGGATGAGTTCTTCAAGGGTGAAGTTTTCACTCGGCTTGAACGTTATTTTTTGTTTCGCCATAGTTCAAAATTTTATAGTTAAGGTGGAAGACAGACGCAGCAAATATAAGTAGCTGCGCTATGAGAATAAGAACCCCTGCTGCAATATCGTGGTTTGTTGATATTATTATAGAGGCTATCCCGATAGATATTGATGAGAATATACAGACGATTGCGCTTGCGTATTCTACACTCTCTTTTTGATGGATTGTCATAACATGAGGATTTTAAAAAAGGGGCACCCTAAATATGAAGGGTGCCCCTAATCATAACGTGGCTAATTTACGAAAGAAAACTATCCTTTATTCTACTTCTCCTCCTCCACCACCGCCAGGGTTAGCGTCTGTATCTTGGCCAGATACGTTGAGTGTGTAAGAGATAGAAGTTGCTCCTGTTGTCTCGGTTGCACCAACATTGATTGTAACACGTGTAGAGCCGTTCGCCTTAGCAGTAGCAACACCCGATGTTGGGTCAACTGTTGCAACATTGCTGTTTGCAATGCTGTAAGTAACAGCAGCACCTGCAGGTGCACCCGTCAATGTAGGAGCATTGGCTGTGCCACCTTTGGTTGTGATGCTAACAGTTGATGATGACAGCGACAATGATGGCTTAGGAAGTGAAGAAGTTGAGCTGCCTTTTGCAAGTCCTGAGCCGTTGAGGATGAGGTCACGTTCAACAGGATATGTTGCAAGCTGACGGGAAACAGTGGTTGCAGGGATGCCAGCCTTCACTACCATTGTTGCATTTGAGCGCAACCACTTGTCGGCTGCCTTGCGTGAAATGATTACTGCACCCATAACCAGTTTGTCGCAAGAAGCTTCAAACACGAGGTTGGTACCCATTTTAAAATCAACGTTAATGTTGCCCTGGTTGTTGCTCTCAACGGTGAAAGCATCAGCAAGCGAAGAAACTGCGCCCTGCTTGTCTGCATGCAAACGAGTAATCGCCAAAGGCTGTGGAGCAAAAGTAAGAGCAGTGTTGCTGATGAAATCGCCACCGCAAAGGATGAAAGTAACCATATCGCCCTGGTTAAGGCCAAGTGCTGCGTAGATACCTTCTGCGGTTGTGGTGTCTGCATCATTCTTTGGAGTGCTCCAAGACAATTCACCATCAGCGATTGTAGGAACAATCTCAGGCAATGAACCCTTTGCAACCATAAATGGTACAGGGTTTATGTTCTTGTCTTGATATGCGTTGAATGCAACAACTGCTGCATCATTCTGCGCCTTTGCCTTGAGTGCGTCCAAGTTCACACGCATAAACTCGCTCATGCAGGGGCTACCAACACCGATGCCTTCAAATGAGTGGTCACAAATCTCTTTGAGATAACTGTAAGCTGCGCTAACAGTTGCCATTACCATACGCTGACGCATCTGTTGCAACGTGCGTGGGTTCTTGACCTTGTAGACACGTTCCTTTGTAATCTGCTGGCCGTTGAGCTCTGAAAACGTGAAGTTTTTTGTTGAGCCAGAGCGCAGGCCGAAAAATCCTTTAGACTTTGCCATAATTAATAGATTTAAATGAGGGGTGCGCAAGCTGCCCGGGGCACCCATACCAGGGGGAGGGGGTGGTACCCACCTTCACGTTTGCAAATGTAGCAAATAGTTTTGAAACGGAGGTATGTCGGACTTGGTACGGAGTTACCTCGGGGTTTTGCCCGATTTATCAGATTTTCTTTACATTTTAACAATTAACATTTAACTACGTTTAACGTGCCTTAACCACTATAAGCACATATTTTTGGGGCAAAGCGGAGGGCGTAGCCCATACCGCATAGGCAATTTCAGCCCCGAAAGGGGCTACAAAAAAGCCCATGACCGAAGAAAATCTGGCATGGGCGGTTGTAGGGCTGTCTCTTAT
>ERZ1026846.62-NODE-62-length-76474-cov-6.841466_pt1 | contig 76474 bp, 73 predicted proteins | sample MGYA00380153_ERZ1026846 | MGnify/ENA primary metagenome ERZ1026846 (study PRJEB33269, sample SAMEA4719789) | human gut metagenome | biome: human-associated habitat; feature: organic feature; material: feces | place: Cameroon | collected 2013-10 ...
ATGTAAAATCCTTCGTTATTTTTTGATAGATAGCATTTACCATTTGTTTTTTCAGCCGTATGTGCGTATAATGTAAGTATCTCATTGAACATTCGTATAAGACTGTTCAAAATTAAAATAGGAAGTGCGACTATGTATCAAATTGATTTTAATCATCCGATTCATATTTACTTTGTGGGAATCGGCGGCATCAGCATGAGCGGACTGGCGGAAGTCTTACGTGAAAAAGGCTTTCAGGTTTCCGGTTCCGACAGGCAGGCTTCTCCCCTTACCAAATCCCTGGAGGAGAAAGGCATCACCGTATTTTACGGCCAGCGTGCAGCCAACATTACCCCCGATATCGACTGCGCGGTATTTACCAGCGCCATTCATCCCGACAACCCGGAGTATATAGCTGTTCACCAGCTGGGCATCCCCTGTCTTTCCCGTGCGGAACTTTTGGGACAGATGATGAAAAACTATGAAACCCCTATCGCCGTAAGCGGTACCCACGGCAAGACCACCACAACCTCCATGATCTCGGAAATCCTGCTTTCCCAGAACATGGATCCCACCTTATCCATCGGCGGTATTTACAAATCCATCGGCGGCAATATCCGTGTGGGCCACTCCGGCTTCTTTGTGACCGAGGCATGCGAATACACCAACAGCTTTTTAAGCTTTTTCCCGAAAATCGGTATTATCCTTAATATAGAAGAAGACCATCTCGATTTCTTTAAGGATATCAACGACATCCGGGCTTCCTTCCGCCGTTTTGCCGAGCTTCTGCCCGCAGACGGCTCCCTGATTATCAACCGTAAAATCAGCAATCTTACAGAAATTACGGAAGGGCTGCCCTGTAAGGTACTTACCTTCGGTCTTACGGACGATGCCGATTATTTTGCCACGAACATATCCTACGACGAAATGGGTTGTCCGCTGTTTACGGCGCATTTCCCGGACGGAAGCACCCTGCCCGTGCACTTAAGCGTACCGGGTGAACATAATGTGCTGAATGCACTGGCTTCCTTAGCCTTGTCCGACATACTGAAGCTGCCTGCAGAGCTTTCCGCAAAGGCACTTTCCTCTTTCCATGGAACGGACCGCCGTTTTGAATACAAAGGAAAGATTGGCGGCGTTACCATAATAGATGATTATGCACATCATCCCACAGAAATTACCGCAACCTTAAAAGCCGCCGCAAAATATCCCCACAATACCCTCTGGTGCGTATTCCAGCCCCATACCTATTCCCGCACCAAGGCATTTTTGAAGGATTTTGCAAAGGCCCTTTCCCTGGCGGATAAAGTGGTGCTGGCAGACATCTATGCTTCCCGTGAAACGGATACACTGGGCATCAGTTCAAAAGACTTGCTCCGCGAGCTGAAAAACTTAGGCTGCGACTGCTACTATTTCCCGTCATTTGATGAGATTGAAAATTTTTTACTGCAAAATTGTATCAACGGTGACCTGTTGATAACTATGGGGGCCGGAGATGTACTGAAAATCGGGGAAAACCTCCTTGGAGAATAGTTGTCCACATTATCCACAATGCTGTTCCTTCGAAAAAGGATTCGGCATTGTGGATATTTTTGTGTTTCCTGTGGATAAATTACCCTGTAAAAACCGTGTAAAATTGGCACTTTTATTTTTCTATCCACAATATCCACAATATCCACAATGTCCGGAAAACCCAGTATTTACAAGGGTTTGCGGAAATGGGGCTATTTCCTTTTTGAAAAAGATATGTTATACTTTGACATGCGAAATGAGGAAATCAGGACAGGTGAGAAAATGGGTCAGTTTACTATTTACAGGGAAGACGTACCGGGTGTAACACTTCTTTCCAACTCTTTTATTGACAATTACATGAAGGATGCAAATGATGCACAGCTTAAGATTTATCTTTATCTGCTTCGCAGGCTGGGCTCCGGTCAGGCTACCAGTGTGTCTGAAATTGCGGACTTCTTTAACCACACGGAGCGTGAAGTGCTGCGTTCTTTGAAGTACTGGGAAAAGTTAAAGCTTTTAGCCATCGAATATGACGAGAGCAAGAATGTATCCGGCATCCGCTTTTTAAAAGGAACGGACGAGCCTGTTATCGTTGCAGCTCCCGCTGTTGCTGCGACTACGGCTGTTGTTTCAGCTACGGCTATTACCGAAAAAGCAGAAGAAATGCCTGCTGAAAAGACCGACCCTTACAAGAAGCCGTCCTACTCCGCAGACCAGCTTTCTGCGTTTAAAAATAAAGAAAACATCCGTCAGCTCTTTTTTATTGCGGAGTCCTACATGGGCAGACAGCTCAGTGTGTCCGATATGAAGTCCATTCTGTATCTGTCGGACTGCCTGCACTTCTCCGATGATCTGATTGATTATCTGCTGCAGTACTGCGTGGACCGCGGCAAAAAGGATTTCAAATACATAGAGGCGGTTGCCTTAAACTGGGCGCAGTCCGGTGTGACGACCCCCAAGCAGGCGGAAAAATTTGCCGCCAAATACGACAAATCCGTTTATACCATTATGAAGGAGTTAGGTAAAAACAATACTCCCACCAAGAAAGAATTAGAATACATCATACGCTGGACAAAGGAATACGGCTTCTCCCAGGACATCATTGCCATTGCCTGCGAGCGTACCGTGCTTGCTACGGACAGCCATCGTTTTGAATATGCCGAGGGCATTTTAAGCAACTGGAAAAAAGAGGATGTGCATCACAAGTCCGACATCCAGCGCATTGATGCCCAGTACCAGAAGAGCCGCCAGAGCAGAAGCACCTCTTCCGCTGCTTCCTCTTCCCAGGTTTCTTCCAACCGTTTCAACCAGTTTCCCCAAAGAGACTATGATTATGATGCATTGGAAGCAATGTTATTAAACAGTAAATAACTGTCCCGCTTTGGACTGTAACCCATAACCGTTTCGGGCAATACCCTATAACTGCTTCGGGGCAGTAACCCATAAACCGCAGATAAGGAGAACACCGTGAGCCTCACGAATTCCCAATACGACGCTATTTTGCGTGAATACGACGCCATACAGTTAAAAAACGAACGTCTTCTGTCCGAGAGAAAGGCAGAAATTGCGGACAGGCTTCCCGCCTATGAGGAGCTGACGAGCGCTGCCGCTTCCCTTTCCGTTTCCTACGGAAAAAAGATGCTTTTGAACGGTCAGGGCAATATGGCGGAATACCATGAAAAAATGCAGGAAATTTCCCGTAAAAAAAGAGAGCTTCTGCTTGCAAACGGGTATCCGGAGGATTTCCTTTCTCCCATCTACGACTGCCCGGACTGTAAGGACACCGGTTTTGTAAACGGCGAAAAATGCCACTGTCTGCAGAGCCGCATCATCAATATACTTTATAGTAAAAGTAATCTGCAAAAAGTTCTGCAGGCAGAAAATTTTTCCGTTCTTTCCTATGATTATTACAAAGGAGAAGATTTACAGAATTTCAAGAAGGCAGTGGATAACAGCCTTTCCTTTGTCCGTAATTTTGACACAGAATACCAGAACCTTCTGTTTTACGGTTCTGTAGGCACCGGCAAGACATTTCTTTCCAACTGCATTGCTTACGAGCTTTTACAGCACGGTTATTCCGTAATTTATTTTTCCGCTTCCGGTCTGTTTGAAATGCTTTCCAAACAGTCTTTTTCTTCCAGTGAAAAAGAAGTACTTTACAAGACCCAGGAAGACTTGTACAATTGTGACTTGGTGATTATCGATGATTTAGGTACCGAGCTTACCAATGCTTTTACGAACACACATCTTTTCTCTATTCTGAACGAAAGAAGCCTTCGTAAAAAGCCTGTTATCATCTCCACCAACCTGAGCCTGGAGGGCTTGAAGGAGCGTTATTCGGAGCGTATTTTCTCCCGTGTGACCAACGCCTTTACCTTCCGCAAATTATCCGGCTCAGACATCCGTATGCGTAAGAAATTTACAAATTCATAAATGTATTCAAGAAAGAGAGGATTATTTTCATGCCAAACCGAGAAGAAAAGCGCAATTTGGAAACCATTCCCGTTGGAAGTCTGGGCATCATTGCCTTAAAGAGCTGCCAGCCTTTAGGTGAAAAAATTGACAAATATCTGGTAAAGTGGAGAGGAGAACGTGAAAGCGAGCACAAGGAAAGTCTTGCTTTTTCCGGTTATCAGCGTCCTTCCTATCTTATCAAAACCAACGTACCCCGTTTTGGTTCCGGCGAAGCCAAGGGTACCATTTTAGAGTCTGTCAGAGGCGACGACTTATATCTGTTAGTGGATGTAGCAAACTACAGCCTGACATATTCTCTTTGCGGTCATGAAAATCATATGTCTCCCGATGACCATTATCAGGACTTAAAGCGTATCATCGCCGCTGTCGGCGGTAAGGCAAGAAGAATTACCGTTATCATGCCTTTCTTATATGAAAGCAGACAGCATAAGCGTACTTCCCGTGAATCCCTTGACTGTGCCCTGGCTCTGCAGGAACTGGTCCGCATGGGTGTTGACAACATCATTACCTTTGATGCCCATGACCCCCGTGTGCAGAACGCAATTCCCCTGCACGGTTTTGAAACCGTTCAGCCCGCTTACCAGTTTATTAAGGGTCTGTTAAGAAATGTAAAGGATTTGCAGATTGATGCCGACCATATGATGGTTATCAGCCCGGATGAAGGCGGTATGAGCCGTGCTATTTACATTGCAAACGTTCTTGGACTGGATATGGGTATGTTCTACAAGCGCCGTGACTACACAAAGATTGTAAACGGACGCAACCCCATTGTTGCCCATGAGTTCTTAGGCACCAGCGTAGAAGGCAAGGACATGATTATCATTGATGATATGATTTCTTCCGGCGAAAGCGTACTGGAGGTTGCTGCCGAATTAAAGGAGCGCAAGGCAAGAAACATCTTCGTATTCTCTACCTTCGGTCTGTTCACCAACGGTCTGGACAAGTTCGACAAGGCTTACGAAGAAGGCATTATTACCAAAATTTTAACCACCAATCTGGTTTACCAGACACCGGAACTGCTTTCCAAAGACTGGTACATCAGCTGCGATATGAGCAAGTACATCGCTTACATCATCGATACCTTGAATCACGATTCTTCCATCAGCGATTTGTTAAATCCCAATGAAAGAATTCAGAACATCGTAGCACGCTATCGTACCGGCGAACTGTAATCAGAAAATATGAAATATATCAATATCACCGAAAACGGTATTCATATCGTTTTCGGTATTACCGACAAAAACCAGCTTAAACTGCTTCATTTTTCCAAGGCGGAATTCTGTGAGGACGATATCTGCAAATACGGCTCGGAGTGCAAAGCAGAGGATTTGGTCAGAAAAAATCAGTTTATTGAGGAAGCTTTCCAACTGGTGCAGGTCAATCTGTCCGGTTACAACCGTCCTTACGAAAAGCACGGCAATAAGCATATCTGTACCGCACCGGGCTATTTACTGACCTATGCCGGTATGGATGACTGCGTCAATGAAACCGGCCGTCTGCTTACCGTTTATCAGGAGGATACCGAGGTAACCCATGTCCGTGTGGAAACCCGCATGCAGTTTTACAAGGGTACTTCCGTTGTCCGTATTGTAAATAAGGTAACCAACGAAGGCGACAGCACACAGTGTCTGGAATATTTATCTTCCTTCTGCTACACCGGCATTGAAAAGGAAGGTAAGAGCAATTCCGATGCCAAAATGAGGGTGCGTATCCCTTACAACGGCTGGCAGAAAGAAATGAGCATAAAGGAATACACCTTCGGCGAAGTGGGTCTTGCCCAGACGCAGCCGGGTGTATACCAGCGTACCTCACAGGTATTGGAAGTCACCAATACCGGAAACTGGTCTACGAAAAAATATCTGCCGTTAGGCTATGTGGCAAATACGGAAGCACACACCAGCCTGTTCTGGCAGATTGAGCATAACGGTTCCTGGCACTATGAAATCAGCGACCAGAACAACCACTTTTATGTATGCGTCAGCGGTCCCACGGAAGTACAGTCCCATTGGTTCAAGAACCTTGCACCGGGTGAGTCCTTTGAGTCCGTACCGGTTGCCGTAGGTGTAACGGATGACAGCTTTGAAAAAGCCGTCGGCGAACTCACCAAATACCGCCGTCTTATCCGCAGACCGAATAAGGACGACGAAAACTTACCGGTTATTTTCAACGACTATATGAACTGTCTGTTCGGTGACCCGACTACCGCAAAAGAGCTACCTCTCATCGATGCCGCTGCTGAATGCGGCTGTGAATACTATGTTATCGATGCGGGCTGGTATGCTCCGGGCGAATGGTGGGACAGTGTCGGCGAATGGCAGGAATGTCGGGAACGTTTTCCTAACGGCATCAAAGAAGTCGCCGACTACATCCGCCAAAAGGGCATGGTTCCCGGTGTGTGGCTGGAACTGGAAGTCATGGGTATTCATTGCGAAAAAGCAAAAAATGTACCCGATGACTGGTTCTTTGTGCGTCATGGAAAGCGTGTGTACGACCGCAGCCGCTATCAGCTTGACTTCCGAAATCCCGCTGTCATTGCCCATGTCAACGAAGTCATTGACAGAGTGGTAAAGGACTACGGTGTCGGCTATATCAAAATGGACTACAACATTGAACCGGGTATCGGAACGGAGCTCGGCGCCGAAAGTGTCGGTCAGGGTCTTTTAGAACATGAAAAGGCATATTTACACTGGCTCGACGACGTCTTTGCCAGATATCCCGATTTGGTCATTGAGAACTGCTCCAGCGGCGGTCTGCGTATCGACTATGCGCTGCTCTCCCGCTACAGCATCCAGTCCACTTCCGACCAGGAAGATTACCGCAATTATGCCACCATCGCCGCCAACGCTGCGGCAGGTGTTACTCCCGAACAGGCTGCCGTCTGGTCCTATCCGATGCGCCAGGGAAATAAAGAAGAAGTCATTTATAATATGATAAATGCCATGCTGCTTCGTATTCATCAGAGCGGTCATCTGGCAGAACTTCCGCCGGAGCGCCTTGCCCTGGTGAAAGAGGGAATTGCCTGCTACAAGAACATCCGTCAGGATATCCGCCGGGCAGTCCCTTTCTGGCCTCTTGACATTGCAGACAATGAGGATTTATGGGTATGCGGCGGACTGCAGGTAAACGGTAAAGCTTACCTCGCCGTATGGAAACGGCAGATGGAAGGAAAAAATACGGACAGATACCGTAAGGCCGGCATTTCCTGTTCGGACACTACCTTATCCATACCGTTAAGCAGTCTTCCTTTTGCAAAAGACGGCTTGAAGGTTTCCTGCCTCTACCCGGCAAAGGAACCGACGGCATTTCCCCTGGAAGGGGACGTGCTTACCGTTCAGTATGAACAGCCCGTTATGGCAAGACTTTTTGAAATCACACCAAAAGCATAAAGCAGACAACAAAAAACCATCGGCTAAACCGGTGGTTTTTTATGTTATCGACTCTGTGTCGGTGGAAATTTCCTTAAATCTTAAATACCTCTACTGTATCATGCAGGTTTTCCGCAATGCCCCGGACATCCTTCGCCTTGTCGGAAATGTTGCCGATGATGTTGTTGACTTCAGTAGCGGATGCGGAGGTTTCTTCCGTAGCGGCTGCGTTTTCTTCGGCAATGGCGGTCAGGTTCTGTACCACATCCACCACTTTGACACGGGCGGTATCCATCTTTGTCGTATAATCGGAAATGGTGGTGATACCCTTGATGGTTACTTCAATGCCACGGAGTACATCTTCAAAGATTTCTCCTGCCTTGTCCACCTTGGTATTCTGCTCTTCCATGACGTCTTTGACTTCTTCCATGGTATGTACGGCTTTTTCGGAGTCATTTATCAGGGCGCTGACAATGTGCTCAATGGTCTTGGCTGACTCATTGGACTGCTCCGCCAGCTTCTGAATCTGGCTTGCCACAACGGCAAAGCCGCGTCCCTGCTCCCCGGCCCTTGCCGCTTCGATGGAAGCGTTCAGAGAAAGCAGATTGGTCTCGGTTGCAATGGAAGTAATGAGTGCGGTTGCTTCTCTGATTTTGAGTGCGGACTCATTTGTGGTATTGGTCTGTCTGGAAATAATTTCAATCGCCTCTTTGGTCTTGCGGTTGATTTCCGTCAGATCCGCCAGTGTGGAATTGGCTTCGGAGCCAAGGTTTTTAATCACATCCGTATTGTCATGCAGTCTGCCTGCCTCAGAGGCAGTTTCCTCTACCATGTTGCCGATGGTGATAACGCTTTCGGTAGCCTTCTGGGTTTCCCCCGCCTGAGAAGTAGCGCCCTCTGCGATTTCCGAAACCGCTTTTTCTACCTGGATAACCATTTCGTAGGTTTCCTCGGAGTCCTTACTCAGCACATCGGATGTGGCAAACAGTTCTTCACTTCTCTGCCGGATATCCAGTATCATCTTTTCCATCTGCTCACGCATCTTCTTGATGGAGCGGCTCATATCGCCGGTTTCATCGTTGCGCTTACTCAGAATATCTTCTTTTTCGTCCTTGGTAAAGTCCATGTCGGCAAAGCGGTTTACCATGCCGGTAATGGTCTTGATGGGACCGGTCACTCTCTGTGCATAGACAAGACCGATTACGATAGCCAGCACAGCAATGATGCAGGTAATGATGATGCCCTGGATTGCCATGTACCGGATGGGCTTCAACACCTCTGCTTCATCTGCGGAAATAACCAGGATATAGGCATTAGTGCTGCTTACATAATAGGAAGCATATTTGACGGCTCCCTTAAAGTCATAGGTAACTACATTGGCAGCTACATTTTTCCCGGCTTTTAAATCCTGTACCAGGGACTTTACTACGCTGTTCTCAACGGACTTACCGATTTTATCTGCGGTGGGATGGTATAACATGGTTCCTTCTGCATCCACTAAGTATGCATAGCTGGAAGAGATGCCCTGTAAGCCTACCCCATTCAGTAAATTTGCAAGATATCCCTGGTCGGAGAGCCTGTCCTCCTGACCTTCCAGCTCTTTGCCGTAGACCTCTGCGATATCCAGCAAATAATTCTGTGTAACATTTACAATCTGCTTTCTGCCATTGGAAATCAGTACCACTAAGAGCAATGCCGCTACGCAGACTACAATTCCGATGGTCAATGACGTGATTTTGGTTTTAATGGAATAAATTTTCTTCTTTTTCTTCCCCATATCCAGAATTCTCCTTTCAAGTGATGTACCGATTATACCATTTTTTGATTATTTTGTACAGTATATCGCCGTTTTTATGCGTTTAATTGTAAAATCTTAACAATTTCCATACTGCTTACTCATGATTTTGTGTATTGCATTTTTTGCGCATACATGTTATAGTATCAAATTGCATTACCGTGTGTTCGAGACCTTCCACACGTAAATCAAAACTAAAGGAGAAAATCAATGAAAAACAAAAAAACACTCTATCTTGTCCAGGCTGCCATGATTGCAGCTCTTTATGTGGTGCTCACCCTGCTTGCCAACGCTTTCGGCTTAGCTTCCGGTGCCATCCAGATTCGTCTTTCGGAAATGCTTTCCGTCCTTCCCTTTTTTACCCCCGCCGCCATCCCCGGTCTTTTCGTAGGATGTATGCTTTCCAATTTCATTACGGGTGCATGCCTGTTGGATATTGTTTTAGGAAGCTTTGCCACCTTAATCGGCGCTGTGGGTGCTTATCTGGTACGCAGGAATAAATGGCTGGTACCCATTCCCAATATTGTTTCCAACACCATTATCGTTCCCCTTGTTTTGATGTTCGGCTACCATCTGGAGGATGCCTTCTGGTATCTTGCCCTCACGGTCGGCATCGGAGAAATCATCTCCGGCGGTGTATTCGGCATGATTTTACTGTTTGCGTTAAAAAAATATGCCGCCCGCATTTTCCGGACGGCATAAAAGCCACGCTGTTACTGTTCATATTTCATATAGGTGATAAAGGCATTTCCGTTGTCGGCAAACCAGTCGGTGGCATCGTTCATGCCCATCTTGGCAAGGGTTCCTTTGGAAGGGTCCATAATGACCACATTGTACTGGTTGAAGCCGGTAATCAGCACGGCATTGCCGTCATTTAAGCATGCCAGCACCGGAATATCCCGGTTTACATAATACAGCACGGAGTCCAAAGAGCAGCCCTTTAAGTCTAAAATCTGGGCATCGCTTAAGTTCTCCTCCAGCAGGGAATAGATGTTTTCGCCCCGGTCAAGCCAGTATTCCGTATTCCGGGTAATGCCTTCTTTCTTTAACATGACATTCAGGCAGACAGCCAGACTTGAGGTCTCTTCTGTGCTGCTTTCTGCCTTGATGGACATAATCTGGTTTTTCACGGCACGGTTGCCCCGCATCCAGACATAATCCCCCGCCTTGTTTATCACTACACCGCTCAGTTCTTCGGCTGCTTTCACGGCTGCCGCCGCTTCCTTATATACACCGGCGCTGCCGTCCGGCTCATACACATAAAACGCATCCTTTTCCTCTGCCTCGGGAAGCACTAAATCCCGGGAGCCCTCGTACATGATTTCTTTGGTGCTTCTTACCTGCAGCGCTTTCCGGTCGATTTCCTTTTTCACCGCAATCTGCACATATTTTCCGTAATTTTCCGTAACAACAGTGCTGATGGTGTTTTTACCCACCGTTTCTTTCGTGCTGCTCATGATGTGCTCCTGCGTGGTTTCCGTAAAGCTGCCGCTCTCCGTTTTCAGCACTCTGTCCAGGGTAATCTGTCCACCGTTTATGCTGCATGCCGTCACATAAATATTTTCCTGGCTGTACTTCTTTAAGGCAATGCCCTTGGAGTTGCAGATGGAAACGGTATACATGGGGAAGGTGACTCTTCCGGCATTATCCTTTATGATGTCCTCACTGCGGGCAATACCGTAAATCAGGTCCTCTTCCATGAAGCCCAGCGGCAGGATATACTCATCCTTCCCCGCATTGACGGTTATTTTTTTCCGGGTGCCGAAATCCATAAGGGTCAGCCCAGTTGCCTCATACAGGCTGCCGCCGGTCTGCCATACCGCAATCCGACCGCTGTCCGATACCCACATGCTGCCCTGTTCCACATCCGCCAGCAGATAGCTGCAGGTCATTTCTTCCAGATTGATTTCCAGAACCGCATTGTCGAGCCTGGTATACAGATAGCCCTCTCTATTCAGGTAGAGAAGCTCATCCAGCTCCGCTTTCAGAATACGGTAATTACCGTTATAAGGGATATACAGTTTTTCTTCCACTGTATTATAGCTGCTGTCATAATTGTAAACCTGTACGCCCACTTCCCCTTCGTGGCTGCCTCTGTCCATATAGCCGGCTACCGCAAACTGGATGTTGCCGCCCTCGTCAATATTTAAGACACGAATGTCATGATTGGTGTCCATCTTGCGGGCATCCGTGTATTCATCCTTGTAAAAACCGAATACCACCGTCATTTTATTGGTTGTAACGTTATAGGAATACAGTCTGTCCTGCACTACAAAGGCAAAAATATTGCCATCCTCGCTTTCATAAATCGGCAGATTCTCATCTGCAATGCCGATGACGATCTTGTCGTTTACATAAATATCCGACTCCTCCTGCAGAATACTGTTCATGGTGCGGTTATAATCGAGCAGGTAAATACGATCCGTAGTATAACGGAGCCGGTAGTACTCCTCCACATAAAAATAGGAGGTCTGCTTGCCGGAGCCGGTGCTTACCACATAATGAGCGGTCACGACCGCCGTCTGGGAAGCGATTTCCGTAATCTGGTAAACCGGGGAAGTGACCTTCTTCACTTCCAGATTGCCCCAGGTTACCTGATTTAAGCTGCAATGGATATCCACCTTATGCAGGGTGCTGTTGTCCCCGGTGGAATTGGTTTCCATATATTTGGCAAGGTCCTGTGCCTGCTCTTTGTCAAAAGTCTTGTTGTTAAACTCCCTGGCAAAGCTTAATTTATCGTAGGCATGGTAGTCTGTTCCCCACACCAGTCTGGTATAATAATACACCGTGTTGCCCGTGTCCAGCGTCAGAAGCAGCACCATTTCGTATTCCTTGTCTGTTTCCAGCAGGTCCTTGGCGGTCAGCGTACCGGAAATGCCTGCCGCCGTAGTCTCATACCCCGTAACCTCGGTGCTTTCAATCAGCCGTTCCCCATCCACACTGCGCACTTCAAACACAAATTTCTGCACCTTGTCGCCGTAAGTGTCCACAAAAAACTGTGTGCTGCGGTTCTCGTCCAGCACGGTAATAGTGTCCCGCATGAACGTGGTATCCATGGCATTTACATAGCCATGCATTTCGTTGTAGCGGATGTCGCCCATGCCCATGTAGACCACCGGGAACTTCGGCTCCTCCATATCCATGGTCATATCGTTGGTTCCCGTATTTAGCAGCCGGGAAAATATAAACAGTGATGCGACAAACACAACCATGAATACCGCCCACTTGATAATTCCTTTTTTCATTCAGCCTGTTCCTTTCCCAAAAGCTTCTGCAGTGTCGGCTGCACATGCAGAAATGCGGTTACTTTTTCCACATCCTCCGATTTTTTACGGATGCCGTTTTTCTTCACCGCTCTGATTAAAATGTTTTTCGGGGTATGCTCCATATCGATGAACTCCAGAATCTGTACCTCGTAGCCCATTTCCTCCAGCATATCCGCGCGCAGGGCGTCCGTCATAAGGGCAGCCATGCGTTCCCGTATCAGTCCGTATTTCAAAACGGGCTGAAGCTCCTTGCAGGAAATCTGCCGGTTCAGCTCATGCTGACAGCAGGGCACCACCATAATGACGCCTGCATTCCATTTTACCGCTTTTTCTATGGCGTAATCGGTTGCCGTGTCGCAGGCATGGAGCGTCACCACCATGTCCACCTTATCCTCGCCTTCGTAGGAGCTGATGTCGCCCCTCTCAAAATGCAGGTGCTCGTAGCCATACTGCTCTGCCAGCCTGTTGCAAAGGGCAATCACATCCTCCTTCAAATCCAGACCCGTAATCTCCACTTCGTATTTCCGAAGCACATGCAGGTAATAATACATGGCAAAGGTAAGATAGGATTTTCCGCATCCGAAGTCGATGATGCGCACCGGTCTGTCTGTTGGAAGCTTACGCACAATGTCCTCGATAAATTCCAGATAACGGTTAATCTGGCGGAACTTATCGTACTTCGCCTTTACGATTTTGCCCTCCGGGGTCTGCACGCCGAGTCCCACTAAAAAGTCCACGGGCTTGCCTTCTTCCAATATATAATGCTTCTTTCGGTTGTGCTCCGCAATCTCCAGACCTGCCGGCAGGTTTTCGTTCGCACTCCTTTTATCTGTCATGCTTTTGTCCGGGCTCCTTTTATCTGTCATACTCTGTGCCTTGTCTGCGATCTTTTTGCACACTCCCGGCGTCATTTTCTTCTTGATTGTCATTTTTCCTTTTTTGCTCACGAGCACGTAGGCGGAAAAGTCCGGCGTGGTAAACTCCGCCTGCTTAAATGCCTGCATGTCCTGTATGAGCTGCTCTGCCAGCCTGTCCGGCGCCAAATTTTCATGGAACACCTTGGTCCCTACAAAGCTGGTGCGCTGATACACTGCCTCTCCTTTTAAAAGAATGGGATGTACGGTGATTTTGCTGCCCTTTTCTTTATCAATCGGATTGCTGAATATGGCATTCTGCAGTCCGGCTTTTTCTATATCCTTTATCAAATCCAAAAATTCCGTCATGGATGTATCCTCACAAAACAATAGTCATAGTGTTCCCTCATCCCCTTTGGCCGAAGTACCCACTATGACTATATTCTAATGATTTTGCCTGAAAACCTCAACTAAAATTTTATAAAGCTTTTTCGTCCGCTGTGGCGCCGTTTGTAAATCTCGTAATACAGGATAAGCAGTACCATATCCTTTATCCATTCCCATTTTTCCGGGGAAGTATTCACATCTTCTCCTCTTTCCTCTTCCTCCCGCTTCAAAATAGCGACAATGCTGTCTCCCAGACGGTAAAGCTGCCACTTGTCGGGGTATTCATCATAAAGCAGGCTGCCCTCATAATCCACTTTATCCAGGACCTCGGCAATCCTCTTCTGCAGCATCTTCGCCTGCCCGGGATACATCTGCTGCAGGTATTCCAAATCACGCAGGACGGTGCTGTCCTCCTTCATCAGGCAGGGCTGTGGGTATGCCATGTAAAAAGGCAAAATTCGGTTGGAAAAGTCCATATCTGACACTTCCGGTCCCTTTTCTCTTATGATATGCAGATTGCGGGGCGGTGTTCATAGCCGCCTGCCGGTTTCTTCTCCCGAAAGCATTTCTTTTCCGATACAGTTATGCGTCTTCCGGACGCGGTTATTGCTCCCTCGGGTAATAGTTATAGATAGCCTCTTCCGTTATATACTGACACATCTGTCGCAAAGAAGGTACCACATCCTGCCGGTTATCCTTATCTACACGATATGACTCATCCCCCTGTGCCATGCAGGTCAACATGTACTGGTTGATGTCCGGGGAATAATGCACCTTGTCCATGTAAAGGTCCAGATTGCACACAATGTCTGTGTCCGTCTGAAAATAATAAATCTCCACGTTGTCATAGGAAAGAAGCGCCCGCAGAGCCTCATCCAGCATATAGCAGTACTCGGAAAGTTCGCCCTGTCTGCAGGTATCGTCCCACATGAGCAGCGAGTACGGCGGGAAGAAAACCGTATAAAGGGTATCCGGGTGGGACTTAATTTCTTCTGTTATCAAAGCTATATTGGCTGCAATGGTTTCCTTGTCAGGCGCGCTTTCCTCGTTCTGTACATAAGGTCCCTCGTAGGCTTCCATGGCTTTTGCCGGACCGAAGGTTTTGTCCTCCGACCAGTCGTAGGCATGTCCTCCCGTATTTTTATCCGCAAAAGAATACGCCAGCATCAGCGGAATTTTCTTTAGGAGCACGTCCTTATTAAAAAGATACGCGCCGTCATCCAGAATTGTTTCCGTATACAGGTAATTCGGGCTATATTGTGACACCACCGTCACTTCACATGGCATTTTCAGGGCAAACAAATCCAGTCCGTAAAAAACTCTCTTAATGCCCTGCTTTTCATGTGCTTTTTCCAGATAATACATAAGGTCCGCCGTGGAGCCGGAGCCTTTCACCACCTTCAGGGTTTTGATGCCGTAGGCATTGTCCAGATAGCTGCTGTCGCAGTTTTCCACCACAGAAGAACCCAAAAGCACACTGTCATAGGAAAAATGCCAGATGGAGCCGATAACCTGGCTTTCCCTTTCAAACAGCACCTCCTTCATGCCGGGCAGAGGTCCGTGGTACTGGTAAAAGGGGTCAAACAAAACAGTAATTCCCGCAACAAGAAGGAGCCCTGCCGCAACCCACAATATGAAGTTCTTCAAAGCTTTTTTACCGGTAAGCATTTTATTCTTCCTTTACTGATACGGTTAAAAGTTAAAATACAAAAACGTGCTGACCTGGGAGAGGGACACAAAGCCCCAGAGAAAAACAACCGCCAGCAGAAATGCACCCTTTTTCGTGCGTGCCTTCGCTTTTATCCATTCTCCCGCCTCTTTTCCGTAAGCAAAAAAGAAGCTGACGGCAAGCATAAGACCAATCATAACAAAGTAAAAAACAGGCAGATACTGCGGTGCTTTCAGGGTAAGCGCCTTTATGACAATAAAGTTCTCCGGTATCTGCAGCGCCGCACCGATGCCGTTTAGGAAGGGCTTCGGCGCCGTGAACAGATTACGGTAAAAATATCCCGCCTGCAAAAGGGTATTGCTGCGGAACATAATCAGGGTCAGGAACCAGAATATCTGGGTAAAAAAGACATTGAGCTTCCGGCTCCTGAACCGAAGCTTCGGGAACAGATTTTCCCACACAATGGCAACCCCGTGCATTACGCCCCACAGAATATATGTCCAGTTGGCGCCGTGCCAGATGCCGCTGACCAAGAATACCAGAAACAGATTCAGATACTTTCTTGCCTTGCCCTTCCGGTTGCCGCCGAGAGGAATGTATACATAAGCGGTTAAAAAACGTCCCAGTGTGACATGCCAGCGTTTCCAGATATCCCGGACGGAGTCCGCCTTGAAGGGGGAACGGAAATTCACCGGCAGTTCAAAGCCAAACATTCTGCCGATGCCGCGCGCCATATCGCAGTAACCGCTGAAATCGAAATAAAGCTGGAAACCGTAGCACAAAATCGTAATAAGCCCCGTCCAGAAATCCAGATAATACTGCACCACGCCCACCACATCAAACACAGAGTTCACAAGCAGCGCCAGCACGTCAGCCAAAAGTACTTTTTTTCCAAAGCCCAGTACAAACAACGCCACGCCGTCATAAAACATTTCCCAGTCCGGCTTCCTGTTTTTCCTTGCCTGCAGCGTCGGAATAAATTCACTGTGCAGTACGATGGGGCCCGCAATCAACTGGGGAAAAAATGTCACAAAGCAGGCATAGTCCAGCAGACTGTAGCAGGGCGCTTCTCCCTTGTAACGGTCCACTACATAGGAAATCTGCTGGAATGTGAAAAAGCTGATACCCAGCGGCAGTGCAATTTTTTCTATCTGCCAGTCCGTATGAAAGAAGAAATTGCAGTTGTCCACGAAAAAATTAAAATACTTAAAATAAAACAGCAGTCCGATATTGGCAATAAGTCCCAGAGTTAGAAGAAGCTTCCGGCTTCTTCCATGCTCCATGGCCGCACTGATGCCCTGATTGACAAGCAGGCTGCCCACTAAAATAAGCAGATACCATGGGTTATAATAGCCGTAAAACCACAGGGACATGCCCACCAGAAACAGCTTTGCCCAGGCAGGATTTTTGAATTGTTGCAGCCCGTACCAGCCAATCAGACAAAGCGGCAGGAAGAGCGCTATGAATATTGTGGAGTTAAATAACATATCAGTCCCTTTCTTCCTTTTCCGCCACAGCCATGCCGATGCCCATGACAAGGTACATCTGGCTGATGTTCATCATCTGTTCAAAACTGAAAATATTGTGCAGGGTATAGCATAAAACGGCAAGCCCGCAGGCTTTTGCCAGTGTTTTCTGCTTCCGGGAAAACAAAGTCCCCACGGCAGAAATAATCATGGCGGCAAAGCTCAACAGCCCCATGAGTCCGGTATTTACCAGGACAGTTATCCACTCTCCATGGGCATTGGTAAGTCTTTTATCCCCAAAAGTCGCCCTGACTTCCGCAAGCAGTGTGGAATTGTCGCTCTGGTACAGGTATGCCGCCATGGAATCCGGTCCCACGCCAAAGAGCCGGTGTCCGAAATTCTGTGCCAGAAATGTATGGATACCGATGCTCCAGGTTGCCCCGCGGGAGCTTCCCCATGAAGTATTGAAGGTAAACAGGGCGTTGCCGTCAAGCGCCGGTATTACGCCCGGGTGTGTCGTATTGAAAGTCAAAAGACCGATGTAAAGAACCAGCGCCGCAGCGGAAAGTCCCGTCAGTATCTGCCAGGCTCTGTAGGTCCAGACAATGCCCCTGTCCGCTATTCCCGTCAATTTATTGTCACAGTGATTTTCCACCGTTTTTGTCCATCCATTGGCACAGTTATTCTTTCTTATAAACAAGAAGAAATACAAACACAAAAGCAGCACGCCAAAAATCAGCCCCCACGGCTTCCCAGTCAGGAAAAGATAACCGGCAGTCTGGTATTTGTTCCGTTCCGGGAACAGATGCTGCAGGACAAAAAGTCCCGTAAGGGAAACACAGAACAACAGCAGAAGCTCAATAAAATGACGTAAGCCTTCCTTTTCTTTTCCGGCAAAGCAGCCCAGAATGAGTGTCATGGCTGCCAGCACCAAAAGACCGCTGTCGCTGCCCTGGGATACGCCCGTGGCAAAGCCGATAACAACCGCAATTCCGCTAAACACCGGCAGAACACGATACAAAACGGACACCGGAGCCTGCTGCGCGGACCTGCTGCCCGGCAGAACTTTCTCCCGGAACAGGAAGATACCGCAGCATACCGGGAACAGCACCGACCAGTAACCGCAGTACCAGTTAATATTGCCGATAGTGGAGATAAATCCCGGCCCGCTGCTTTCCATGTGCAGGGGATTGACCCCGTAACGGTTTAAGAGTCCTAAAAGAAATACCACCGTGGATGCCGAAAGCATCATCCCGATGCCTGCCTTTGCCATCCCGGTTGTGAGGGTTCTTTCCAATAACAAAAAGAAAAACAAAAACAAAATCTGGGGCCAGAAGCCCATGTTCCAGCCGTCGGCTCCCATTTTTGCGAATTCCGGGTAGTCCGTCAGCAGGTAGGAAATGCACAGGGCAGCTATGTAACAGACGGCAAACAGTTCCGTGCCGGTAAGGCTCTGCCAGAAATTTCGGCATCCCGCCTTCATTGCCGTCCACAGGGAAGCTCCCCCTGTTTTCCGGCTACTGTCCTTTTTCCACAACAGGAACTGTCTTACCGCCGCCATCAGCAGATAGAGCAGGAGAAAGACTCCCGCTGCTTTTGCCGTGCCGAATGCCCATTTATTGAAAAACTCCGCCTTGCCGGAGCCGATTGTCATATACGCCGTTTCGGGGTGGTAATAAAACGGCATCACCACGCCCATCATAATAAGATAAAAGAAGCTGATGCCCCGCAGAACCCACAGCAAAACCATCTGTATATCCGCCGCAAGCGAACGCTGCTTCTTTTTAACCTGTTTCTTTTTCATGTGTCCTGTCCCTTCTTTTTACACACGTTTCCTCCATCATAATCCATCCGCCTTTTTATTGTCAATATAGCGGCAGATACAGACATAGGACTGCTCAATCATAACCAGCCCCACCGGTCCCTTGATAATGCCCCACAGTCCGAACAGCTTCACCCCCGCATACACGGAAATCAGGATAATAAAGGGGTAAATGCCCACTCTTTTGCCGATGAGTTTCGGCTCCGCAAGCTCCCGGAACAGAGCGCTGACGCCGTATGCAAGCAGACAGAAAAAGGCTTTCAGATATGCCCCGGAGAAAAACTCCCACAATGCCAGCGGAAGCAGCACGATGCTGGTGCCGATAAAAGGAAGGGCATCCAAAATTCCCGCTAAAATCCCCCAGAATACACTTTTTTCCACACCTGCAACCGACAGGAGTGTCACACAGATAAGGGAAATCCCAAGCAGGATAAGAAGCTGCGCTTTCACATAGGTCGCCAGATAACGGATAACCTTAAGCGCCACCTCCAAAAGAATAACACTCCATTTCTGCTTTCCCACCATGGCAAGCAAATCGTCGTAGTCCTTGGCAAGCAGCACCGTGGCAATCATGGTGACCGCCAGCACTGCAAAAACGGAGCCTACCGCTTTTACATAGGTCCAGCTGTTCTGCAAAAGTCCCGGTAGAATAGAGATTTTCAGGTTTTCAAACGCAGCGTCCATCTGACCGGTGAGGGAATGGCTCAGATCGTCGGCTTCTATCCCAAGAAAACTTTCCATTTTGCCGCAGCAGTCCCCGATAAAAATACGCAGGGTTTCCTGCAGCCCGTCCACACCTGCTGCCCACTGGGGAATTTTCCGGAACAAATACACACTTGCCCACCACAGAAGCCCCATGAGCACCGCCCCAATAAGCACCAGCATGGCGCTTGCCATGTACTGCTTCTTTATTTTCGTTTTTTTCTGGATGTCGTCAAACGCCGGATAGCACAGGGTGAGCAGAATACCTGCCGCTAAAATGGGCGTCAGCAGCGGAGAAAGATACCGTAAAAAAAAATAGACTGCTCCGGTTAAGAGGAGCAGTACCATTCCTTTTTGTTCATACCATTTCTTCTGCATACCAATCCCTCCCGCAATCCTTCGTGGCGCCCATCCATCACGCCCGCCCTGCTGATAGGATTTAGTATATGACATGTTTCTGTTTCTATTCTTATATATCTGTAAGAAATACACTGACAAAAGCTTCTGCACTTATCTATCCAAATGCTCTGACAAAGGTTCCCGTTCCTTTACCGATTATTCTTCCGCCGCGAAATCCGCAAATGCCGGATTTTGCGGCGTCTGGGTAAACGCCATGGTTTTGCCGGTCACGGGATGCCGGAAACTTAAGGAAGCGGCACAAAGCGCCGTGAAACGGATTTTCTTTTCCCGGGAGAGCTCTTTGCTTTCCTCGGAGCCGTACTTTTCATCTCCCAGAATGGGAAAGCCCGCGTGGGAAAGCTGCGCCCTTATCTGATGAAAACGCCCGGTTTCTATCTGTACCGCAAGCAATGTAAACTTTTCGGTTTCCACTTTTTTCGTGTAAGTAAGAACCGCCTTTTTTGCCTGTGGGTCTGCTGCTTTCTCTGCCTGCGCATCCACGTCTTTCTCTGTCTTTGCATCTGTGGCGTTCTTTACCTGCACATCCGCGGCGTCCTTTACCTGCACATCCGCGGCGTCCTTTACCTGCGCATCCGCGGCGTTCTTTACCACCGCCATACCTTTTTCTTTTGCCAGATAATCCACCAGCCTGCCGGTATTTTCCGGTACTTTTCCACATACCACCGCCAGATATTCCTTCTTAAGCGTACCTTTTCCAAGCTGCGCCGTTAAATTTTCGGCGGCTTTTTTCGTTTTGGCAAATACCAAAAGTCCTTCCACAGGCTGGTCAAGCCGGTGAACAATGCCCAGATACGGCATTTTCCCCGGATTTTTCTTTGCCACATAATTCTTCAGTTCACTGACTACATCCTTCTGCCCGATGCCGGCGCTTTCCGTTGCCAGCCCGGCAGGCTTCCGGATAACCAAAACCGCCTCGTCCTCGTATACAATCTGTGTCTGCATAATTTATACCTTGAAGCGGTAGCCCACACCCCAGATAGTTTCGATGTACTGGGGTTTCGCGGTATCGTACTCGATTTTTTCACGGATTTTCTTGATGTGGACCGTAACGGTGGCAATGTCACCGATGGAATCCATGTCCCAGATCTGGCGGAACAGCTCTTCCTTGGTATATACATGATTGGGATGCTCCGCAAGGAAGGTCAGCAAATCGAATTCCTTGGTGGTAAAGGTCTTTTCCACACCGTCCACATACACTCTTCTCGCAGTTTTATCGATGCGTAGTCCCCTGATTTCCACAATGTCGTTCTGGGGCTTTGCATTGGTGCCCACCAGTCTTTCGTATCTGGCAAGATGCGCTTTTACCCTTGCTACCAGCTCGCTGGGGCTGAAAGGCTTTGTCATGTAATCGTCCGCGCCCAGACCCAGACCTCTGATTTTATCAATATCATCCTTTTTAGCGGAAACCATGAGGATGGGGATATCCTTCTTTTCCCGAATCTGCTTGCACACCTCAAAGCCATCCACACCGGGAAGCATCAGGTCCAGTATAATCAGGTTAAAATCCTTTTCCAAAGCAGCCTTTAAGCCGCCGTCTCCGGTATTCTGTATTTCTACCTCGAAATCACTGAGCTCGAGGTAGTCCTTTTCCAAATCTGCAATCGCTTCTTCATCTTCAATAATCAGTATTCTGCTGCTCATACCTTTTCATTTCCTTTCTGCTCTTTATATTTACGGAGGACAAAATGCATGCAGGTGCCTTCGTCTTCCTTACTGGTGGCCCAGATGTAACCGCCGTGATCTTCAATAATTTTCTTTACAATGGAAAGCCCGATGCCGCTTCCGCCCTTTGTGGAGTTGCGGGAAGCATCCGTCCGGTAAAACCGTTCAAAAATCTTGGGCAGGTCTTTGGCGGCAATTCCCTTGCCGTTATCCTCGATTTCCACCCGGATGGAGTCTACCTCATCCAGTATACGGATATCAATAATGCCCTGCTCCTTATCAATATATTTTACACTATTACTGATAATATTATTGATAACGCGCTTAAGCTGCTCCGGATCGGCAATGATCAGTGTGGCGGGATCCACTAAATTGGAATAATTCAGTTTAATATTGCGGGAATCCAGCTCCAATCCCACCTCTTCCACGCAGTCTCCGAAATATTCGGCAACGTTTATACGGTGAAAATGGTAAGGTATCCGGTTATTATCAATACCTGAATAAATTGTCAGCTCATTGATAAGCCTGTCCATGTCATTTGCCTTGTTATACACCGTTTTGATGTATTTATCCATTTTTTCCGGCGTATCGGCAACGCCGTCCATGATACCCTCCATGTAACCCTTGATAGCAGTAATGGGTGTTTTCAAATCATGGGAAATATTGCTGATAAGCTCTTTGTTCTGCTTCTCCTGCTGCAGCTGTTCTTCCGTCGTTTCCTTCAGACGCAGGCGCATGTCCTCATAGTTGCGATACAGATCACCTATTTCACCGGACGCATCCGTAGAAAGCCGGTAATCAAAATTGCCTTCCTTTACCTTCTGCATGGCTACGTTCAGCTCGTTTACCGGTGTAAACACTCCCTTGTGAATCCACTGCGTCAGCATCAGGCTGGTAAATAACAGAATCAGGCAGATGGCAATAAACATATCTATCAAAAGCCGTTTGGAGATAATGCCGCTGATCCTTGTTACTATAAATACACTACCCTCTGACCCGTCCGAAAATCGGAAATCCACCTGTTTGACATATTTCTGCAGATCGTTAAAATACATGGCGGCAGCATCCCCATATTCGTAACCGTATTCGGGCAGTTTATCAAAAATAAGTTCTGCCGCTTCCATATTTCCCGCATAATAAATGGAATTGTTTTTTCTGACCAAAATGTAGGAATTTTTACGGTTAAGGCTTTTGTTTAAGGACTGCAGATACGCGGTGTCTTCAAATTTCTGCGGTTCGCTCACCGCCGTATCCGCCAGTTTCTGATAAAGCATCTGTACCTGTTCGCCCACAGACTGCACACTGTCCACCATTTCCGCATAATTGACCTGTCCAAAGAAATGCGGCTGGTCATCCTGCACCAGGTATACACTGATGGCCAAAAAAGCTAATGCGGTCAGTATCAGGGGCAAAAAAACAATGGATGCAAATGCTATGCGCAATCTTGTCTTGAATTTCATATTCCCTCTCATTCCGCCGTTTATGCGGCAATTACCGAATTTATGGAAATTATATCATCTTTTCTTATAAAAAGAAATGAACTGATTCGAAGAATATCCTAAAAAAATTATAAAAAAGAGTTGACTTTCTATATTATTTGTATTATATTGATAACAGTAACAGTTACTACTTTCAGAAAGGAACTCTATGCCAGTAAAATACAGTAAGCAACGAGAAGAAATAAAAGCATATCTTTCTACCCGGAAGGATCATCCGACAGCTGACCAGGTTTACACCGCCATGCGCACCAAGATACCAAATATCAGCCTTGGGACCGTTTACCGGAACTTAAATCTCTTAGCAGATACCGGCGAAATCCTGCGGCTGCAGGTAGGGGACAAAACGGATCATTTCGATTACAATACTTCCCCGCATCACCACTTTGTCTGCAAAGAATGCGGTGCTGTCATAGATCTCGCCATGCCAAGTATTGATTCGGTAATGGAAACCGCAGCTCTGGGCTTCAACGGTACCATCGAAGGCTACGATATTTATTTTTACGGCACCTGCGAAAAGTGCCGAGTGTAAGTGGATTTTCCTTAAATTTGTTTGCAAAAGTTCTGAATTTTCCTTTGAAATTGTTCGCAAGAGCCTCGAGTTTTCCTTTGGAATTGTTTGCAAGAGCTTTGGAATTTCCGTGAAATTGTTTGTAATTTATTTCCTGAAAGTTTAAGCCCTTTCGGGAAACAATAACCAATAAAACCATTTTATTTACAAGAAAAGGAGAAATGAATTATGAAATTTGTATGTCAAGTATGCGGTTATGTTTATGAAGGAACTGAAGCACCTGCAGAGTGCCCTATCTGCCACGCACCTGCTTCCAAGTTCACTGTACAGTCTGCAGATAAGGTATGGGCTGCAGAGCATGTTGTAGGCGTTGTACAGGGTGCACCCGAAGATATCATCAAGGACCTTCGTGCTAACTTTGAAGGAGAATGCTCCGAAGTCGGCATGTACCTGGCAATGGCACGTGTAGCTCACAGAGAAGGCTATCCTGAAATCGGTATGTACTATGAAAAAGCAGCTTACGAAGAAGCAGAACATGCTGCAAAATTTGCAGAACTCTTAGGTGAAGTGGTAACCGACTCCACCAAGAAGAACTTACAGATGAGAGTTGACGCTGAAAACGGCGCAACCGCCGGCAAAGTAGACCTTGCAAAACGTGCAAAAGAATTAAACTTAGACGCTATCCACGATACCGTCCATGAAATGGCACGCGATGAAGCAAGACATGGCAAAGCATTTGAAGGATTACTGAATAGATACTTTGGCTAAGCTACAAGCCGAGCAAGTATAAAAAGAAAGCTGATTGGAAGGGAATATATTCACTTTCCAGTCGGCTTTTCTTTTTATATTTATTGGGCGACAGCCCATCATGAAATAGCCCGTCAGGGCTATGAATGGCTCGGCGCCGCTTGCTCACTAAGATGTAGCCTCTTCTTTTTTATTATACGGCGACAGCCGTCCATGAGGGGCTGCTCCGCAGCTCCCGAATGGCGCATGGCACAGCCTGAAATTGCCAGGACTCAACCCCATTTTCCGCACTCGCCGGCATTTTTAAAGCAAATATAACAATTCTTCCATTTTGCTTCCTCTTTTTACAAACTCTTTAAAGCATAATCTTAAAATTTCTTTTTTTGCTGTTTCAAATAAGATTGGTTTTAAAGCATTTATTCACTAATCCCCTTTTTGCTTCTTGAATTTCAATTAAATCAGAAGCATTTTTCACTTATTGGAGAATTTGCTTTCCTGATTTTTCCTTCCCGAAAAGCATTTCAGACTTTTTTTGCAATTTGCTTTATCTTTCCCGCTATGCTTTAAAGCATTTTCCTCTATGTTGATTTTTTGCTGCATTTCAAACGCAATAGGATGCCTTTTTATGTCTATGCACATTTATATAATCCGCTATGGAAGGAATAAAAAGAAGGGGAACAAACTCATGTCCGTCCCCAACAAAATCAATTTATTCTTTATCTTTTGCTTTGTTAACCAATTCGGCGGTGTTTCTGCTTAATTTCATGCCCCCGGTCTTTTCTATAAAAAAACCAGCATAGCCGATTAAGACTATGCCGGTTACTGATATACCTGCAGATAGCAGGAGCCTTTTATACGATACCGGAAATGATAAGAGTGCTAACACCGGGGCTGACCACCCATGCACCACTTGCCGGATCCTGGGTATAGGTGGCTGCAGGAACCGTAATCCGGCCTGCTACACTGCTGAAGGTACCGCTTGTTTCATCATACGTATACTGTGCCCCTTCTGCCCAGCCGGCTCCGTTAAAGGTAACGGAGAGATTGCTGAGAATCGGGGAAAAAGTATCCAGAACCACTACACCGGCAGTAGCATCTGCGGCTGTATTTCCCATGTTCTGAATTAAGAAAGTGTAGGTAAGAGTTCCGTTTTCCGTAACAGGAACCGGGCTTACCGATTTGGTGATGGACAGGATAGGCGCTTCCTCTACAAGGATGGTTTCACTGACCGTAACCGGTGTAATACCGGTTGCGGATACAACCGCCGTATTGGTAATCCTGGAACCTGTTTCCATGGGTGCAAAAGAATTCACCTCTGCCTCATAAATAACGGTTGCATTTCCACCTGCCGGCACCGTCAGCCCGGTAACCGTAAGCGGAGAAACCGCCGCCACCGTAGGGGCAGGCTGCAAAACACCGTTTGCGTAAAATTTAACCGTTCCGGGAATATACGTTAACGGTGTCAGTGTTTCCGTGCCAAAATTATATTCACCGAGATTATCTGTAACAGTTATGCCGCTGAAAGGGACAGCTCCCGAATTTACAATACTGATGACATATGTTACATTATCATTTTGTCCGTAGGTATTGTTTACCGCTGTTTTTGTTGCCGATAAAACTTCCATAATTTCACCGACAGCAATATTGGAATTGGCTACTGCGTTGCCATATCGCAGCTGTGCCTGATTGGTAAATCGTGCCATATACTATTTCCTCTCTTAGTTAAGGTATAGTATATTATATGAAGAAATCCACTCAGGTTTCCTACAGCCGGATAAAATCAGTTAACTTCCTCCAGGGAAATATTATCTATGCACACTCTGTGCCGGCTGTCGATTCTCTCGCTGACAGCGCCTAAGCATACGCTTAAGAAAGCATCCGGATCCGTATCGCTTTCCATGGTAAAGGTGGTGCTGAAGGTCTGATAGTCAGAAGAAAGCGTCACAATGTTTTCTCCGGAATAGACCGGCCAGCCCTTGTCTTCCCTGCCCTGTATAATGACACGAATGTCTCTTTTCATATCGGATTTGGCTTCAAAGGTTAAGGTATACGTTTTTCCCTTTTCAAGAGTGATATTATTCTGCTTGAGCTGGACGTTCCAGTCACTGGCTCCGGTGTCAAGAATGGTAAAATCCATGGCATTGTCTTCTGACAGGGAATCCACCACGTAATTCGCATCTGCAGAAGTATCCACAAAAATCTCGTATCCGCTCGTCCCCGCATTGAAGCTGCCGTTCTTAATCATCACATTCTCTTCCACACGCACCTTGTCCAGATAATAATCCCCGGCACTGCTAAAACCAAATTGAAGTGTATTGGCTCCTTCTTTTCCGGAATATACAAACTTTAAGCTGTAGGTATCCTGCTTTTCGGACAAAGCTATGTCATGTTCTTCCCCATTCAGAAGGACTTTCATATGGCTTCCCGCTTCCGCCTGCATTTCAAAGCTTAAGAGATATTCCGCGTTCTCCGTCAATGCCAGGTCTTTCTGCGTAACATAGAACGGGGTATCTGAATCCTTTGACATATTTACGTGAAGTCTTCTGCCGTCGCTTAACGGTGTAACCTCATATGTCACCGCATCATTTTCCGTAAAATCCCAGCTTCCGACTCTGTCGGTACCTTCCTGGAAATTTGCATTGTAAACGTAATTGCCATCGGAAAGAACAGTCTTACCGCCTGCGCTGCCAGAACCTTCCGTTGTCATCTCCAGACGCACATTGGATATAGAAATCGTTGCAGTACTATCTGTTTTACCCATATTGAATTCCAGTCGTCCGGTGGGGTCGTTTTCCGCCGTCACCGTGAAATCAAATGCGTAGCTCTGTTTTTCCTTCGTAAGAGTAAGCTCTGTATCCTCCAGATAACGGATCCATCCGGCATTGGGCGCCGTAACCGCTACCTTCATGGTGCGTTCTTCATCGGCACAGGCATCAAAGGTTACCCGGTATTCGCTTCCCTTCAGGATAGGAATATCCGGCTGTACCAGCTGGATGCTGTATTCCTCACTGCCGGCATTCGCTGTGGAGATAACAATTTCATTATTCTTAATTTCCGCATTGCCTTCTCCGCCGTTCTGCGCCATGAACTTCCAGTCTGCATTATCCGTCAAATCCTCTGACGCAGAAAAATCTCCGTTGATGACATAGTTGCCGTTTTCATCCGGCTCTCTGTAGGTGATTTCCTTTTCCGGTTTTGTGACATTTTCGTCATATTCATCTTTCTGGTACACTCTTACATAATCAATTTCATAGGTTGCACCGGCTATATCCGTAGTTGCATCCGGATTACCGGGCCAGTTTCCGCCCACCGCCAGATTAAAGATGATATAATAGGGCTGGTCAAAAGGTGCCGGAAAAGTAATTTCCCCTAAACCCTCCGTTGCTGAGTACCAGTCATTTGCTGTGTGTATCAGATTGCCATCCACATACCACTTGATTTCCCCCGGGTTCCATTCACAGGCATAGGTATGGAACTCTTCTGCGAAATCCCCCTCGGAAAGTACATAGCTGCCCTGGCTTTCTTTGTGCGGGTTTCCATAGTGGATGGTTCCGTAGGTGGTTCCCGTATCATTACCCAACACTTCTGCAATATCAATTTCCCCGCATCTCGGCCACTGACCGTATAAATTTTCATCCGTGGGCATCATCCAGAATGCCGGTAAAAAGCCCTGACCTTTCGGCATTTTAATGCTTGCTTCAAAGAGACCGTAAGTAAAATCATGCTTGCCCTGGGTATTCACACGTCCGGATGTGTAGGCAGTGTTACCGTTCTCATCCTTCGTTTCCACCGGCTTTATGACAAGCTTTCCGTCCTTTGTATACACATTTTCTTCCGATTTCACATAGGACTGCAGTTCATTGTTCACCCAGCCCGGTTCATGAAGCTCATAATTCCAGTCATCCTCTGAAATTCCGTCTTCAAAATCATCCTCCCATACCAGGTTGTACCCCGTCATGTCAAGGTCATTTCCCTGCACCGGTTCTGTTTCCCGGATTACCGTTTCCTGTACGGTCTCCGTATTCTCTGTCCGTTTCTCTGCTCCCTTTTCCTTGCCGCAGCCCGCTGTCATTACCATTGTAAATGCCAGAACAGCCGTCAGCCATTTTGCTGTTTTTCTTTTCATTCCGTACCCTCCCGTGGTTATACTGTTTTATCGGTTCCAGATATTTATGAGTTCCTGTAAAATCGGTTTATAATGTTCCCCGGTAATACCAAAATCCATTTCCTTATAAGTCCATGCCGCAAATCCGACGTCAAATTTGCGGAATACCTCATTCGCATCCCTGAACCAGCGAAGCGTATCCATAACCGGTGCTCTGTCGATGACTCCAAATTCACCGCAATATAAAGGTACACCTGCTTTTTTTGCCGCATCTACGGCATCCGCAATCAGCTCTTCCATGAATTTGGGTCCCATCTCACCGGAATGTGCATTGACTGCTACATTTCCCTGATACCCCAGCACTTTGGAATTTTCCCTGTAATATTCCATGGTTGCCGGATAGGAAATTTCCTTATTGGGGTCCATTGCCGCCACCCAGTATGCTTTCTGATGGGTAAACAGAAGCGGCTCATAGAAATGGAAGGTAAAAATAATATTTTCATCTTCCGGTTTTCTTAAAAATCTGACGGTTCTGGCGCTGTTCCACTGGATGCCGCCGTAGATAATCGGAGTTGTGGGTGCATACCGGCGGATTTCTCTCACCGCACGGATGATTAAATCATTCCAGGCTTCTGCCACATCCTCCTCCACAATTTCATTCAAAAGCTCAAAAGCCATGAAATCTTTATTTCCGTAGCGTTTTGCAAGCCTTCTCCACAGCGCAAGAAAGCGGTCCATCAGCGCAGAGCTCCTAAACAGACTGTTTTCCATGGTACCTGCATCGTTAAAATCATAGCCGTAAACTTTATGCATATCCAAAATCATATTCAGCTTGTTTTCCCTGCACCAGTCTGTTACCCGGTCAAGTAATTCATAGCCGCTTTCGATGGGAGTTCCATCTTCCGTTTCCAGAACATTGTAATCGACCGGCACCCGGACATGGTCAAAACCCATTTCCGCAATTCTGTCCAGATCCTCTTTATGGATAAAAGATGCCAGATGTTCTTTACTGTAATCACACTGTGATAAATATCCGCCTAAGTTAATTCCACGTTTTAAGTTCATCCTGATTTTCCTCCTTGCAATCCCTGTTTTGGATTTGTATCTTCCCTATACAAATCCGGTGACTCTTTCATTTCTGTTTTCAGTATGTCTGAAATTCTATGAAATGAATATCGTTTTATTGCTTTTATTTATGTTTTTATGCTATCATATACTTGATAAAAGTCGTTCTGTTCCTTACATTTTTTACAGGGAGGAAATCTAAAATGAGTATTTTTCGGTCAGACACCTCCGGACAGGCTCTTGCCTACCGGGATTTTGTGCAAAGAGAAGAGCGCTTTGTGAGAGCGCCCTATAATCCGGAGCTGGAATTTTATCAGGCCGTCGTATCCGGAAACCTGAAAAAGATAAAAGAAATGACAAAAGAAAGCTTTCTTGCTAAAAAAGAAGGCTGGGGTACCCTGTCTGCAAATCCGGTCCAGAATGTAAAGTACCATTTTGCCATTACCGCAGCCGTTATTGCCCGTTATTGTATCAACGCCGGCATGGATCTGCATGTAGCCTATAATTTAAGTGATTATTACATCTCTGCTGCGGACAGATGCCATACCCCGGAGGAAATTGCTTCCCTCCATACCCCTCTGTGTCTGGACTACACCCGCCGCATGAAGGAGCTCATAAAACAGAACGTCTGCTCACAGCCGGTGGTAAAATGTATCGATTATATCTACGACCATCTGCACACCCGCATTACTCTGACACAGTTGTCAGAAATAGCCGGTTTAAGCCCTTCTTACCTGTCACGGCTGTTTCAGAAAGAAACCGGTCAGAGTATCAGTTCCTATATCTGTGAACAGAAAATCAATACTGCCAGGAACATGTTGCTGTTTTCCTCGTATTCTTCCGCGGAAATAGCCGCTATTTTAGCCTTTCCCAGCCAAAGCTATTTTTCCGGTACCTTTAAGAAAAAGACCGGCATGACTCCCTCCGACTACCGTCTTCACGGAAGGCGGCGTGAGGAAACCCTTTTATAGAAAACCAGGGCTATGATTGTCGAACCCCCTTCCGCAATCAAAAAGGTAAACCAGATAATATAGGACGGTACACCGTTACCGTGCAGCACAAGCATGGTAAACCCATAAGCTACCGGCACTACAAATAAAAACTGTCTGCATACAGAAACAATCAGGGACGGCAGACCGCTGTCCAGCGCCTGGAACACTCCCTGAAAAGCAATATTGCATCCGGCAAATACAAAGCTTAACGAAATAATACGGATGGCGCTGATACACAGACTTTGTGTTTCACCCGAAAGGTCAAATAAAGCCGAGAACGGTGTTGCAAAGACCTCCAGAATGACAAACCCAGCCAGCATAATATATAAGGTATACCGGAGTCCGCAACGAATGGCTTTTTGCACCCGCTCTTTATCTCCCATACCATAATTAAAAGCAACAATAGGGGTAATCGCATCCCGGAGTCCGAAAGCCGCAAACAGAATAAACTGCTGGATTTTATAATAAAGCCCATATGCCGTTACCATATTTTCGCTGACCTTTACCAGAATAATATTCAGAAGATAGGTCATGACGGACATAAGCGCCTGGGCAATAATGGCCGGCACGCCAATGGCATAAATACTTTTTATGACATCCCCCGAAGGCTTAAAATATTCCTTCTTCTTTTCAATTTCTTTATTCCATTTCAGGTGGGCAAAAAGCGCCACCAGAAAAGATACAATCTGTCCGAGTACGGTGGCGTATGCTGCACCCCGTACACCCAGCCTGGGAAAGCCTAAAAGCCCATAAATCAGGATGGGGTCAAAAATAATATTACATACCGCGCCTGTTACCTGTGCAATGGTAGAATATAAGGATTTCCCGGTTGCCTGCAGCATTTTTTCCAATACCGAGAAGTAAGAAATACCAAAAGAAAAGACGCAGCATATTCTCAGGTAATCCACACCCATTTCCAAAATAAGCGGATTTTTCGTCTGGGATGCAATATAACTGCGGCAGCCAAAAATTCCGAACAGCAGAAATACTGCATAGATCACAGTTGCTAAAAATAACGTGTTGCCGGCAGCCAGCCCCGCCCTTTTACTGTCCTTTACGCCCAGGCATTTGGCAATTAATGCATTGGCGCCGACGCCGGTTCCTATTCCGATTGCCACCATAAACATCTGTACCGGAAACACCAGTGTCAGCGCATTGATGGCAGCCTCTCCGTCTTCCTGCATATTGGCCACAAAGGCACTGTCCACAATATTATAAGCAGCCTGCAGCATCATGGATAAAATCATAGGAATTCCCATGTTCAGCATAAGCTTGTTAACCGGCATTTCTGCCATCTTGTTTTGTTTTACGTTTTCCATTTCTTCTCCTTTTCCCTCGTTGTCACAACAAAAAAACGTGCAACCCATAGTTTCCTATAGATTACACGCATTTGCTGGATTTACATCTATTATTTTTATTTTGCAGAACTCATTATAACAGAAAATACTATTTTGTGTAAGGATTTCTTTTAAAAATTTATTTTCTGAAAACTAATTTTTTTCAGCCGCCAGTTTCCGGACATACTTTTCCGGTCTGTCCAGGTCTTCCGCTATCTTCTGCATGGTTCTGCCTTTTTGCAGCCATTTTAAAATCAGTTCCCTGTCACGGGATTTTTCGCCTTCCGCTAAGCCTTCTGCCATGCCTTGCGCTAAACCTTCCGCCATGCCTTGCGCTTTGCCTTCCGCCATGCCGGCTGCTCTTGCCTCCGCTTCCGCCTTTTCCCTGCCTATCCGGCTCTGGAGTTCGATTTTCATTTCATACGTCATATAGTTTTCTCTCCATTCCGTATCCTGCCGGATTTTCTCCACTTCCGTCTGCAGTCCCTTGGTAAATGTATCCGTGGGATTGCCCGTCCGGAAATAATCCAGCAGGTCCGCCGCTTCCTTTTCGATTTCCGTTCTGTCGCCGCCAATGTTCACAAAAATTGTCTTTCTTTTGTCATCCAGTACGATGTCCGATTTTCCCCGGCAGACCGTTTCAAAGGTATAAATGCTCCTGTTCTGTCCGAATAAATCAAACCCGCAGATAAATATCACCATGGATTTCTGCAAATTCGTATACATCTGACCTGTCTGTATCTGGTAGTTATCCATCTGGCTGTGATAGTAACGGCTCCGCAAAGGCAGTTCCCCGGTATTCATCACCTGCATCTCAATGTCATAGGAATTGCCGTCCACATCCTTTGCATACACGTCCAGCCGCACACCTTTTCCCAGGTAACCGGTTTTTATGCTTTTCTGCTCCTGCACGATGTACAACTCTGCAATCTGAAGCCCCGTTATCCGTTGTAAAAGCTCTTTGCAATCCTCCGGGTTCCGGAACACGGAGCAGAACATTACGTCATTGAAGATGCCGATTTTGGAAAAGTCAGTCTGTTTCCGCAGGATTTCCGCCATCTGCTCCCTTGTTACTGTAAATTTGTTTGTCATGGGTCCTCCTTTCAGGGAGGTCCCCGATGCTTCCATGCGCTCACTCATGCAGTCTGCACGCTTTTGAAAGAAACCTGTTCCAAAAGCGCTGCCACTTTGGAAGAACCCCTTCCCCTGCATGACTTCCGCATGAAGCTTACACAAACCTCCCTGCTTTTTAGTTGAATAAGAAATTTAAGCAGTGAAGTTTGATGAGTAAATAGAATGTATCTTTTAGAAAAATTAGAATATTAGATTGTGAACTTTCTGCTTACATGTAGTGTAACATAATGATTACGTTTTTTCAATATGTAAATTACTTTTTTTAGATTTCCCACTGACTTGTAATTTAGGAACCGGCATTGTAAAATAAAGGTATGTGTAAAAAATAACAGACCTATCCGGGAGGGAAATTTATGTATCAGGATAAAAAAATCTGGGTGGGATGTGCCGGTGATAAAAAAGTGTACATCTACCCGAAAATGGCAAACCGTCATGGGCTTATTGCCGGTGCAACCGGTACCGGTAAAACAGTGACCTTAAAGGTGCTTGCCGAGTCTTTCAGCGACTGCGGCGTACCTGTATTTTTAGCCGATGTAAAGGGCGACCTCGCCGCCATGTGCCGTCAGGGTGAAGCAAACGGCTCCGTAGCGGAACGTGCCGCTAAAATGGGACTTGATAAAGAAGGCTTTTCCTTTCAGAAATATCCGGTCAATTTCTGGGATGTATACGGAGAAAAAGGCATGCCTTTAAGAACGACTGTTTCGGAAATGGGTCCCCTGCTGCTCAGCCGTATTTTAGACCTGAACGATACCCAGTCCGATATTTTATCCATCATCTTTAAGATTGCCGATGATGAAGGACTGCTCTTAATCGACACCAAGGACCTGCGCGCCATGCTGCAGTATGTCAGTGAAAATGCCAAGGAATACAGCATGCAGTACGGCAACATGTCTTCTGCCAGCTTAGCCGCCATTATCCGTTCCGTGGTAGCACTTGAAGGAGAAGGCGGAGAACAGTTCTTCGGCGAACCCGCCCTGAATATTGCCGACTGGTTCTCCAGAGACTGTGACGGAAAGGGCTGCATCCAGATACTGGATTGCCAAAGATTGATTAACAATCCCACCATGTACGCTACCTTCCTGCTGTGGATGCTCTCCGAGCTGTTTGAACTCCTGCCGGAAGCAGGCGATCTGGAAAAGCCTAAAATGGTGTTCTTCTTCGATGAGGCCCATATGCTTTTCGATTCTGCCTCCAAGGCACTGCTCACCAAGATTGAGCAGGTGGTAAAATTAATCCGCTCAAAGGGCGTCGGCATTTACTTCGTTACCCAGAATCCCAAGGATATTCCCGGCGGTGTGTTAAGCCAGCTTGGCAACAAAATCCAGCATGCTCTTCATGCATATACCCCCGCAGAGCAGAAGGGCGCCAAGGCTGCAGCCCAGTCCTTCCGTGAAAATCCCGCCTTTAACACCTATGATACCCTGTTGGAATTGGGCATCGGAGAGGCACTTATTTCCGTTCTGGGCGAAGGTGGCGTTCCTACCATAGTAGAACGCTGTCAGATTTTGCCTCCCCAGAGTAAAATGGGCGCTTTGGATGACAGTGAACGCCAGAAAGAAATTACAGACAATCTTTTATACATCCGTTATAAGGATTTCTTTGACCGAGATTCCGCTTATGAATTTCTGCAGAGACAGTCCGCCGCCGATGCGGAGGCTGCCCAGAAAGCGGCTGAAGAAGCTGCTGCAAAGAAAGCTGCTGAAAAGCAGGCATTGGCAGAGCAGAAGGCCGCCGAAAAACAGGCTCTTGCAGAGCAGAAGGCCGCCGAAAGACAGGCTCTTGCCGCACAGAAAGCTGCCGAAAAAGCAGCCCAGAAACAGACTGCTGCCCGCAACAGGGCGGTGAAAAGTGTGGCCAGCTCCGCTGCCGGCACCATAGGCAGGGAACTTGGCAACTCCCTCGGTTCCTCCGTGGGCGGCAAATTTGGCAAAAAGTTAGGCGGAAACGTAGGCGCCTCCTTAGGACGCGGATTGTTAAGCACCTTCCTGAAGTTTTAAGAAAACGTTGCTGTGAATAATACAACGGCATAGTCTGCTGTTAACCAGACTATGCCGTTTTTTTCACCTCTCTTTTTTCTTTCTCATCCCCATCATGCATGCAATGCCCACCAGCATGGACGGCAGCATAAGCACCGTCATTTCCGCAAGCCGGTTGCCGTTGTCTAAAACTCCGCCCGCATCCGTTGCCGCTGTCATGAGAAACGAACCGCTTATGTAAGCATTGTTGACCGCATGAAGAAATGTTGCCGGCCAGACAGAACCGGATTTTTTCGTCAGGTACCATTGAATGGATCCCACACCTATACAATAGGGAATGAACACCAGAAAGCCCAGATACGGGGCTCCCGGATAATCCAGTCCGAAGGTATGTCCCTGGGCAATCATGGGAAAATGCCATACAGCCCAGACCGTACCACCGATAAGACAGGCACCCACATCCCCAAACTTTTCCTCTAACTTCGGGTACATATAGCCGCGCCAGCCCGCTTCTTCCCCAAAAGCCGCTGCGGAATAAACAAGCGCACTGACCAGACAGGCTGCCGGCAACACCACAGTCATCTGCTTCGCCGAAAAAGCCTCCGTGTGCCGCAGCCAGAGCAATCCCCATCCTGCTTCTATGTATAAAACCGGAATAAGCACGGCGAGTACATAATATTTCTTTTTGCCGGCAAAGCCTATCGCAGGCTCCATTCCTCGAAATCCTTCTTTAGTCCGCAGCCTTGTCAGAAGCATTGCCGCAAGGGGCGCAAACATGAAAAGCATAAGAACAAACTGCATCGCCATGTCTTCGTACCGGACACCCATCGCATAGGCTGCCGCATCCAATCCCCAGGTAAGTCCGAAGGAAATGCCGATATACATCCAAAACCTTTTTTTATTCATACATTTCCCCCCTTTTCCGGAATAAAAGCACACTACCCTTATAGGATATAAAATACAGGAGAATTACGATTGCCGGCATGCAGACCTCAAGCAGCTGCACCGCGTCCGTATGCTGGGTCATCCATTCCAATAGGGGCATCATACCTGCTCCGTCCTCCATCGCCGCCGGGTCAAAGAGCAGCCAGACCATCGCCGCAAAGAAAAGAAATACCACCAGTGCCGTTTTGACATACCGTGCTGCCCTGCTCCCAAAGGCAAACAGAAACGGAAATTCTACCGCGGCAATAAAAAGTGCGGCAACAACCAGTAAAAACAGCATGGTACCGAGCATGGATATGTACAAAACCATATTCTCCGCCAGCTCTTCTTTCCTTATTCCCCCCAGAACAAATCTTTGCAAAACCACCAGCAGATTTGCCAGTGTATAATAATAAATCCCCATAAATGCATACTTTTCCATCACATATTTCCTGCATCCTGTGGGAAGGCTTAACACAAATGTCCGGATGGAATTTTTTTCATCGGAGGCAAAAATCTTTTCCGGAATACTGATGCCGTAACAGACAGCTATAAGACCTAAAATTGCCAGGAAAAGGGCTCCGTCCATTCCATCCGGGTCCCCCCAGATGACCATACCGATTAAAATCAGCACACAAGCCGCCAGTATCCGCAGCATCCATTTCCCTTTTGCCGTGTAAAAATCCTGATAAAGAAGACCTGTCATTTTCTGCCTCCTTTCCGGTAAAACCGCATGCTGAGCCCGTAAGAAATCACATAAAAAAGCACCATTCCCACGACCTCTGCCCACAGATACCTGCTTACTATGTTCCTGCCTTCCCGGAATTTTTCCATCAGATACCGGAACAGTTCCATGCCCGGCAGAGCATCCAGCAGGGTTATGAACTTCAGGTAAAGAAGACCGACCGGCACCAGAAACAAAATCAGGCTGGCTACAGTTCCTTTCTTCTTTCCAAGTGCATAAAAAAACGGAATTTGTATGCCACAGAACAACAGTAATACGGCTGCTATCACCAAAATCAACTGCGTCAGATTTTTCATGGACAGTTCTTCTATGCCTACCGCTCCGGCGCTGGCTGCCACAATGGCTGCCGACAAAAAGGAGCTTCCCATGCTGATGGCGCCAAATGTCAGATAAATCAGATATCTTGCCGTAACCGCATCCGCAGCTTTTACCGGCAGTGTTCTCACAACCTTTTCAAAACCCGCCTGTTCATCCATTTCAAAGCACCGCAGGGCATCCACAAAGAATCCCATCGGAATAAGCAGGCTGATGCCGATGATATAAAAAATGCGCAATAAGAAACCGGCTCCCCGGTCAGGCAATAAGCCTGGCTATGGAGAGCCGGTCTGAAATTCCATTTTTCATTCATTTCTGAATTAACATCTTGAAAGCAGGTCAGCCAGGCAGCCGCGCTGCTTCCGCCATCGTTCACCTTACAGGAAGATGAATTTCGCTACGAACAGAATTGCTAAAATGTACATAAGCGGTGTAATCTTCTTAGCCTTGCCGCATACGAGGTTGATAACCACATAGGAGATAACGCCTGCTGCGATACCTTCGGAAATGCTGTAGGTTAAAGGCATGAAAATCAGTGCCAGGTAAGCGGGAACTGCTTCTGTGAAGTCGGAGAAATCGATGTCCACTACTGCGGAAATCATTAAGAAACCGACGAACAGAAGAGCGGGAGCTGTTGCAAATCCCGGAATGGCAATGAAAATCGGGGATAAGAAGATAGCTACCAGGAATAATAAACCGGTTACAATGGAAGAAAGACCGGTTCTGCCGCCTTCTGCCACACCTGCAGAGCTTTCTACGAAGGTAGTGGTGGTGGAAGTACCGAGTACGGCACCTGCACTGGTTGCAATAGCATCTGCCAAAAGAGCCTCTTTGATGCGGGGCAGCTTGCCATCCTTGTCAAGCATATCTGCCTTGTTTGCACAGCCGATCAAGGTTCCGAGAGTATCAAAAATATCTACAAACAGGAAAGAAAATACAATGGCAATAAAGTCAAAAATCTTGAGTCCGTTGAAATCAGCCTTAAAGCACTGACCGAAGGTGGAAGAAATCGCACCTAAATTAAAGCTGCTCCATGCAGGAATTAAAGAGTAGTAACCTGCTTCGGGAACCACGGTGTAAATACCGGTAAACTGGCAGATAATACCTAAAATCCAGGTTGCGAAGATACCGATCAGGATAGCGCCGCGAACCTTCTTTACATATAAAATTGCGATGATAAAAGTACCGATAATCGCAAGCAGTGCGGAAATACCGACAGTGTGGAAATCCTGTCTGAAATCGACCAGGGAAACCAGTGTAGCAGAGTCCACAACGATTTTACCGTTCTGCAGACCGATGAAAGCTACAAATAAACCGATACCAACGGAAACGCCCTTCTTAAGCTGAAGAGGAATGGCATTAAAAATAGCCTCACGCACATTGGTAAGTGACAGTACAATGAAAATGATACCTTCCACAAATACGGCAAACAGTGCAATCTGCCAGGAATATCCCATAGAGCCGCATACCGTGTAGGCAAAATAAGCATTGAGTCCAAGTCCGGGTGCCAGTGCAAACGGGTAATTGGCAAGCAGCGCCATGGCAATGGTTCCGATAAAGGAAGCCAGAGCGGTAGCGATTAAAACTGCCTGTGCGTCCATGCCGGATGCGGAAAGAATGCTGGGGTTTACCGCCAGGATGTACGCCATGGTCATGAAAGTGGTAATACCAGCCACAACCTCGGTACGGACGGTGGTTTTGTTTTCTTTGAGTTTAAAGAATTTTTCTAACATAAGTACCTCCCTCTTTTTAATAAAATACTATTTTATTATATTTTTATTGACATGGAAAAGCAAGGATAAGTTACCTTGCTTTACATGAATATTTCTTATGCGATTGTTAAAACGCCGCATCGGACACATCAAAGGGATTTTCTTTGCCTTCCAGTGCGTACCGACAGCCTAAAATGCTGTTTTTCACCATGTAGTCAATGGCTTCTTCGGTGTAAAATGCCGTGTGAGGCGTTACGATGACATTGGGGAAGGAACGCAGCACCGCCAGTTCCTCGTTGTGCATGGGCTTGCCCACCAAATCGTAATAGTAAAGGTTGGACTCATTTTCAATAACATCCAGACCCGCTGCCCCGATTTTCTCACTCTCCAGTCCCTTAATCAAGGCTTCGGAGTCAATCAGGTTGCCTCTGGCAGTGTTGATGATGATAACGCCATCCTTCATTTTCGCAATGGTGTCCGCATTTATCATATGGAAGTTTTCCGCCGTGGAAGGCATATGCAGGGAAATAATGTCGCTTTCCTTATAAAGAGTGTCCAAATCCACGTACTCTGCGTATTCTGCCACTTCCTTGGAAGGATACAAATCAAACGCAAGCAGCCTGCAGCCAAAGCCTTTCAGATGCTCCAGCACAGTGCGGCCGATTTTGCCGGTACCGATAACTCCCACGGTGGAATTGGAAATTTCCACGCCGATTTTACCGGGCAGTGTGTAATCCTGTACATCCGCGCGCATCATAATGGGTTTCATTTTCCGGCAGCACATCAGCATCAGCATGATGGTGTAATTGGCTACACCGTTGGGCGGATAGGTGGCATTGCAAACGGTAATACCCAATTTGCCCGCTGCCCTTCTGTCCACATGGTCAAAACCAACCGTACGGGTGGAAACGCATTTTACGCCGCATTCCTTCCAGATAGTCAGAATTTCTTCGTCCACAGGGGTGGTAATAATGCTGACGGCATCGTAGCCTTCTGCCAGTCTTGCATTCTCCGGTGTGGGTTTGTCCCCCACCGAAGCATACTCAACCTGCATTTCCCTGCTCCATTTTTCAAAAAATCGTTTTTCGTCAAACTCTCTTAAACTATATACAAATAATTTCATGTCCGTGCCTTTCCTGAAGCCCCGGATTGCAGCATCCGTAGGCAAAACCTGTCATCTGCCTTTTTCTGCAAATTTACCTTTAGGAAAAACGGAACCACTTAAAGTCAAACTGGCAGCCGGGCAGGAAAATAAATCCTACCTTGGTCATGCCCGTAACCTTTTCAAGCGGGAATGTTACTTCCGTATATTCCTCACTGTGCGGGAACTCCACAATCTGATTTACGGAGCTGCCGTCTTCCTTGAAGAAACGGATATGAATAGTATTGGATGAAAGAGGGGTACGGCCGCAAACAGTCACTGCCTTTACGCCTTCTTCTCCGAAATCCATATTTTCATATTCCATGGAAACATTGTTGCCTATGCCTTCCACGGCATCCGCGGTCTCCTTGTAGGTATCTCCGTACAAGTTATTGTATTCCAATGCTCCTATTTTTTCAAATGCTTTCTGAAGCTTGGTGAAAACGAAGCCCTTGATAAAGTAGCGCTGGTTGTTTGCCACGAGAGACAGGGTGGTGATGCCCTTTAACCGGCGGTTCAGCTTGTAGGTCTCCGGCTTGTATACATCCCAGGTGCTGGGCTTCTGGTATACCAGGTCGCCCACTAATTCGCAGCCCTCTTCTCCGGGCACGCCTTCGTAAATCTTTAAGTAATGAGGGTCACCGCTCTGGGCAAAAATAGGAAGCGTAATTTCGTCGGAACCGATTTCGCCGAAGTCCAGTCCCTTGTATACAATAACACTTTCCCCTTCCTGTGCGGTTGCCACGCTCTTTTCGGAAAATCCGCCGATATCACCCTTAGAGTCGGCATAAAGAGCTCCGGCAATCAGTTCATAGGGATTTAAGTAAGCCTCACCCAGTCCGCTGATGGAGAATTCCAGCTGGGACAAAAGCTTTACGTTTTCCGTGCCGTTTTTCACAGTGGCACGCAGACGGAATGCGCCGTCGCCCTTTGCCCTGATGCAACATTTTGCAGCCAGAACTCTGTGAGTATTGGACTCAGTCAGACGCTCCGCCTCACTTACAGGAATTTCTTCCAGTTCTGCCAGATTGGAAACAATGCCCGCATCGTTGGTTGCCGTAAAACTTACTTCCTTGCGGGAAACATCCGCCGGATACAGATAAGCCTTCACTACCATTTCCGTTTTATTTTCATCAAAGGTCTGACCCTCTTCTGCTACAATTTCAATCTTTCTTACGGGCACAAGGGGCTCTCCCTCTGCTGCCAGCGCGCTGCCGGTAATGAGAGGAACCTTCTTATTTTCCCAAACAGGAACTTCTGCTTTTTCCGCTGCCTCGTCCGCATAAAGGGTAATCATGGCAGGTGCAATTTTGCCCGCCTCTCCCAAATGCTTTACGGTAACAAAAATTTCACCGGGCTCGTTCTTTGCTGCAATCACGGCTAAAAGCTTGCCGTTAAACAGCTTTCTCCGGGTGCCCTTGTAGGAGTCGTAGTCCGTGCTGTCGCCGTTGTCCAGACCAATCAGACGTCCGGCGCCGGTAACTTCCACTTCCACGTAGTCCATAGCGTTTTCTACCGGGTTGCCGTCCTCGTCGCGGGCGGAAATTTCCACGAAAGCAAGGTCCTTACCGTCTGCCACAATATGGTCAAATTCCGGTGTTACCTCGATTGCTGCAGTATTGCCAAAGGATTTATGCACATCCTCTGCCACCACGTTGCCGTTTTCATCATAAGCCACCGCACGCAGGCTTCCCTTGTGGAAAGGCACCCGGAAGCTGGGGAACAGCTCCTGTCCGTGCGCATGGTCGATTTCTTTTACGCCGAGAGATTTCTCATTGACAAATACCTCCACCTTAGGCGCGTTGCTGCATACCCGTACGTCCACCATCTGACCCTCGTTGAAGTCCCAGTAAGGAAGCACATGCACCATGGGACGCTTTTTATAATCCGTCCATTCTGCCTGATACATATAGAAGACATCCTTCGGGAAGCCTGCCGTATCAATCAGACCGAAATAAGAATTCTTTGTCTTGTAAGGGGTAGGCTCGCCGATATAGTCAAAGCCCGTCCACAAAAACTGTCCTGCCGCAAAATCCCTGTCTCTGTCTACGGAAATACAATGCTCCACTGTCTTGGCTGCCCAGCTCGGACGGCTGTTGCCAAGGGAAGAACACTGCTCGTCTTCTTCCGTTAAAATCGGCTGGGAAAGCGGGAAATGGTAAACGCCCCTGCTCTGTACGATGGAGGAAGTTTCACTTCCGTAAATCACCCAGTCGGGATGTTCTTTATGGTGTGCATCATAATGGTTGTCGCCGTAGTTGTAGCCAGCCAGCTTTACAATATCCGCACAATTCTGCGCGCCCTGCCAGGGCATATAATTGGAACCGATGGTAACTCTTGCATTTTTCTTGGGGTCATGGACAAGCACATCTCCCATCAGTCTTTTCGTCAGACCCACGCCTTCTGCTTCATGGGTATCGTGAATTTCGTTACCGATACTCCACATGATAACGGAGGGATGGTTTCTGTCCCTGCGAATCCAACTTGCCACGTCCTTTTCTGCCCATTCATCGAAAAATCTGGCGTAGTCGTATTCGGTCTTGGGCTCCATCCACATATCGAATGCTTCCGAAACAATATACATACCCATGGTATCCGCTAAATCCATCAGCTCCGGCGCCGGCATGTTGTGGGAAGTACGGATGGCGTTGACACCCATTTTCTTTAAGGTTGCAATCTTACGCGCCATGGCTTTTTTATGGAATGCCGCACCCAGGCAGCCCAAATCGTGATGTTCGCAGACACCGTGCAGCTTTACCCGTTTACCGTTTGCCACAAAGCCCTGTTCCGGGTCAAATACAAAATCACGGAAGCCGATGTTATATTCTGCCTTATCTCCGTTCTCCAGAGCCACGCTGACATGGTAAAGTACCGGATGTTCGGCATCCCACAGTGCGGGCTTTTCAATCATGGCTTCTCCCATAAGAAGCTGTTTTTCCGCATTCCAGGTAAGGGTAAAGGTTTTCACAATCATTTTGCCCTGGGAAAGAACCACCTTGGCGGTCAGGTCGGAAGCCTTGCCGCTGTCCGTTTTTGTCAAACCGGAAATCTCTGCCTCAATTTCCAGTTTGAAGTCGTCCCCGCATTTTTTTGTGGCAATGTAAACACCGTCGGAAGTCAGGTGCACCACGGGCGCTTCCCTGAACCATACGTTGCGGAAAATACCCGCGCCGGAATACCAGCGGGAGTTGGGCTCATGATGGTCAATGCGCACCATCATCGTATTTTCCCCATCCTTCAAAAGATTTGTCATATCGAATTCAAAGGTGGAATAACCATATTTCCACTCCCCTAAAAGGGTTCCGTTTATGTAAACCTTAGAGTCCATATACACGCCGTCAAAACGGATGCTGTATACCTTTTCCGCATCCTTTTTCACGGTAAACTTCTTCCGGTACCAGCCGGTGGATGTTTCATACAGATTTAAGGTGTCGTAAATCAGCCAGTCGTGTGGAAGGTCCACTCTTTCAAACTTATCCTCATAAGCAGAGAGTTCCTCCAGCCCCGTCCCAAAAGGTGTCTTTGCAAATTCCCATTGATTTGTAAATAATTCCATATCTTCTCCGTTCCGAAGCCCGCACCGCCGTCGAAAAAGGCTTCTATGTTGCTATGATATTTTATTTTAAGTGGATAACCGTAAATCCGCAACCGATTAAATTGCAGATATAATGTACTATTTTGTATAGATTTCCATACCGGTCTGACTGCAATATTCCTGCAGGTTTGCAGCGGATTTCTGCATGTATGCTTCCTGTTCCGCCGCATCAAAATGTTCAATGGCAAGATAGCCCCGGTAGCCGTACTCTTTCATCTTGTATACCAGTTCCTTTATGGGGATGCAGCCTTCCCCCACCGCCGCGGGCAGGTAGCATTCCTTTATGTCCGGGGTTGCATTTTTCTGTGTTTGCAAAGGTTTATCGGAGCTTATTTTCCTATCCTTGCAGTGCACATGCACAACCTTATCTTTGAGTTCCTCCCACGCTGCAAAAATATCCTCCCCATGAATGATAAAATTGCCCGTGTCAAAAGTAAAACAAAGCCCCGGAACCTGCTCTGCAAACCATTGCATGCCGCTCACGCAGGCAATGGGCGAATTCCTGTCATCAAAATCCTCTATCACAACGGTGATGGGGGTGTCGGCAATATTCCGGCTGCCTGCCATTTCTACGATTTCCCGCAGTCCATCCGCCATGCGCTGTGCCTTTTCACTGTGGGAAAGGTAGTCCCACACTTTCTCCCTGTCCGGCACACAATTCACAAACTCTTCCGTTTCTACTGAAAAAAAGCCGGGCACAATCAGTATTTTTCCGGCTTTCGTTTTTCTTGCAATTTCAATATGTCTGCGGGCTTTTTCTGTTTCCCTGCCCCGCTCCAACGCATAAAATTCATAAATGCAGCTCACCTGTAAGCCTGCAGTCTCAAGCATTTCCAGCGTTGCCGGGTGTTCCAGGAGGTAGGTACAGTTAATTTCCACAGCAGAAATGCCCGCTTTCTTCACCTCTGCAAGCAGCTCCGGAATATGTTTACCGGTCTGCTCCTCCGCCTGTAAAATATGGTCAAAAAAGACCGAAAGTCTGATTACTTCACTTCCTCGCATGCAAGCTCCTTCCGTGCTCCCATAGGCGTACAAAACCGCACCGCATTTATAATGATCTGCTGAATTTCCGGTACATAGTAAATCGGATATTCTTCATGACCCGGCTGAAAATAAAAAATCTTTCCCATTCCTCTTGTAAACATACAGCCGCTGCGGAATACCTGTCCGCCGGAAAACCAACCCGCAAAAATCACATCGTCTGGCTTGGGAATATCAAAATATTCCCCGTACATTTCTTCTTTGGGCAGGAAAACTTTCTCCGGAATACCCGCTGCTATGGGGTGAGTGGGTGCAAGACACCAGAGATTTTCCTGCTCTCCGTGCTTCCATTTTAAGGTCATGGAAGTGCCCAGAAGCCGCTTCATTATTTTGGAAAAATGTGCAGAATGCAGGGCAATCAGTCCCATTCCCGCGAGCACGTGCTTCTGCACCCTTTCTGCCACTTCATCCGAAAAGGCATCCTGCAGGGCATGGCTCCAGAAAATCAGCACATCCGTGTCCGCAAGCACCTCTTCCGTCAGACCGTGCTCCGGCATATCAAAAGTCGCCGTCCGCACCTGAAAGTCCTCTTGCTTCCCTAAAAAAGAAGCAATGCAGCCGTGAATACCCTGCGGATAAACCTTTCGGACGCCCTCATATTCTCTTTCGTGTTTGTATTCGTTCCAGACCGTCACCCGTATCATTTTTTCTCCCTGTTTTTCTACTATTTTCTTCTCCGTTTACTTCGTGGTTCATTCTCTGCTTTCTGCCCTTTTTACTTCACGGCTCATTCTCTGTTTTCTGCCCTTTCCTTTGACCCAGCTTGGCATATCCTTTCGCAAAGTCAAACCGTCAGATTCAAACTGGGCTTCCTACTGCATCTTCGCCAAGAAAGCCTCTACATTGCCAGCGATGTCGCCCTTAAACACGGCGGAGCCTGCCACTGCCACATTGGCGCCTGCTGCAAGCACCATGGAAATATTGTCTAAATTGATGCCGCCGTCCACTTCAATATCAATGTCCCTGCCGCTTTCCTGCACCATTTTGCGGACTGCTTTCACCTTGTCCGTGCAGTAGTCAATATAGGACTGACCGCCAAATCCCGGCTCCACGGTCATAACCAAAATCATATCCACTGTTCCGAGATAAGGTCTAACCGCTTCCACGTCCGTGCCCGGTTTAATGGAGATACCGGCTTTCTTGCCCTGACGATGAATTTCGTCAATGATTTCCGCTGCCTTTTCGGTTGCCTCCAGATGAAAAGTAATCAGGTCCGCACCGCAATCAATAAACTCCTGAATGTACCGCTCCGGTTCCACAATCATCAGATGGACATCAAAAACCTTGTCGGTAGTTTTACGAATGGATTTAATCACCGGCATACCATAAGAAATGGATGGCACAAAAAGTCCATCCATTACATCTATGTGTATATACTGGGCACCTGCCTTGTCCACCAGGGCAAGCTGCTCACCTAATTTCGCAAAATCTGCGGATAAAATAGAAGGGGATAAAATATTTTTCATGTGTGTGCTCCTCATAAATGACAAATAGGTTTATTTTCTGCTCCCGCATAAAATGCCGCAAGCATTTTCCTTTCTATTATACATCATTTCAGGAGTTTTTCCACATCCCTTTTTAACTGCTCCCAATCGTCCTCATATTCCACATAATAAAGCGGACATTTTTTGCCGCCGCAGTCATAATGCCGCAGAATATCATCCGTGGAAAGTCCGTATTTTTTCACCAGATATGCCAGCAGATGTATTAGGGAGTCGTAGGTTTCTTTAGTAAAACTGCCGTCCGCACTTTTGTAACAGCACTCAATGGAAATGGAGTCGTAGTTTCTGGTTTTCACCGCATAGGCAATTTCCTCAAACGGAATACACTGAATAATTTCCCCGTCATAACCAATGATAAAATGTGCGCTTGCTGACCTTTCGTGTGTGTCTTTCAGGGACTCAAAATAGCTTCGGTTCTGCGCAGCGCTGGTATTGCGATTTGCTGTATAATGTACAAAAATACTGTTGACCTCCTGCAGTCGTTCTCCGGGTCGGGAATATTCGTTGGGCGTCAGAAAATCTTCCTCCCACTCCGGCTTTTCCACGTTCTTATAGTCTGAAACAGAAATCTGTCTCTGCAGATTTTTCACAGCCTGCGCAGCTTTTCCATCGGAAATCAGGCGGATTACCGAAATGATAAGAACCGCCGCCAGCAGAATAAAAAATACTTCGGTAAACAGGAGCCTGAGAAATCTTTTTCCCGGCTTTTCACGGTGCGCCCTGCGGTGCCCGGTCTTTGTATACTGCTCGTTCTCCGGCTGCACCTTTCCAGCGCGATGCTGTCTTTCAATCCTCATTCCGTCTATGTTGTACTTGTCTTCTGACCGTTCTCTTCTGGCTCGGTATTCCTGTTCTGCCTGCTTTCGCTTCTCACGGGAATTCTTTTTTGCTTGTACCGTCGTCACTCTTCTGACATAATACGCCGTCTCCGATTTTGCTCTTCCAGTCCGCTGCACCTTCCCAGATTGCTCTCTTCTGGCATAGCGCTCTTTCTCCGGCTGCGTCCTCGGTGCAAATGCCATATCTAAATTTAATTCTTCTCTTTCGTTTCCCTCATCCAACATAAAAAAAGCCTCCGGTTGTTCAGTATAGCAGATTTCCACTGCTAATTCTTAAAGAACCGAAAAGCTTTTTCTTAATTTTTTATGAATGTAAAACGATAAAGATACCAACTGCTACGCTATCAGGAATTCCAGTGCAGCCGGTGAAGCTCCCCTTCGGTCTGCATGCCGGCAAATTGGTTCTGGCGCAGGGCTTCGTACAGCACAATCGCCACGGAATTAGATAAATTCAGGGAACGGATATCCGGCAGCATGGGAATACGGATGCAGGTTTCCTCGTTGTCCACAAGGATTTCTTCGGGTATACCGGCACTCTCCTTGCCGAACATGATAAAATCATCCGGTCCAAACTGCACATCGGTATAGACATGTTTTGCCTTGGTGGTAGCCATCCAGATTTTTGCACCGGGATGCTTTGCCAGAAACTCCTCATAATTCATATAGCGGGTTACATCCAGATGCTCCCAGTAATCCATGCCCGCTCTTTTTATGGATTTCTCATCCAGATGAAAACCGAGCGGCTCAATCAGATGCAGGGATGTGCCTGTTGCAACACAGGTTCTGCCGATGTTTCCTGTATTCGCCGGGATTTCCGGCTGATGAAGTACAATGTGCATTTTCTATTTTCCCTTCTCCTCGCGCAGCTTCGTAATAAAATGCGCCAGGCGTTCCATCGCCATTTTCAGCTTCTCCAGTGAATAAGCGTAGGAAATACGCAGGTAGCCCTCGCCGCTTGCGCCGAACGCATCGCCGGGAACCGCTGCCACTTTTTCTTCCTCCAGGAAACGGGTGGCAAATTCCTCACTGGTCATGCCGAACTCCTTGATACAGGGGAATACATAGAACGCGCCATAGGGCTCAAAGCACTCCAGACCCATTTCACGGAAAGCATGCATCAGGAAACGTCTTCTCTGGTTGTAGGCGGTACGCATTTCCACGATATCCTCGTCGCCGTTTTTCAGAGCTTCGATAGCGGCATACTGTGCCGTGGTGGGCGCGCACATAATTGCAAACTGGTGAATTTTCGTCATCTGCTCGATAATATTCTGCGGTCCGCACACATAGCCGAGTCTCCAGCCGGTCATGGCATACGCCTTGGAGAAACCGTTGATCAGAAGGGTTCTCTCCTTCATGCCGGGTAGACTGGCAATGGACACATGCTTGTCCTTGTAGGTCAGTTCTCCGTAGATTTCGTCAGACATGACATAGATGTCGTTTTCAATAATAATACCTGCAATCGCCTCTAAGTCCTTCTTTTCCATAATGGCCCCGGTCGGGTTGTTGGGGAAAGGAAGAATTAACAGCTTTGTCTTGGGAGTAATGGCTGCTTTCAGCTCCTCCGGTGTCAGGCGGAATTCGTTTTCTGCCTTCAAATCGATAATGACCGGCTTGCCGCCAGCCAAAATTGTACAAGGCTCATAGGAAACATAAGAAGGCTGGGGAATCAGCACTTCCTCTCCTTCGCCCGGATTTATCATGGCGCGAATACCGATATCAATGGCCTCGGAACCGCCCACGGTAATCAGCACTTCTCTGGTCGGATGGTAATGAATGCCCTGTGTCCGATAAAGATAATGACAGATTTCCTCACGCAGCTTCATAAGACCTGCGTTGGAGGTATATTTGGTATGTCCCTGTTCCAGAGAATAAATACCCTCATCGCGGATATGCCAGGGGGTGGCAAAGTCGGGCTCGCCCACACCTAAAGAAATAGCATCCTTCATTTCGCTGACAATATCGAAAAATTTACGGATTCCGGAGGGTTTTAACTCTACGACCTGTCTGGATAATGGATCTCTCATGGCGTAATCAACTCTCTTTCATCTTCGTATTTGCTGGTTAAAATGGTGCCGTGGTCCTTGTATTTCTTTAAGACAAAATGGGTAGCGGTGCTCAGCACGCCGTCCAATGTGGCAAGCTTGTCGGAAACAAAATTGGAAACCTCTCTCAGAGACTTTCCCTCCAGAGATACCAGAAGGTCATACCCACCGGAAATCAGATATACGGAATTTACTTCTGCATATTTGTAAATTCTTTCGGCAAAGCTGTCAAAGCCCTGTCCTCTCTGCGGGGTAATGCGCACCTCAATCAGTGCATTTACCTTTTCAATGTTGGTATTTTCCCAGTTGATCATGGTGTGATAACCGCAGATAATGCCTTCTGCTTCAAGCGCAGCCAGCTCATTTACCACATCCACTTCTTCCACACCTAAGATGACTGCCAGTTCCTTCAAATCCATACGGCTGTTTTTCTCTATAATACGCAATAATTCTTCTCTCATAGGTTTTCTCCTTTTATCTTGCTGAATTCATCTGAGACAGGACGGTCTAAGAAACGCTTTTCCTCCTGGTTTATGACAACTCTGTCGTTGTTATCCGTTATCTTTCCGATTACCGCTGCCAAAATTCCCGCTTCCTTCAAATCCCTGACCAAGTGTTCGCCGTTGTCAGTGGTAATGAGGAGGCTTCCGCCGGAGAGCATTTCATAGGGACTTATGCCGAAAAACTCGCATACTTCCACACACTCCTGTCTGATGGGTATTGCTTTCAGGTCTACGGCCAGTCCAACACCGGCGCTCTCTGCCAGTTCCCAGAGGGAAGCAAAAATGCCTCCGCCGGATACATCATGCATGGCGCCCGCATTGGACTTTATGGCGGTGGCGGCCTCCGGAAGGATGGACAATTCCTGCAGGAAAGCCTGCGCTTTTTCTATCATATGAAGCGGATAACGTTCCGCTAACCGTTCTTCATAACGGGTGGCTAAGAGTCCCGCCCCTTCGCATCCCACCTGCCCCGTAAGAACAATGTCCTGACCTGGCCGGATGTGATTTTCAAAAAGGGCTTCTCCTTCCACGCTGCCGATGGCGGTCGCCGTCACATACGGAACACTGCAATTTTCCGACACCTCCGTGTGACCTCCCGCAATCTGAATATGTAAAATGCCCGCCGCTTCGTTGGCTTTTTTCATCAGCTCCCTTAAGAAGCTTTCCTCCGTATCCGCCGGAAGCAGAAGTGTCAGAAGCACCGCCACGGGATGGGCTCCTCTTACGGCTATGCCGTTCACCGCCTTCATAATGGGCACATATACTTCTGACGGAGATGTCACAAAAAAGGTCTGGACGGACTGTACCGTGTATCCGTTTTTCTGCGCAAAAACAGCGCAGTCTTCCCCTATGCCTGCGCCATTTTTAACTTCCTTATTCTGATTGGTAATCTGCTTTAAGACGGAACGTTTCAAAACACTTTCCGATACTTTACCGACCTTCATACACAATACCTTCTTATGTTTGCTCTGTCTATTTGTCTGTTCTGCTTATTGGGTTCATCCGCTTATTTTCTTATCCGGTCCATTCCTTATTCAGTGGGTGCTGCAGGCGCCGCCGCTGCCGCTGCCTGCTGTGCGTTAAGAATGGCAATCACGTTTTTCACATGGTCAATGCTGCCGGTGCCGCACGCTGCCATAATCTCATTATACGCATTGGCGTCTGCGGTTGAAACACCAACGACTGCGCTTCTGGGAACCATTTTGTAGCTGCTGCTGTTTACCACTTCCCTGCTTACCTGCACGCCGTCCTCTTTTACCACCTTCCAGAGTCTTGCCTTGTAGCCGATGTGGGCGCCTGTCACACTGATGTAACCCAGCGGATAAGCAGCATCCGGATAAAGGGCGTCCGATGTGGGGTTAATGGTTTCCAGTATTTCGCTTTCATATTCCACCGTACGGTTCGCCGGTCTTGTTTCCACACCATAGATGGTGAAGGTAATCTTTTTATCCTCTGTATGTCCTTCTATGTAAACAGGATGCTCTGTATTGTTTACAAATTTGAAATCCTTACCGGAAGACTCGGCAATCGCCGCATCTGCGGAGGGACTTACATAGCTGACAATCATGGAGTGATTGTAACGCTCCGTCACATCCAGCTCGGATAACAGAACGGCATTGTAAAGGGTGGTAGAAACCTGGCAGATACCGCCGCCGAGGGAGTCAACAACCTTGCCGTTCAGATAAGAACCCGCCATATAGTATCCGTTTTTCTCGGAGAAAGGAGAAACTGTCTGGTAGGTGGAAAATTCGTCTCCGGGATAAAGGGTAGTGCCGTCAATCAGTCGGCAGCCGTTGGCTATGTTGCCGCTTCTGTTGGAATTGGAACTCTTGTAGGTTGTGGTATAAGTACCCAGCACATCTTTTACTAAGGAAAGCTCTTCCTCATTTCCCCGGGGCTGCTCCTCTTCCACCGTCAGGGCAATGGTTTCGTTTCCTCTTGCCCACTTGTTTGTCATGTAGTCGTACACTTCATCAATGGAAGTTTCCACATCCAGACGATACCCTGTCTGTCCGTCCGTAATCTTAAACGCACCGTTTTCACGGGTCAGTGTATAATCAATGGCCTCCCGGTCAAAAACGCTGCACTTCTCTACCAGCACATTATTGATGGCGGTTACATCAAATCCCAATTCAATGGGATAGACCTTATTTTCATTCTCTAAATCCTTCAGCTCCTTGTATCGCTGCACCACATTGCCGTGCATGCCGAGCTCCTTTGCCTCTTCGATAATGTCGGTATTTTTCCAGGAAAGCCCCAGCTCACCCGCCGTTACCGTCACTTCATTATCGCCTGCTGCAAGAAGTGTGATTTCCGCTTCTTTCAAAGAATCCACATACGCACCTATTGCTTCCGCTGCTTCTTCTTCTGTCATGCCGGCAAGAGAAATCTCTTCCGCATAGACGCCCTTTTTCAGAGTGTCATCGCCCTTTGCCTCCACGTTTACCGTAAGAAGGGAAAAAGCGCAAAAGACAGTACCCAAAAGCAGCATTGCTTTTGAAACCATTTTTTTCATATCCTCTACTCCTCAAAACCTTCCCGCAATTGTCATCCGCGGGAAAATATGCTACCATAATGCTGCGGAACATGCTGCACATGGCGGCCAACCACACTGCCTGCTCCTGCGGCAGCCTACATACCAAGTGCCATGGGAAGCACCATCGCTATGATTAAGAAAATAATAATCACGGCGGAAATTATCTTTTTTGTTTTCCTGCTGTAGATATTAAACATAACGCTACCATGCCTTTCCACAACCTGCATACCCCTGCAGGCACTATTTTCTACTGAAAGGATATTATATATGAAAACATTATTTTTGTCCAGTTTAATCAGTTTTTGTCTGCTAATCTTCCTTTTGAACAAGCGCCATTCCAAAATGGAAAAGAACATGAAGGACGCCTTCTGGAAACGGGAAGAAGAGGCCAACCACACCAGACGCAAATCGCTCGACAATCTTCCTTATATTACCATTCCTCTGGAGGAGCTGCCGCTTGCCTGCCACATCACCGGCGATGCCGCAGCCTTCCGAAATACCGGCGATGCCGCAGCAAATGAAACCATCTCCGGGGAATGCAAGGAAATCTTAAGGAGCCTGTCCACCCAGAAAATCGTCAATTTGACCGGATACACCAACACGGACTTAAAGCTTTCCTACGGCACCGCCAACATCACATGCCTTACCGAGTACGACCAGAACTACACCCTGCTTGTCTCCACCCTGCAGAAATGGGCGGAAGTCCTGTACCGGGGCGGGGCAAAAAAGGAATGCCGGCAGGTTTTGGAATATGCCGTTTCCATCGGCACCGATGTGAGCCACACCTACTTTCTTTTAGCAGATCTGTATGACGAGGAGGGCGAAAGTGACCTGAAATACAGCCTTATCGAAAAAGCTTCCGGGCTTGCCTCCTTAAGCAGCAAGGTCATCGTCCGTACTTTGCAAGGATCTGGTCCGTATAGCGGCTGGCTTCGCTCCGGGTCAGATGCTCAATCGAATACTCTACCGTAATTTTATGCAGCTCCAACAGTTTATATAACCTTTCTTTTTGCGCCGCCGTTGCCGGCGCATCTTTTTTCACCTGATAATTGAGTTTATGCGGCTGAAAATATTTCTCAGCGCCCTCTTTTCCGGAAAAAAGCTCCCATAGCTTATCGTACAGAGCGACCGTTGCCATGGCATCCCCCAGCGCCCTGTGCGCCTTATGCGAAATTCCAAAATGCTCACACAGATAAGGCAGGCTCCGGTGGGGCAGCTCCGTCAGATATACTCTGGCAATTTTCAGGGTATCCAGCCCTTCCCGTTCAAAGCTTCCCTTTCCGTTCACCACCGCTTTTTTTAAGAAAGAATAATCAAAAAGCACACTGTGTCCCAGCAGAATATCCTCTCCCGCAAAGTGCAGGAAATCCGGCAGCACCTCGTTTATGACAGGCTTGCCAAAAAGCATGTCATCCGTAATGCCTGTAATCCCCGTAATCCGTTCCTCCAAAGGCCTGCAGGGGTTAACCAGCGTCTGGAAGGTGTCCGCTATTTTCCCGCCACGCACCTTCACGGCGCCGATTTCTATGATTTTGTCTGTTTTCGGGTTTAAGCCTGTGGTTTCCAAATCCACACACAGGTAATCACTTATTTTATCCATTTTTCTTGCCGGCAGCTTTCTTTTGTTTATAGGAAGGACATAAATCCGTAAGGAAGCACTCGTCGCACTTAGGCGTCGGCGCCTTACAGATTTCCCTGCCGAAGGTGATAAGCTGGATGTTGTATAAAATCCAGTGATCCTTGGGCAGCACCTTCATCAGCTCCTGCTCCGCCTTAACGGGGTCGTCCGATTTCGTAATGCCGAGCTTTAAGGAAATCCGCTTCACATGAGTATCCACCACGATGCTGGGCTCATGGAAAATGTTTCCCCGGATCACATTGGCAGTCTTTCGCCCCACACCTGCCAGGGATGTCAGTTCGTCGATACCGGAGGGCACTTCTCCGTTGTATTTCTCCATCAGATCCCTGCAGCAGGCGATGATGTTTTTCGCCTTGTTATGGTAAAAGCCGGTGGAATGGATATCCTGCTCCAGCTCCTTTAGGTCTGCTGCCGCAAAGGCCTCCACGGAAGGATATTTCACAAACAGATCCTTCGTAACAATATTCACCCTGGCATCCGTACACTGGGCGCTTAACATGGTGGCAATCAAAAGCTGCCACGCATTTTCATGGTCTAAGGAGCACCTGAAGTCCGTGCCGTAATGGGCATCCATTCTCTCTAAAATTTCTGTTACACGTTTTCCGGCCATAGTACTTTTGCCTCCCTTGTCAGCGGATCTTTGTGGTCATAATCAAATAAAAGGAATGCCTGTTCCGGCAATTTCTTCACTTCTGACACATCTGTCGCCCACACAGAATAGGAAAACGGCTCTAAATGTGTCATACGTGACAACTGGGGCGCCGGTATTTCCGACAGATGCGGCAGATACCTTCTTTCCGATTCTTCCTTTTTATAAAATGCATGTATTACAGGCTGCAGATCATGTAAATCAGGAGCGAAGTCCGGCCGGCTCTTTAGATTTTCCCGCACATACAAATCAAAGAGAAGCAGCTCCTTATACAGTTCTTGGCGCTCCGGATGGATGCTTTTCGCAAAGGAAAGCAGCGCTTGATACCGGTAAATCCGGGAGGGGGTTTCCACAAAGAAGCCCTGTTCTTCGTAGAAATCTGCCAGTGCTTCGTAAAAAGCAAAGGCTCCCTGCCCAAAATCCGCTATCATCACCGGCAGGCTGTGTGCAAACTGCCCGCTGTTGTAGTAGATTTCCACCATTTCTTCTATCCGTTTCAACCGGCAGATTTCCGTGAAGGAGAGCCAGTTGGTATACAACACCTCATACGGTGCGTAATCGGTATAAACAAGACCATAGCTTTCCGCCATTTCTGCCATATAGGAGCCTTTCAGCACCTTTAAGAAGCCAAGCTGGAGCTGTTCCGGCTCCATGGCATATACGTCATCAAAGGAACAGGCAAAGCTGTCATAATCTTCATAAGGAAGACCCGCTATCAAATCCAGATGAATATGCACATTGTGTGCCGCTTTTAAGGCAGCCACCACCTGTTTCAGCTTTTCAATGTCCATCACACGGCGGATTTCCCGCAGCGTATCGGTGTTTGTGGACTGCACGCCGATTTCAAACTGTACCAGACCGGGACGCATCTTTGCCACCAGTGCAATCTCATCCTCCCGGAGAATATCTCCCGCAATCTCAAAATGGAAGTTAGTGACACCATTGTCATGTTCATACAAATACTGCCAGACAGCCATGGCATGGTCGTGATTGCAGTTAAAGGTCCTGTCTACAAATTTAACCTGCTTTACCTTTTTCTCCAGGAAAAAAGCAAGCTCCTTCTTTACCACCTCAATATCCCGGAAACGCACGGTTTTATCAATGGATGACAGACAGTAGCTGCAACGGAACGGACATCCCCTCTGGGTCTCATAATAAATAATGCGGTTTTGAAAAGGTGCCATATCATCATACAGAAAAGGCACCTCCGTAAGATTAAGCGGTGCTCTTGCCGGTGTCATACCGCTTCTCAGCATAAGACCCGGAATATCCTCGAGGGACTTATGCTTTTCTTCCGACACATTTACTTTTTCCCCTGCTGCGCTCTGCTCTCCCAGATTTGCGCACCGTGCTTCCACCTGCTCCTTTGTCACATAATACTTTACCACTTCCGCAAAGGTCGCTTCACCTTCGCCGATAAAAATGCCGGTGAGATACGGATATTTCCGCAAAAGCTTGTCCGCATCGTAGGTAACCTCCGGACCGCCCAGAAATACCGGCAAAGCCGGCAGGAGCTTATGGAGCTCCCCCATCAGCTTTTCCACCATACCGATGTTCCAGATATAGCAGGAAAAGCCGATAACATCCGGCTTTCTCCGGTAGATATCCTCTAAAATGTCCTCCATACGGTTGTTGATGGTGTATTCGGCAATCTCTACCGCATCGGTGTATTCCCCGGCAAACCTTTTCAGGCTGTAAACCGCCGGATTGGAATGAATATATTTGGCATTTACTGCCACCAGTAAAAATTTCATTTTCTCACTTCTTCCGTTCTTTCCATGATTGTAGCATTCTTTCCCTACAAAAACTTCTGTATCAGACCCTCTGCCAGATAATCCGCTAACTCCATAATCTGGTTTTCCTGCTCGGCAAACAACCGGATAACTTCATTATAATCGCCGGACAGCTCCGCTTCCATAATATTCTTAATCATATCGAGGTGACGGTTCAGGTACATGGTCAGCTCGCCGTAATCATACTCGGAATTATTGTCCGACCAGAATTTAGCCAGCCCGGCGGCATTGTCCCGCCACAAAGCATCCTGCTTTTCTTCTTCCGCTATATCGCCATCCTTCATCGCCTCAAGGATTCTTCCTGCAATTTCTATATGCTCTTCCAAAAGATCCGTTAATGCGGAAATCTTATTTTCCGAATAAAAAGGAGCAAATACCGAGGCAATATCCTCTGCGGTCTGCAGCAGTCTTTCTTCCACAGCACTCTTACCGGGAAGGTCATTCAAAAATGCCGACTGGAATATAAGCTCCCAGTAAATATGCTGCATCCAGCTCTCCCGCATTTCGTTGTTCAGCTTCAGTTCTTCTTCCTGCATGTCGTTCTGTCCCACGCCGGAACAAATATACAGTTTTCCTCCCACCTGCAGATTATAAGGATTGACACCGGGGTTGCGCATCATAATATCCGGCACCGTCGTCCGGTACTTCTGCGCTAATTTATAAAAAGAGTCGCCCGGCTGTATGATATGAATTACTGTTCTGCAAAAAGCCATCGTACACTCCAAAGGATAAGTTATTCTACTATATGCAGCGCTATGACAGAAGTTTCATATCACCGGGTAACAGTCAAACACACACTGCCACTTCACGCAAAGTAATCAGAATGCTCGTAGACTCTTCACATGCAGCAATCTGGCGTACGCCGTCACTTCACCCGCGACAGTACGAGTACCACTGCAAATGTCAGTACCTCGGCACATGGGAAGGAAAGCCAGATGCCTGTCATGCCAAATAAAGCGGAAAGCAGAATAGCAAAAAAGATAATCGCCACAACCCCTCTGAGCAGGGAACCCGTGATTGCGGGTCCGGGCTTGTCCACAGCAGAAAAATAAGCCACCAGCACGATATTGATGCCGGCAACCAGATAGCCGAGAAAATACAGCCGTATTCCGTCATCGGCATAACGGGCAAGCTCTGCACTCTGTTCGCTGTTAAAAATGGAAATCAGCGGACCGGTAGCCAGAAAAACGATGCCCACTATAATGATTTCCGTAGCCAGGCCGGTAAGCAGGCTCCACCTCAGAAGCTTTTTCACATGCGCTGTATCGCCTTTCCCGTAATATTCACTGATTAACGGCTGGGCGCCCTGCGCCAGACCGTTAAAGATAGACATTGCCACAATGGAAATATTGGCAATTACACCATACGCTGCCACGCCGATATTACCTGCAAGGGACAAAATCAGCATATTAAACACAATCGTGGTTACAGCAGAAGAAATCTCCCCCACAAAAGCCGATATTCCAAGCTGGCAGCAGGAAAACAGATGCCGGGGAGAAGGCCTGTGGAACCCAAATTCCACATGATTGTTCTTACCGAAAAGATGCATGCAGCATACAGACATAGTGACCGCCGGACACACTGCCGTTGCCAGCGCCGCACCGTTCATCCCCAGACCCATGGGAAACATAAACACATAGTCAAACACAATATTGAACAAACTGCCCGCTATGGAACCCAGCATGGCAGTTGCCGGTGCATGGTCGTTGCGCGTGAAAGCCGTAAATGTGTAATTCGTCATGAAAAAAGGAGAGGCTATCAGAATGATACGCAGATAATCCTTACCCAGTGCCGTCAGCGCCGCATCGCCGCCCAGAAGCTGCAGCAGCTTTTCCGGCAGAAAAATACCGATAAGGATAAATGGAATGCTGCACAGCACACTGCACAAAACGGATTGTGTAAAATAAAAATTTACCGGTTCCCCCTTCGCCTTGCTGATACGGTACCGGGTAGCCGAGCCGATGCCGATCATGGCGCCAATGGCATACACCAGACCAAATACCGGCAAAATCAGATTTAAGACGGCCAGACCGTCCGCGCCTGAATACAGGGAGATAAAGAAAGTGTCTGCCAGAATGTAGACAGAAATGCCCACCATTCCGGCAACACTTTGCAGAACATATTTTGTATATTGTTTTAACATAATTACTCCAATGTAGCAAGAAATCTGTGGAATGCCCTTCTGCCCTCGGGCGTGCGCTTGTAAACGCCGGCATCCGTAAGGACTTCCGCAAACACAAGACCCACTTCTTTTTCTAAAATGCCCTCGATATTGTCCGCCGTCACGGTGTATTTGGGCAAGAATTCCTCCACCCAGTCCGCATGCTTGCAAAGCTCTTCCGATGCCCGCAAATCCTTACCGGCAAGAATGGCATCCTTTAAGTCCGCCAGTTCCTGCTTCAACCGGGCAGGCAAGACCGCCAGACCCATAACCTCAATCAGACCGATATTTTCTTTCTTGATATGGTGCAGCTTCGCATGGGGATGATATACACCCAGCGGATGCTCCGCCGTTGTAATGTTGTTGCGGAGAACCAGATCCAATTCATACCTGTCCCTGCGCTTTCTGGCAATGGGGGTAATGGTGTTGTGAGGTTCGCCGTCCGTTTCCGCATAAATAAAGGCTTCCTCGTCCGTATAGCCCCTCCAGTTTGCCAGAATTTTATCCGCCAGCGCAATAATTCTGTCCGTATCGGTACCGCTCAGACGGATAACGGACATGGGCCACTTCACGATGCCTGCTTCCACATCTTCAAAGCCTGCTGCCCGGAAGGTTTCCTCCACCTGTGCTTTCGCCATGGCAAATTCGTAGTGACCGCCCTGGAAATGGTCGTGACTTAAAATGGAACCGCCCACAATCGGCAGATCCGCATTGGAACCCACAAAATAATGCGGGAACTGCTTTACAAAATCAAAGAGCTTGCAAAACGTGGCATGCTCGATTTTCATAGGAACATGCTCCGAATTAAAAACGATGCAGTGCTCATTGTAATATACATAAGGAGAATACTGGAAGCCCCACCGGGAACCGTTGATGGTCACCGGAATAATGCGGTGGTTCTGGCGTGCGGGATGATTTACCCTGCCTGCATAGCCTTCGTTTTCCTTGCAGAGCAGGCACTTCGGATAGCCGGACTGGGGCGCATTTTTCGCTGCCGCAATGGCCTTGGGGTCTTTTTCCGGTTTGGATAAATTGATGGTAATATCCAGATCACCGTATTCGGTAGGCGCCACCCACTTTTTATCCCTTGCAATCCGGTAGCGTCGGATGTAATCCGAATTTCTGCTTAAATCATAGTAGTAATCCGTAGCCGCTTCGGGAGAAACCTCTTTGTACAAATCGTAGAATTTCCTGATGACTTCGCTGGGACGGGGCATCAGAAGCCCCATAATTTTCGTATCAAACAAATCCCGGTAAACCACACTGTCCGCTGCAAGCATTCCTTTTTCTGCCGCATAGTCCAGCATCTCTTTTAAGATTTCCTCCAGATTGCCGGTCTCATCGGCTGTGTCCACAGACACTTTCTCTGCAGCTCCGTCAGCCTGTTTTCCGGATGCTTCCGCCCCGTTCTGTGCGGCTCCGCCTGCCTGCTCTCCCTGAACCTCCGGGCTGTCCAGTCCGAACAGTTCAATAAGTCTGTTGGTTGTATAAATTTCGTCCTCTTTTTCTACAAGACCGGTCTGCAGTCCGTACCGCACCAGCCGTCTGATTGCATTCTGTATCATGTAAAATCCGCACCTTCCTTACAGTTCCACCGGACCGTCGCCGATTTCCACTACATAAAAGTCTGCCGCATAACCAATTTTGTCCGCATATGCCCTGCCGACTTCTTCCTTAAATTTATCAATGGCATCGTTCTTCACAATGCTGACCGTACAGCCGCCGAAACCGGCACCCGTCATACGGGAACCGACAACACCGTCAATTTTTCTGGCTTCTTCCACCAGAGTGTCCAGTTCAATGCCGGTCACTTCGTAATCATCACGCAGAGAGTCATGGGAAGCATTCATCAGTCTGCCGAAAAGGGCAATGTCATTTGCCTTCAGCGCCGCAACCGCTTTTACGGTACGCTGATTTTCCGTAACCGCATGTCTGGCGCGTCTGACGCAGACCTCACGGGTAATGTACTTCTTCGCTTCCTCAAACTGCTCTTCGGTCAAATCGCCGAGGGATTTAATGTCCATATGCTTCCGGATGTCCGCCAGCGCTTCTTCGCACTCGCTTCTTCTTTCGTTGTACTTGGAGTCGCCCAGACCACGCTTCTTGTTGGAGCACGCAATGACAATTTTGGCATCCTTAAGTGCAACCGGCGCATATTCATAGGATAAATCCGCCGTGTCCAGAAAAATGGCATGACCTTTTTTACCCATGGCAATGGCAAACTGGTCCATGATACCGCAGTTGACACCATTGAATTTATTTTCGGAGAACTGACCGATTAAAGCCAGCTCCTGATTGCTTACTTCAAAGCCAAACAACGCACGTAAAATAGCGCCCGTCAGCACTTCCACGGAAGCGGAAGAAGAAAGGCCGGAGCCGTTGGGGATGTTGCCGTTCAGTAAAATGTCCATGCCTGCGGGAATTTTCATGCCTTTTTCTTCAAATGCCCACATCACACCCTTGGGATAGTTCGTCCAGTCCGCCTCCTTATAAGGCTTTAAATCATCCAGAGAAGACTCAATAACCCCCAGATTTTCAAAATTCATAGAATAAAAACGGAGTTTTCTGTCCTCTCTTCTGCGGACAACACCGTAAGTACCGATGGTCAGTGCACAGGGAAAAACGTGACCGCCGTTATAGTCCGTATGCTCCCCGATTAAATTCACACGTCCCGGTGCGAAAAAGACTCTTGCGCCCTCTGCGCCGCCAAATACCTCTGTAAATTTTGCCAAAACCGTTTCCTTCATCGTAACCCTCTTCCTTTCCTTCACATGCAGGCTCTTGCTGTTCTGCTGCCTTTTCATTCTATACTGTTTTCATCCAAATTCCTGTCACTGCGCCACATACCAGCCGTCCGCGTCAAAATACGTGCCGAACGGGCTGCTGTAGTCCTGTATTTTCTGTAAAATACGTGTATATTCGTCGCCCTCCGCCGGTGTGGGACGGAAATCGTTGAGACCCTTCACCGATGAAACCGAACAGGGAATGACCCTTCCCGCAATGTCTTCCTGCTTCACGCCGTCCACAAAAGTAAACTGCTGTTGGAAAATCATGGTGTCCTTATCCTTGGGATTGCGGTTGCCGCCGAAACAGAAATTCGCCAGACTGTAGACAATGAATTTGCCCTGATACAGCTCTATACCCTGCAGGACATGGGGATGGCTGCCGAGCACTAAATCCGCTCCCCAGTCCACACATTTCCTGCCAAGAACCATCTGGTAATCCTCCGGCTGCGTTTCACTTTCGACGCCCCAGTGACAGCAGACAATAATAAGGTCCGCGTCCTGTTCTCTTAAAGAGTCTATGTCGCCCTGGATAATTTTTTCCACGGCGGCGCCCTGCTCCACCTCATTGACGGCAATCAGCCCGATTTTAATGCCCTTGGTTTCATAAATGCCGGTAACCGCATCGTAAGCATAGGTAAGCCCCGCTTCCTTGAAGCAGTCCACCGTATCGTCATGCCCCTTCTGCAGATAATCCATGCAGTGGTTGTTGGCGAAGCCCACAGCCTCCACACTGCCGTCATTCAGAATCTGAATATAAGAAGGGTCTCCCTTCATATTATAAGTAGTTTCTCTTCTCTCTTCGGCATAGGTTAAGGTACCTTCAAAATTTACGACAGTCATGTCATCATCCTCAAAGATATCCTTCACATTTTCCAGGAAGTACGCATCCCCCTCTTCATCATACTTCTGCCGGAAGGAATAGGCATATTCCTGATTCTGGTGATTTCCGAGAGTTACATCACCGGCTGCGGAAATCGTTATTGTGACATTTCCGTCAGAAACAGTTTCTCCCGGTTGTCCCTTATCATCCTTGCCGGCCGCATCCTGCCCTGCATTTTCGTCCTGAGCACCGTCTGCCTGCTCCGGAGAATTATCATCCGTCTCCCCGGCTGCCGCATTGTCCTTCGGCTCAAGCGGCTCCCAGATCTGATAAGGCGGCACACCCGTCTCTGTATCCGTATCCGCACCGCATCCGCTTACTGCACTTCCCATGATGAAAACCAACAGAAGTGCTGTCAATACTCTGTAACGTCTTTTCAAAGCTTCCCCCTACTTTTTCCGCCGTCTTTTTACGCTGCATTTTCCGCAATGCCTGCTGTCGGTGGTTTTTACTGCATTTTCTGCAACGCCTGCTATCAGCATCTTTACTCGATTTTCTGCGCCTCGTTGTCCGCGATGACCGCTCCTATTGCCGTGGCATAATCTGAATACTCAGGGATAGTGATTTCCACATCCCAGAGATTTTTAAACGCCTCTATAATCTGGCGGCATTCAAAGAATTTCGTCAGACCGCCTATGAGTATGTACTCTTTAATGCCGGTGTTGGCGGAGGCTAAGATACCTGTCTGGCAGATATTTTCAATTACCATGTGCACAATTCCGGCTGCCACGTCCTCAGGTCTTGACTGGGAGTCCGCCTTGCCGAAGTTGGACGCCGTAACATCCAGATTCAGTCCCGGCAGCTTTTCCTTGGACAGGTCGCCTACGCGCAAGTCGATTTTTGCCACATCACCCTTACGGGACAGGGCAGAAATTTCATGAATATCAGAAGTACCGAGGGTGATGGCGGAAAGACCGCAGATGGTACCGCCGCCTAAGCCCACACCGCCTAAATGCTTCATTTCCGTTTCCGTTACTTTTACAAAAAAGCTGCCGGTGCCCATGCTGACCACGATAACTTCCTTTTTATCCGTCAGGTAATAGCCGCCCGTGCCGGTGGCCTCAAATTCGTCCACCTTGTAAGTCGGGCGTCCGTACACCGGCTTATCCACATACTTGCTTCCCACACCGGTGATATATACACCGTCCACGTCGGAAAGCTCCAGATTATTCTCATAAAGATACCGTCCGAACGCGCCGTACAGGGAAGCCACCTGGCTGTCCGCCCTGACCACCATGGGAGCCAGCATTTTTTCCTGCTCAAATGCTACAATTTTGGTCGTGCTGCTGCCGATATCGATTCCTATTCTGATACCCATACTTTTATTTTAACCTTTCCCTTTTTTTCTGTCTGAAAGCAGTCCGTTGCCCTTCCGTTTCCCTCTAACGTAGCCACCGTCTTACTGCTTTTGTATACAAAACGATATATTGCCTTAACAGTATAATACCAAGGGAATTCTGTCAAGGATAAACCTGCGGAAATCTGCAGTCTTTCCCTCATGACCCGCCTCCGGCAGTCCGCCATTTTCAGGGCATTCCTATAGGTAAATCCGCTCCAGACGGTACTTTCCGTCCTCCAGCGTCAGGATTGCCATGCTTTTTCCATCGCCCCTGTCCTGCCCCGCCGTTCCGGGATTGATATAGACCTTGCCGTGCCTTTCCATATGTGTAAACACATGCGTGTGCCCGTAAACAATAAAATCCGCATCCGTCAAATCATAGGGCAGATCCATCTGATTGTGCACCAGATAAAACATTTTTCCGCCTATGGGCACCGCTAAAAATTCATGCAGGTAAGCTGCCCAATCGCCCCTGTCACAGTTTCCACGCACCGCATACATGGGTACGCCCAGTTCCTGCAGAGTGTTATATACATGTTCCCTGTCAAAATCCCCCACATGAATGAGGTAATCACATTTCTTAATTTGTGTCAGAAGATCCTCCCGGCATATGCCGTGGGTATCCGAAACCAGTGCTATTTTCATGTTCTGCCGCCTTTCCCGCTTAAATATATTCCTTCCGGTTCTCTCGCGCTCATGTAATGTTGATTATACCATAATAACGGTTTCGTTAAAATACTGGAACCCTTTTACCGTATGTAATATAATGGTGTTATTCTAAGGAATTCTTTTTTATATAAGGATGCTTTTCTATTGGTTGGGAAAGGAGTAATAAGAATATGACAACAAGAGAAGAAGCTTTAAGCTATGGACTGTCCTTTCCGGGCACCTACCAGGATGCCCCCTTTCATGACCCCAACTGGCAGCTGGTGCGGACAGAAGGCAACAGGAAGATATTTCTCTGGACATATGAAAGAAACGGTTTTATCAATCTGAATGTAAAGGTTTCCCCGGAATGGCGGGATTTCTGGCGAAGCGCCTACGCCTCCGTCGTGCCCGGCTGGCATCAGAACAAGGAGCATTGGAATACCGTTATTCTGGACGGTACCGTTCCCGATGAAGAAATCCGCCGCATGATTGCGGAGAGCTACGACCTGACTGTCAACACGGCCGCAACACGCATCTATGAAGCAGTAAAGAAAATCCCCAGGGGTAAGGTTGCCACCTATGGTCAGGTTGCCGCATTGGCCGGAAACAGCCGAATGGCGCGCGCTGTCGGCAATGCCCTGCACCACAACCCGGACCCCGCCAACATCCCCTGCTACCGGGTAGTCAATTCCAAGGGAGAGCTGTCCGGCGAATTTGCTTTCGGCGGCGCAGGCAGACAGGCACAGCTTTTAGAGGCCGACGGCATCGAAGTGGTGGACGGGAAAGTGGATTTGAAAAAGTATGGGATGGATGTGTAACGACTTATGCAGAAAACGGAAGATAATAAGAATTCATTGACACAAAATAAAGAAAATGATAGATTAGATTTGTATGTCCCTTAGCATACAACAAGAAAACCCTTGAAAATCAATAACTTCAAGGGTTTTCGAGAGCGCGAGACGGGAATCGAACCCGTATGCCCGTCACGCAATTACACACTTGAAAATTGTCTTGTGTGTGGGTGGGGATTGCCTTGGCAACCCACCCACACGTTACCGATATAGACAATATACATTGAAAGTGTACTTTTGTCAAGTGCACATCAAAGTGTGAAAAAGCAGAGGTTACGGGTCATCATTGCCCGTAACCTCTGTATCATGTAGCAAATATACTGCAAAGCCTTGATTTTACTGGTTTTTTCTTGCTACACGTTTTTTACTCACCTCTGTATCAGTAGCAAAAAGGAGCTACATATGGGTGATAATAACTCTGATTTATTCAAAAATCTTCAATCCCGTAAATGGTTACTCACTGTAAACAATCCCTCTGAAAAAGGTTATTCCCATGAATTTATAAAAAAAGCACTTAATGAATTAAAAGTGGCTTACTGGTGTATGTCTGACGAGACTGGTGAAAGTGGCACTTATCATACGCACATATACATGTATAGACCGTCTCCGATACGTGCTATGAGACTTTATAAACTTCTTCCTAAGTGCAATCGTGACTATGCCCGTGGTACTTCACAGGAAAATAGAGACTATGTGTTCAAGGAAGGTAAGTGGCTCAACTCTGAAAAGGGTACTACCAATCATAGAGATACTCACGAAGAGTTCGGTGAAATGCCTATAGAAAGACCGGGTGCAAGAAATGACCTTGCTGACCTTTACGATATGATAAAGGACGGCTATACGGACGGTGAAATTTTGGCAGCAGACCCTAAGTACATGATGTATATGGACAAGATAGAAAGAGTCCGTCAAACACTCCTTTGCGAAGATAATGCAGACCGTTGGAGAAATGTTCGTACTACCTATATCTGGGGGCTTACCGGAACAGGAAAAACCCGTACCGTCATGGAAACCTACGGCTACCGTAAGGTATACCGTGTGACAGATTACGACCACCCTTTTGACAGTTACAAGGGACAGGATGTGATTGTCTTTGATGAGTTTCGTTCCTCATTGCAGATGACGCAGATGCTCGACTATCTGGACGGCTACCCAGTAGAACTGAAAGCACGTTACTGCAATAAGCAAGCCTGTTTTACCAAAGTCTATATCATATCGAATATAGACCTTAGAGACCAATACCCTACTATTCAACGTGAGGATGATAAAACATGGCAAGCATTTTTAAGAAGAATAAAAGAGGTACAAGTCTTTGACGGTAAAGACGTGCATATAGTAGACTGCCAGGAATATATAAAATCCGATTGGAAACCGTGTTTTGATGCGCCCTTTCAGAATAAGGACGATAATAAGAAAACTAATTAAAGTCCCCTTTAGGGGATTTAGGGGCTGCTCCCACCGCTTTTTGGTGGGAGCCGTTTTTTATTGTCAATATGCACAAAAATGCTGCATCTTGTACAAGGTGTTTTGTTGAAAGTGTATATTCAAAACTTAGTAATTGATGTGCATTTTTCAAAATCTTGTACAATATGTATATATATTCTTTGCAATCTTGTACAAGGTGTGCATGGTAATCTTGTACAAGATGTGGTATCATTGAAGAGTAGTAAGGAAGTGCGCACACCTTATACAGTACCTATCAATTATGTTTTGTACGAAAGGAAAGATTTAATATGAAAAAAGCAAAGTATACTGTATTTGTTACCGGATGTTTACAAGATAAAAATGGAGTAGACACAAAAGAGGGTCTTGGATTTCTTCCCTGTTCATTTGAAAGCAACTCAAGAAACGCAAGAAAGCACCTTATGCATTATATTTCATATATGCAAAAAGCCGCTATTTTAACGGGTCCTTGTACTACGGTATCTTGGGTAACATGCATAGTCTATACAGATTATTTGACACCGTCCGAGACTCCTATATCCCGTGCGGATTATACTTTTAATATTGGAGAAAAATACCCTGTTATTACATATGGAGCATATAAGCCTATAGATTAGATTGTTAAATGTTTGCCGGATGCGGTGTACCGTGTCCGGCACACCAAAAAAGGAGATAAAGCCTATGAAAGAATTAGTGAAATATAGCCGTGTTACCGGCTACCTTGAAAAACTGTACAGAGAACTCAATCATGATAAATTTAATGGCGAACTGGAAGAGCCTGTAATTACTATCCAGTCTACCCCCCGTTGCTATGGTCACGTAACTGTTGGCAAAGTCTGGAAGATAGACGGACAGGAAGAGCAGTTTCGCTATGAATTGAATATCGGCGCCGGTACTCTTGATAGACCTATTGAAAATGTAGTTTCAACTTTACTGCATGAAATGGTACATATATACCACTTGCAGAACGGTATACAAGATTGTTCTCGTGGTGGTACTTACCACAACAAGAAGTTTAAGGAAAAAGCGGACAGTATCGGTCTTATTATTGACTATGATAAAAAAATTGGTTGGTCGATAACTTCCCCCAGTGAAGAATTAATAGAGTACATAATCTCCAAGGATTGGCAAGACATCCGCATCAACCGCAACGAATATGGCAGACTTCCGGCAGTTGGCAAGAAAGGTACTTCCACCGGCTCACCCAGTACAGACGGCACGGACGGCAAGAAACCCAGTTCCACCCGTAAGTATGTGTGCCCCTGTTGCGGTGCTTCCGTGCGTGCTACTCGTACCCTATCCATTGTGTGCGGAGAATGTGCCGACTTCGACAAGGGCGCCTACCGTTACATGGTGACTGTATGAGGTGTGTGCACATCTTATACGGTACCTGATGTTTTTGTATTAGAATGTATTAGAAAAGGAGATAAAACCCATGAAAGAATTTAAGAAACTGATTAAGAAGCTCCGAAAAGATGAAAACATAACTGGAATATATGTGCTATTAGAAACATGGATGGAAGATTATAAAAAATATCACGGTAGTTTAGAATATGGCGCATTAAAAGGTGCAATATACGGACTGTATGGTGCGGGATATATTACCCAAAAAGATAAAGATAATATACTGAATTACCTAAACACTATTATGAGGACTATTTAACAAGTCTATCAAATAAATAATAAACAAAAAAGCATCCTTTACTGGGTGTTTTTTTGTGTCCTGTTTATTGGACATCATGTAAGTTTTTTATTCGATACCGTAAGGCAGCAGACCGCCCACTGTCTACCGTTGTACTGTAATGTAATAATGCGGTCAATGCACCGCCACCCGTGGCGGTAGTCACTATGCACCAGTACCCTACCGGCACGGGGAACGCCTACCGTGCGCAACCTCTTCCGGGCGTGTGCTGATGATGATACTCTTAGCCTACCTACCGCCAGTATCCTACACCATTAGAAAACCAGTTGGAGCGAAGCGGTCAAGCGGATGTAGCAGTACCAGTAACCGCATCTATTAAAATGTATCTGCCGTCTGCCAGTAACCTACCGTGTGCAACCTCTTCCCTCACTTGTGTCATGTAGGGAAGAGGATAGAAACAGTTAGAATATATAACACGTACTACCGTTATATAGCTCTTACTGTTTCTTGGTAATGGGTAGGTGCTAACTTAACTTACCCTCACTGCTGATTATTAACTGTATTGTTATTCTGATACTGTTGCCTGTTCTGATTATTCCTACTTCTTTCAATCTGGTCGTATAAGCCTAACATTCTGGGTGCAACACTCTCTTCCAGTGCTTGCTTAGTGCCATTATAAACTGCTGATTTTACGACAAGCCAGAGTACCAGTAATTTAATTATGATAAATAAGATTGCAAGTAACAAAGCTATCCCTACCGCTATGCCACTAAGATGCACTAAGTCCCAAAAGAAACTGTCTAAAGAATTATACATAAAAATCCCCCTTATCCAATGTTAATACTGTTGCCGTTACCGTTCTGCGCTATGTCGCCTACATTGATACTTTTGTTTGTGTCCTCATTCATATCTTTCCGTATAAGGTCATTTATGTATGCATTAAGTGAGGTATATCCTTTTTTTATTCGAAAAGTGTCAATGACTGCTTTTTGACCTTTGTCCACATTTACTATAATCCTGTCATATTTCTCTTTCTGAAAATCGTTTTTGTATTTCGTTGCGTTGTATTCTCCCATGTTCTCCTTTCTTGTACAAGATGCATATAAAAATACAGAATATCTTGTACAAGTTGTATATTGAAATCTTGTACAAGATATGTATAATTATAGACAGTACAAAACATATTGCTTCGTCCGGCGGGGTTCTCACTTTCCCCGTTGGACGGTCTCCTCAATCCATATTACCAAACTATGATTGAATAAGCAAGGATAAACCGCAATAGTGCGATTATCATAAACCCTACATAAAAGAAAGAGAGGAAAAGAAAATGAAAGTAGTAGGAAAAAGCAACGTGCAGTATATCAGTAAGAAAACGCAACAGGAAGTAAAGGGTATCTCCTTACACTGTATCGGCAAGAAAAACGATGTAGAGGGTGAAGCCGTAGAAACGGTATACATCTCTGCAAAGTCAGAAATGTTTGAACAGTGCGTCAAACTTCCCCTTGGAACAGAAGTCCAGATTTATTATAACCGGTGGGGAAATGTCGAAAGTGTGGTTCCTTGTAAGTAGTCACGAAGCTGCTACAAGTCACTATAAGGGAATGGTTCTTTAGAGCCGTTCCCGGTAATCACAAAACTTAAGAAAGGAGAAAACGACTATGAAGATGTATGCGTTAGGACAGATGTTAGGATTAGTAGCCGCAGACCAGGGTGCAACGACTTCCAATGTACTGGACTCCAGTATCGTAACTTTCGTAGTAGATGCCGTAAAGCAGTTCTTAGGAATTTTAACTACTCCGCCCCTCGGAGTATTCCTTACTATCGGTATTCTTGGTGCGGTAGTCGGCTTGGTTGGTGTTATCGTTTCCATGGTGAAACACTAATCCAAAGGGTAGCGGTTATCCCACACCGCTACCCTATATTTATGCCTTGAAACGTACACTTCAAGTCAAAAAAAGTAATATGTCTGATGTAGAATTTGTTCTTACTTTTCTTATTGCCTGTATTATATATGCCCTATTTACTTATATTGTATTTTATGTTCTTGAAAGGATGTGAAAACAATGAACTTTGACGAGTTTACACCTAAAGAGAAGCTTTTTCTTATTTTGGTTACTATCGTGGCTTTCAATGACGGTTTTAAGAAAGCTACGGGAATTGATATATTGAAAGGATGTGTAGATGATGAAAGTTAGAAACGCAATGTGCATATTTGCCCTGTTTAGTATCATAGCCTTGTTCTTCTGTTTCGGTGTTGTAGCCAATGCAGCAGAAAGCGGGGAAACAGAAACATTTACTTATAGTTTATCATATGAAGTTCCGTCTAATTATACTTCCAACTTTATAGGTACTCAATTTTGGAACTATGGAAGTTTTTCCCTTAATTATCGTCTTGTTATTCTGCATCATCCCGATGCAGATGTTGATGTGATTACTTCACCAGACCCTGACAAGGTTGTTGTAGTATCGAAAAACTATAATTTTTATCGTTTGGGTAATGACGGTTCATTAACCTCTATTTCTTCAAGTGGTGTATCAGTTTCATACACGTTGCGTCGTGTCCGAAGAAGTAACAATGAAGCGGAAACAGTAAGCGGTAATAGTAAGTTGCAGTCTTTTTATGCTTCTTCTATAAGTACTGATATTCCTATATATGAGGCTGACGAAGCCGGAAAGGCTGCGGCATTGGATTACTTGAAAACGGGTAATCTTCCTAACACTATCCCAGATATTGAGGATGATGTTCATTATGATGATGCTTATTATTTTATCGACTTCAAAGCAACGGATTTTGTTAATGCTTCATGGTCTGGCATGGGTAATACCACTAAAATCAGAGATGACGGTCATACCATTATTAACCACTATATAGCCGTAAAATATATCTATGGTTATCGTGGTATGTCTGTAGATAGACATACGTTAGAGCCTTTTGAGAATACTGGTAATGCTCTTAATATTGACTTTACGCAATATAAACCTACTGTTTCGGAACAGTACATTTCCGCCGTGTTATATACACCGTATTATAAATCTGGTGACAGTTATTTCTATGGTCGTACTGTTTCGGTGGTATTATCCCCCACTGGTAAGGTTCAGAAAGTTGTCAATAAGAAGTCATCCGGTGACTATGAACAGGTTCTCCCCCCATTGGACGGTATGGCTACCTATGATGACGGTTTTAAGCTGATAGATTTTAATACCGACAAGACCGGCTATTCTACATGGAATGGATGCACCGAAAAGAAATACGACCCTTTCAATTATACAAAAGATACTGCATATGTGAGTGTCTGCTTAGGCTATGCTTATAAAACTGCCCCCGGGCAGATAGCATTAAAATATGATACGGATGTAGGTTTCTTAATCAGTGAAAATAAAGGTAGTCTACCTATGTCTGCATTAAAGCCGGAAATCGTATTAAAAGGTATGAAGAATAACAACGGTATTGAGTACGATACTTCTAAGATTTTTTTACGGTATATAAGTTATACACCTTGTTATAACTACGGCGGCTATGTTTACTACGGTAAAAGTAATGATATTTACTTTAAGCTGGACGGCTCTACGGATGTAACCTATAAGGACAGAGAGCCAACCAACGGAGACCAGAACGGTGGTGGCAGTATCAATATTGGTAACTTAACCAATATTAAACCCTCTGAAATATTCGGATATTTTACCAATCTTATTCAGACCCTTGTTAATTCTGTGCAGAATGTTGCCCCGTTCATTAACAACATTTTTGGATTTCTTCCCTCGGAGTTGCGTACTTGTGTATATGCTACCTTTGGTGTTATCTGCGCCTGTGCCGTTATACGTGCTATAGTCGGCATATTTATTCATTGAGGTAATGCTTATGACAAAATCGTTTATAAACTTAGGCATGAATTTACTTAAAATGACCTTTACCCTTGAGGGTCACACTGTTTCTGTTTATCAGATAGTTATATATTTTATCTGCGCCGGTGTTTTAATTTATTTTATCAAGAAAATATTTGATGTGTGAGGTAAGAGTTATGGAAGATGTAAGTAATAATAAACCTGTAGAAGATGTGAGTGGAAATCTCCCTTTTGAAAGTACACCTACAAAAGAAGAAACAACCGTAAGCGGTAATGATGTAAGTGGTAACAATTCTACTGGCGAAGATGTAAGCGGTTCTGACGCATCTGCCGGCATGGAAACAGGTACAACCGTTCCTGTGGAAACATTCTCGGAGATATTGACGGAAACTAAAAAAATCAATTATCTTGTATCCGCTTTGCTCTTTGTAACCTTAACAATCTGGATTGACGGCAAGATAAAGTCTGCCGTAAGAAATGTGGTGAGAAAATGAACGACTTAATACAATTTATCTTAAACGGCTCGGAAGATGCCTTTACTCCTACTGCTATAATCGGACTTATCGTATTTATCATAATCTTTGACGGCTTATGCGCTCTTGTCGGTGCCGTTCTCGGAGGTGTGCATAAATGAAAATATTCCTTGTGATAGCAATAACCTTATTCCTTATGTGGGCAAGTGTCTGTGTACGTCTTGCCGTACTGCATCCTATTCAGACAGTAAAAAATGCCTGTAAGGACATGTATTGGTACTTTAAGCACCATGATTATGACCGCTATGACGGTGGTTTGCTTAACGACTACTTCGCCCATTTTGGCGGCGGTAAAACTCTTTCCGTAACGCACTACGTGCAGAAACTGTTCTTTCGTTATAACAATAAAAAAGTCTGGTGTAAAGACCGTAAGAAGTTCGTGCTTCAAAAGGTACATATTATCTCGAATGTGACTCTAAACAACGTGCCTTATGAGCAGTTAGCTTCTCTTTCCCAGATTGTATGTTGCGCTTACAAAAATAAAAAGATTGATGAAAAGCAAAATACTCGTACCGTACTTCTGGTACTTCTGGACGAAGCCAGTAGCCAGTTGAATAGCCGTGAGTTTAAGACTAACATCAACGCAGATTTCCTTAATACTCTGATAACTTCCCGGCATTTCCATATGTCTATCTTTTACACTTCCCAGAAGTTTAAGTTGGTAGATGCTCTGCTCCGCTCTGTCACACAACGGTGTATCTCCTGTCACAAGGTATGGAGATTTATGGTGCAGAAATACTATGATGCGGACGAACTGGAATATGCAGCCAACCCCGAACTGGTAAAGCCTTACCGCCGTACTGGTTTCTTTATTCTGGACAAGGACTACAACAACTACGATACTCTTGCAACCGTAGACCAGCTTAAGAAGTCCGTGGATAACAATGAGATGCTTAGTGAAGCGGAAATAATCGCACTCCGTGGAAACATTAACCCGGATGATGATGCGGTACTCAATCCCTCACGTAAATTAAGAAAGGTATGGAAAAAGAGAAAATGACGAAAGCAGAATGGTTAGATATCGGCTATGATAAAAACATCATAGACTTAGAGCCTTTTGAGAAAGTCATATTTAAGGATGCCTATGCAGAATGGTTCTGCATGAAACAGAAGTATATAAAAGGACAATCTTTAGACCGTATAGAAGTAACCTACAACCGTTACTCTTCCGATATGGCTATTCTTGAAAAGTGTATTTCAGAAATTACGGAAACAGACATAATCAAGGATTTAACCACCATTATCTATAAATATGGTGTACCCACCTATAAAGAACTTGCCCGTATAATACAAGTTATACGTTCTCCTATCACGTTTATGCGTGACCTTGGTCGTGGCGGTGCTCCTCTCTTAGACTGGGAAAAGATAAAACGTAACATTCCCACAAAACAACTTACAAGCGGTATATCCCGTGAGTTTGCCGTTAAAATCGAAGATGTGGAAAACATCATGGATAACGTGATACGTTGGAATATCTACCCAGAAAAGCGGAGTGCCTGTCTGCTCCTTTGTATGAATTTCTACATGGGACTTCGTATTGGCGAACTTGCAAGCCTTACCTTTAATGATTTTGATTTTGAAAAGAATGTAGTCAAAATCTATAAGACCGAAAGCAAGTTTTATAACCGTGATATTAACGGTGAAAAGGTAGGTACTATGGTGTACCGTGTCGTGGACGACTTAAAGACCGTGTACTCCGTGCGTGAAATCCCTATCATGCCGGAATGTAAGTACATCTATGAGAAAATCAAGGCACACCATGAACAGTGTAAGTATGACAGTCCGTACTTAGGTTATGACGGTTCAGATACTATTCTGGTACGTAGCTTAGACCGTACTCTCCGTAGGCTCTGCCAGTTATGTGATGTGGAGTATTTTAATTCCCACAAGATTAGAAAGACCTTTGCGACTATGCTCCACAATCGCAATGTGCCCATAAGGATGATTAGCGACATCATGGGTCATTCTGAAATCGGTACGACTGAAAACCATTATATCCTGTCGTACAGAAATAACTACAACGACATGTATAGAAATATGCATGATGCGTTGAACTATAAACTATCAATTTAAGGAGATGTGTAATATGAATGTAAAAGTGCTGCAATGTTATAAATTAGTTTTGAGAGATAGAGAGTCTGGTACTTTCTATTTTTTAGAATTTTCTGATAAGTTGGAATTATTAGCATTATGTCAGTCATATAGTTGTGAACCGAGTATGCAAGTGGTTTCCGTGTTATATTATAAGATTTTATGTCATGAGGAAAATGTTAAATTGGCATGTTTGAAACTCGTTATACTTTCCGATGATGTAAAAACTAATATATCTAAAATTAAGTTACTGTAAACAATAAAAAAATCCGACTAAGCAAGTCGGATAGATAACAGGGGAAGCGCGAGACGGGAATCGAACCCAAGCCTATGATGCACTGTAAGGCAACATTGTGTTATTGTGTGGGTGGGGATTGCCTTGGCAACCCACCCACACCGAACCTATGCAGACAGTATAAGTTGAAAGTGTATGTTTGTAAAGTACACTTCAAAAGTGCAATGCACAGAGGTTACGGGTCAGTATTACCCGTAACCTCTGTGTCATGTGTCAAACATACCGCAAACCCTTGATTTTACTGGGTTTATTTTGACACACGATTTTCTCTAACCTCTGTGTCATGTGTCATCAGTATTACTGTAACCTCTGTCGCATGTCGCAAACATGCCGTAAAGCCTTGATTTTACTGGATTTATTTTGCGACACGATAATTGATAACCTCTGTCGCATGTCGTAAAAGAGAATATAGAGCAGTAATGCGTGGAAAGGGAGTGTACCACTGGACTTTTACTGTCCAGTGGTTTTTTTATTGTCCACAAACAGAAAGGACAGAAAAACATGATAGAATTAAAACGCACTTACGACTACGAAAATTTATTACAACGATTTCAGAAAATGAATGACTTTAAGATACGCCTGGAATATGCCCGCGTGTTAAATGACATAGCTTTTCTTGAAAAATTTCTTGCTCTTAATCAGCTTACGGAAAAAGAATATTTTGCGCATATTGAACCTTTGGACAATGCTAAAAGTTTTCTCGAGGGCTATCTTGCTCGTTCGGTCTTAGCTTCAAAAGGTTTTACCACCGAAGACGGCATAACATGGGAATATTACCGCGGTGACCGTAACCTTTTAAGCCCCCGTAAATCTGAAAGACAAAAAGCGCGGGCGTAAGCCCGCAACGAGCCACGATGGCGAGTTGATGAAGCGCGAAGCGCAACTATTTTTTTATAGCCTTCCCTTTGGAACATATCAGCAAAAACATGGATGTTTTTGCGTTATGTGTGGGAAGTGTCTGCATGTTGCGAAAAGCTATCAGCGCATTTGATGATGTGCGAAGCACAAAAGAAAGTGAGGAAAAACATGACCGAAACAGAATGGTTAAAACATGGCTATGACATGGGAATTGTCGAGCCTGACAATATGGCAACGGAAACATTTGGACAAGTATATTTTATGTGGCTTTCCCTTAAGTCTGAACAGAGACGCCACCAAACCATAGACCGTATAGAATGCACGTACCGTCGGTACTTCCAAAACAGTGATATTGATTTTATAGAGGTTGCAAAAATGGATGAGGCATACCTCGCTAAGTGGTTGAATGCCTTACTTGTGCGTGTCGGCAAGATGCCGTATAAAGAGTTTTGCCGTATTACCCAGATAATACGGGGTGTGCAGAATTATGCCAAGGATTTAGAACTTAAGGGCGTCACTGTGCTTGATTGGGATAAAATACTCCGTTTTGTACCAAACAACCGCATAGAACACCAAAAAACGGACGATATAGCTATATCGAGACGTGATATAGACACCCTTTTTCATGCCGTGCTGATTGATGATATATACCCACTGAAAGAAAGCGCGTGTCTGTGCTTGTTAGCTAATTTTTATATGGGGTTGCGTATTGGCGAGTTGGCAGCTCTTACATGGTCTGATATTGATTTTGAAAGACGGTGTGCATATATCAGCCGTACAGAGGTAAAATACTTCCTACGTGACGAAAATATGCAACGTACAGAGCATATGGAGTACCACGAACAGACCGCCTTAAAAACACTATCTTCTGTCCGTACCGTGCCTTTATGTGACGAGTGTGTTTATTTATTGCAACGCCTAAAAAAGCACCATATAGCGCAAGAGTACCAAGATAATCACCTTGCATATGACGGCGGGCAGACGGTTCTTTCTCGTTCCTTAGATAGAACTATGCGGAAGCTGTGTAAGGTGTGTGAGTTGCCTTTATACAATACACACCGTATACGGAAAACATGCGCTTCTTATCTGCATGATAGTGGAATACCTCTAAAAACCATAAGTATGCTTTTAGGACATTCCGACGTGTCTACAACTGCCCGTTACTATTTACGCAATACCTTAGATGACAAACACCTTGTGGAAATGGTCAACGGAGCATTTGATAATCTTGTTGACTTGAAATAAAAAAAGTGGTACATTTTTCATGTACCACACCCAACTTTGACAATATAAAACCCACTTTGGGATAGTATAAAGTCGAGAGCGCGAGACGGGAATCGAACCCGCGACCCCCTCCTTGGCAAGGAGGTGCTCCACCGCTGAGCCACTCG